>JAABUQ010007725.1_pt1 | contig 15426 bp, 12 predicted proteins | sample 5560001 | NCBI WGS metagenome assembly JAABUQ01 (sample SAMN10711888, study PRJNA513371) | rock metagenome | isolation source: Antarctica rocks | place: Antarctica: Victoria Land, Finger Mt nord | collected 2015-12-18 | reverse complement strand
CTGCGCGGACACCGGCGTGCCCGCGAGCCCCAGCGCGGCGGCGATCTCCTCGATCGAGCAGTCCTTCGCGCGCAGCGCGAGCACCCGATCGCGGATCCGGCCGGTCGCCTTGTGCGGCCCTTTCGGCCCCGGCTTGCTGGACGCGAAGAACGCCGCGCGCCCACCGCGCAGCTCTGAGGCCATCTGATGCACGTTCGCCGGCGAGTACCCGAACCGCGCCGCGACCTCGCTGGCGGGCAGGTCCTCCACGAAGTACGCCCGCAGCGCCTCGTAGCGGCGTTGCGCCGGCTCGGCCGGCGTCAGGAAATACTCGAACCCAGCCCGCATAGCTCAGTCGATCTTTCTGAACTTCACGCACCAAGGGTAGATACGTTCTCGGACGGACAGTCCGGCCACGGATCATCGGACAACCGCAATGCCCTGTAGAAGCTGGGTCGCGGCCCCCGAACCAAGATCCGTTCTCGCGGACCGACCGCAAAACCATCCTGCAAGAAACGCAGAATCATTCAAATAGATCTCCTGAGGTCCGCTCGCCCACTCCCCTGGAGGCCCACAACGCGCGGGATCCAGCCCAAAACGAATCTCAGGCCCCCCAACTCAACCGTCCCGTGAATCGAGGCTAACGCATTACCATCTCCCGTGGTCGCTGATCGTCGCCGGCCAGAACACCCAACCGCAATGGCGCCACAGGCTTGCGGCCCGATCCCGCAGTATGAGAAGGAGATCCAGTCATGGCCGACAGCCAGCCCTACCCCTACTCCCTCGATCACCGACCGGCCGGCGCTGCGTCTACCCGGGGATGCCCGAGTCGCGGTGTACGTTGGGCTGAACGTCGAGACCTACGATCCGGGTGCTCCGGGTCCGGCGGTGATTCCGTCGCTGGCTAACCGGCCGGTGGACCCGATCAACACCGGGCTGGCGCGACTACGGTCACCGGGTCGGAGTGTGGCGCCTGTCAGAGCTGCTGCACGATGTCGGGATCACCCCCAGTGTGCTGCTCAAACTCCCAGGTCTGCGCTGAGCATCCGCAGATCGTCAGCCACGGAACGCGAGCGCGGCTGGCGGGGGTCGCCCACGGGCAAAGCAATTCCCAGTTCGCCCGCGAGACTCCGCCCGATCTCGATATCGACGGCGAGCGCGCCTACCTCACCGATGTCGTCGAGACGATCGCTGCCGTCACCGGCACCTGCCCACGGGGCTGGCTCGGGCCGCTAGCTTCCTGCCTCACCTCACCCAAGCGCGTTCGCCCCGTGCCATAGCGCAATCGGCCTGCGGGATACTCTGGACGGTCAGACGCCCGCCTACGCGCCGTCGCCTCCTCGTGATGGCCGAGCCTTGCTCCGGTGAGCAGCCCGGCCACCGTCACCACCGAAACGGCGAACACGTGCTCCGTCGCGATCTCCCTCAACGCCGCATCTGCGGCTTGGTGCAATAGGTCATCCGCGTCCAGAAAGCCAACGACTGTGTTGGAGTCCAGGAGGGCTGGCTGGCCGACGAACCAGCGACGACAGCCACCACGCCCGAGGCCGCCCGCCATCGTCTCCGGCAGATCGCCGACCGGCTCCGCGCCGGGGAAGCCAACTGACGGGCGCTCCCGGCCTTGCCTGCGTCAAACGTCCGGCATTCTGTTTACGGCTCGGCACCTGTTCAGGGGGTGGTGCGTTGTGCTTGGCTAGGAGGTCGGCGAGGTGTTGGACGGTGGCTCCGAGCATCATGGGAGCGATGTGAACGTAGAACTCGTCGGTCAGGCCACGCGTGGCGCATTGACGGGCGATGTCGGAGCCGAACACCTCCAGGTTCTTGCCGCCCGCAGCGTCAAGTCCTGTCTTGACTGCCTGGGCGATGTCGCAGTTCAAGAACGTCACGGTGCGATCCGGCACGGCGTCCTCGGGATGATGGGTCAGCACGAAGATCGTGCCGCTCCATGCACCACCGTAGGGCTTGGTGGCCGCCTCGCTGGGCTGGCCGAGGCCCGCATCGTAACCGCGCCGGCCAGCCAGGATCGCGCCGCTGGTGGCGACCATCTCATCGAAGATCCCGGGCGTGACGGCGTGAGCGACAAGCCGGATATCCAGTCCATCGAGTGGTTCGAGCCGGCGATGAACCCGTCCAGCGACATCGTGACATGCCACAGCACCTTGCCCATGCTCGAGGGCGATCGCGACGCTTCGACTGTCATGTGCTGCTCCTCCGGGTCGGTAACGAGGCGTTCACTGACCAGACCGCACGAAGACGACGGACTCATCGGCGCTCCCGCGGATGCCAACGGCATCAGGTCACCGCGGCTGCGGCCTCGCGGGCGGTGGCGACGGCGTCTTGGAACGCTGCCCGGGAGTTGCCGGCACCCCAGGTTCGGTGGCGGTTGGATGAGGCAGTCGTGGGTTCGTGATCACCGGCAGGACGAAGCCGCCCCGTCCCAAACGTCCCCCGCACGGCCATCGCCCTCGTCGCCGCCGCTGAGTCTCAGCGCTGAGGCGTTGGTGTGTCTCCGCCCCGATCAGGGCAACCTGCGAACGCGCGGCCGGGGCTGACAGCGCTCGCACACGTACGTACCCCGGCCGCCGACGACGATCTTGCGCACGGGCCGGCCGCAGCTCGGGCACGGCTGGCCGGCACGCCGGTGGACGAGGAAGCGGTCCTGAAACGATCCGCGCGCCCCGTCGACGTGGCGGAAGTCGTCGATCGTCGCCCCCTTGGCCTCGATCCCCGCGGCCAGCGCCGCCTCGATCCCGTCGCGCAGCCGGGCGAGCTGGGCGCCGGTGAGCATGCCCGCAGCCCGCAGCGGATGGATTCCGGCCCGGAACAGCGCCTCGTCGGCGTAGATGTTGCCGACCCCCGCGACCTGGCGCTGATCGAGCACGAACACCTTCACCGGAGCGCGCCGGCCGCGGGCCAACCGCCGCAGATGCGCCGTGGTGAACTGGGGCGTGAGCGGCTCCACTCCGAGGCGCGTCGCGAGATAGGCGTGCAGCCCGCCGTCGCCGTACAGCAGGTGGGCGGTCCCGAAGCGCCTCGGGTCCACGTACACGATTCGCTGGGTGCCGTCGAGCTGCAGTCGCGCCCGCGTGTGCGGCGGATCGATCGCGGGGTCCAGCAGCAGCCCGCCCGTCATCCGCAGGTGAATCAGCAGGTAACGCGGTGCTAATTCACCCTCACCGCACAGGCGCCAGATGAGGTACTTGCCGGCGCGCGTCACCCGCTCCACGAGCGCCCCCCGCAGCTCGGCCTGCACGCGGGCGGGATCCTCGGGCCGGGTCCATCGGGCGTCGAGGATCTCGACCGAGCGGATCGTCCGTCCCTCCAGATGTGGGGCCAGCTGGCGGCGAATCGTCTCGACCTCGGGCAGCTCGGGCACGGGATGGCTCCCACTCAACCCGCTACACGAACGACTCGCCCGGCAGCTCGGGGGCGTCCCGGCCGGTCAACCACCGCAGGACGCTCGCGCCCACGTCCGCCAGCGGCCCGTCGTGGCGCCGGGAGCCGTGGCCCTCGAACACGGCGAGCAGCGGCGCGTGCTCACGGGTGTGGTCGCTCCGCGGCGATGTCGGATCGCAGCCGTGGTCGGCGGTCAGGACGAGCAGATCCGACGGCTGGAGCATCCCGAGCCAGCCTTCGACACAGCCGTCGATCTCCCGCAGCGCGCGGTGAAATCCCACGGTGTCGTGTCGGTGCCCGTAGACCTGATCGGTCTCGACCAGGTTCGTGAACACGAATCCGCCGCCCTCCATGGAGCGCAGCAGCGCGGTCGTCCGCGACAGCGCCGCGGCGTTCGTGGCCCCGGCATGCTCGACGTCGACTCCGACGCCGGCGAACAGCTGACCGACCTTGCCCACCGTGTGAACTGGCACGTCGCTGGCCTGGAGCTCCTCGAGATAGCTGCGCGCCGGGGGCACCAGCGAGTAATCGCGCCGGCCTTCGGTTCGCCTGAACGCCCCCGGCCCGCCGGTGAACGGCCTGGCGATCACTCGCCCGACGCCGTGCTCGCCGCTCAGCTGGACGCGGAGGGCAGCGCAGATCGCGTACAGCTCCTCCGGGGGCAGGATGTCCACGTGCGCGGCGATCTGGAGCACGGAGTCCTGACTCGTGTACACGATCAACCCCCCGCTACGCAGCTGCTGGGCACCGAAGTCCTCGATCGCCTGCATGCCGTTGCACGCCCGGTTGCAGATGACCTCGCGCGCGCTCGCGCGACCCAGCGCTCCGATCACCTCGGGCGGAAACCCGTCGGCGTAAGTGGGCAGCGGCGCCCCCATCACCACGCCCATCAGCTCCCAATGCCCGGCGGTCGAGTCCTTGCCGGGTCCGAGCGCGTGAAGACGGCCGTGAGCAACGGGGGCCTCGGCCGGCGGCACGCCCGCCAGCGTCAGGAGCGAACCCAATCCCAGCCGTCCGAGCGTCGGCAGGCGCAGGCCACCCACCTCCCGGGCCAGGTGCCCGAGCGTGTTCGCGCCGGCGTCCCCGTACTCGGCGGCGTCGGCGAGCGCGCCGACGCCGCACGCGTCGAGCACGACCACGAACGCGCGCCTCACGCTGCGGCGGGCGAGAACAGCGCCAGCGAGCGCTTCAGCGGCGAGAACACGGCGTGATCGACGGCGTGGAACACGCTCACCGGCGCGTACTCGTCGAGCACGAGCTCTCCCCCCTTGACGAACACGTGCGTCGAGCGTACGCGTCGGGACTGCCCGTGGATCTGCTCGATCGCGTCGAGCTCGATCCCCGGTGCGCCCTCGACCCTCACCAGCTTTGACCGGATCAGCTCCAAGGACTCCTCGCGCGCCCGCACCGAAGCGAGCAGGCGCGCCCGCGCCCCGGCGAGCGCGGCCCCGCCGGCCGGCGCTGCCCGCGTGCGTGGAAAGCGCCACACGGCCACGACCGCGGCACCGGAGCTCACGATCGCGACCAGTGGCGGCTGCTGCTGGGCGGCGCTCCAGTTGCGCGGAGCCTGAAAGGCCACCCCCGCCGCGACGTAGCGCAGCGTGTGCATGCCCTGGGGCGCTGCGGGTGCGCTGCCGCTGGGGACAGGGGTACGCGAGTTGCCGCACCCGGCCACCAGCACCAGCCCCAGCGCGATCACGGAGTGGCGGAGCACGACGCGATTCTCGCACGTGCTGCTACACGACCCCTCAGATCGCGCCGGGCTGCACACCAGGTGGGGTCGCGGTGCGCGGACGGGCGTTCATCAGCTCACTTCATCGTGAGGGATGGATCGAGGTCTGTTCAGATCCATGAGCTCCGCACAAGCCTCAGCTGGGATCCACGAACTCCGCCGGCGCCTGGGTGAGCGCCGCCGAAACCGCGGCGAGCTGGTTCGGAGAGCCGATCAGGCGCAGCTGGATCGAGGCCTCGAGCGCCAGCGTCTGCGCGACCGTCCCCGTCCAACCGTCGTCGAGCAGGCGCTTGGCGCCCCGCACCGCGTCCGGAGAGCGCGAGGCGATCTCGGTCGCGAGGCGACCCGCGGCGGCCAGCGGATCTTCCGCGAGACGGGTGACGAGACCCAGGTCGTTCGCTTCGCTGCCGCTGAGCACCCGGCCGGTGTAGGTGAGCTCCTTGGCCACGTCGATGCCGACCAGGCGCGGGAGCGTCCGGGTTATCGACATGTCCGGGATCAGGCCCCACTTGATCTCCATCACCGACAGCCGGGTCGTGGGCGCCGCGATCCTGATGTCGGCGGCCAGGGCGATCTGCAGCCCTCCTCCGAGGCAGTTGCCGTGGAGCGCGGCGATCACCGGCACCGGAAGGGCCAGCCAATCGCACGCGGCGCGCTGAAAGCGGTTGGGCACCTCGCCGCGCAGCGGGTCAAGCAGGCCCTGCAGCCCGGCGCTCGTCACGCCGACGACGTCGAGCCCGGAGCAGAAGCTCGGCCCCTCCCCGTGCAGCACCACGGCGCGAACGTCACGCTGCCCCGCGAGCCGGTGCGCAGCGGCGGCGATCGCGTCGAGCATCGGGAGGTCGAGCGCATTGTGCTTCGCGGGTCGAGCGAGCGTCACGATCGCGACGTGATCGGCCAGCGCGATCCTGACCCGCGCCTCGCCGTCCGGTGCGCTAGTCGGAGGCGAGGCGGTCACTGTCGCTGGAGCTTAGCCGGAGCAGCGCTCAGGCCGGGCAGCACCCGATCGCCGACCGCGACCGTTCCCTCCTCGAGCACCTCACCATAGACGCCGAACGCGAGCGGCTCGGTCGTGTCGCAGCCGCGCCGGTAACCGCCGAGGATGTCGAGCGTGGGGAGGTCGATCGCTCCCGTGTCGGGGTCGCGGCTGGTGACCAGGCAGCGCCCGACGTGCCCTCTGAAGGCGACGCGTGCGCCACCGACCTGAGCGGCGCCCCCGACCCAGGCATCCTCCGCATGGGCGCCCACGCCGTCGACCTCGATCAGCATCCGGAACCGCCGGGCATCCACCGCCGCCTGGGCGCCGGCGCCGGCCAGCCGAATGAGCGACGCGCTCGATATCAGCGACACGCTGCCCCGCCGGCCACGATCGACGCTGCTCCCCGTCTCCCCCTCCACGAGACGAAGCGGCTGGCCGACGTGCTCTGAGAGCGCGGAGGACCACGGGCCGAGCACGAGTCGCGCCTGCAGGGGGCGGGAGAAGAAGCGGGTGCTCAGCGCCGGTCCAGGCTCGACGTCGCCGGCGACCACGCTCCCGTCCGGGAACTCCAGCGCCAGCCGCCGTGCGGAGTCGGAGTAGGAGGCGAGAATCGCTTGCAGCTCCCCCAGCTGCTTGCCGTTCCGCATCCGGTCGCGCGCGTCGATCACGTAGAAGCGGCGGTTCTCCCGCGCTCCCGAGCGCCCGAGCAGGATCCGGTCGACCGACCGCAGGCGCGTGCCCTTGACGGCGGCGATCGCAAGTCGCGTGACCGCGATCTGGCGCTCACCGCTCACCTCGGGCTGCCCGTCGGTCATGCCGCCGCCGTCGCCGGCTCCGCCCAGTCGCGATACAGGCGCCAGTAGCGCCCATCGGCGGCCAGCAGCTCCTCGTGGGTCCCCTGCTCGACGACGATCCCGTGCTCGAGCACGACGATCCTTCCGGCGTGGCGGATCGTCGACAATCTGTGCGCGATCACGATCGCCGTCCGGCCGGCCAGCAGCCGCTGCAGGCCCTGCTCGATCAGGCCCTCGGTGTGGACGTCGACGTTGGAGGTGGCCTCGTCGAGCACCAGGATCCGGGGGTCGGCGACGAGCGCGCGCGCGAAGGCGATCAGCTGGCGCTGACCGGCCGAGAGCTGTACGCCGCGCTCGCCGACCTGCGTGTCGTAGCCGTGCTCGAGCGCCGCGATGAACCCCTCCGCCCCCACCGACCTTGCCGCGGCGTAGATCTCCTCGTCGGTCGCGGCAGGCCGGCCGAAGGCGAGGTTCTCCCGCACCGTGCCGCTGAACAGGAAGCCCTCCTGGGGAACGTAGCCCATCTGCGAGCGCAGCGAATGGGCGCTCACCGAGCGCAGGTCGTGACCGTCGACGAGCACGCGCCCGTCCGTGGGGTCGTGGAAACGGGCGATGAGCTTCGCGAACGTCGACTTGCCCGCGCCCGTCGCGCCGACCAGGGCGACCGTCTGACCCGCCGGGATGTGGAGATCGACGTCGCGCAGCGCCCACGAGGAGATGCTCTGGCTCGAGGCCGGAGCGGCGGTCCCCGACTCGTCCGTGCCCTGCGCATCCGACGCCCCGCCGCCGGCCTCGTAGTCGCCCGTAGTGCCGTAGCGGAACGAGACGTCCTCGAAGCGAAGCTCACCACGGAGCGACCCGAGTGAGATCGCGCCGGGGGCATCGGAGAGCTCGGGCTGCTCGTCGAGCAGGCCGAAGATCTTGTCGAGCGCCGCCATCCCGGACTGGTACGTCGTGTAGAGCTGCGAGAGCTGCTGGATCGGGTCGAAGAAGTTGTTGAGCGCCGCGATGAAGCCGAACACGACGCCGGTCGAGGTGTGACCGTCGATCACCTCGATCCCGCCGATCACCAGGATCTCGACCGTCACCAGCGCGGAGAGCAGCTCGACCGCGGGGAAGTAGGCGGCGCCCAGGCGTACGGTGGTCATGTTCGCCGCACGGTTCTCGTCGCCCAGCTCACCAAAGCGGGCGATGTGGCGCGCCTCCTGACCGAACATCCGAATCACCCGGATGCCGGACAGCGATTCCTGGAGGTAGCCGGTGATCGCGGCGATCTTCTCGCGCGTCAATCGGTAGGCGCCGGCCGAGGCGATCCGGAACGCCAGCGCGCCCGCCGCGAGCACCGGCAGCACCAGGAAGGTAAGGAGCGCGAGGTGGGAATCGAGCACGACCAGGATCACCAGCACCCCGATCAGCGTCAGCCCAGACTGGACCAGCGTCGCGACGCCGTCGGAGACGAGCTGATCGAGCGCCTCGACGTCGTTGGTCAGCCGGGAGATGACCACCCCGGCGCGGTTGTTCGAGTAGAAGCCGATCGACAGCGACTGAAGGTGCGCGAACAGCGCCACCCGCAGGTCCTGGAGCGCGCGCTGCCCGACCCAGCCCACCAGGTAGGTCTGGGCGTAGGTGGCGAGGCCGTACAGGATCGCCGAGAGCACGAAGCCGCCGACGATCAGGTCGAGCGCGCCGACGTCGTGCCGGTTGATCCCGTCGTCGATCGCGAGCTTCGCGAGCGGCGCGGGGGCCAGCGCGCTGCCGGTGGCAACCACCAGCGAGACGATCATCGCGACCACCCGCCAGCGATAGGGCGCCAGGATCTCGACCAGGCCTCGCAGCTTTCGCCCGCGCCCCCTGGTCTGACGCAGGCCGCTGCGAATCCCCCGCAGCCTCACCGAGCCGCGATTCCCGGCGCGATTTCCGCCGCGATTCCCGCCGGGATCACGGTGCGCGCTCACGAGACCGCGACCCCTTCCGCCAGTGACGCCCCCGGTTCGCCGGGCACCCCCTGCTCCACGATCTCGCGGTAGAGCTCCGAGCGCTCCAGCAGCTGATCGTGGTCTCCGTGGGCCACCACGCGCCCGTCGGCCAGGACGACGATCTCGTCGGCGAGCGAGATCGTGGAGAGGCGGTGCGCGATCACGAACGTCGTCCGGCCCTCCATCACCTCGGCCAGCGCGAGCTTGATCTCCTCCTCGGTCGAGGCGTCGACCGAGGAGGTCGCATCGTCGAGGATCAGCACGTGTGGATCAGCGAGGATCGCGCGGGCGATCGCGATGCGCTGGCGCTGGCCACCGGAGAGCGTCAGTCCGCGCTCGCCGACCAGGGTGTCGTATCCGCGGGGCAGCGAGTCGATGAACGAGTCGGCCTGGGCAGCGCGCGCCGCCCGGCGCACCTCCTCGCGGGTGGCATCACCGCTGGCGTAGGCGATGTTGTCGTGCACGCTGGCCGAGAACAGGAACGGATCGTCGGTCACCGTCGCGATCGCCCGGCGCAGGCTCGGAAGGTCCACCGAGCGCACGTCGGCCCCGTCGATCGCGACCGAGCCCGAGCTCACGTCGTAGAGCCGGGCGAGCAGCGAGACGAGCGCCGTCTTACCCGCGCCGATCCCCCCGACGAGCGCGACGGTGCGCCCCGGCTCGATCTCCAGGTCGACATCGCTGAGCGCCGGACGCGAAGATCCCTCGAACGTGAGCCCCACCCCCATGAGGGAGACCCGGCCGCGACCGGGTGGAAGCGGCGGCGCCCCCTCGGGCGCACTCAGCTGCGGCGCTCGATCTAGGATCTGGAAGATCCGTGCGCCGGAGGCGGTCGAGCGCTGCGCGGCGCTCAGCATCGTGCCGAGCGTGCGCATCGGAACGAGCAGCATCAGCAGATAGGCGTAGAAGGCGGTGAACTGCCCGACGGTGAGCGAGCCGCCGATCACCTCACGACCGCCGAACAGGAGAATCGCGGCGAGGCCGATGTTCGGCAGGAAGGCGATCATCGGCGTGTACCGGGCCTGGATCCGGGTCGCGTAGATCGCCTGGCTGAACACGCGCTCGACCGAGTGCTCGAAGCGCCCCAGCTGTCGCTCCTCCTGGGCGAACGCCTTGACTACCCGCACTCCCGAGATGCTCTCCTGCGCCGCGGCGGTCAGCTCGGCGATCCGCTGCTGCACCTCCTTGAGCGCCGGCTGTGAGCGACGCCCGTAGCGCTGAGCGATCACCACCACGAACGGGACCGGCGCGAGCGCCAGCGCCGCCAGCTCGGGGCGCAGTGCGAACATCGCCACCGCGGCCAGCACGATCGACAGCAGCGACTGCCCGATGAAGATCAGCCCGTAGCCGAGGAAGAACCGCACGGCCTGCAGATCGACCGTCACTCGCGACATCAGCTGACCGGTCTGCTGAGAGTCGAAGAACGCGAGCTCGAGCCGCTGGAGGTGCCCGTAGAGCATGTTGCGCAGGTCGCGCTCGACCCCCAGCGAGACCCGGCCGGCGACCAGTCGCCGCGCGACGCTCAGCGCGACCCGCGCGAGCCCGGCGGCGACGATCGCGAGCGCCAGCGTCGTCAGCTCATGGCGGTGGTGTCCGCGAATCGAGTCGATCGCGCGGCCGGTCAGGTACGGGATCAGGACGGTCGCGCCCATCGCCCCGAAGGCGAGCGCGAGCGACCAGAGCACCCAGGTGCGATAGGGGCGCAGGAAGCCGAGCAGGCGCCGGAAGGTGACCATACTTCAGAAAGTATAGTAGGCACGGGGCGCGATTCGGTGCGTAGGCATGGGGCGCGATTCGGTGCGTAGGCATGGGGCGCGATTCGGTGCGCGAGCGGCCCGGCCGGGTGGGTCGAATCGGTCGGCTGAGATGACCGCGTCGGGGAGAGGCGCGCCGCCGGCGCACGGTGTCGATCGTCATGCCACGCAGCGGCACTCGCCGCTTCGAGGGTCGTTGACAGATCAGCTACCGTTGCGGTCGTGAGAGCGTTGGGCGCCGCGATGATTGCTGCGCTGGCCGTTGGGGCGCTGACGGTCGGCTCTGCCGTGGCGATTGCCGGTGACGGAGGCGGTGGCTCGCATCGCCATGCCGGCCATCATCCCGGGGCCACCAAGCATCGTCGTCACCCGGGCGCGGGGCACCGCCATCGTGCCGGGCAGGTGCGCAAGCATGTGAATCGGGGCGGCGCTCCTGGCATCCCCGGTCAGCCCGGCGCTCCCGGCCAGCCGGGCCAACCTGGATCTCCCGGCCAGCCGGGAATGGGCAGCGGCTCCGGTGCGGGCGGTGCCGGCGGTGCCGGCGGTGCGGGACCACGCGGGGGCGACGGGGGCGCGGGTGGTAGCGGTGGGGCGGGCGGTAGCGGTGGGGCGGGCGGAGACGGCATCTAGCCAGCCCCACGCCGGACTGTGCAATTCCTGCGCTCAGCAGCAGATCGTCAGCACCACCCGCGGCTCGGTGTTCTCGCTCTGCCGCCGCTCACGGACCGAGCCGGAGCGATTTCCTCGTTATCCGCGGCTGCCAGTGACCAAATGCGACGGTTATCAGCGGGGGACAGATATAGGGGAGCCTGCCGGCTCCCGTTTGGGTGAGTAGCGACCCCGGCTCGCACCAGAAATGAGCGGTGGCTGGGACGAAGGCGGACCGCCCGGTGGCTTGGCACAAGGCGGACCAGCCCGACGGGAGCGGATATGCCGCGCCGCCGGACCCGAGCGCCTACTGGGGCGGCAGCGGATCGAGCACCATCAGGCCGCTGCCGTCCTGGGCCTGCTTCAGGTGCTCGGCGAACAGGAGGCGGCCGGTCAGCTGGTCGACGAGCGGGGCCTCGGGCGCGGTTGACATCTGGGCGACGCTCGGCGGGTACTGCTCGGGGAGGGTGGCGCTGAGCGGTTGCGTGAGCCAGGGGGACATCTCGTCGCGCTGGAACAGCAGCGCGACGTCGACCGGCTTGGCGGCCGGCGCGCCGCTGGCAAACGGCGGCGTTGCGCTCAGCGCGGTTGCGGGAGCCGGGTGACCTGGGGGCAGGATCGCCACCACGCTCTGGGCGCCGCCGATGTACTTCAGGGTGTAGAGCGCCAGCTCGAGCGCTTCGCGCCGGAGCAGCAGGAGCCGCTGGGCCGAGGGTTGGCCGACCCCGATCGCGCAGTTGCTCCCGCCGATCCCGCACAGGTTGTAGCCGATCGTGGTGCCGTTCAGGACGGTTACCGCGCTGCTGGACGGATCGCTCCTGACCGCGACCTGCAAGCCGGTGCTCGAGCTGCTCGAGTTGCTCGAACTCGCCCCGCCGGTGCTCGCCCCACCCGGCCTGGTCAGGTTCACGACGGTCACCACGGCGAGCTGGTCGACGCCCGAGATCCGGTAGAAGGGCGCCAGATGGTCGGCGATCTGCCGCGCGCCGAGCATTCCGCCGTCCGGTGGGACCCAGTCTGACCACTTCGCCGGCGCACCGGCGGCGCCGCTGCGGACGAGGATCGTGAGCGCGAGGAGGATCGCGACGACCGCCAGCCCGGCGAGCGCCGTGGTGACCGCGCGGAACTTCTCCGAATGCGGGGAGCGCTCGCTGCGGCCGGCACGCTGCCCGGTGATCCCGGCGGCGGCCCGCAGCGGCGGCTCGGCGGCGTGCTCGTCGCTGGAGCGGACGGTCTGTCGTGGGTCGCTCACACGGTCGGCCATGTGCGGTCGTCCATCAGGTCGAGCTCCGGGCGCCGGAGGCCGACTTCGTTCAGCAGGTCGACGACCTCGTCGCCGTGCATCTCCCTACGCTGAACGAGCACGTCGGCGATCCGCTGCACCGGTCCGCGGTTGGTGACCATCAGCGCGTAGGCGCTGACGTACGCCTGGCCGAGGAGCTGGGCGGCGGCGGCGCGCTTGTCGCTGTCTGACAGCACGGTCGCGATCGGATCGGGCATGTACGGCATCCCGCCGCGGGCGCGGTTCATGATCGTCATCCCGATCCGCTCGAGCCGCTGGAGGACCTCCTCGGCCTCCGCCGCGAGGTTCAGGCTGCCATCGAGATGAACCGGGTCGGGTCCCATCGCCCACATCCCGACCATCGCCGCGGCGGTCGCGGTCGCCGCCACCACGTCGCCGCTCACGCCCTGGGAGTTCTCGCCGTAGAACGCGTGCTCGGCGGCCATCGCCCCGAGCGTCATGATCAGGCCTCCCATCACCCGGCTGCGGAAGTGCGAGAAGCGCTCGTCCTTCTCCATCCCCTGGTAGTGCCCGAGCGAGCTGCCCCGCTTGCGGATCGACAGCCGCGTGGAGAGGATGTCGTCCTCCAGGTACACGTGACCGGCGGCGGCGTGGCCGGCCTCGTGAATCGCGACCGCCCGCGTCTCCTCCGGGACATACTCGATGTTCTGAGCGGTCCCGGCTTCGACGGTGGTCATCGACTCGACGATGTCCGACCAGCCGAACCGGCGGCGGCCCTCGGAGTGGGCGACGGTCAGCGCCATCGAGCAGCACTGCTCGATCATCGACGGCGAGTAGCCGTTGGTGATCCGCGCGAGCTCGTCTCGCCGCCGGTCGGTGTCCAGATCGGGCTCGTGGTCGACCTTGCCGAGGTACAGGTCGAGGATGTCGAGCCGGTCGTCCTTGGTCGGAGTGCGAAACCAGATGTGCCGGCCCATTCGACCGGCGCGGGTGAGCGCCGGATCGAGCACCTCGATCGGGACGTTGCACGCCCCGATGAAGTAGATCTGCTCGGGGCGCGGGGGCGCCGGAGGGAGGCGCAGCGACAGGCGGCCGAGCTTTCCCGGAATCACGAACATCGCGTCGAGGAACGTGTTGATCCGGCTGGTGAGGAACTTCTTCAGCGCCGGCGGCTCGTCGATCCCGTCCATCACGACCAGCAGCTGGTTGAGCGCCTGACCCCCGCCCATGCCGCCCATCCCGAACCCGGGAACCACGCGGCGGATCCACTCCGCCGAGCGCTCCACGAACGCGGGATAGCCCGCCCCGGGAGAGTCGGCGCGCTGGGCGAACATCCGCTCGCGCCATGCCCGCGACTCGATCACGAGATCGCCGGTCGGGGTGATCGACCCGTTCTGGCCGTAGAAGCAGAAGTCGTGGATCGTGCTCGGACCCGCACCAGCCATGCTCGCGGGCGCCCCTCCGAGCGCCTGCCGGCGCATTCCCACGGCGTCGATCTCGTCGATGAAGACGATGCACTGCCCGCCCCACTTCTTGGCCAGCCGGCGGGCCTTGCGGGCCAGGAACTGCACGGTGATCGCGTCCATGCCGATGAACATCCCGGCAAAGCCCGACCCGGGAATCGTCACGAACGGACAGTTGAAGTTGGTGGCGATCGCCTTGGAGATCATCGTCTTCCCCGTCCCCGGCGCTCCGAGGAACAGCAGCCCGCGCTCGCGCTTTCCCCCGGCCAGCTCGAACTCCTCTCCCGATTGCCACAGGCTGATCACGCGCGTGATCTCCTCCTTCGCCTCCGCCTGCCCGCGCACGTCTTCGATCTTCACGCCCCAGCTCGCGTCGCCGGGCTCATAGCCCCGGATCTGGCGCACGGCGAAGAACAGGAACGGGCCGAAGAAGATCCCGAAGTTCACCAGGAACAGCATCGGCAGCTGGATGAACACCAGCCCCAGCTGGGGCAGGGTGTCGGCCGGGAAGATCTGCCGTAGGCCGGAGAACGGATGAAGGAACGGCGCGCTGACCCCCGAGAAGGCGAAGAACGCCTGACAGATGCCCAGCAGCGCGAGCACGATCACCACGTACACCGGCAGCCGCCTGAACTTGGTGCGCCAGTACCAGTACCGTCGTCGGGCGATCAGGTCGTCCTGCTTGACGTCCTGGCTCGCGCCGAACAGGCTGGGGGTCGGGATCAGCTTGCGCACCACGACCTCGACGAGCCCCCGGAAGGCCACCACCGCCACGGCCGTCAGGAGCAGCGACACCAGCACCCCGAGATGATCGGATTGATACAGGAGCAGGAAGAACGCGGGGCTCGTGAGCACCGCGACCGCGGTTGCGACGCGCGTCAGCCGCCGCCACTCGTGGGCGAGCGCGGAGGCGTGCTCGTTGATCGGACCGCTCCTCGGGGGCGAGCCCGGAAGGCTCTGATCAGCGTAGGCCATGAATCGGGCTTGAGGCTACAGGGCGGGCAGGCGGACGCGATACGCTCCGGCCGTGCCGCTGAAGCTCTCCCGCCGCGTCGCACGCTTCAACCGCGCAGTCAACAACCCGATCCAGGCCCAGTACGCATGGCTGCTGCCGCCGTGGGCGGTCGTCTGTCATCGGGGCCGGCGCTCCGGCCGGCGGTACCGCACGCCCGTTCTCGCCTTCAAGCGGGGGGCAACGCTGTCCATCGGGATCCTCTACGGCGAGGAGTCCGACTGGGTGCGCAACGTCCTGGCCCGCGGAGGTGAGGTGGTGCGAGGCGGCCGAACCTTCGCGCTGGTCGCTCCGCAGGTGCTCGACGCCGCCGCCGCCCGGGGCATCTCGCCCGCCGGGCGCGCCTACGGTCAGATCTCGGGCAAGCTGCTCGTCACGGAGCTCTCAGGCCCGCTGCCGGGGTTTGGACGCGGGCCCCGGGCCGGCTCCGCGTAGAGCGCTGTGCGCGCC
>JAABUQ010007724.1_pt1 | contig 15430 bp, 14 predicted proteins | sample 5560001 | NCBI WGS metagenome assembly JAABUQ01 (sample SAMN10711888, study PRJNA513371) | rock metagenome | isolation source: Antarctica rocks | place: Antarctica: Victoria Land, Finger Mt nord | collected 2015-12-18 | reverse complement strand
CCCCTCCCTGAACCACAAAAACATCGACTGGACCCGCTACGCCTACAGCCAATACGCCACCAACTCGGCCTATCTCTGCAACGCCCTCATGGTCTTCTCAACCCTGCACTCCCTCTCCTCCAAACCCCACCGCCTGCTCTTCTACCCGCAAGAATGGGACCTCGACATCTCCTCCACAAAAGACCGCGACTCGCAATTACTCGTGAAAGCGCGGGACGAATACAATGTCAAGCTGATGCCGGTCGAAGTCCCCCAAGCCGGCAACGACGCCTGGAACTCGAGCTTCGTCAAGTTCTTCGCCTGGGGCGAGACGCAGTACCACCGCGTACTACACCTCGATTCGGACATCACGATGCTCAAGCACCTGGACGAGCTGTTCCTGCTGCCGCGGGCGCCGGTCGCAATGTTGCGAGCGTACTGGGAACTCCCCACCACTCGGAAGCTGACGAGTCTATTCGTGCTCCTCGAACCCTCGGCCCAGGAACTCGAACGCCTGCTCGCAGCCGCAGATCCCAAAAACAGGAAAGAAAGCGACTACGATATGGAAATCCTCAACCGCTTCTACGGCGACTCAGCCATGATCCTCCCACACCGACAATACGGGCTCCTAAGCGGCGAATTCCGCACCAACGACCACAGCAACTTTCTCGGCAACACGTGGGAATCATGGAATCCCGACCGCGCGCTCGCAGAAGCCAGCTTGGTGCATTTCAGCGACTGGCCGCTCCCCAAGCCGTGGATTATGTGGCCGCGGAATCTGATTGGGGAGGTGGTGCCGCGGTGCGAGGGGGATGGGCTTGCGGAGGTGGGGAAGAAGGGGGGTTGTAGGAATCGGGAGGTTTGGATGGGGTTGTATGATGGATTTCGGAAGAGGAGGAAGGAGGTTTGCAAGTTGCTTAGTGTGCCGGCGCCGGAGTGGCCGCCGAGGAATGTGACGGGGTTGGGAAAGGCGGAGGAAAAGGCTGGGGTGCTGGTTGGGGATGGGGGTTGATGGGCGAAGGCGGTGAACTGTATGCGGAACTTGGAATAGATATGGAGAACAAGAGGGCCGTCAGGGACGGGCAAAATGATGGCATTCGCGGCCAGGGCATACATGTAAGAGTAGTGCGTGTTGAGATGCAATATGTATCTATCATCCATCTGCTACGCTCCCTCCACCTGTGCTACCAACAGTGCTCACTTTCCCAGACACCGAAACTACCGCGCCTATACACCTCACGCACAGCCCCAAAGCCGCCTCCCCGCCACCCGCACACCCGTTCCTACCCCCCAGATCATCAACCCCCCACCCCCCCGCATCCCACCTCCCCCTCAACTCATCTCTCGCCCACTCACCACCCCTCCCTGCATCAGCCCGCAAGAAACATCCTCTCTCCCAGCCCTCACACGACCATACACCCATCTCCCGTTTCCCGTCTCCCATATCCCCAACAAGTCACCTCCCACCTCCCCCATCACCTCCACAGCACTTCTAACCATCCACACGACACGGCGAATACGAACCTTTCCCTTTTTATCGGCGTTATCCTTCAACTTTCGCGTAGATATATCTCGACAACTCTCTCTTATACAAAGCGCGTCTTTATCAGAGCTGTGCCGACAAGCTGCTTACGTAGTCGGTGGGGGCTACCGGTTGTGTTCTGGGATGAGGGGGGTGTGATGATATTGGTGGTGATTGCAGAGGCTGGATGAGTTTTGGAGCTGGGTATCCTTTGTTGCTTGGGCTGCTTTATACTGCCGCATGACGATGATAATACCAAGCTACCCTTGGCGCTCTGGGCGAGGAGCTGTAGCCTGTGCGATGGGGGAAGGGGGGAAGGTTCTCGACAAACTTTTCGTGCTGAAAGGTGGCAGCTTGGTTGTCGGGCGTTTGTTGTACGAGATGGGGATGATGAGGGGTTACAGGGCTGGGGGTTTGGTATTGCGAGGTGAGAGGGGAGGGGGAGTGATGAGTTGTTATAGAGGTGTTGGGACTTTCCGCTAAATTGGAAGCTCAAGGGGAGTTCCCATACCACAGCCTTGGAGGGTACCCAGTCGAAGATGTTCGAGTTGGCTTCGCAGGTTGCTCTGATGCTAGCGGCGATCTTGCGTAGAAGAGGGCTGTAGGGAATTACGTCTTCGTCGCCTTGTTTGGTGATGAGGCAGGTAAGGAATTCGAGGCTTCACGGGCGAAAAGCTTCCCAGTATTGCGATCCTCGGGGCTGGGTGCAGGGAAATATTCAGGCAGCCCATTGCTTGATTCGTGGCGCGATGAGGATGGTACCTTTCCAATCGGTGTGGAGGCATTCCGAGGTCCAGCAAGGGTTGTGATCGCTTCATTGCGAGGCACCCTGAATGTACGGCAGGATCTAGACGGTGACGCTGGGAGGTTTTCTGATTAATCGTCATGCTATAATCAGCGAGACAGTTATGAGACAAGGCAGCGAATGAAATGAGAGTGGCATGCAGAGGGTGGTGCGAAGTAGCCTGGAACCATTGACGCAGGGCAACGATTGGTAGGGTCCATTGTCAGTGCTCGGAGGCTGACTGGTGTCATGTCCATCACGTCCCTGCTGCCAGTCTGCATTCCCCCACGGGCTTCCGTGTTCCATTCGTCGCTCAGGCGGTGTAGACGTGAGCTACTCCTGAACCCCATCTGTAAAATTAGCAAAAGAGCCAAGTCATGTCATATCAAGTAGATCGATCTCACCTCGTCCTGTTTCCAATGCATCTTTCTATTCTTAGGTCCATCCACATTGATATAATCCTTCTGCTCCCAGTACCCAATCCGCTCGTACGTCTCTCCTCGACCTGCCTTCTCCACCGGCTTTAGCACCAGGCCAGTATGCACCTGACGGAAACCGATAGTCTGAGTCTTCTCCTGTATCTACTGCGCAAGCACAATTCTTACAACCCCCATCTTTTCCTCAATCTCCACATCCAGCTGTACCTTAACCGGCGTTTGACTCTCCTTGATCGGACTACGGAGCATCCAGCCGGGATCATTCGTGAATTTAGTCGCGCGAGGCTCATACGGTACGCTCAGGCCGAGGGGTACGTCTGGAAGGAGGGCATCGTGCAAAGGAGGCCCAGATAATTGAAGGCAATGATTCGAGGTGGTCTCCTTCGAGGTGGTCTCGTTCGAGGATGAAAATAGAGAAACTGAAGTTAGGCGGCGGAGATTATATCTTGAGAGTAGCGCCTCCACAGACGCGTTCTCGATGCCCCATTTCATGCCGCGCACACCGGCCCAGGACCAGGTGGGGATTAAGGGGTCTTTGGTGCAGGAGGCAGCGTTGGCGTTCGACCAGAGGAGTTCGAGAGGGAGTAGTTCAGTCCAGTGACCGTGCAGGTTGGTCAAATTCGATTTAGATGATAGGAGAGTGATGACACAGGATATGGCGACCAGGGTATCGGAGGGGAATGTGAGGTGTAACTTCGTGTAAGAGATGAGAAGACGGAGCCAAATCTTATAGAAGGACCGCAGGAATATGGCGTCCTCTAGAGGGCTTGCTATCTGAGGATCGAGGCTGTCCACCATCTCTTTGAGCATCTAGTCTGAGGTTTCTTACCCGAGAAGTTATTTGAAGCCTATCAACTCCGGTTTGGACACTACGCTTGTGATATCCTTGGGACGGCCCTGCGGCCATATCTCGTTGGCGTCGCATTCTCCACACTCCCAGTGGATGCCTTTGGGACCGTAATAGAGGGTCCGCGGTGACATAATACGCTCTTGAAGCACCCACGCTCTAGTGGACAGGGCACAGCCGCCGACGCCATATGAGAGTAGTGAGAAACTTTTCTCGGAGAGTGGCGGGAAAAATCGCCGAATTGAGAGTGCTGAAGAAGGGCTTTCTAAGATATTGAGCGGGAATGTAGTCAAAGGGTTCCTTTTAGCATAACATCCAGTAGCCGAGTCATCTCCCTAAGCAGCACCAATTGTCAGCACAGATCCGCTGTATATTTCGAACATTCGCGCAGACTGAACTTTCCAATCTTCCACCGAGTCTTGGATTATACAGAGAGAATCAATCCATAAGTATCGATAGCCAAGCCTTCGCGTTGTCTCTATGGCATGCTGGAAAGTCAGTGGCAGGTCTTGAAAAGGGATTGCCGTCCGCCACGCATCAACATTTGAGAGCAACAATTTTGGGATACTGGCTCCTCCCCAGCAGTGACTCAGAGTCAATTATTCGGCGAGTGTGTCCCCTGGCTTCTTAGTATAGATAAACGGCTTCGGCGAGCTGCCTGGACCGCCGACCTTGTGTCTATGAAGACATATGTTTACCCAGGTGGAAATCAAGTCAAATGATGCTTGCGAGGAAGTGCCCTCAGGTGCCGATTCGATTGTTGGTGGTCTTGCCGTGTCTATGTAAAGATGTTAGAAGAAAATGTGGGAGATCTTTTCTTTCCATACCTGTCAGCCGCCATATAATAAGCTCAGGATTAGTACACCTAATCTTAAGATCCTCCGCGAGTGTCAACGGATGATTTGCCTGTTGGACAAAAAGTGGAGGGTTCCCATCTGAATGTTGGGTTTCTCTAAACAGAATAGCAATCAAGTAAGGCACCGGAGAAAATGCTAGGCCGCGAGAACTTTCAGGCGTCCGAAGTTGAATCTTATAACTTGAATCCCTCGACTCAAACGCACTAAGCTTTTGTGGTAACAGAGCCTCCTCTAACATCTTTAGTATGACCTTGTATGGTTCGAGGGCGTCTAGGAGAATGCTGCATGAATGACAACCACCATCGGCGGATGACTCGAGGTCTTCGCTTGTTTTATGATGCTCAAAGACCTGCTGGCTGGCCCGGGCCTCTGGCGATTCTGGTGCTATGTTGAGTATTTGATTGTTGCAAAGGATATCTTCGCATGCTGGACAGACCATGTTCAGATTCACGAGATCATCTAGGCTACCTTGGGGAAATTTTTGCAGAGAGTTTCCTGCCACAGCAGTCTAATGGTGCAATAGATGGGGTCGGTACGCAGGTGGGTAGATGCAGGATAGTTGGTTACGTACGGAGCACTACTAGACTAAATAGACGACGGAACTAGACTAGTCTCTTGCCACCCCCAAGGGTGCTCCTTCTCCCACTCCCATAGACTACAGCAACAGCATCTCAGTAAATGCATTGGCTGTGTTTGGCTGACGTTCAATTTGGCGAAAAAGAGGAACATATAGCATGGGATTTCAATAGAGTCCGCTGGAATTGGAAAGACGGATGAGAGAGTCGACGAACAGCCTGGTCCACGAAGGGTCAAGGGATAATCTCTTGTGCTCGAGGCCCAATGAAACCGTATATTACTCCGAAGGGTAATTGGACATTTGAGTAGGTATTCGAAGCCAATGAAATAAGCACAACGAAGGGAACACTCCAGCCCTACCTTCCTCTCCGCCTATCACACTCCCTTTCATCCCTCCTAAAGCGATGCATACAATCACCCTGTATGACAGCTGGCTAACGACAAGTACAAAGACAATCTTATCAAAAATCACTATAGTCAGAATGTCGCTACTCCACGTCTAGACCAATCGAGTCTGTGCGCGCCTGCCTGTACCAGGTCCCAAGCCAGGCAGACCGCTGATTTCACCAGAACGGAGATTGTTTACCAAATTTACGAATGAGGCCGAGGCGAAGGAGAAATCTTCCTGGAGTTTGGTGGTCGCCCCGTGAAAATCATGTGTTTTGCTTGCCGGTCCTCAGGATGCAACCAATCGAATATTGACGTGCATATATCTAAATAAACTCATTTAGAAGTCTTCCGGAGCACTCGATTGCAGCCTCAGTTGCTTCATCAATTCCTCAATTGGCTTCTTTGATAAACCGACCTAAATATGGATGGACCCTATCGTGCCACCGAGCCTATCAACCCCATTGAGGCAACTTAGACCGCTCAATCGCAACCTTAGTCGCCTCATCAATGTCCTCTTTCGGCAAGTCAAGCACGCTATTAAGCGTCCCCTTGTTGTGCTCAAAATCGCCGCAGCCGTCGGGGAAGAAGACGCGGGTATACATCATTTTGGCGAAGCCAACGCGCTTGCCTTCCTGGATCTCCTTGACACCGGTCGAGTAGCGCTCCTGAGCAGGATCTTTGGTGATGGTCCAGTCGGCTTCTTTGCTACCCGTCACACGGAGAGCGGACGCCAGCATGTCTTTCTGGCTGACGGTGAAGGAATTGATGTAGACTACGCTGTTTTTGAAGTCCTCAAGGCAGGGGCTTTGGTTCGAGCCTTGGCGATTGATGGGCAGACTGAGAAGAGCGGCAACCGCACGACCGACCTGGCAAAAGTCACTTGTTGGTCAGGAAAGTTGTTTGGCAATTCTAGGCCTACCTGCGGCCACGTTGAGGTTGAGATTTTAGCCTCACCCTCATCGAAGAAAGTGACCTTGCGATTGGCAAAATCGATACCGAAGCCCGCAGGAATTGCCAGGCTCCATTCATACCAGAAGCCGGTAGACACAGAGATATAGGAGCTCTTGCCAAGATCTGCAACGGCTTTGCGAGTGGCCACTGCAAGCAGAGTCCGTGGTCACCTACTGTCTTACATGGTACATGGTGCATGTAAAATAAGACTACTCACCCTTTGACTGAAAAACAAACACGTCTTTGACCAGTGCCTCGTTGGCAGTGTCTGGGGACCACTCATTTGGCAAGATCCATGCTACGCCTGCTTCACCTGCGGCGTTGATGAGCCGGGCTTCGGTCTCTTTTGGAGTGTGACCACTCAAAGTGATGACCAAAGCATCTTGGCCTCGAAGTGCCTCGACAAGTGTCTCTGGCTTGTCGTAATCGACGTGCTTGGTTGTCACGCCGTCTGGCAACTTGCTCTGGCTATCGACCCGCGTGAGAGCGGTGATGGTGTGCCTGCCAGTCTTGAGCAGGGCTTTAGTTATGAAGCCGCCGCTGTTGCCACCAGCCTATATTTTGTCAGTCGATGATCAGCAGGAGTAGGGATAGACATGATGAGGATACGCACGCCAACAATCGCAATATTGGTGAGATGATTTGTGGTTGCCATTGGAGAAGGCCGTAATATTCGAGTATTTTGTGAAGATGAGTAGATAAAAGTCTACTTTAAGTTGAAAACATTTTAAATTGTCATCGAAATTGCGGTGATATCATGAAGTAGTTTGAAGATAGACGCCCGATGTCGCAGTTGACGTATAAATCTCGTTGAACCATCAATCAACTGACTAAATTTACTATCCAATAACGCTATCCTAAGTAGGTAATACTACTAGTTGAAGCTTCAATTGCTAACTATATATATAATAATATATCGCTATCCTAATTCTATAATATTAGGCCAGATTTTATAATTTAAATTGCTGCTATCCTGCATTTTTTCCTAAGTTTCTCGAATACTCAAATATATCTATTCTATTATTTATATTAATAACGTATAAACAGAGCGTTAAGCAGCAAATATAATATATTATAATATATATATAGCAATTAAAAGAGCTATTAGCTAGATCCGATAATTTTTTATAATATTTTTAAGTTTTTTATTATTTTTTTCTCCGAAAGATTTAATATCAAAATTCTTAATATTATTATTTTAATATCAAAAATATTAATATTATTAACCTTAATATATTAATATTATAATATACTTTTATCCCTCCTTTATTTCCTCTTAATTAACTCTTAAATAAGCCTCTTATTAATAAGATTATTATTAGAGCCTTTAAGCTTAGTAAAGACCCGCTCCCTTTAGTAAAGAAATAGTTTTTCAATTTCTTAGAAAATATTATTAATAATAAAAACCCTTCTCGGCTCTTATATAAATAGTATTATATTTACAAATACTAATTATAATATTTTAATAATATTATTTTAAATAAAAAAAAAAGCTATAATAAATTTAGGGCCTTAAATAACTTCGAGCTTAGCAAAAATAAAATAGTTTTTCGGAAATTAATAATTAATAAGAATATTTCCTTTTAAGTTAGATATATTATTATTTTATTAATTATTTACGATTTTATTAAGCGAGTATATTTCCGCCTTTATTATATAGAATATAATAAGACTTAATTAGAAGTTTAACGTTTTTATTATAATATTATTTAATATAAGATTAATTATTTTATAAAGTTTTATTAATATTATCAAGCCAATAATCTTTGATATATTAAGTTATTATTAATAACGATTCAATTATCTAATCCGGCTTAACGAAATTAGGTAAATCTTATTAATATATAAAATAACCTTTATAATAAATATAAATAAATTATAATAATAATTATAAATATTTCTCCCCTTTTATAAAATATTTGGTAATATTTTAATATTTTAAGGGAAGATTTATAATAATATCCGATTTTAGTAATTTTATTACTAAAAAATAATATTATAAGAGGAGAATTTTTGAATTATCTCTTATATTTTAGCCTTAAATCTTAATAGCTCTAAATTTAGGGGGTTCAAAATATATAAATATAAGGATAATTTATAAATCTGTAAGAGCAATATTAATTCTATATTAAAATTTAATAGGAAATTAATATTATTTTTATTTATTTAAAAATATTTCTTTAATATTTTATTTCTAGCTAATTATTAAATATTATAGGATTATTTTTCTAAATATATATTCCTATAGCTTTTTATTACTAAGGAATTATTTAATATTTATAATAATCTCGTTATCTTCTTTATAACTTATAGCCTTATTAGGATCCTTTAATCTAATAATAATACTAAATTTAAAGGGGCTTTGCTTTATCTTTTATATTGTTATAATATTTATATTATTAACGGTAATTCAAGATATCCTTAAATATAAGAAGTTATTAAAAAGGCAAACAGTATAATAAAAGACTATATTAATAATTAAATAGAAATTAATAAAATATCTTATTAGGTTTCAGATTTAATTGAAATATATATAATATATAATTTTATTAAATATATTTTAATATAAATACTTCCTTATCAAATTTATTTCGGCTATTCCTTTATTATTAATAACAAAATCTAACTTAATTCTAAAGAGTAAAAAACTATTATATTTATAAATAAAAATAATAAGCTGGAGGATAATAAAGCTTTTATTAATTTAAATATTAATATATAAAATACCCTAGGTATCTCTTTTAACGTCTTCGAATTCTATATACTTACTTTGTTAATACTAGCGAGAGTATAGTAATAATTAAGATTAAAACTCGAATAACTTACTCTTAGCTAGCAGTATTTTGGTTATAATATAAATTAAAATATTATTAATTTCCCTATTTATATTAAGGAATAATATAATATATTATAAATAAAAAAGATATTTAGTAATGAAATTAAAAGTAAATAGCCTAAAGAGCAAATACCTCCTTTCTCTTAACTATTTTAGCTTGCTATATTACTAACCCTATTTATAACTAATAATATATTAATTCTTATAATTCTTATAATAAATACCTCCTAAATCTAGTTATAAGCTAATAAAGAAATAGCTCGGAAGCTTAATACTAAAAATATTAATAAAGATAATTATTTAAATAATTTATTAATTAATAGAATATTAATTTTTAATAATATATTTTATTTTTGCCCCCCCTAAATATTTAAGCCGGTTTTTGATTAGGGAAATAATTTATAAGCTTAGTTTAACAATATTAAATTTTAATAGCCCTATTACCAAAAGTTAATATTATTAGATTATATTAATCTTTTTCTCCTTTAATATTTAATTATAAATTTATAGCTATAGGGAATATTTGTAAATAAGATAAAAATAATATTAAATTTTAATAATAAGATTATCAAAGTTTGATATTATTTTTAATTTATTTATAAATATTTCTTTTATAATTTTTGAAAATACTTATTAATTATAAATCTTAAATTCTTTTAAATTTTTTTATTCTCTTTTTTTATTTTATCCTCCTTTACCCCCCTTTTTTTTATTACCTTTAGATATTAACTTATATATTATTAAAGCTTGTAAATATCTTATTATTACCCGGATACAAAATAAAACTAAATATAATATTAAAATAGAAATAATAGCTTAAAAATTCTACCCCGAATATATTATTAAAATCTTATTAAAAAAGGGAAAAAAAGCTTTTGCTATAAATAATAAAATAATTTATATTTATATTTTTAATTATTATTAATAGATTTATATATTACAAATATAATATAATATTATTAATTACAAATATTCGGCGAAAAACGTAATATTAATTTTGATAATATTAGCTAATACAATTGAGATCCCTAATAATCCGATAAAGATCTCCTTAAAAAAGGTTACTCGGAAGGAATTACGAGTAAAAATATTAAAAATATCTTATTAATATAGAAACTTCCCTTATAGCAAACGATATATTTATAGAAAAGCTGGAAAATAATATATATTCTTTTGCTATAATCTTAATATTTTATATAGAAATAAGGCTAAGGGGCCAAATTTCAATATTTATATTATAATAAATATTAACTAAGATAATAAGGAGGTAAGAGATAATATAAGAGAAAATATTAATAAAGGTTAAAATATATTTTTTAAATTTTTTTAATAATAATATTATTATAATTATAATATAATTTTAATAAATATTTATTTTTTATTTATATATATATAATTAGTACCGAGCCGATTATAAAATACTTTAAATATATAATTATTATTATAAATAAATTTTTCGGTTTTTAATTAGTAATAATAAATAATTGAATATTATTAGCCTAAATTATTATTAATATTATTAATAATTATTTATACAATTAATTATTTAATAAAGTATAAGATATTATTATATAAACTTTAAATAAATACTTATTAAATATAGAAATAATTACGTTAATAGTTTGTTATTATTATTTTATATACTTAATATATTAACTTGACTACTTTGGAGAAATCAGGGTTTTAAACTTAAAAATATCTTAAAATAACCAATTATTCCGCTAGATTTTAGTAATAAAATAATATAAATTTAGCGAAAATAGCGGTTATTATCAGGCAATTATTAGGAGCGAAAAAATTCTTTATTATAAATTTTTTTTAATATATACCGTTTCGGGTATCTTGCAATAATAATATTATAGCTATTTAAAAGGATATAGCAAATATTATATTAAGCCTTTATTAATATTATATTATATATTAGTTAATATTAAGGGAAAAGCAGTAATTAGTTGAATAATCAATTAATTAATTATTACTTTATTAACTAGGTAATTAATTAATCAACTATAATAGTCAGTTGACTAGCCAATTGCTTGCAGTAATATACAGTAGTATGTTAAATTGACAATCCAATATCAGTTAATTGACTATTCAACGAGATTTATACGTCAACTGCGATACCGATGGGCTTGCAGTTGGGCAGCGGTATAAAAATGTTCGGGAAGGGTGTAAACATTAACTCCGACGTAACTTCGGTGGGGGTGTAAATCTTTAAGCTAAATTGATTTTCAATATATGTTTAATGTATATTCCGAATTTTTCAAAGATAAGAAAACCTTTTCAAGTTTTTTTTAATAATTAAAAATATATATTGAATAATATGGATATATACAAAATATATAATCAAAATATATTTATTAATACAAAAAATCGGAAATTTTTAATAAAAATTTTTGAAAAAATCGTTAGTTTTAAAAATAAAAAAATATATTTAAAATATATTTAATAAAAGTTTTATATATATTCTTAATAATAAAATTAAACTTAAAAATATTGTTATTCCTAAAAAATTCAAAGTATATATTAAACATATATTAAAAGTTCAACAAAAGTATGAATTAACCGAGTTTAGCTTCAGCTAAATTGATACCCCCGCTCAACTTTTTTACACCCCAGCCCAACTGGCAACCCGACGCCGGATCCGCTAAACGAGGTGGCATCTCTAACCTCGTATTTAAAAACGGTGATAACGACTTCACGTATATATCACAACGAACAGAACGGGTGCAGCAGGCCACCTAAGGTCATCGCTTACGCAGGGTGAGGGAAGTAGGCAAAGGTCAATTGCGATGGAACAGGCGTCTAGTCAGCAGATATCCACCATGTATCTATCAACACGTCTTTGAAACGATCTAAGCTTGGAGATGAGAATCTCATAGGAGAGCACGGATTCCCACACCTCCAAAGCAAGGTCCCTCTCTTCAATGAGATCAAGAAGTCTGGCTGATATCGTACCACAAGGATAAGGTAAGGTACACAATCGCCCCCTCCTCCCTGTTGCAAGAAAGTTCAAGATTCCAATGCGAGAACCGGCTATCTGGCAAACTACTTTTATATCTCCATCGGATCGTCCTGCACCAGCGCAGTGCGGGGAGTGGTGCGCGCGTACTCGAAGGGTTGCTCGTCTGCGTGCGCGGGGGCAAGTGGGTAAGGGTCAGCGTCAGCGTCAGCGTTGTCAGGATGCGCATTCCGGTTCACGGCCGCTTTTCCGTCCACGGCAGCTTCGATTTGCTTATCCGCGCATGGATTCGCAGCAGGTCTCCCTGATTCTGGATCCCCAGCTTTCGATACTTCAACAGCTAAGTTGGTATTTCGGTCATCGAGCGCCTCCCTCACTTTCTCAAGTTCCTTCTCGGCGTGCTTGGCCATTTCAGTCGTGGACGCCATTTCCGCGTCCGTTGCATCGACGTCCATTTCGAGTGCCTTGACCATTCCATGCAATTTATTCACGCTCGTGGCGGAGACGGCTTCCGGGGCATGCCTGGGTAGGGGTTCGCTTCCGGCGGTGTAAACACGCATCGGCTCTTCCTGTCGCTTAGGACTCGTTGATTCTGTATCAGCAGGCCCGTCTACCTGTGCCGCTTTGTGATTGGCAGGGGTGAATTCGTTCAGCTCGTCCCATTCATGAGCGCTGTAGTATCTATTCGCGGGTGTGAAGCCGTTGATTGTAGATGAATGTGCGTCTGTAGCCCGAGGATCTGATTCTGCGCCCCCGTTCTTCCGTGCAGCGGCCGCCTCTTCCATCTCAATCTCCCTAGCCAGCGCCCCAGACGCGTAACCACTGTTTGGTGGGGAGGGTTCTTCATCTTCGCTCTCTTCTTCTCCGAGTAACTCCTCGTCTCTCACGCCTCGGTCTTCCCGATCCCAGTCTTTCACAATCTGCTCTCTCCTGCTGACCTCACCATCGCTTCCCTTATCTTCGCCTGCTTCTCTCGTCTTTCTAAGGACGAGTGGATGGTCCTTCAGTTCCTGAGGTTCGACATCCTTCCACGAGCATTTGGCATGTTTCCTGGTGCAGCCCATGCAAGCAGTCAAATTCTTGAGGCAGTCCATATGTAATCGTCTGCAGCGATCACAAGGCGGCTGGACGCGATCGCCCCGATTGAGCTGTTCCATTCGCAACATCATATCCGCTTTGTAGGGCCCTGAATCGTCGAAACGATCTGCAGCGGCGGGTTTGACGTAGGGAAGGAGGGAGGAAGGGGTATTAGGGATCGGGACGGGCGAGGCTGTGTTGTTGAGAAAGTTGGAGTATTCGAGTTGTTCTGCTGAGGCTTTTGATTTGCCTATTTGGGATCGAAATGATGGAGGCATGGGTTTTGACGTGCGCCGTGCTTGATCCATCTCTGTTGTGGTTGCAGAGGTTCGGTCGCTGTTGGTGTGAAATTTGCTGAGAAGGTCGGCTCGAGTGGCTGCTGATGCGCCGTGAGACGATAACCCATTCAGGGAGGGTATGCTGGCGGTCGGTGTATGCTCATCACCGAGACTCGAGCCATTGGCTACAGGATCCTTGGCGTTGACGGCAACAAACCCGGATGTCGGAGACACTGACATTCTTGATTTGCTGTTCCCAGAAGGTGCGTCAGGGCTCTGAGTGCTCTCTTCCCTCTTTGCAGCCTCCCACCTCTCCGCAATCCTTCGATTGATAATCGCACTCTTGCGATTCTTCAACCGATGATTTAATTGTCTCGCGCGGCCAGACACTGTACGAATTAGCCCAAACCCATCACTCCCTCACCATTCTGGAGGTGTATACCTTGATCAGCAAGATGCACCAACCCCCCCAAAGTCTTCTCCAATATCTCCAACGTACCCAACTCCTTCTCCTCATCATCACTGATCGGCTGCGGCGGGATCATTTTCTGCGGAATCCCACTGCTGATCAAATCGAAGTCGTCCTCACTAATCTCGACCCCGCACTGCTTGGTATAGAACTGGCACACCCGCACACCATCCCTCATCTTTTCTAGATTGAACTGCTCCGGTTTGTTTCTCGCAAACTCTACCACGTCCAGCCAGCCGACCGTGGTGCCTTCTTTCCCGTGTGTTATGAGCACTTTGGGAGGGCCGTCAAAGAGGCGTTCGAAGCGTTGGATCAGGATCGGGCCGAGGGGCCTGGCCCCTAGATTGCCGGCCATGCTTTCGTGGCGTTGCAGCACGCCATCGTATTGGGCGATGGTGGAAAGGATGACGGGGAGTGAGTCGTGCTCGGACGAGACGAGAGGAAGGAGGTCTGTGTTATGCCGGACGAGGTAGTTGATTTGGAGCTGTGTCCTTACTACTTTTGTTGCGGGACCGGATTGATCGGGGGAAAGACTCCGTTTTCGTTTCTGGGCTTCGCGCTCCGCTCGCATTGCCCGCTCTATCGGCGGAGTCGCGAGGTGGTTCGCCATGCTGTCGAGGATGTAAGATGGAGAAGGAGGGCCTGGGGAGAAGCGTTGTGCGAGGAGGAAGGGAGCGAGGGTGGGAGACTTGGCGGCGTAGGGAGGATTATAATTTCTTAGTAGAGGCGGGTCGGCCGAGCAGCGGGAATAAATTGGTCTGGTACTCGTGTCATCGCAGCTGGGGACATGTTCCCTTCAAATTGGTGTTCGGACTTGGATGAGCAGGAAAGAGGAAGAAGAGAAGTGGGCGAAGGGGGATCTATCTAGCTGCCGACAAGCGTCGTCAGCCACTTGAAAGGGGGGTGGGGGGGTTAAGGGGGGGCAGCGGTTGGCAAGTGGAGAATAGGGTAGAGTCGGGTAGAGGCTTGAGGCAGGTTGTGGAACAAAGATACCTACTACTTCAGGGAAAGTGTAGGCAGTACCAGCCAGCCAAGTAACACGCCGCCTGTGAGTGACCCGAGTGCGGGAACGAGGGGAAGAAGACAAAATACGGCGGAGAAGGCTACTTTGGCCCTCACCGATCCTTGCCTATAGCCTATAGCATTCTCCCCCCCTAACATTTCCCATTCCCACCAATCCCGACACCCCGATTCCTAATACCGTTAATATCCACCCCCCCTCCATCATCCCCGCCCGCACTCACATCCGACACCAATCTACGCCCTACCAACCCACGCGCCCGCATCTACGCCCCCCCATCCTTTTTAACCCCTCGCCTCCAACCCATTGATCCCGCATCCAAACCAGCCTGCAAGCGACGCCAGAAATATCTATACTTGGTAAACCCGTACTATTCGCAGCACCATCCCACACACATCCATCCCTCCCCACTTCCTCACCTCCTTGTGTCTGGCCCCGCCCCCC
>JAABUQ010007722.1_pt1 | contig 15433 bp, 14 predicted proteins | sample 5560001 | NCBI WGS metagenome assembly JAABUQ01 (sample SAMN10711888, study PRJNA513371) | rock metagenome | isolation source: Antarctica rocks | place: Antarctica: Victoria Land, Finger Mt nord | collected 2015-12-18 | reverse complement strand
CAGGCCCGTGCGGCTATGCTGCCGCCGGGTGGTCGGGGTCCACATGGCGCTTCCAGGTCAGGCTTCAGCACCCTCCTGGAATCATCACGATCTCGACCACTCAACCCCTTTCCGGACGGGCTCTAAGGCAGACATCGCGTCTTTGGCGTAGCTGAAGGTGCCGTGATCCTTCACCTTGAGGCGCACGATCCTGCGCGGAACCGCGGGCGCTCCTGCCGGGTCGAGGCTGGTCAGGACCTATTCGGGATGAGGTGAGACATGGACTCACATGCCTGTCGTGAGTTGGCATGCGCCTTTTGTCTGATTTTCGATTTCCGCCATCGCGAGTTCGAGAGAGGCGAACGGTCCGGTCTTGATCTCGGACAATTTGCCATGGACAGGTCTGATCAAGAATTGCCCCTCATTCGATAGCGTGATCATGCCCAGAGTTCTGGCGAGACGGTCTTCGAGACTCCAGGAGCCAGCCCCGGCCGATGTGACGACGGTATCCACGACCCCAGCCCTCCAAGATGCTCCGATCCTAAGAAAACACACTTGCGTCCCGATTACATCTTGGTCGATGCGTTTGGCGCAGATTAAAGCAGCGCTTTGAGAATAGGAGAATGGTTTCTCCGCGCCAAGCGCGGCAAGCCGTGAGGGCAAGCCCGCACTCTCATGTTGCCCGCCGCCGACATCTGCTCAACCGTGGAGTTTGAAATAGCTTGCACACAATCATCAGGCGCCGCGCGTTGGCGAGCGCACGCAGGGTGGCGACCTCGGCCGCCTGTAGGTGAAAATCCGCGATGTCGGGTGGGGGGCTGGCCATGGAGGGCATCATACCCATTAGATATGCCTAATTTAGATAAGTCTAACGTTGATGTAAGACCCCGCAGACGAAAAGGCCGAATCCCGTCTCGATTTTCGCGCCGCCGGTCGCGCCGCTCACCGGCCTGAAGACCCTATGTGGGCGCCCAGTGTCTGTCGGAAGTCGCTGAAGCCGCTTAGCCGCCGACACCACAGCTGTCCGGTCTGCGGTACCGTCGCTATGGCTTCGAGCGCGACAGAACGGCGGGTGGGCATCGAAGCTCGTCGCAACGCTGGACCGCCTCGACGATCGCCGCCATCGTGCGGGGGCCTGGGTAGCCCAGCACGCCATACCCATCTATCGCAAAGGCCGGAGTAACGGCGAAGCCGAGATCACGGGCGCGTTGCGCCTGAGCCTCGACGACGTCGGCGATCAGCGGCTCCGCGGCGGTGGCCGAGATCGCGGCAGTGTCGAGACCCAGGTCGGCGGCGGCCCGGAACGCGCTTGCGGCGGTGGCGGGTCCGGGCGTGCCGAGCATGCGCTCATGGAACGCGTAGGTCTTCTCTGGTCCATGGGTCTTCAGAACCGCCTGTTGGACGCTGGCGACCTGCACCGACGCGCGACCGAAGACAGGATTGTTGACGAGTCCCAGCTTCAGGACTGGATCGCTCTTCAGCAGAGCTGAGAAGTGAGGCGCGGCAGCGCGGCAATAGGGACAATTGTCGTCGAAGTACTCGGTCAGGATCGCTTCGGGCGTCGATGATCCGACCCACACGGTGCCCGGTAGATCGTCCCCTGCGAGTTCGGCCGGCAGTCTGAAGTTCGCTATGGTCTGGCCATTGTCCCCCTTGATGGCGAACAGCCCCTCATCCTGCGCCAGCGACAGGCGGCTCGATAATCCGAAAAGCCCGATGGTGAGCGCGGCGGAGACGAATGCGCGGCGGGCGATGGTCACACCGTTCGATGCGCTCACGATACGCGGGGCGACACTCGGCGTTGCATCCGCTGCACGGGCTGTTTCTGCCATTGTGAACCGCGCGTCGCCGCCTGTCTCGCCACGCCAGTCGCTGCTTTTCATCGAGGCGCCCTCAACTGGCATAATGAAAGCCGACTTGCTGAAGCTCGGGCACGGTCCCGACGGCACCCGGCGTCAGCACCACGCCGGGGATGAGGTGGTTGGTCAGTTCGGCCGCGAGTGCGTCGTGGGAAAGCTTGTCGGGATTGATGTCGTGGGCGATGAGCGCGGCCGCTTGGTCCCAGATCGCGTTGTGACAGGACATGAAAACGACGCCGCGCTGCTGAAGCGCCGGAATCGAGTTGTTCTCCGGAGAGAACACGCCCGTCGGATCCTCGTAATTGGCGCGGTCGGCCGAGGCGGCCTTCTTCACCGCCATGGGCGTGTTGGTCTTGAACTTGTCGCCGGCCAGCTTACCGATCTGGTACTTGTCCCAGATCGCGGCATCGTAGAGCGCGAGGTGCGCCGTCCCGCGGGTCGCCGAGGCGATCAGGAAGTCGGGATGCCCGAAGCCCCAAACCTGGGTGTTCAGCACGTTGCGCATGAGGTTCAGCCAGGGCCCGCCGATGTCGGTGTTGTCCCACACCTGCTTGGTTGCCGGCTTGTAGGCCAGCACCTCGTTCAGGGCTTCGCTGTCCCACTGGTCGGGCGCGTTGAGGATCATCGGGACGGTTTCGAAGTCGCGCCGACGCGGCGCGCGGTCGAGCCGCTGCATCAGGTCTCGCAACGCGGTCGCACCCGAAGGGGCTAGCGAAGGTTCTCCCCATGCCGCAGCCCATGCAGCGGTTGGCGGGTTTGCAAAGGTGGCGCCCGCCGCCGCCACACCCAGGCCGAGTCGCAACGCCCTGCGGCGTTCATGTGAAATAGCCATCCTGAAACTCTCCCTTTCGTCCGTCATTGTCTGTCACGTCCGCCGGGCGCCGCGCATCCGATACGTTCCGAGTTGTCGATGCTCCGTCGCGCGGTGCTCTGACCGGGGAACCTCACGGTGGAGCCGGGGCGATCCATCCCCATTTGGCGAAGATCGCGGCCCCTTGCGGTGAGGACAGGTAGGTGAGAAATCCTTTTGCCTCGGGCCGATCCAGGCCCCTTCGGGTCAGGGCGGCCGCCGTGTCGCGGTAGATGCGATATTGGGGCTCGATCGCGACCCGGTCAGCGCTCTTGGGATTGGCAGCCTGCCAGATCCCCCAGATGAGCCAAGCGTCGAGAGCCTTGTCGCTGTCCCATGCTTTCTTGGCGTCGGCGCTCGTCTTCGCCACTGTCGTGATGTTCGACCGAAACATCCGGATGGTCCGGAGGTCACCCAGGCGACCCGCGACGTCCTCCCAGAGACCCTGCTGACCCGAACCGTCGACCACGAGGATGTGGTGCTCGGGCTTGAGCAGGTCGGCGATGCCGAGGATGTGCCCGGGATTACCGGGGCGGACCAGAATGGTGGAGGAGCGCAGGTAAAGCGGGGTCACCGTCACGGCGTTGAGATCCGGCAGCGCCGCCAGGAGGCCGGACATCATGGCCTCGAAGCCGCTGAACACGAGGTCGGCGTCAGCCGTCGCCCTGTCGATCCACTGCGGCGTCGGACCCGCCGTCACCTCCACATGGACATCGTTTCCCTCGCCGAAGGCCGCGGCCTCCATCATTGCCGGCATCGGCCCACTCGGCCCGTAGACGTGCAATGTGCCCGCCGCCTGAGCCGAGGTGGCGCCGAGCCAGACGAAGGCGGTGGCGCGAATGATCGTCGACGCGGCCTTCCCGACGGGCCGCCCCAGCCGGGCTCGTGCGATCCGCCGAAGAACTCCGGTCACTGAGGACCCCGAGCGCGGGCGTCAGCTACGGCCTTCCTGAACCCGTCGGCGTCGAGAGCCTCCGCGACCTTATAGGGACCGATGAGATAGACGGGCGTCCCCTGCAGGCCTAGGGCATCGGCCTGGGCCAGGTTGCGCGCCAGCAGGGCCTTGATGTCGGCCTCATGGGTCTTCAAGTCGGCGTCCAGCCGATCCATGTCGACACCGGACTTCCGGACGGCGTCGAGCATCGTGTCCTTGGAGATCTTGCGTCCGGGAATGGCCATCAGCGCATCGTGCACGGCCTCGTATCGGCTTTGATACTTCGCGGCGAGCGCCAGTTGCGCGCCATAGACCGAGGCCTCGGACAGGATCGGCCAGTCCTTGTGGACGACGCGGATGTGGCCGTCTGCGGCAACGACCTTGTCGAGAGCGGGTTCGGCCTGCTTGCAGAACGGGCAGTTGTAGTCGGTGAACGCCACGATGGTGACGTCGCCACTAGGATTGCCCGTCACCGGTGCGTCGGGATCGTGAAGGATCACCTGCGGGTCGATCTCGGCAGCCTGGGCCGGGACCTTTGGCGCGAGCACGGCGGAACCGATCGCGAAGAGCGCCGCCGAGCAGAGGGGGAGGACAAAGCGAAAGCGCACATAATGCTCCGTGTGAAGTGGGGGCAACCGGGCATGATCCGGTCAGGAAGGCGTTCCGGCGAGCGTGAGGGCGTGCTCGAACGCGGGCTTGTCGACCTCGCCGATAAGACGTGTGTCGGCGATCTCGGCTCCGTCACTTGACGCCAGGAACAGCAACGTAGGAGGTCCCACAACGCCAAAGCGACGCATGAGGGACCGGCTGTCGGCATCGGACGCGGTCACGTCGGCGCGGATCACGGTGGCCCCCTTGAGCCGCGCCCGAATAGCCGGATCGGTCAGCACGTCGCGTTCGAAGGCGCGACAGGACGTGCACCAGGCCGCCGAGAAATCGACCACAATAGGTTTCCCGGCCCGGCGCGCGGATGCCACGGCCAAGTCGAACGCCAACGCCGAAGAGACGGTATCGGCCTGGAGTACAGGCGAGGTCTGTGGGCGGTCACCGGCCACAAAGGCCAGCGGCCGCAACGGATCGGAGGCCCCGCCAGCGAAGCCGACCAGGAGTGCAACGCCATAGACGACGCCGACGATCCCAGCCGCCTTACCGACCCGGGCGACGGGACCGCTCGAATCGGGCAGCGGCTCCAGCGCACCGAGGAACACGCCTGCGCCGATTGCGAGCGCGGCCCAGAGCGCCAGCGGGACGGCGTCGGGCAGGACGCGGGCCACCATCGTGATGGCCAATGCGAGGAACACGACGCCAAAGGCCTGCTTGATCCGGGCGAGCCACAGGCCCGACTTCGGCAGTACGCCGGCCCCGAATGTCCCGAAGGCCACCAGCGGCAGCCCCATGCCGAGCCCCATGGCGAACAACGCCGAGGCCCCGCGGACCATGTCTCCGGTGTGGGCCACGTAGATCAGCGCCGCCGCGAGGGGCGGGGTGACGCAGGGTCCGACGATCAGGGCTGAGCCGAAGCCGAGCGCCGCCGCCGACGCGATCCCGCCGCCTCGCAGTGTCCGACCGGCCCCGGGTGTGTCCCTCGAAATGAGACTTGTCCAGGCCGATGGCAGTTGCAGCTCGTAGAGGCCGAACATGGAAAGCGCGAGACCCACGAAAACGAGGCTCGTCAGGCCGAGCACGAGCGGCGTCTGCAGCGCGGCCTGCAGGTTCTCGCCCGACCACGCGGCCGCCACGCCGAAGGCCGCATAGGCGAGAGCCGATGCGATCACGTATGCGCCCGACATCGTGAAGCCGCGCGCCCGCGTCATCCCGGCTCCCGAGCGCGCCAGGACGCCGGACAGGATCGGCACCATGGGGAACACGCACGGCGTGAGGGACAGGAGCAGGCCGAAGGCGAAGAAGGCCGCCAGCATCGGCACGATGCCACCGGCGAGCGCGCTGGACGCGGCTGGGGTCGCGTCGACGCTCTTGGAGGAGGTGGCCGTATTGGCCGGTGGAGCTACGGCGGCGACCGGAGCGGACCACAGGCCGGACGCAACGGGGCCTGCGGACTCATGCTTGGAGATCGCGAGCGTCGCCGGATCGACGGCGCGCGTCACGGGCGGATAGCAGATGCCGCTTTCCGCGCAGCCCTGGTAGGTGACGTCCAGCTCCCCGGACGCGGGCACGTCCTTGGCGGCGATCTCGGCGTGCGCGGTGCCGCGGTAGACCTCAGTCGGACCCAGGTTGGGATCGTCCTCCGTCACGCCCGGCGCGATGATGAGAGGCACTGCCTCGCCGCGCGCGGTCGCGGCGCCGAAGCGGTCGCGGTAGAGATGGGTCTTGGGCGCGATCGTCCAGTCGAGGGCGAGCGCCCCATCCCGCGCGCGGGCGGCCCGCAACTGGAATTCGTCGTCGGCGGATGGTACCGCGCGGGCTCCCGCCATCGCGACGGGCGGGATCATAAGGGCGAAGGCGGCCAGGACCACAGGGCAAAGGTTGGAACGCATCGGAATCGTTCGTTGAGGTGACGGCCGCTCCTCCCAGCCGCAGCTTAAGCCAGCCTTAAGGCGGGCGGACGAGGAGGCCGAACGGAGAACCACATGCGCATCTTGGTCGTGGAGGACGACACCATCCTGGCCGACGGCATCCAGGCGGGGCTCGGGCTGTCGAACGGAACCGTGGAGGTCGTCGTCAATTGCGCGGACTGCCGTTGCGCCCTCGCCACTACGGAATTCGACGTCATCGTGCTCGACCTCATGCTTCCGGACGGATCGGGCCTGGGAATGCTGCGCGAGTTACGTGCGGCGGGTGACCGCACGCCCGTCGTGTTGCTGACGGCCCGAGACGACATCGCTGACCGGATCAAAGGCCTGGACGCCGGCGCGGACGACTACGTCGGCAAGCCCTTCGACCTCGACGAACTCGCAGCACGTGTCCGCGCCGCCGCCCGCCGCGGTCTCGGCCGTGCCTCGCCGTGCCTGGACTGGGCCGGGATCGTGCTCGAACCGGGCCGTCTCGCGGTCACCAAGGGCGGCGTTCCCGTGCAACTGTCGCGACGGGAGTTCGCCGTGCTCGAAGCCCTCATGGAGCGGCCAGGCATGGTCCTTTCGAAGCAGGATCTCGAAGCGCGCCTTTATGGCTGGCAAGAGGAGGTCGAAAGCAACACGGTCGAGGTGCACATCCACCATCTCCGGGCCAAGATCGGTCGCGACGCCATCGAGACCATCAGGGGCCTCGGCTATCGCATGCGGGCGCCGTCATGACCTCGCTGCGCTTTCGCCTCTTCACCATCCTGGTGGCCGCGACGGGGCTCATCTGGCTCTTCGCCGTCGCCTGGATCTATCTCGGGACGCGGAACGAACTCGAGCATGTGCTCGACACCCGGTTGCAGGAAGCAGCCCGGATGGTCGGCTCGTTGGTCACCAACGGCGAGATCGCGACTGACATTTCGCGCGGCCAATCCGGCATCCCCCGTCCCGAGCCCGCCAGCTACGAGCGCCAATTGTCCTGCCAGATCTGGTCGCTCGACGGCCATCTTATCGCCCGGTCGAGCGGCGCGCCCGGCGACAAATTGAGTGATGGACCAGCCGGGTTCTCCGAACGCACGGTCGACGGAGAGTTGTGGCGCGTCTTCGCGGTCGAGGATCTCGCAAAGGGCGTCCGTGTGCTGGTCGGCGACCGGCTCGGCCTGCGGGACAGGTTAGTTCGCGACCTGGTCGAGGGACTGCTGGTTCCGGCCGTCACGATCGTGCCCCTGCTGGCCCTGCTGATCTGGATGAGCCTCGGGCGCGGGTTGCAACCGTTGCGGAGCATGGCACTCGAACTCCAGGCGCGCGACGCGGACGACATGGCACCGGTGGACGCGCGCCACGCGCCGCGCGAGGTCCGGCCCCTCGCCGAAGCATTGAACGCCCTGTTCGGGAAGGTCGAGGCGGCGCGGCGCCACGAGCGCGAGATGACGGCCTTCGCGGCGCATGAGCTGCGCACGCCGCTCGCCGGCTTGAAGCTGCAGGCCCAGGTGGCGCTGGCGGCTAGCGAGCCCGACACCCGCGACCGGGCGCTCCGCCAGATCATGGCCGCGGTGGACCGGACGACGCGGCTCATCCGGCAGCTCCTGGCCATTACAGCGCTCGATGCCGAAGAGCCGGGACAGACGGTGACGACGCCGACCGCCGTCGGCCAGCTTCTGCGGACCATCGTGGAGGCGGACAGAAGTCTCGCCGCGCAGCTCGTAATCGACCCCGCACTCGAACGCCTCGCGCTTCGGGTCGATCATGACCTTCTCACCTTAGCGCTCCGCAATCTCCACGAGAATGCGGTAATGCACATGCCGAATGGGGGCCAAGTGCGGTGGGGCGTGACCGACCGGGACGACGGCGGCGCGACGGTGTTCGTCGAGGACGAGGGACCGGGGATCCCGCAGAACGAACTGTCCACCCTCGGCCGGCGCTTTTTCCGTGGGCGGAACAAGAGCGCGTCGGGCAGCGGGCTGGGATTGGCGATCGTGACGCTTGCCTCGCGACGGATCGGCGCCGTCTTCACGCTGCGGAACCGCCGCGATCGCGTCGGGGCGAGGGCCGAGGTCGCATTCCCGCCCTCGGTCCGGGGCAGCGACGGTCAGATGGCCGCGTCGGAACTCGCCAACGCGCAGCACTTCGCCCGCGACGATGCGGGACCGACGAGGCGCTCCCGGCGATGAGCGCGGATTTCGCGGCTCTCTACTCGGGAATAGGTCGTCCCTCGATCGCGCCCGAGAAGCTGCTTCGTGCGATGCTGCTGCAGGCGTTCTACGGCATCCGGTCCGAGCGGCAATTGATGGAGCGGTTCGACACCGACCTGCTGTTCCGGTGGTTCGTCGGGCTCGGGGTGGATGACCCGGCCTTCGACCATTCGAGCTTCTCGAAGAACCGCGACCGGCTGCTCGCCGGCGAAGTTCCTGGCCGCCGTTCTGGACCGGCCCTGGCTCAGGCGCCTCCTGTCGAGCGATCATAGGTGAAACGGAGTCTGGTCACCGCCGGGCGAGCGGCGGCGCTCTCCTACAGTTCGAAATGGTCCCAGAAGGCGCGTCGCGGCTCTGAACTGGCGCCAGGACCCGGGCCAGACTGGCTGCGTCTCATCGGCTGCGTTCGAAATGAGGCTGGTCGGCGGCGGCCAACCTCCGCCGAAGCGTCAATATCCGCCCCCTGTGGCTCTCCGGCGCTTCCCGTGCTGTTTTCATCAAGGGACCCTACGGTAGACAGACGGACAGGCCTCGAAATTTCGGGTTCCCAGCGGGCATAATGCGAATGTGGTCGCAACGGAGGCATGTGGCTGCGGTTTCGCGACGCAAACGGCATGTCGCACGCGTCGCACGTTGGCGAACAGCACGGAACCTGCGGGAGATCCAGGCAAACCGGGTGAATCCCACGTCTCGATCACCCGCGGTGCCGGGCAGGTGCGAGAGGACCCCGCAGGGCGCGCTCCGCTTCCCCTTGAAGGCGCTTTTCATGGCGACGCAGGAACACGAAGCCCCCGACCATCAGGGCTACCGCCGCCGCGAACAGTCCAACCCCCGCTGGGCCGAGCACGTGATGAACCTGCTCGCCGAGGAGGTACGCCCCCGCGCCATAGGCCGAGGCCCAGATGACGCCCCCGGCCACGTTGAAAACGAGAAACCGCGGCCAGGTCATCCGGTTAGCGCCGGCCAGGAAGGCCGCAAGCGCCCGCAGCACGGTGACAAAGCGGCCGAAGAACACGACCTTTCCGCCGTGGCGCAGGAACAAGAACTGGCCGAGCTTGATCCGTGGCTCGGTCAAGCGGACGTAACCCCCGTGGCGCAACAGGAAACGGTAGCCGAACTCGCGCCCGATCCAGAATCCGATGTTGTCCCCCAGAATTGCCCCGAGCGCCGCCGAGGCGATCACCAAGGCGATGTTCAGATGGTGGGTCGAGCCGGCGTAGATCGCAGCCGCCAGGAGCGTCGTCTCGCCAGGAAAGGGAATGCCGACGCTCTCGACCGCGACCGCCAGCGCGACCCCGACGTACCCGTACTGGCCGATCATTTGCATCACGTCAGGGGATAGTAGGGACACGGTTACCGCTCCGGGCCATGGGGAAACAGGGTGGGCGGCAGGTGGAGCGTACGGAGCATGACCTCGTAGGTGTGGTGCGCGATCGGGTGCAGCCAACGCTCGCTGGCCGGCAGCGCGGCACGAGCCAGTCCCGCGCCCGCGATCGCCACAAAGAACGAGGCGGCCATGTCGATCGGGAAGTGCAGGCCGAGGTAGACGCGAGCCCACGCCACGAGCAGCCCGACCATGCAGACCATCGCTCCCCACCATCGTGCCGCGCCTGTGGCGAGCAGCGCGAAACCCAGGCTCCACAGAAAGGTGGCGTGGTCGCTCGGGAACGAGTTCTCGACCACATGGAGCGCCAAGGTGTGGCCGAGGCCGATCATGAACGGCCGCGGCTCGAACCAGAGCAGGCCGAGGATTTGGTTGATGCCGAGCGCCACGCTCACGCCCAGCACCGTGGCCAGCAGAGCGCCTCGCGCGTCGCGGCGTCCCCAGATCCACAATGCGACCACCAGGGCAGCGGCGGCGTAGACCAGCCAGGACGCCGCTATCTCGGCGAGGGTGACCGTGAGGGGGTCGGGTTGCCCCGAAGCGTTGAGGATGAGGAACAGGCGGTGGTTCAAGGTGGTGAGCATACACGCTCCATGCGGACGGGAGGCTGCCTCTCGTCGCGAAGGGATTGGATCCAGCCGCGGTCGGGTTCGCTCGGCCGAGGGCCTTGGCGTTCCGGCCGGCCGGCAGGGCTGTATTTTCCCCCAAGCTGACGCAATGCTGACGGAGAACCACCCAAGCACGGACGGATACCCGCGCGGGTCGGGGTACGGACGGGTCCGCCTGCCGTCAGCCTCATGTCAGGATCAGGCCGGTGACCGCTGGAGCGGAGGTGCGGAGGTCTTCATGAGAGTGCTGCTCGTCGAGGACCATCGCGCGATGCGCGACCTCATCGCCGATCACCTCAGACGCCGCGGCCTCGCCGTGGATGCCGTCCAGCGTGGGGAAGAGGCACTCGCCGCGACGGCTGTCGCCAGTTACGATGCCGTGATCCTCGATCTCGGTCTGCCGGACATGGACGGCATGGAGGTGCTGCGACAGTTGCGCAGCGGGCGCCATCCCGATCTGCCCGCACTGATCCTCACGGCGCGCGACAGCGTCCAAGCCCGGGTCGGCGGCCTCAACGCCGGTGCGGACGACTACATCCTCAAGCCCTTCGACCTTACCGAGCTGGAAGCCCGCCTGCGTGCCGTGCTCCGTCGCCCCGGCGCGCGCCGCGACGCCATCCAACGCTACGGCGACCTGACCTTCGATCCGGCCGCGCGGACAGCCGCCGTGGACAGCAGGGGTTTGGAGCTGACGCGGCGAGAGGTCTCCGTCTTGGAAGAACTGATCGGCGCCGCCGGGCGCATCGTGGTGAAGGACGCGCTGGAGGACCGGCTCTACGGATTCGACGATGACGTGAGCGCCAACGCACTGGAGGCGTCGGTCTCCCGGCTGCGGCGCAAGCTCGCCGCCGCAGGGTCGGAGGTCGGCGTCGAAGCCACACGCGGCATCGGTTATCGCCTGACGATCGGGGCCAAGCCGTGACGTCTTGGTTCGAAAGCCTGCGCGGCCGCCTGGTCGCGTCCATGCTCCTGGTGTTCTCGCTCGGGCTCGGAGGGGCCTTGGCATTGAGGCCTTTCGAAGAACACCAAGCCGTTTTCGTCCGACACGGAATGGACCTGCTCCGGGAACCCTACCAGGACCTCTCCGTGCTGCTGCCGTTCGGCCTCGGCGCCGTCGCGCTGATCTGGCTCGTCAGTGGCTGGAGCCTGCGCCACCTCGCCTCGGCTTCCCGCGAGGCGACGGTCGTGGGCGCCTCGAATCCGGGTGCCCGCATTTCGATGCGGAAGCTGCCAGGCGAGATCCGCCCCTTGGTGGACGCAGTCAACGGCGCCCTCGACCGGCTGGCCGAGGCCTATGCGGCCGAGCAGCGCTTCGTCGCTGTCGCGGCGCACGAATTGCGCACGCCGCTCGCGGTGCTGAGCCTTCGCCTCCAACGCGCGAAGCTTGACGACGATCTGGACTGGGGGGCGATCGAACGGGACCTGGGACAGGTGAACCGGCTGGCAAACCAGTTGCTCGACCTCGCCCGCAAGGACCACGCGCGGCAGACCGACGCGACGACCGGCAGTGCCATCATCAACCTTTCGCGCGTCGTACGGGAAGCCGCAGCGCTGGTCGTCCCGCTCGCGGAGGACGCCGGTCGAACACTCGATGTCGAATTGCCCGCGTCCATGCCGGTCCGAGGACGGCGGGACGACTTGCGCGACATGGTGCGCAACCTGCTCGACAATGCCCTTGCGCATGGCCGCGGCGCAATCCAACTCGCCGCCCAGATCGGCGAGACCCGCGACGGCGGGCAGGAGGTCTGGATCACGGTCAGCGATGAGGGGCGGGGCGTGCCGGCGGAGTTGAGGGAGGCCATGTTCGAGCGTTTTCATAAGGGTTGCCCGGAGTCCGCGGGGCATGGCCTCGGCCTCGCGATCGTGCAGGAGGTGGTATGCGGGCACGGCGGTTCCGTAAAATTTCTTTCCGGCCCGGGTTGTCGCGTGCGGGTTGCGCTTCCGATGTTGCCGCATGCGCGACGAACCTGAGCGAGGCACTCACCTAGGCGTAACGACAGACGGGCTCGCATCAGCTGGTGCAGCGCTCGCCGCCGGACACGTCCCGCCCACTCGCGGTACCGCGTGGCTCCTCGTTGGCTATGGCCCCCATCGGGTGGAACGCCATGGCCTATGGGCCCAAGGCCAGCAGACCATGGTGGCGGCCGGACTGCGTCAGGCGCTGCTGCAGCCCGATCAGGACGGGGCACACCGGGTCGGGTGATCGGCGGCTGACCAGTTTCGTGATCGCTGGCCGAGCCGCTGGCACAGCTGTAGGATGGACGTCTGCTTCGGAGCACGGGCAAGTTCACGTGCTACGTCTTGGTTGGGTCGGGAGCAGGCGTATTGTTCCCGCAAACGACCGACCGTTTACCGGAACGCTGGTTGATCCGCTATCCGGCGTCGCTTGCTCCGATTTCGCCGACTTCGGTCGGACCGGCCGCTTCCCTTCGGACAGGGCTCATCCCGGTCGAGAGCGCACGCAGTGCCGAGGCCACAAGCGGATCGAGATGGGCCGCGCCCGTGTCGACGCGAGCCGCGAGATCGCGGCGCATCACGGGTGACCAGAACGAGCGGATGTGGTCGTGGATTCCCGCCACGGCCTCTTCGTCCGGGTAGGAGCGGAAGAAGCCAGCGATCTGGTTTGCCATGTGGTCGAGCTTCGCGCCGATATCCATGGGCTTACTCCGCCGCGTCGAGAGGAGCGGCGATGCGGGTGAGGCTGAAATCCTCCTCGTAGAACTTTGCCTGCCAGTCCGAGGGCCGGTTGGTCCGCCGCACCTGCACGGCCGTGACCTTGTATTCCGGGCAGTTCGTAGCCCAGTCCGAATAGTCGGTGGTGATCACGTTGGCGCCGGTCTTGGCGTGGTGGAACGTGGTATAGACCACGCCGGGCTGCATCCGCTGGCTGATCCGGGCCTTGATGGAAATGTCGCCCGACCGGCTTTCGAGCGCCACCAGGTCGCCCTCTGCAATGCCTCGGACCTCCGCGTCGAACGGGTGGATCTCGAGCACGTCCTCCTCGTGCCAGCGTGAGTTCTCCGTGCGGCGCGTCTGCGCCCCGACATTGTACTGAGACAGGATGCGCCCCGTCGTGAGGATCAGCGGGAAGCGCGCGCCCGTTCGCTCGTCGGTCGGCACGAATTCGGTGATCATGAACTTGCCCAAGCCGCGCACGAAGCGGTCGACATGCATCATCGGCGTGCCGTTCGGGGCCGCCGCATTGCACGGCCACTGGATCGAGCCGAGTTCGTCGAGCTTGGCATAGGACACGCCCGCGAAGGTCGGGGTCAGGATGGCGATCTCGTCCATGATCTGGCTCGGATGCTCATAGGCCATCGGGTAGCCGAGCGCCTCCGAGAGCATGCACGTGACCTGCCAATCGGCGTAGCCACCGAGCGGAGACATCACCTTGCGCACCCGGCTGATGCGGCGCTCCGCATTGGTGAAGGTGCCGTCCTTCTCCAGGAACGACGAGCCCGGCAGAAAAACATGGGCGTATTTGGCGGTCTCGTTCAGGAACAGGTCCTGGATGACCACGCATTCCATGGCCTGCAGGCCGGCCGTCACGTGCTGCGTGTCGGGGTCCGACTGCGCCGGGTCCTCGCCCTGGATATAGATGCCCTTGAAGCGGCCCTGAACGGCCTCGTCGAGCATGTTGGGGATGCGAAGCCCTGGCTCATCCTGCAGCGTCACGCCCCAGAGGCTCTCGAACATGTCCCGCGTCGCATCGTCGGAGACATGCCGGTAGCCGGGCAGTTCATGCGGGAACGAACCCATGTCGCACGAGCCCTGAACGTTGTTCTGGCCTCGCAAGGGGTTCACGCCGACGCCGGGGCGCCCGATATTGCCGGTCGCCATGGCGAGATTGGCCATGCCCATCACCATGGTCGAACCCTGGCTGTGCTCGGTGACGCCGAGGCCGTAATAGATCGCGCCATTGCCGCCCGTCGCATAGAGCCGTGCCGCCGCCCGCACGTCGGCCGCCGGTACGCCGGTGAGCGCTTCGGTGGCCTCGGGCGAATTGCGGTCGTCGGCGACGAAGCGCGCCCAGGGTTCGAAATCCCCGACATCGCAGCGGGTGCGGACGTAGTCCTGGTCGATCAGGCCTTCGGTCGCGACGACGTGGGCGAGAGCGTTGATCATGGCCACGTTGGTGCCGGGTATCAGCGGCAAATGATGATCCGCCCTGATATGCGGCGACTTGACGAGATCGATTCTGCGCGGGTCGGCCACGATCAGCCGCGCGCCTTCCCGGAGACGCCGCTTCATGCGGGACGCAAAGACGGGATGGCCATCGGTCGGGTTGGCGCCGATCACCAGGATGACGTCGGCCTCTGCCACGGAGGCGAAATCCTGCGTGCCGGCCGACGTGCCGACCGTGACCTTGAGGCCGTAACCCGTGGGCGAATGGCAGACGCGGGCGCAGGTATCGACGTTGTTGTTGCCGAAGGCCGCGCGAATGAGCTTCTGGACCAGATAGCTCTCCTCGTTGGTGCAGCGGGACGAGGTGATCCCACCGACCGAGTCACGCCCATAGGTCGCCTGGATGCGCCTGAACTCGGAGGCGGCGTGGCCGATCGCCTCGGCCCAGGTCACCTCGCGCCACGGATCCGTGATCTTGTCGCGGATCATCGGTGTCGTGATACGGTCCTTGTGGGTCGCATAGCCATAGGCGAAGCGGCCCTTGACGCAGGAATGGCCCTCGTTCGCCTTGCCGTGCTTGTAGGGCACCATGCGCACGATCTTATCGCCCTGCATCTCGGCCTTGAACGAGCAGCCGACCCCGCAATAGGCGCAGGTCGTGACTTCCGAGTGCTCGGGCTTGCCCATCCGGATGACGGACTTCTCGTTCAGTGTCGCAGTCGGGCAGGCCTGCACACAGGCGCCGCAGGACACGCATTCCGACCCGAAGAAGTCCGTGCCGCCCGCCGACACCTTGGATGCGAACCCGCGCCCATCAATGGTCAGCGCGAAGGTGCCCTGCACCTCCTCGCACGCCCGAACGCAGCGGTTGCAGACGATGCACTTCGAAGACTCGAACGTGAAATATGGATTAGACTCGTCGGTCGGCGCATTGAGATGGTTCTCGCCCTTGTAGCCGTAGCGCACGTCGCGCAGGCCGACCACGC
>JAABUQ010007721.1_pt1 | contig 15434 bp, 14 predicted proteins | sample 5560001 | NCBI WGS metagenome assembly JAABUQ01 (sample SAMN10711888, study PRJNA513371) | rock metagenome | isolation source: Antarctica rocks | place: Antarctica: Victoria Land, Finger Mt nord | collected 2015-12-18 | reverse complement strand
GTTCCGAAATCTCGGCTGATGCGCACGATCCGTTCGCCCAAGTGCTCGACCTCCGTGTGATTGAGGCCGGCCGCGGGTTCGTCCAGCAGCAAGAGTTCGGGCTTGGCGACGAGCGCACGCCCGAGTTCGATAGTCTTGCGCGTCCCGTAGGGAAGATCGGCGATGGGCCGCTCGGCAATCGCACCGAGCCCCAGATATTCGAGAACCCGGGCGGCCTCGCGCCGCGCATCGCGTTCGGTCAAGCGCGATGGAGCGGTGCGACCCAGACGCACGTGCGCGCCGACCAAGACGTTTTCGAGAACCGTCATGTGGTCGAAAAGCGCGACGTTTTGAAACGTACGAGCGATGCGGCGGCGCGCGATCCCGTGTGCGGGGTAGCCGAGCAGATCGTCCCCACCCAGGGCGACCGTTCCCGACGTCGGCTGGTAGAGCCGCGTGATGCAATTGAACGCGGTCGTCTTGCCGGCGCCGTTGGGCCCGATGAGCCCCGTGATGCCGCCCCGCGCGACCTCGAACGAAACGTCCGAGAGCGCGGAGATTCCGCCGAATCTCATCGTCAGGTTCGAAACGATGAGGAACGGGACGTCGTCCACTTATTTCCGCGCGCTGATTACCGAGCCGACCGCATCCCAGTGGCCGCCGTGAAAGCGGATCAACTGCAATTCGCGAATCGGAAACCGATCGGCGGGCGAGGTCGTGACCGTGACGCCCGGCCACAGGAACGGATTTTTCTCATTGAGGTGAATCGAGGCTTCCATGACCTTCTCGCGCGTCAGTTCTTTGCCGGCGCGTTGGAGCGTATCGACCATGGTATATGCGGCCGCCATCCCGTAGAGTACGAAGTAATTATTCGCATCGAGGCCCTGGCCATATTTGGCCAGGACATCGCGATAGAGTTTCATGCCGGGCGTCGTTGCGCGCGCGGCATTGTTCGGGTCGAGAATGTACGAATCGGAGACGATGCCTTCGGTCGCGGCTTCGCCGCCGCCCTTGGTCGCGGCATCCATCACCGTTTGCGCCGCCGAAACGTTACTGAGATACGTCACCGGCTTCCAGGAAAGCTGGCCGAGCGCGGCCATCGCCTGGATTGCGAACTTGGGCGTTGCGGCGATGAGCAGGGTGTTCGCTCCGCTCCCCTGCAGCGATGCCATCTGCGAGCGAACGTCGGGATCGCTCACTTCGTAGGAAGCCTTCTTGACGATCTGCGAAGCTTTCGAGCCGAGACCTTTCGTGAGCCCGGTCAGGTAATCTTGACCGAAATCGTCGTTCTGATACAAGACGGCGATCTTGGCACTCGGTTCGTTGCTCGCGATGCGCTTGCCAAAGATGACGGATTCCGCTTGATAGTCGGGGTTGAAGCCGATGATCCAGGGATATCTGGCAGCATCGGCCCCCCACGTGTCCGCGCCCGTCGAGACGAAGAGTTGCGGTACTTTCTGATCGTTGAGATATTGGCGAATCGCGAGATTGGGTGCCGTGCCCAGCGTATTGAAGAGCGCGAAAACGTGATCTTGCTCGACCAAACCCTTCACGAGTTGCACCGTCTGTGCGGGTGTATAGGCGTCGTCCTTATCTTTGTAGGTAATCTTGCGGCCGTTCACGCCGCCGCGATCGTTCACGTAAGCGAAGTAGGCCGCAATCCCCTTACCGATCGCGCCGTAGGCGGACGCCGGACCGCTGTAGGGGTGCGTGCCGCCGAGCACGATTTCGGTCGGCGTGACGCCGGGGACGGTTTCGGCACGCGCACCCGCGCACGAAGCGATGACGATGCCGAATGCAGCGGTCGATGCGAGCAACGCGAGCGGAGAACGTCGGTGGATAGGCATGGTTACGACCTCCCTGGTTGTCCCTCGGCTCGAGGGCGCATGGTGGTGTGAACGATCCGTCGGACTCCGCCGACGATTCCCCCGGGCATCGCGATCATGACGACGATCAGCGAGATCCCGTAGACGAGTGGCGACGCGGCCGTGCTAAAACTTTGCGCGAGAAGCGGAAGAAATTCGACGACCAGTCCGCCGACGATCGCGCCCCACATGCTCCCGAGGCCGCCGAGAACCGCGCCGATCAGGAGTGTGATCGAAAGTTGCAGCGTGTAGCTTTCCGGGCTCACGAATGCCGTCGCGCTCGCAATGAAGGCGCCTGCGATTCCCGCATACGCGGCACTCCACGCGAATGCAAGCGTTTTGTAAACCGATGGGTTGATGCCGAAAGACGTCGCCGCAATTTCGTTGTCGCGAATCGCGCGTAACGCGCGTCCGAGGCGACCTTGGAGCAGCAGCCACGTGACGGCAAAGAGCATGCCGACCAGGAGCCACCCTTCGTAGTAGAGCCAACGTTCGGCATCGAGCGACGTCGCGAGCGCGCCCGGTGCGTGTGCGGCCGGGAACGTCAATCCTTGGGCGCCGCCGGTCGCGCCTTTGAAACGCTTGAGCACCGGTGCGACCGACACGGCGAGCGCGAACGTCGCGAGCGCGAGATACGCGCCGGAGAGCCGCAACGCGACGATTCCAACGATTGCGCCGAAGACCGCGCACACGACGGCGGCAATCGCCATCGCCGCTTCGGCCGGCCACCCTAAGTGCGCGACGGCGATCGCAACCGCGTAACCGCCGACGGCCATGAAGGCGCCGTGTCCGAGCGATATCTGTCCGCTGCGGCCGGTGAGGATCACGAGGCCGAGGATCGCGATCGCGTAGCCGCCCGCATAAGCGAGTTCGAAGGCGACGTAGGGCGGCACGAGCCATGGCACGATGGCGACGACGACGGCGCCGATCGCGAACGCGCGAACGTTCGCTCGCGGCAACCGGGCGTCATCGCTCATACGCGCGTCAATCGACGTCGACCGAACATTCCCGACGGCCGAACGACGAGAACCCCGACGATAATCGCGAACGCGACTGGTAAGCGTAGATCGGTTCCGATAAATTCGACGTAGGTTCCAAGAAGGTTGAGCGTGACGCCGAGGACGAGGCCGCCGACGACGGCGCCCACGGGACTATCGAGGCCGCCGAGAACCGCTGAGGCGAACGCATAGACGACGATGCTCGGCATCATGTTCGGATCGAGATAGACGATCGGTGCGATCATGAGACCGGAGAGGGTGCCCATGACGGACGCCAAGCCCCAGCCGAGTGCGAGCATCCATCCGTGCGGAATGCCGAGCACGCGCGACTCGGCCGGATAGAGCGCAGCGGCCCGCATTGCGAGCCCAAGCTTCGTTCGGGAGAAGAAGAAATAAATGGCGAGCAGCGCCACGAGCGAGACGCCGATCACACCGACGTCCTGGCTACTAAATGTCACGCCGCCCACATGAATTGGGGCGGTCGGAAAAGGGCTCGGAAACGATTTGACTTCGTAGCCCCAGATGAGCCCGGCCAGGCCGTTGAACGTGATGAGTAAGCCGAGCGTTACTATCACGACGGTCAGTTGCGGCGCGCGTTCGATCGGTCGGATGATCGTACGTTCCAAGAGGATCGCTCCGGCGAACGAGAACAGAATCGTCAGCGGAAACGCGATCCAGAGCGGCATACCTTGCGCAACGAGTTGCCATGCGATGAACGTTGTGAACATCGCCATTTCGCCCTGCGCGAAATTGATGACATCCATCGAACGATAGATGATGACGAGAGCAAGCGCTAGACTGGCGAAAATGGACCCGGTGGCAAGTCCGCTGACGACTTGCTGCGCAAACAGCTGGATACGATTGCTCCTGACGGGACCGTCACGATTGAGCGCCCGATTTCTCAGTGGTGCGTCGCCATCCTTCAGGTCACAAAACGCTTCGGAAGTTAATAGGTGTAAATTGCTTGTAGCGAGCCGATGCACCATCGTCGCTATCCTGCCTGCAAAGCGGGTCGTCAACGTTCGTTCGTGACCATCGCACGGAGACGCTACGGTATCATCGACTCTTCACCGTCCCGAACACGATACTCGATTTTCACTTCGATACTTTGAGGACGATTGGTGAGCGCGGTCCTGGCGACACGAAGGTCGGCGACCAGGCTTTCGAACGTCGCGTCGCGCGCGGCCTCGTCGATCGCGCGGAGGATCGAGGTCAGATGGATCGTGGCGAGTACGCGCGGGTGATGCGGCGCCGCGAGCATGACGCCGCGCCGTTCGTTCAGCCGGAAATCGGTGCCCAGGAGCGATGGCTTGATCGAACCGGCCTGCGCCGCCGAGACGGCATGACACGTTAGACGCGGTCGCGAAATTCCGACGCGAGCAACCCGTACGCGCAGAGATCGGCATAGCCGCCAAACGTTCGTACAGGCGACGCGCGCGCGCGTTATGGCAACGACCTCGAGATACACGCGGTGGCACGCCCGCTCTTCGAAGAGATACCGTAGCGCCGCATCCATCGCGTACGTTCCGTCGCCGGATCCGGGCCGAGCTGCGATGAGGCGACGGATCGTGCCGAGCCACGGTTCGTCGAGTGAGACGAGGACGAAGACGTTCGCGACGGTCGGGATGTTTCGTCGGATGTGGCGAGGCGGACGACGCGTTCGGTCGACGCATGCGACATCGAATCAGATCGCGATCGCTTCGGGCCGGATCGTCCGTGCGAGCTCGCGATCGTGTCGATGGCCGTATTGTCGAGGCGAATGGTGCGTGACGCGTTTGAAGGCCGCGCTGAACGCGCTTTCGGAATCGTAACCGAGCGATGTGGCGATTGCGGAAATGGGATCGCCCGATGTCGCGAGCATGTCGCACGCGAGCGACATCCGCCAGCGCGTCAGATACTCCATCGGTGAAGTTCCCACCGACGCTTTAAATTTCGCCGCGAAGCTCGAGCGCGAGCACCCGACACGTGCCGCAAGTTCGGCGAGCGTCCAGCGGCGTGCCGGTTCCTCGTGCATCAGCCCGAGCGCTGCACCAATCTCGCGATCGGCGAGTGCGAAGAGCCAGCCGATCCGCGCATGCGGGGCCTCGGCTAAATGGAGCCGCAGCGCTTGGATCAAGATCATCGATGCGAGCTGCTGGGCAACGAGCGCTCCGCCGGCTTAGGCTCGCGCAATTCGGTCATCATCCGCTCGAGCGACCAGCGCAACTCGGCACGATCGGAATCGCTGCGGAGATGGACGATCGGCGGAAGGATGCCAAGCAGCATCTCCGCATGCTCCCCGTCGAGCTCGAACACACCGCCGACGCCGTAACAATCGCCGCCGCCGTTGTACGTCATCACGCCGCCCTGCAGCGGCATCGTGATAACCGTCTTGATATCGACCGGCGCGCGTGCGAGGTCGTTTGCGAGCCGAAATGGCCGTCCGTGCGGTAGCAAGAAACAGTCACCCGTTTCGACGCGTACGGCCTCGGCAACACCATCGACGACGAGCCAGCACCGTCCCGAGGTCACCGCATAGCACTTGATGGCCGCGTGCGCGGGAAACAAGAGCGACCACGTGCCGCCGGCATCGAACCCGCCGCACATGTAACTGCGCGGCTTCAGCAGTGCGAGAATATCCGAAAGCGGATCCATGAGCTCCTCTGGACGATCGCGACGATTTTACGGACGCCTCGACCTGGCTCGTCTGCCTTCGATCGCCTATCCTGCTGAAGTCATGAATGTCGCAGTCATCGGTTCCTCGGGATTTCTCGGACGGCACGTCGCACGCGCGTTACGCGCGGAAGGCTACGCGGTCCGCGCCTGTGCGCGGGATGTCCACGCGCGTGCGCGATCTCGTCTATGACGGTTGCGCGATCGTGCGCGGCGACATTTCCGCTCTCGCATCGATGCAAGGCGCGCTCGAAGGAGTGGATGCCGTGTACGTGTGCGTCCATACGCTGTCGCCGCAGCCCGGCGACGCTTCGGGACGAACCTTCATGGACGTCGAGTCCGAAGGGCTACGCAACATCGTCACCGCGTGTCGAACGCAGGGCGTGAGGCGCCTCGTGTACGTCACGTTTCTCGGATCGCTGCCGATTCGCCGAGCGCTTGGGTTCGCGGTCGCTGGAAAGCGGAGCAATTCTTACTAGAGAGCGGTCTCGATGTGACGATCCTACGTCCCGGGCAGATCGTCGGAATCGGCGGCTTCGGTTTCGATGCGATGGTGCGACAAGCGAAGCGCCCGATCTGCGTCAATCTCTTCGGTAATGGTCGACAGAAGATGTGTAATATCGCAATCGACGACCTGACATACTATCTCATCGGCGTGTTCGACGATCCACGGGCATATGGCCGTTGTTATGACATCGGGTGCGACGACGTGCTCACGAACGATCGTATGATCGACGTCGCGGCGGACGTCTTAGGCCTGCGCCATCCGGTGAAAATCGGTCTCCCACCTGCAATTCTCGGCACGTTCGCGCCAATCGCCGAGCGCGCCGCGAAATTGCCTCGCGGCGCACTCAAGGGGCTCCTCGATAGCGTTGCCGCGGACTGCGTTGGCGATGTGATGCCGCTGCGCGAGATCTTGCCGCGACCTCCGCTCTCCTATCGCGAGGCGGTCGTTCGCGCGTTGATGTCACCCAACGATACAGAGGTACGGTCATGAAAGTTTTCGTCACCGGTGCGACCGGATTCGTCGGTTCGGCGATCGTCAAAGAATTGCTCGGCGCGGGACACGATGTGATCGGATTGGCCCGCTCCGATGAAGCGGCGCATGCCGTTAAGGCCGCGGGCGCGAGCGTCCATCGCGGCTCGCTTGAAGACATCGAAAGCTTGTGCGCTGGCGCCGCGCTTGCAGAGGGCGCGATCCATACCGCGTTCTTCCATGAATTCACGCACGCGAGTCTCGCGACGCGACTGCGCGTGATGTTCGGCGGCGCGCCGAGCGGCATCATCTCACGCTTCATCGCGACCACGGTGCGGACGGATCGTAACGCCATCGAAGCCATCGGTCGCGGTCTTGCAGGCCCGAACCCTGCGCTCGTCGTCGCAGCGGGAACCATGTCCATGCGCTCGAGCCATGTCGCGAGCGAAGATGACGCGCCCGATCCCACGTCCCCCGGCGCGATGCGCACCTCGGAAGCGGCGGCGCTTGCGACGGCGGCGTTCGGCGTGCGTGCGACCGTCGTGCGCTTGCCGCCGCTCGTGCACGGCGACGACGACCGAACCGGATTCGCCCCGCGCCTCATCACGTTTGCACGCAAATCGGGCGTCTCGTCATACGTCGGGGACGGGACCAATCGTTGGCCCGCCGTCCATCGACCCGATGCCGCGCGTCTCTTCCGCTTGGCTCTGGAAAACGGCGCCGCCGGCGCACGGTATCATGCGATCGGCGACGAGGGAGTGCCGTTTCGCACGATCGCCGAGACGATCGGGCGACGTCTGGGGGTGCCGGTTGCGAGCGCGACGCCTTCAGAAGGCGCGAAACGATTCAGCTGGCTCGCAAATTTCGTACCCGTCGACAATCCGGCCTCAGGCACGCTGACGCAAGAGCGATTGGGATGGACGCCGACCGGGCCCGCATTGCTGACCGATTTGGAAGGATCGTGGTATTTCAAATAAGGGTTGCCGACCGCGCATCTTGCGTTGGTGGCACGCATCGCTCAAGATTGAGGCGTCGGCGCACGGGTCGTCGTCCGCGCCGTCATACGGCTCGCTCGAGGAGATCCGACATGTTCGACCGTCCGTGCTCGTCGCTCACGCCTTTGGGCGCTCGAGCATTATTTGTCGCAATTCAAGGTCGGAGGCGGCCCCTTCGCCGGTACGTACCGTTTTGCGAAATCCTTATGCGTCCTCACCAAACATGGCATTTCGGCGTCATGGAAGTTCGGGATGGAGACGGGAAAAAACGACAGTCGTGTGCGCGATACGAAGACGATCAGCGAAGCCCAGATCATCGTCGACAATCCCGATAGCGGCGCGACGAAAACCGGAGAAGCGCATCTCATGTTCGGTAATTGGCACGATCATGAGACCGAATACAACGTCTACGCTTCGACCAGCGGCAGCATCAACTTCGTGAAGCAGGGTGCGAGTTCGAAGTTCTCGTTCCGGGGATCCACGAAAACGGGTGTTGCGGTCGAGGGCACCGTCGCCTGTAGTCAGACCGATGACATCAGGCAATATGAATGAAGGGCTACGCTTTGTGAGGTTGACAAACAAACTGATGGCTTACTCCATCGCGGTCCGGTTGTAACTTTTCTGCATGCGGTGTGAGCGTTCGATACGCTCTACGAGCACTTCCCCACGTAGCCGCATTGCTGCAAGCACTGGATGCAGCCACCTTGCGAGATCAGGTTGCCACCACACTTCGGGCACATGCCGACACCGGTTGCCATCGCTTTGCGGATGCTCGGTGACGGGAGCTCCGTCATCGTCTTGAGCGATTGCATCTGCGAACCGCCACTCGAACCGTTGCCGTGGCCGTTGCCCGCATGACCGTTGCCGTTCGAGCCGGGCATCGAGCCGATGAGGTCGATCGACTTCGCGTTCGCATCGATTTCGGCTTGATCTTCGGGTGAATACGTCACGCGTGGTTCCGCAACTGCGACGACGTCGGCTTCACCGCGCGGGTTCACATCCGCGATCGGCAGCGCGAGCGCGAGCGCTTTCGCGAGACCCTGCGAGATGCCGTCGGCGCACGAGAGTGTCGTCGGGCCTTCGGCGTTGCGCATCTTGGGATTGGGGCAGCGCATGCCTTCGAACTTCTCGATGAACTTTTGCGGATCGGCGCCGTAGCGCAAGCCAACCGACATTGCGACGCCGAGTGCCTCGAGGTAGGACTGCTGGCACGAGCCGCTCTTGCCGAGTTTGAAGAAGACTTCGAACGGACGGCCGCCCTCGTCTTCGTTGAGCGTGATGTAGAGCGGACCGCAGCCGACGTTCGACTGCACGGTGCGGCCGCGCATCACCGGCGGACGCTTGCGGTAATCGGTCTTTGCGACGACCGGTGCTGCGACGCGCATCTCACGCGCCTGCGCCTGCAGGTTCTCGATCTTCGTCACGAGCTTCGCCACCGTCGCTGCGCACGCGGCACTCGTCGTTCGTAGATCGGCATTTTCGGTTTGCAGCGCTTCGACGCGCGCGATGAGACCGGCGAGGGTCGCTTTGACGGTGGCTTCGTCCATGATCAGTGTACCTCGAGGAGGGCGTTGGCTTTAGCGAGGAGCGCGGCGATATCGTTTTCGGTTCTACCCACGACGGCCGCTATCGCAGGAGCCGGTTCGGGCGTCGTCGCCACGACGTCGCGGTTGCCGCCGGCGAGATCGCCGTCCTTGGAGAACGTGACGACCTGTTCGGTACGCGAGCCATCGCGGTAGTACGTGAAGCCCTTGCAGCCGGCTTCATAGGCGCGGAAGATCGCCCGCGACACGTTTTCCTTGGTGTCGTCGTTAGGCGCATTAATCGTCTTCGAGACTGCATTGCACGTGTTCTTCTGGAACGCGGCGAGCATGTCGATGTGCTGATCGACGGTGACGTCGCTCGACGCGGTAAAGACGTTCTGCCAGTGGAGCGGCACCTCGGCGATGCCCTTGACCGAGCCGCGGTTCTCTTCGATCTTCCCCAGGAGTTCTTGTGAGAAAAAGCCCTCGCGTTTGGCGATCTCTTCGAAGAGCGGGATCACATAGTACAGATGTTGCGGACGGCCTTCGCTGTCTTTCATCACGTGCTTCGTATATGCCATGCCGAAGTACGGTTCGCACCCGAACGCGCAACCCGCGATCATCGAGATCGTGCCGGTCGGCGCGATCGAGAGGAGCGCGGCGTTACGACGCGGCTTAGGATCGTTCGCCCAGATCGAGAGATACTTGTTCGGGAAATCCCCGCGCTCGCGAGCGAGCGTCTCGCTCGTTTCGATAGCGCGCTCTTGGATAAACGCCATCAATTTGCCGGCGAACGCCACTGCCTCGGGCGAGCCGTAGCCCATTTCGAGTTGGACGAGCAATTCCGCGAAGCCCATGATGCCCAGGCCCACGCGGCGGTTGCCCGTGACCATCTGCTTGATCTCGTCGATCGGGTAGATGTTCGCGTCGATGACGTTATCGAGAAACCGCAACGCGAGCGCGGTCGTCTGCGCGAGCCGCTCCCAATCGACGTCCTTCGTGCGCTCGTCATAGAAGTGGCCGACGTTGATCGAGCCGAGGTTGCACGAATCGTAACCGTGCAAGAATTGTTCTCCACAATTATGGACGTAGAGTCCGTTTGCATCGAAGGCGTGCATGCCCGGGATCGTGCAGTCGTAGACGGCTTGCTCGCCGATCGCGGAGACGGAGACGACTCGTGCGACGTCCCGATTGCGGAAATGACGCGTCCGCGTGTCGAGGAGCGAGCGAAGTCGTTCGCTTTTCGCAACATCACCGAAGCCGATCGTATCGGCAAATCGGCTCATCGCGACACGCGAGATGACGAGTTCGTGCTGCTCGCGGCACGCGTAGGCCTTCAGGCCGACTTTCCCATCTGGCTTCTCGCGCATTTGCGCCGGGCGTCGGCCGTCGTAGACGCTGGAAACGATGCCCAGTCGAGCCAGCATCCGCTGTACGGCGGCGAGATTGTCTCGATCCGAAGATGAGAGGCGAACCGAGATGCCCTTCTCGAGCGAGCCTTGGACCGACCCGTCCGCATCGAAGAGGCCTTGCAAAAAGCCGCAGGTGAACGCGGACGATGCCATCTCGATTTCATCGGTTATTCGTTTTGCACCGCGCGTGATTCCGAACGACGCAGCGAGCGCAGCGAGATTGACCGACGTGATGCTCACGAGATCACGATCCGCGACGGTCGTACCGGCCATATCCGAGCGCGCACCGACGGTCTCGTTGATCCGCCGCACGGCGGTACGAGCGGTGCTTGCCGCTCCGCTGCCCCAATACTGGAGGACGGCTTTCCCCGAAACATGGAAATGCCCGTCGCCGACTAAACTGCCGAGAAGCCAGCCCTCGTCGAAATTCCCCCGGCCATGCCACGCGGCGCCGACGTGGTCGTGCAGCACGATCTCGTCACCGACGGCGAGTTCGCCGACCTCGCGCCAAATGGGCCGACCTTCGTGCTGGACGAGAATCGGATGGTTCGCGGTTGCGTCGACCTCGAATCCGCGGTCCGTCGCGACGCGAAAGACCGGCTTGAGGCCCGTTGCGAAAAATCCATCGGCCGTAGACGGGTATGCCTTGCCGTCGATAACAGCTTCGAACGGTTTACCGATCGAGTCGGCGACGCGACGCGCACCTTGCGATGTCATCGTCCACGTATCGGCCGTGACGCAAGGATTCGTCGCGAGGATCGGGCCGAGGCCCGGCAGCGGGTTGACGTCGGGATGATCGAGGAACAGGATGCCGGGCTCGCCATTCTGCCACGCGCCGTCGATGATCGCGTCCCAAATCTCACGCGCCTTGACCGTGCGCACCACGGCATTCGTGCGCGGATCGTGCAGATCGAAATCGCCGTCGGTCTGCACGGCCTTCATGAACGCATCGGTCACGCCAACGGAGATGTTGAAATTGTTGATCTGCGTCTGCAAAAGCTCTTGCTTCATGTGCGCGAGTTGCGCATCGGTGTAGCGGCCCGTATCGCTCATCCGATTCCAGAGCGCACGATTCTCCGCGTCGAGATCTTTCTTGCAACTCATGAAGTGAAAGATGTCGGGATGATCGACTTTGAGCACGCCCATGTTGGCGCCGCGACGCACGCCGCCTTGCTTGATCGAATCCGTCGCGGCGTTGAACACTTTCATGAACGAGACCGGCCCCGACGCATCTTTACCCGTCGAATCGACGCCCGCGCCCTGGTGGCGCAGCTCGGAGAACGCGAAGCCCGTGTTATGAATGAGCGCCAGCCCCGTGCGGCCTGAGGCGTACGTGTTCCATTCATCGACCGTGAGGTCGTAATACGCCATCGGCGTCGCCGCGCGAGCGATCGATGCGATTTCCTGCCCTCGCGTCGCAAGCGAACCTAACAGATCGGCGGCGGAGGCATCGAACGGTTCGAGCGCCGTTGCGATACGCGCGAGGTCGTCACGGCGCACGCGGTTGCCGGCGTCCGCGCTCCAGCGATCGAGCTCCGCGGCAAGCGGGCCCGCGCCTTTCGTACCGCGCCGTTGCACGAGTTCGAACTCGCCGAGCACATCGCGCCAATCGGCGAACGGCATCTCGAGCGCCGTTTCACGACGGCCGTTGCTGTGCAGACGATCTTTGCGGAACACGCTGAACATCTGGGCCGCGATATCGGCTGAGAGATCGTTGACCTGCGGCAGAGGACACAGAAGGATCGTATAGATCGCGAGCTTGCCGCGCCCGCGCGGCTCTTTGCGCGTAACCGTCGGGCGATATCCGAGCAGGCTCATGAGACCGGCCAAATCGTGCGCCATCTCGCGACTCGCCGTGCTGTACGACGGGCTTCCGTCGGGCGCGACCGTTCCGTCGCTATCCATAAGCCCTGCGATGAACGCGCGCACGACCGAGAGCGGAGACTTCGCGATATGCTCGGGCACCCGGATGCGCGAATCTTTGGGGCCACGCTTCGTAAAGCCACACGCCGCGAGCATTGCAGCGACAAAATCTTGTTTGAGCGTCGTGACGTAACGTGTTTTGCCACGCGGATCTTTCGACATGCCAACGCGGATGTCGTGTTCGGCGAGGATCGCGCGAACACGGTCAAGGACGTCGACCTCGCCGGAAAACCAACGCAGACGTTCTTGACGTAACGCCGGCACATAACCAAAAGAACCGTCCCCGAGCGTAAATCCGATGAGCCATCCGATCTGCTCGTCGATCGTGAGTCCTGCGACGCGACGATACTCTTGCCAGGGCCAGAACGCATCGGGCCGCTCGGGACCGAGCACGATGTCGCCGGCCTGTAGCGCGTCGGCACGTACCTCGACGAACTCCCGGCCACGAAGCACCATGAACGGGTGCCAGGAGCTCGTCTGCACTTCGACGCCCTCCCGCGTCGCGACGACGACCTGTGCGTCGGCCGGTACATCGAATTTCCAGACGTGCGTCACGTCTTTGAGCCCAGTCTTCCCGCTGAGCCCATCCATCGACACCGTCTTGATGCCGAGATCACGCACGTCGTAGGCGGTCCCGTTTTCGCGAGAGACGCCGACCCGACCGTCGGCGGTCGCACGATTGAAGAGCACTTCGATCGGCTCGAGACCGCAGAACGTCGTCCAGACGCGACTGTCGGCGGAGACGCAGCCTCCACCGCTTTTCTGAATCAACGCCATCGCTTTGAGATTGTAAAAGATACCTTCGATCGAGTCCGGGACGGGCAACACGAAACATGCGGACAGCATCGAGAGCGGGCGACCGGCGTTGACCAGACACGGCGTGTTCGGGAGAAAATCTCGCGCGGCCATCATGTCGTAGAACGTGTGGCTGACGCCGTCGACCACGGCTTCGGCGTCGCGACCCGCTCTCACCGCATACGGACGCTCGGGCTGGGCAACCGCGGATGCCACGCGCCACACGAATTCGACCGGCGTCTCGACCGTGCCGTCGGGCTTCTTCGCGAAATAGCGTTCCTTGAGGACGCGCATTGCATTCGCATCGAACGCAGGTTCCATCAAGCCTCCGGGAACGGAGGTGCCTGAGGTGGCGGAAACGTCGGACATCGAAGGGACCTCCATGGAGTCATCGTTCCGGGGAAAGCGATCGAACACCTGTTCGATAAGAACGGGCGTTGAGACGCTCGGTACGTCATATAGTACACCCGGGACGCTCGAGATACAAGATATTGGGGCTGCGTCCTTGCGAACAACCTATGGACCCGGCGTGGACAACCGTAAAAAGGTGTGGACGCGCGGTGCATCGAGCTTCGCGGCGGTGCACCGACGGTGCAGAACTCCGAGGATAGCGAGGAGAGCGCGCACAACGCACGGTGCGGTGTTCCGACCGGACGGTTACGCACCGCGTCTTTCCCGCGTTTCGCTCGACGATCTCGCGGCTCGTGGCTTTCGCGGCATCATCGTCGACCTCGACAACACGCTGGTCGGCTACGGCGTCCACGACTTGGCGGAAGAGGATCGCGCGTGGGTCGCAAACGCCCGCGACCACGGCTTCGGTATTTGTTTGGTCTCGAACAATTTTACCGGACGCGTCGAACGGATCTGCACGGATCTCGGCGTACCAGGTATCTCGAGCGCGCTCAAACCGCTTCCGCGCGGATTTCTCGCAGCGCTGAAGGTGCTCGGCACGCCGCGCGCCGCAACCGTCGTCGTCGGCGATCAGCTCTTCACCGACGTACTCGGTGCGAAGATCCTCGGCTTACACGCGATCCTCACCGAACCGCTCGTCGCGAAGGATTGGCTCGGAACGCGCGTCCTGCGGTTTCTCGAACGACTGCTCTTGGGACGGAGACCGACGTGAATTTCTCGACCGATTGCGACGCGTACGTCTTCGATCTCTACGGAACGCTCGTCGACCACGGTTCCCTCGCGAACGTCGCAGCATCGTTCGTTCCCGACGCCGCCGCGTTCGTCGCGACGTGGCGGGCGAAACAGATCGCGTATGCGTTCGCTGCGACGCTGATGGAGCGCTACGTCGACTTCGACGACCTTACGGCCCGCGCATTCGATTACGCGGCCGCTCTGCACGGCGCGACGGTCGACGGCGCCACGCGCGCGCGCACGATCGGCGCATGGCAAGACCTTCCCGCCTACGCGGACGTGCCGGCGGCCATCGCGGCGTTACGCGAACGCGGTGCGAAGACGGCGATCCTTTCCAACGGAACGCCACGGGGAATTGCTAAGGCGACCGAACACGCCGGCATCGCCCATCTCTTCGAGGCGTTGCTCTCCGTCGATGCCGTGCGCCGTTACAAGCCGCATCCGTCGGTGTACGAACTCGCGACGACGCGCTTCGCGACGACGTCCGATCGCATCGCGTTCGTTTCGTCGAACGGCTGGGATGCGACGGGCGCGGCGGAATTCGGATTCGCGGTGCAGTGGTGCAATCGCGGCGGCCTTCCGGCCGAGACCTTCGGGCGCGCGCCGGCGCGGGTCATCGCGTCGCTCGCCGACCTCGTGTGACGCCGGTGCTCAAGCTCGCCGTCATCGGCGATCCGGTCGAACATAGCGCGAGCCCGGCGCTGCATCGCGCATTTCTCGACACGCGATCGATGGTGGGGACGTACGAAGCGATTCGCGTCGCCGCGGGCGACGGCGCACGATCGATCGACGACCTGCGTTCGCGCGGCTACACGGGCCTCAACGTGACGACGCCGCTCAAAGAAGAAGCCTTCGCACGCGCCGACGAGCACGACGCGATCGCCATCGCGACGGACGCCGTCAACACGCTCGTCCTCGGTCCGCGGATCGTCGGCTACAATACCGACGGCATCGGCACGATCGGGGCGCTCGAAGATGCGGGGCTGCTCGATCCAGTCGGTCGACGCGTGCTCGTCCTCGGTGCCGGACCCACCGCGCGCGCGGCGGTTGCGGCACTCGTCGCGGCCGCGGCCGCGACGTACGTGTGGAACCGAACGGCTGCCAAAGCCGCGGCCATTGCGCGCGGACTCGAGGCGCATCTTTGGACGGCCGAGGAGCCGCCGTTCGACGCGG
>JAABUQ010007719.1_pt1 | contig 15437 bp, 9 predicted proteins | sample 5560001 | NCBI WGS metagenome assembly JAABUQ01 (sample SAMN10711888, study PRJNA513371) | rock metagenome | isolation source: Antarctica rocks | place: Antarctica: Victoria Land, Finger Mt nord | collected 2015-12-18 | reverse complement strand
AATATGTATTATAAATTAAAAAATATAAAATATAAATATAAAATATAAAAATAATAAATAATAAAAAGAAATTTTATTTTTATATTAATAAAAATTTAAATAATATAAAAATATTAATATTAAATTATATAATAAGAATATAAACAAAATAATTATAAATATATAATTTATACAATTTACTTTTATTTAATTATAATAATATATTATAATAATTTTTTTTATTAATATTAAATAAAACTTTATAAATTTAAAAAAAAATTTAATTTTAAAAGATTGTAATTTATATAATTTTTTATAAATAAAACTTTTGCATTTATTTTAATATATATAATTAAATAACTTATTAAAAATTATATAAATTATAAATATAATATTAATATAATTAAAATTCGAAAAAGTTAAAATAAATATTAAAAAATAAAAAAAATAAAAATATATAATTAAAAAAATAATATATAAATAAAAAAATTTATTAAAGAACTTTATTATATTATAAAATAAATAAAATTTATTAATTTCCTTTTATTATAATATAAAAAAAATATTAATAATTAATATAGAAAATAAAAAATAAAAAAAATTTAATTATTAATATAGAAAATAAAAAATAAAAAATAAAAAAAATTTAATTATTAATATAAAAATTTAATAAAAAAATAAACCTTTTAATAAAATCTAAAATATATAAAAAAAATTTAAAAATTCTTCTTAATAAAGTTTTTAAATTTGATAAAATATATTAAAATATTAAATATTAAAAAAAAAATTAAAAAATTTAGAAATATTAAAAAAATCTTTTTATATAATATTATTATAAATTAAATTTTTAAAAATAATTATATATAAAAATTAAAATATAATATAATATATATATTATTAATTTTTTTAATTAATAAAATTAAAATAATTATTTTATTTTATTTTATTAATATTTTAAAATTATATATTAAATATTTTTTAAAATAAATTAAATAATTTATATAATTTAATTTAATTTAATTAAGTTATAAATTTATTTTAAAATATAATTTCAATTTTTATATAATAAATAAAATTTATATATATTAAATTTTAATTAAATTTTAATAAAATTATAAATTAATTAATATTTTTTTGGTTTATATTTAATATAATATTTGTTAAAGTTTATATAAAAGTTATATTTTTTGTTTGAAAGCTTATTATATTCCTTTATATTTATCGCAATTTTTATTTTATATTAATTATTATTTTCTATATTATTGAAATTCTGTTTTATATTTTTATATCTTTTTAAATCTTCCATTTTTAATATATAAATTAAAGATAATAAGATTCGAATTTACAACTTTATAAATTTGTATATATTATAAATATATATTAAATAATTATTAATTTGGTTTTTAATAATATTAATATTATATTATTATCCTTAATTAATTAATATTGATAAATTGTATATATATTATAAAATAATAACTTTAAATCTTATTATTTTTAATTTATATACTAAAAACTAAAGATTTATAATAAAAATATATAAAAACAAAAAACAAAATTTTAATAATTCAAAAAATTATAATTAATATTTAATAAGAAAATTATAATAAAATAAAAGAAAATAATAAACTTTTAAACAACAAATATAAATTTTATATAAGCCTTAATAAGTATTATAACGAATATAAACCAAAAAAATTATATATATTAACAAAATTGTATTTTTATTTAATATTTTTGTACCTTTGTCTAATTGCAACTTGTCCTACCCCGGTTCAACTTTTTTCTACCCCGGCCCAACTGCAAGCCCAGAACTCGCCTACACTTGGAATCTAGCGCGCGCGACATCATCGTTGCAGATCAGGAAAATGGTCAATAACACAATTCCTTGACTGATATTGTTTCGATCGCTTTATTATGCAGGACATACGAATATGCACTTGACCTTTTCTCACTAGGTGGTCACCGCACACACAGCAGCACCCTTACTATTTGACTCGTGCATCTTAACAATGGCGGCGCGAATTGCAAATCCGGCCGCCAACGCTGCCCTCGACTTTGCACGACATGCAGAAAAGCTCTCGCTCCAAGCACATGATGTGAATAACCCAAACTCGGACGGCACGGCCGCTGTTGAGGCTTGCTTCATCACTCCTCAAGATCCAGTCATCGAGACCGCAAACGGTGGGCGTTTACCAGCCGTGCCACTGAACGAAGCGTTGGAGTTGAACAAGCTACGCGATAAGGCTTTGGGGTCAGGGTCAAGCCTGTCGGGCTACAGGCATGAGCCTGGCAGATCTGGGCACGAAGAGTCCCGCGATGGAACGAGTCTACCGGATTCAGTGTCGCAGCAGTCGACAAGGCCAGAAGCAACATTACGAACGGCCATACCACCTTCGAGAACGCATCCTCTCTTTCCAGAACTACCACTCTACGGTCCATCTTCCCTCCTTCGCAGCGTCCAGTGCCTGAGTCTTCGCGCCTCCTCTGCCGTCCTCTCCTTAGCCTTCCTTGGGGTGATAGTCCTAGGCTCTGCCTTCACGAGTATACCTCTCATGTTCCGACATATCGGTATGCGTATGACTTTCCGTGATCCTGACGCTCGACGCCCATTCTACGAAGAGGAGAAGAGGAGGAGAAAAATAAGAAAGGAAGAGTCTAAAGCCTGGAAGCGGCAGAAAAGGCGTGCCCGTACAACCGCAAAGACTGAGAACAGTAACGAGGAAGATGCGGGCAACGATGCTGAATTCGTGCCTACTGAGGGTGGGCCAGATCCACTGATCTGTGATGTTGGGTACTACGCGAGAAGAGTAGGTCTAGATATGGAAGAATTCAAGATTCAGACAGAAGATGGCTTCATCATCGACCTGTGGCACATCTACAATCCTCGAAAGCAGAGCCGTGCGCCGTCTTCCCACCGCGAACAGCGAAGCCCAGTCGTGTTCCCTAAAGGTCTGGAACAAGAATTCCGCGCGTCCAACTCTCGTGAGCCAGGAAGCAAGCGCAAATACCCTGTCCTTCTCATGCATGGGCTTCTACAAAGCGCGGGGGCGTACTGCGCGAATGACGATGATAGCCTGGCATTCTTCCTCTGCAAAAGTGGTTACGACGTTTGGCTGGGAAATAATAGGTGTGGCTTCAAGCCAAAGCATCAGCTGCTACACCCCTCGGACCGTAGAATGTGGAATTGGAATATCCGGCAGATGGGTGTCATGGACTTGTCCGCTCTGGTTTCGCGAGTCCTTGCCGAGACGGGCTTCAGGAAGCTGGGTCTGATATGCCACTCGCAAGGCACCACCGAGACATTTGTTGCTCTCGCAAAAGAACAACGACCAGATCTTGGTAGTAAGATCAGCGTCTTCTGCGCCCTCGCGCCCGCCGTCTACGCAGGTCCGTTGATTGGGAAGATGTACTTCAAATTCATGCGAATCATCTCTCCAGGCATGTTCAGGATCATCTTCGGCATCCACGCATTCATACCCTTCATGATGACTATGCACGCCACGTTACCTGGTACACTCTACGGCGCTTTGGGCTATCGAGTCTTTTCATTCCTATTCAACTGGACGGACGATCGGTGGGATCAAGGTATTCGGGATAGACTCTTCCAATTTTCACCTGTGTATGTCAGCGCAGAAAGTATGCGATGGTGGCTCGGGCGGGAATGTTTTGCGACTCAGAAGTGTATTCTGGCAACGCGCGAAGAAGGGAGGCAGGAAGACGAGGAAGATGAGGAAGAAGATTGCCACGAACACAGTACGGAGCACTCGACCGAGAACATGCTATCGAACCCTCACGGGAAGGAGGAGGACCCAGACCGAGGGCGCAGGGCTTGGTATGACGAGCGAGTACCGCCATTTGCGCTATGGGTCGCTGGTTCGGATGAGCTGGTTGATGGGAGACGACTGCTACGACGATTCGAAAGACGACGAGAACCGCATGTCAGAGTCGTGCATTCAAAGGTTATAGAAGAGTACGAGCACTTAGACGTGATTTGGGCCATAGATGCTGTGGATAAAGTGGCTAAGGAGGTTCGGGAGGTTCTTTGGAAAACAGTACCGATCGAAGATCGGGAAATGTGTCGAATGCCCAAGGACTGCGAGGCTGTGGGTGTATGGCAAGGGTGATACGATAACGCTTTTCGGAGTACAAACGACTGGTCATTAGATGTCGGCTCTGTGTGTGATTAGATTTGATCCATCAGCGGTGGTGTTGTGACCATGGGAGATACACATTGGATTTGGGTCTCCATTTGGGCGCACTAAGGATCTAAAGAGGTACGTAGATAGAGATTCAAATACATAGAAGCATGTAGAAGTTGAGCACTTGAAGTCACATGTACAATATCTAAAATGGCCTACACTCTATATAGGCAGGTTGTTGTGGGACTCTGCCACGGCAGACGCCTTATCTTGCCGCAACATTGACTTTGTCCTTCTGTCTTGCTTCTTTAGACAACCTCCAAATTCCTAAATTTTAACCGAGTACCAACCGCCGCTGGGCCTCTCAGAGGCCCCAGAGGCAACCCCGAGGATTGGCCAGTCGTCCCTAGCCACATATCAGATAAAGAAAGACTTGCATATCATCGGCAACAATGTCCCGACCATGGCCCCGATTTCCTCTCGCCCCAATAAGGATGGTCCAAAAGCGAAGAAAGGCGGGGCAAGCGATAAGATGGTCGTACGCCGCCGACCTTCGCTGCTCGCCGACGCCAATGCAACAATACCTTAGCCTGGACCTCTGACTCGCATGCCTCTCGCCCGTTATCAGTGATTGACTCTCTGGACGGAAGGCAAGATGCAGGGCCCATATCAGTATTTCCACGATGCCTCTCCTCACGAGACCTCTTTGCTTCGTATACCCATCTCAATTGACGAATTTCCATCCTATCGATTGACAACATGGCTGAAATACGCAAGCAAAGCATCGCTGGCCGCAACAAATCCGTGGCAGAGGAACCGGTGACATCAGTGCTCGCGGCGGGCGAAGTACCTCTGTACTCCGAGCACGAGTTGACCCCGGATGAGGAGGTGATCTTGGCTTTGGGATACAAGCCTGAGTTCAAACGAGAGTTTAGTCTTTGGACCACATTCTGTGTCAGCTTCGCTGTGTTGGGCTTGCTGCCCAGTTTCGCTGCTACACTTTACTATGTGAGTCGCGTTGAGGCCAACCCATTCGAATCGGCTGACTGGATGTTCAGGGCATGGGATACGCGGGCACACCTGGGATGGTCTGGGGATGGTTAATTGCTATGAGTTTTATACAATGTGTCGCTATGAGTATGGCTGAGCTGTGCTCCTCGATGCCTACAAGTGGCGGGTTGTACTATGCTTCCGCTGTTCTGGCGCCGCCAGGATATGGGCCGTATGCTGCTTGTATGGCTCTCTTCCCCATCCGTGCACAGGGTACAGGCTGATGGGCGCTAGGGTTGACTGGTTGGTCAAATTGGATGGCCCAGGTCACTGGCGCTCCTTCCGTCGACTATGCGATGTCTGCAATGACTCTCGCTGGGGCGTCCATCGGAAATCCCAATTACGTCCCCGAGAATTACCACATCTTTCTCTTGACAACTCTCATCATGCTCATCCACGGATGCATCAGTAGTATGCCTACAAAATGGATCGCCAACTTTAACTCGGTCGGATCGACTTTCAACATCATTGCTCTAGGCATTGTCCTCATCCTTATACCGGCATCAACAAACAGGGAGAGCCAGGGACTGCCGCGCTTTACAGATGCCGGTACAGTCTGGGGTAGTTTTTATGAAGGGACAAACTTTCCGCAGGGTGTGTCGCTACTCATGACTTTTGTTGCTGTCATCTGGACTATGAGGTCAGTAGCACTCGAGTCGACATGGATCCCATGCTGACAATACCAAGTGGCTACGATGCTCCGTTTCACCTTTCAGAAGAATGCAGTAACGCTAACGTCGCCGCACCAAGAGCAATCGTACTTACCAGCGGTGTCGGAGGGCTTTTTGGGTGGTTCTTACAGCTGGTTGTAGCATATACTGTTGTCGACATCCCGAGCGTCATTGTCTCACCCCTTAGCCAACCATGGGCATCATACTTGCTACAAGTGCTTCCTCAGAAGACAGCCCTTGCTACATTGGCTCTTACGATCGTTGCAGCATTCTCTATGGGTCAAGGATGCATGGTACGTCCTTGCGGTGAGGTTGCAGATGGATAGTACTGACATTCCATCTAGGTCGCTGCATCTCGAGTCACTTTCGCCTACGCGCGCGATGACTGCTTTCCCGCTTCCTTCTGGATCAAAAGAGTCAACAGACATACTAGAACGCCAGTCAACGCTGTGTGGTTCAATACTACCATCGGCATATGCATGACTCTGCTCATCTTTGGCGGACAGGTCGCCGTGGGAGCTCTCTTCTCCATCGCCGCTGTGGCTGCCTTCGTTGCCTTTACAATACCCATCTTCATCCGAGTCTTCTTCGTTGGGGACAGGTTCAGAGCCGGGCCATGGAACCTAGGCGAATTCAGCATGCCAATCGGTGCCGCTGCGTGTGCTTTTGTTGCTCTCATGGTTCCGATTCTGATGCTGCCCAGCTCGACTGGATCCAATCTTGGGTAAGTTTGCCACTTCGGTTGCCGAGTTTGAAGCTGATTTTTTTCAGCCCGACGGTCATGAATTGGACATGTCTTGTATATGGGGGCCCGATGCTATTCGTCAATGTCTGGTGGGTGGTGAGCGCTCGCAAGTGGTTCAAAGGCCCGAAGGTCAGCATATTCTCAGCCTTTGTGCTCTCAGCGATTGCTGATCTTTCGTCTACAGGTCAACATCGAGCACCAGATGCTGGACAGAGGCAATGTCATTATTGGCGAGGAACGTTCGAGTGGTGGTTCGAGTGCAGGCAGTGCCACTAAGGAGCAAAGACTTTTTGATGATAAGGCGGCGGATCTTGCTTAGGTACTACGAGAATTGGAAAGAGGCGTGTGGATTGTGAATGTAGGGATCTTTTGATTATGATACCAATGAAGCCTTAGGTTTCATACTACATTCTCGGCGCATTGACGTCCCATGTCCTAATTTGCGGATTTAGAAAGCGTGGAAGTGCGGATGTGGAAAGGTTCGCCCTCGTGGAAAAATGCGGGGTTTAGTATAGTCTCTACCACCCCATCTTGGTCCCTATTTCCCCACTCCAACACGCTGCATTGAACGCTCTCCTGTACTTGTATATCGTCTGCTTTTGCCGGCCGCACTGCCCTTTCATAGGTATTGCTCTGTGGGGCACATCGCGTTGATTGAGTCTGCGGAAGCGTTCCCCTCTGTCCTTTCATCGCATCGTAAAAATGATTCTCGATCAATTCGTTACACCTTGGACACTGCTCTTGCTTCCTGTATTGTACTATCTATTGCCGTATATACGGAACCATGCCATACGAGATATCCCGGGCCCTAAACTTGCAGCTTTCAGCAATCTGTGGTTACTATATCAATGCCGACGTGGTAGGCGGTTTCTAGCCGTGGATAAAGCGCATAAGAAATACGGTCCTCTAGTCCGTATACAGCCCGATCATGTATCCGTTGCGGATCCTGAAGCTATTTCTGTAATTTATTGCCATACTGGGGCTTGGTTGAAGAGGTTTGTAATATCTGACTTGGTTGTTTGCCGTTCCAATGGCTTGAACTAAATCACAACCTCGAATCTAGTGAATATTACGATGCCTTCGTCTCCATCCAACGCGGCCTTTTTAATACCCGTGATCGAGCAGAGCACTCTCGAAAACGAAAGATGGTCTCCCATACCTTTAGTGCGAAAAGCATCGCCCAATTTGAACCGTACGCGAAGTACAACCTCGAACAGCTCGTCGAACAATGGAATGCTATTTCGGACTCCGCGACCAAGGCGAGGAAAGAATTTGCGGAGATAGATTGTCTGCAGTGGTTCAACTACCTCGCCTTTGATATAATTGGAGATTTGGTAGGCCCCCACTATCTGTGCAAATTCCACTAACGCATCCAGGCCTTTGGCGCCCCCTTTGGCATGCTCCCCAAAGGTGCCGACATAGCAGAAGTGCAAATGACTCCCACCAGCCCTACCACCTACGCCCCGGCAGTCCAAGTGCTTAATCGTCGCGGCGAAGTCTCTGCAACCTTAGGCTGCTTCCCCGCTCTCAAACCCTTCGCCAAATACCTCCCGGACCCCTTCTTCCGTAATGGTCTCCGTGCCGTGCAAGATCTAGCTGGAATAGCCGTGGCGCGAGTAAATGCGCGATTGGACGCCGAAAAAACAGGGAACAGGGGTGCGGACAGGAAAGACTTACTCGCACGGTTGATGGAGGGCCGGGACGAGAATGGGGAAAGGTTGGGGAGGGAAGAGTTGACGGCAGAGGCGCTGACCCAATTGATTGCTGGAAGTGATACCACCAGCAACACCAGTTGTGCAGGGCTGTACTGGTGTTTGCGGACTCCGGGAGTGATGAAGAAGTTGCAGAGGGAGCTGGACGAGGCGATCCCTACAGAGGTCACGGTGCCGGAGTTTGAAATGGTGAAAGAATTGCCTTAGTATGCCCCTCTCCCCTTTTCCCACATAACATTCCTAACACAAATTCACATCTTCCCAGCCTCCGCAACCTCATCAACGAAACCCTCCGTATCCACTCCACCTCCTCCCTTGGTCTCCCCCGCCTCGTTCCTCCAGGCCCAGGTATCACCCTCCTTGGCCACCACTTCCCACAAGACACCGTCCTCTCCGTTCCCGCCTACACCCTCCACCACTCCCCCTCCCTCTGGAATCCCTCCAACATCCCATCTCTCGACCCCGAAATCTTCAACCCTGATCGCTGGAACCACCTGACCGAGACGCAGAAACGGGCCTTCATCCCGTTCAGCAATGGTCCTAGAGCGTGCGTGGGGAGGAACGTGGCGGAGATGGAATTGGCGCTTATTTTTGCGACTGTGGGGGTCAATTTTTTCTTTGAGGGGAGGGAGGAGAGGTTAGAGACTCGGGAGGGGTTTTTGAGGAAGCCGGTGCGGTGTCTTGTTGGCTTGAGGAGGAGGGAGAGGGGCGGGAAAGGGAGGTAGGCTGGTTTTTATTCGGGACTGAGGAATAGGCTGGGATATTTTGGAGAGTGTGGGTTGTGGAGAGGCACTTAGGAAGAGGTTTTGGAGGGTAGGCTAGAGAATGTATGGATGATACAGGGCTGAACTGCAGAATGGCATAATCTAGGGAAAGTGCTTTAACAGAAGTGGGGACTCGGGGGACTCGGGGAGGATTCGTTGTTCCCGGGCATTTCATTCTAGATGGGGTCGGCGTATAAATAGGAAGCGACCTTTCTAACGAAAAATCTTACCATTGACTAATCGACGAGCCGGGGGTTCGATTACCTCCTAAAGCGGCCAAAAAAGCAGGATGGGCCCAGAGCCCCAATAAGGGATAGACAGATAAGGAAAAGAAAAAATGTTCATTTCTCTTGGAACAGAGACCGCATATTGCGGCACAAATGATATCCGGGAAAGCGCCGACACCGGACCGAGAAGACTGTTTTTTACCCAAACGAACTTGATTGTCTCTTCCCTTCTGTTGGAGAATGGCTGGGGCAGTCTCTCCAGCAGCACTAAGCCAAATCAGGTCTAGCGTATCGCAATCCTAGGATTACTATCAGCCAGGCTGTATACCGAACAACAAGGGCTATACTTAGGATATATTAGCTCTATTAAATATCTTATTATTTATAAGGCTTAGATTGATTAACCGAGTATATAAATAAGCCTATATTCTTAAATAAATAGAATAATTAAAATTTTTTATAACTAATAGGTTATAAGCCTAGCTAGCGTTTGTATATTTATATAAAAAGAAAATTTTTTTAATTTTTAATTTATAAATATTATTATCTTATTTACTTTTATATTAAATTATAAAAGTAGTATATAAGAAGATAATTATCCTAGAGGGGATCTCTAATTATTATAATTAAGTCTTTAAAATATAAGCTACCCTTATTAAAAAACGATTTTGATTAATTATTAACAAAGATAAAAACAATATTAATAATAATCTGCCCTTAATAAATAAGAAAGCTTAGGCTATTATTATTTTAATATATAAATTATATATTAAAGACCTTTTTAATAACAAAAAGAATATTATAAAAATATAAAGGTTTCTAAAAAATAAATTCTAAAAGAAGAATAATTATATTATATATATAATTATTTAATATTTAATTAATATAAATTTTATTATTTTTAAGAATATTAGCGAATATATTAATTATTTATATTATTAAAATAATTATTTAATAATAATAATATAAATTATAAATAAAATAATATTAATTTATTTATTCCTAAAAAATCTCCTAGATAAAATAAAGCTATATTAAATTTAAATTATTTAAATTTTAAATAATATTAATAAAGATATTACTTTTAAAAAGATTATTAAAATAATATTTATTTATAATAAATAACGAAGCTAAAAAGGCTCTTCGAAACCCTTAAAAATAAGGAACTTTAGAAAATAGAGGAAAATAAAAAATAATAATAATAATAATAATCAAAAGGGAAATAATAAAAATATTAAATCAAAATACTCTTATTATAAAAAATCTTATATAAAAGAAAAATATTATTATTTAAATAGCAACTTCTGTCCTAATTAATAAAAGCTAAAAAATAAGAAACTCTTCTTTAAAAATAATAAAGAGAAAATAAAATAGGTTTTAAAGGTATATAATTATAAAATAATTATTAATTTCAAAAAAATATTAATAATATATAAAATATATAAAATATTTAAAAAATCAGATATTTATTTGGACTTAAGAGTTAAAATCTATATTTACTTTAAATAATAACGTTTTATTTCCTATTATATATATAATTACCCTATTAATAAAATTATTATAATAGCAAAAGGGAAAGGCTTTATTATTATAATAATTAATAATAATAAAGAAATCGAATTAATAAATATATATTACGTCTTAAATAACTAATAAAATATTATTTTTATAATAAAATTAGTTAAAAAAGAATATATAATATTATTTAAAGGAAAATTTTTTAATATTAAGAATAAAATAAAGAAAATATTATTTTTAAATTAAAAAATAAATAATAATTATTTTATTTTTTAATTTCCTTTAAAATATTAAAAATATATTAAGAATATTAGAACAAAGGATATTCTAGCCTTATAAAAGTTTTAATATATACGCTTTAGGTATACTGGAATAGCTTTAGTAAAAAATATAATAAAAATAATTATTAAAATAAATATTAAATAAAATAATAAACTTGAAAATATAATATTATTAATATAATAATACAAAGCCTATATTATAAGAAAACAATCTTATATTTTTAATTATAAATTAATAAGGAATAAATAAGCAATATTTTTAAGCAAATAATAATTTATAAATATTATTAAAAATAGAAAAATTACTCCTATAAAAAGGAATATAAAATATATTTTAATAATTATTTATCTTTTTCCTTTATAAGAAGTAGGCCTTATTAATAATTATATTAAAGATTATATTAGGAAGAATAATACCAAAAAATATATTATTAATTATTTATATAGAAATAGTATAAAAAAATTTATTAATTTGCAAATATAAACGATTTTTAATTAAATTAATATTTAATAAAAGCCGATATTATTATATAACTTTTATTAAAACGGTATTATTAAGCAAAATAATAGAATATTATTCGAATAAATTAAAACAATATTATTTTATTTAAGATTAAATAAAGATTTTTAAAAGGAAACCTTAAATTTTATAATATATATTAAAAAAAGTCTTTTTATAATAATATTTAATAGAAAAATATTATATAAAAAATAAATTAAAAAGAAACTAAATATTAGTTATATAAAATTATTCGGATATATTTATTAAATATATAATAAAGATATTTATAAACAGAAATTTAAATTTTAAAATATTAAATATAAATTCTTAAGACTTAATAATAATTTTAATTAATATCGGGTATAAAATAAAAAAGCTAAAAGATTTAAAGCTTTTAATTTATATTATTTTTGATAAAATAATATTAATAAAAATATATTCGTTTAAAATAAGGAGTAATAAAAAAATTATTCTTAATATTCTTAATAAAATAAATAAAATAAATAATATATTAATAAATAAGTAATCCGCGAATATAAAAACAAATATTCAAAATATTAATATTAATAAAGAAGTTAGCTTTAGCCTTAATATACAAAACGGATTTAGGAAAGTTAATATTTAAAATATTAAATTTAATAAAATAATTAATTTTAAATTTAATAAATAAAATATTAAACAAATACTAAATATAAAGCTAAATAAGGAAATCGTAGTTTATATTAACGATATATTATCTTTATATAATAAATAAAGAATATTAGGAATATAATAAATATTTCCTTAAATTTATTAAAAGCTATTAATATTATAAAAATACTAATTAAAACGGTTTACGAGATTTTATTTATTAATAAATTATTATAATTTCTAAAAAGGAATAAAGGGGGGAGAATTTCCCTTTATATAAACTTTTTAAATAATTGAAAATAAAAATATTACCTTTTTTAAAAATTAATAAAAAATATTCTTAAAGTTAAATAAAAAATAATAGAAAATAATATTCTAAATAAAATTAAATATAATAAAATTTAAAAGGGTATAAAGAGTTAGGAAATTATTATTAGAATATAAAATATTTTTAAGAAGATAAATATTATTAATTAAATTAAATATTAAAGGTAAAATTATTAAATATAAAATTTAATAAGTTGCTAAAAACTTCGAATAAATAAAAAGAATAAATTATAATATTATTTTCTTATTAATTATAAAAACTTTAAATTAAAAAATACTCCTAGCTTTAGGAATAAAATATAATATAGAAATAAAATATTCTGATATTAATATTATTTTCTTAAAAATAACTTTTAAAAAAAAATATAAATAAAATAACCTTATAAATATATTAATAATATAAATAATATATATTATTTAAAAAGGCCTTATATAACCTTAAATAATTATTTAAGAAATAAAAAAAATATTAATAATAAAGCTAAAGAGTTTTGGCTTTAAGCGATTTTAAAAAAACAATTCTATTTTTATTAATAATAAAGGAACAATTATAACTATTTATATAAATAATTTGCTAATACTCTTATATACAAAAAAGGTAATAAGTAAATTAAAAACTTAGTTTAATAAAGAATTTAAACTGAAATACTTAAAAGTTATTTCTTTTTATTTAAAAATAAAAATCTTAAGAAATCGTAATAATTATATAATAATTATTATTTAAAAAGGCTATATTACTTAAATATTTAAATAATTAGGAAAAAAATATTATTATATTATTAAAAATATTATAAATAAGAATATAAAGTTAAAATAGCTACCTTTTAAATATATTATTAATAAGAAATTGAAAAACAATTTTATATTTATTATTAAAGCCCTAAATTAAATAACCGGAATAAGTTAACTTAATATTAATTTTATAATATATCGTTTAAATAGGTATTTAATATAATTAATAAATAATTATTATATAATAATAAAATAAGTAATAAGATATTTGATTAATATAATTAAAATCGGAATAATATTTAAATTAAATTATATATATAATAAGATTTTTTAGGCTTATTCCGATTTTTCCTAATATAATAATATTAATAATAATAAATTTATAATAAAATATTTTTTTAAATTAATTAATAAACCAGTTAGTTAAAGGTTTAAATAAGAGCTAATTATAATTATATTATCGATTAAAGCTAAATATATTATTATATTAAAAGCGTATAAAGAAGTTATATATTTTAAGGATTTACTTTAGGAACTCAAATATAATAAAAGAAATATAAAAATTATAAAAATAAATTTAAATAATAAGTTAATAATTAACTTAGCTAAAAACCTTATAATATACCTTAAAACGAAATATATACGATTTCGGTATTATAAAATAAAAAAGTTAATATAAAATAAAGATATAATTATAAAATAAATTTTTATTAAAAAAATAGCAATAAATCTTCTAACAAAGTTAATAATAATAATAAATTTAAAATATATATTTTAACTATTAAAGCTGGCTTAGGAAGGCAAAAAAGGAAGTATAAGCTTAATAAATTATTTATTAATAATATTTTGAAAGTTATTATAAAATTTAAAAAAAGGTATTAAAGAATAATTAAAATAGTCTTTTTAGCAATATTAAACCAAATTAAGTTTAATATATTATAATTTTAGGATTATTATTAGCTAGGCTATATACCGAATAACAAGGGTTATATTTAAGGCATATCAGCTCTACTAAATACTTTATTATCTATAGGGCCTAGATTGATCAGCCGAGTATATAGATAAGCCTGTATTCCTAGGTAGATAGAGCAATTGAAATCTCCTATAGCCAACACCTTCCCCTTCCATATTTTTTTCTACTACAATCATGACAGTGCTACGGCATTGCCCAGAGTCTGGACATGGCTATGACTCGGGCTTACTTCATTGTAACAACAGCATGGCCATCGTCACGTCAAATGAGCATCTCCCAACTTCGAGAGGAACAGCACGTGACCTCAACCAGACGCGCGATACAATGCCTGTCACAAGCAAAATAGACAATGACCCGACTTCAATATCCCATTCCATCAACCTATTCATAGATTAACGAGCTCTTGTCGGAAATTCACCAGTGGCAAGCACCCGCCATGGAAAGCAGGCCAGTCATGAATGTATATTTCCCACACCCACCTCATTAGCCAGGCCACGCGACCATATCAGGCCCACAACCACTACCTCACCATCATCAGATTTTTTTCTCAAGAGCACCACCAGCATGATCTCGCATCATGACCTGCATTTCAGGCATGCGCCTTTCTCTTCAGTCTTGCCCAGTATCGCGTCTGCTTTTGCGTTTTTGTTTGCTTCTTCCATCACTGTCGTTTCCGAATACAGCCCACACTGCTATCAACATATATTCGAGTCTTAGACTCGATACCATATAATATCGCTCCTTAGTTCTATTTCATTTATCTCAAGTGCTTGACCTCCGTTCTTTCGCTCTGTATTGCCACCACATCCAACCACAGATCCCGCACAAATCGCCCAGCACCACACAACATCATCCGGCTCTAAACCCCAATCCACCCTTCTCAAATCTCCAAACCCAAAAAAAAAGATGTGCATCCCCGAGCTCCTCCTCCTCCCCCCTTCCGAATCCTCCGTCTCCACCCCCCCCATCCACCTCCTCGGCCCTCACCCCCGCCACCACCGCCACCGGTACTCAAACATCGTCACCATACCCTATCGACCCCGCCGCCGCCACTCCCCCTGCGCGGATGACGAATACCGCCACGGCTTCAAAGCAGGTCGCCAAGCCGCCGCTGAGACCAAGAAAGAACCCCCGCCAGCTCCGGCGCCAGCTCCACCACCCCCCCCCCCCCCGAACCCACCCAT
>JAABUQ010007718.1_pt1 | contig 15441 bp, 14 predicted proteins | sample 5560001 | NCBI WGS metagenome assembly JAABUQ01 (sample SAMN10711888, study PRJNA513371) | rock metagenome | isolation source: Antarctica rocks | place: Antarctica: Victoria Land, Finger Mt nord | collected 2015-12-18 | reverse complement strand
TGGTATTTGCCTTTGCAGGTCAACCGATTTTGGATTACTTGGACATTAGCATTGGCTCTCTACAGGTAGCTGGGGGACTACTTTTGCTCTTAATTGCTTTACGCATGTTGCAGGGAGACTTAGGTACGCCAGTTGTCGTTGAGCAGGAACGCGATGTAGCAATTACCCCACTAGCTCTGCCTTTGTTAGCCGGACCTGGAACACTAACTACAGTAATGCTATTAATGTCAGAATCTCCTCATGCTCATTTAAGCGTTGTGGCTGGCATTTTGGGCGCGATGAGCGTATCGTGGTTTATTGTCCGCCAAGCTACTCGGATTGATAGTTGGATCGGTACTGAAGGCGCTGCGATCGCTACCCAACTTCTGGGTTTTCTCTTGGCGGCACTAGCAGTAGAAGTCGGCAGCACGGGAATTCGCGCTTTATTTCTTAGTTCATGACTTCGGCAGACCTTTTTGAGAAGATAGATTAAAACACTTGCTTTAATGGAAATATAAAATGCCAGACAATATCAGAAGTCAAGTTGTAACTCAGGGTGTACAGCGATCGCCCAACCGAGCTATGTTACGGGCGGTTGGTTTTGGGGACCAAGATTTTACTAAACCGATTGTAGGTATAGCTAACGGTTACAGTACGATTACTCCCTGTAATATGGGACTGAACCAACTGGCTCAAAGAGCAGAAACGGGAATTCGGGACTCTGGTGCGATGCCGCAGATGTTTGGCACGATTACAATCAGCGACGGCATCTCAATGGGAACAGAGGGAATGAAGTACTCTCTAGTCTCGCGGGAAGTTATTGCCGATTCAATTGAAACAGTGTGTCAAGGGCAGAGCATGGATGGAGTGCTAGCAATTGGCGGTTGTGACAAGAACCTGCCCGGAGCAATGATCGCGATCGCCAGGATGAACATACCCGCAATTTTTGTCTACGGTGGCACGATTAAACCAGGACATCACAACGGGCGAGACTTAACGCTTGTTAGTACCTTTGAAGCTGTGGGGGAATACAGTGCTGGCAGAATTGATGAAGCAGAGCTACTAGAGGTAGAACGCAAAGCTTGCCCTGGAGCTGGTGCGTGTGGCGGTATGTACACGGCTAACACGATGTCTTCAGCGTTTGAGGCAATGGGGATGAGCTTACCCTATTCCTCCACAATGGCGGCAGAAGATGCAGAAAAAGCCGAGAGTGCAGAGAAATCAGCCTTTGTTTTGGTGGAAGCAATATCTCAAGGTCTGTTACCGCGTCAGATTTTGACTCGTAAAGCGTTTGAGAATGCTATCTCGACAATTATGGCAGTGGGTGGTTCAACTAATGCTGTGCTGCATCTGCTCGCGATCGCTCATGCAATCGGGGTGGAGTTGTGCCTTGACGACTTTGAACAGATTCGCCTCCGTGTCCCAGTTCTGTGTGACCTCAAGCCGAGTGGTAGATATGTGGCAACTGACTTACACCAGGCTGGGGGGATTCCACAAGTAATGAAAATGCTTTTGGTACACGATTTACTACACGGCGATGCTCTAACTATTACTGGTAAAACAATCGCTGAAGTGTTAGCAGACGTGCCATCTGAACCCCGCGCTGACCAAGATGTTATTCGTCCTTGGAATAACCCCATGTATGCTCAAGGTCATTTAGCTATTCTCAGAGGTAATCTGGCAACTGAAGGCGCTGTTGCTAAAATTACTGGTGTCAAACAGCCAAGAATTACCGGACCTGCCCGTATATTTGAATCGGAAGAATCCTGCTTAGACGCTATTCTCGCTGGTAAAATTCAAGCTGGTGATGTCATCGTCATTCGCTACGAAGGTCCTAAAGGAGGACCGGGAATGCGCGAAATGTTGGCTCCTACTTCGGCAATTATTGGTGCGGGGTTGGGCGATCGCGTGGGATTGATTACCGACGGGCGGTTTTCTGGCGGTACCTACGGCATGGTAGTGGGACATGTAGCACCAGAGGCAGCAGTCGGCGGAGCGATCGCGCTAGTTCAACCAGGTGACACGATCACCATTGATGCTCCCGCTCGGTTGTTACAACTAGAAATATCTGATGAAGAATTAGAGCGCCGTCGGGAAGCTTGGCAACCACCCAAACCCCGCTATACTACAGGTGTACTGGCAAAATATGCCAAGTTAGTTTCATCTAGCAGCATTGGTGCCATCACAGATTTGGGCTTGTAGATGAGCTATCAAATTCCTCCTGGTCGCATGGGCTTGCCAGTACTGGGCGAGACACTGAATTTGATTTTCGATCCAGATTTTGTTGAGAAGCGCTATCAACAGTACGGTCCAATTTTTAGAACTAGTATCATTGGCAGACCTACTGTGTATATGGTAGGTCCAGAAGCAGTTGCATTCGTCTTATCTAGCCACATGGAGCATTTTTCTTGGCGCGAGGGATGGCCAGAAAATTTCAAACTCCTACTAGGTAAATCACTGTTTGTTCAAGATGGGGAAGAACACAGACGTAACCGCCACTTGATGATGCCAGCTCTGCATGGTCCCGCCCTGGCGAACTATGTCAGCACAATGGAGGCAACGACACAACGATATCTGCAAAAATGGGAGCAGCTACAGCAATTTACCTGGTTTGACGAGTTCAAACAATTGACATTTGACATTGCCAGTCAGTTGTTACTGGGTACAAGTCCTGGGGCAGAAGCAGCCAAACTCAGCCAGTTATTTACCACGCTGACTAATGGGTTAACGGCGATTAATCCGTTGCGGTTGCCAATTACAAAATTGGGGAGAGCGATCGCGGCTCGCAATCAGATTTTGCAGCATTTAACTAAAGTTGTGCAAGAGCGCGCTTTAAACCCGACTAGCGATGCTCTTAGCCTGTTATTACAAGCCCGCGACGAAGAGGGTAACAGCATGAGTGAAAGTGAAATTCGCGCCCAAGCTATGCTGTTACTATTTGCTGGTCATGAAACAACTACCTCAATGCTGACCTGGTTTTGCCTAGAATTAGCTCGTCATCCAGAAGTGCTGGAACAAGCGAGGAAAGAACAGGTGCAAATCAGTGGTGCTGTGGATTTGGAACAGTTAGGTCAAATGCCTTATTTAGACCAAATCCTCGGCGAAATAGAGCGACTGCATCCGCCTGTAGGTGGTGGGTTTCGCGGTGTGATTAAACCGTTTGAGTTTAACGGCTTTCACGTTCCGGCTGGGTGGCAAGTACTGTATTCGATCTTAGGAACTCACAAGCTGGAGACAATCTACTCCGAGCCAAAACGTTTCGATCCAGATCGCCTTAGCCCACAGCGGCAAGAACACAAACAGCGTCCCTTTAGTTTAATTGGTTTCGGCGGTGGACCGCGAGTATGTATTGGGATCGCGTTTGCCAAGTTAGAGATGAAACTCGTTGCCGCTTATTTACTCCGGAGCTATCAATGGGAACTTCTGCCTAACCAGCATTTAGAACCAGTCCTGATTCCAACTAATCGACCCAAAGATGGACTACGTGTGCGCTTTAAACCTTGGCAAAATACTATTATTTAAAGTTGATTAATCAAACCCGATTATTAGCAACTTCAAGCCATCCTGCAATGGCATCCTTCAAATTAGCCATCACCTCCTCCATCGTATCTCTTTCAGTAATGCAACCGGGAAGCGTGGGTACCTCTGCCCAGTAACCTCCTTCCTGTGCTGGATAAATGATTACTCTAATTTTCATGCTCTTCCTTTTTCCTAGTAGTTACTTCAATTGTAAGAAAGTAGACGAGATATACTTTGACCAAGTTATGTCGCTACGTAGTGCGGGATTCAGTACGGCTGTCATCTCTTTAGAATCACTGGAAGATATTTCACCAAAAATTAGTCCCGCCCCTCCTCCAGGCTCAAATGTAATTTACAGGGGTTGGATGCTTTCACCCTCTGATTATCAATTAATGGTTAATGCCATAGAGAGGGTAGGTGCTTCCGCTTTTACATCTCAATCTGAGTACTTAGCTACGCATTATCTGCCAAACTGGTATCCCCTAATTACTGATTTAACTCCAGCAACCAAGTTCTACTCTGTTGATGATGATCTAGAAAGTGCTTTGAGGGGATTGGGCTGGGAAAAGTTCTTTATCAAAGATTATGTTAAGTCTCTCAAGAATTCAATTGGTTCAATCATCGATTCACCATCAAAAATTGGCACAGTTATTACCGAAATGCATAAGTTCCGAGGCACAATTGAGGGCGGAATCTGTGTGCGACAAGTCGAAGAGTTTATAGAGGGATCTGAGAAGCGTTACTTCGTTATCAATAGCAAACCGTTTGCTGCTGGGAATGAGAAGATTCCAGATATTGTTTGGACGTGTGCTGAGAGAATTTCCAGCAAATTCTTTTCTGTTGATGTAGTAGATCGTCAGGATGGTATGAAGCGAGTTGTCGAAATTGGTGATGGACAAGTCTCAGATTTAGTTGGATGGAGCGCTGAACGTTTTGCCCAACTTTGGGTTGACTAGGAGCCTAACTGAAGTGGCACTCGCCATCAATAAATTTTTCCAGTTCTTCTACAGTGTATGTATGTAAATTATGATTAAGCATATTTTCAATAAATCTATCATCAACGTCAACGAAGGATATTTCTAAACTTTTTAATGCTTTCCTTTGTTTGTTGTATTTAGATTTAGACAGATTTTCTCGATGCTTTCGCCGTTGCAATTCTAAAAATTGATATTTATATTCTGCTTCTGCTCGCACTAATGGATGTAGATCGTGACGCATTTGTTGATAAAAATCATATCTCATCAAAAAAATTGGATCTTCCAGATTGCGAGAGTCATAATTAAATAGATCTAAAGCCGCCACGATCGCCCATCGAGTTGTATATCGATCGCTTGCTGCCGTACTGTAAATTAGCTCTAAGCAATCCTCTATACCAAGCTCAAATAACTGTATTATTAGTTGCGGTACTAAAATCGGATCTCGATCGCGTAGCTGGTAGAAGGCGTTGAGCATTACAGGTACACTGTCATAGCTGCATATTTTTCCAAGGGTGTAGACTACTTGTTGACGGGTAAAATGGTTATCTGCAAACAGCAAATGCTCTAGTACCGGAATAATGGCTGACTCTAGCTCACTTTCCCAGGCTTTTTTACAGATATCGTTTCGAGAACAACTCAAAACAAAATCTCTGATAAAAAGGCAAGCGTCGCCAATACTTAGATTGTCGTTACTCTGAAGTAACCTGATTAGAGCATCAACTGCGCCAGGAGATGTCACAATCTCAGCCATGTAGTCTAAATCTCCCAAATATCCGAGATCGTCGCGAATTTTGGTCTCTAGCATTTTTGTGCGATGTCAATCATCCGTTGTGCATAATCCTTTAGACTCGTTTTGATGTTAGGGCGTGTTTTCAAACTACAGCCACAACTCGACTAAGACAGAGGGGAACCTAATTGATTCTATTGCTGCGTACTCCTGCAACTAGTAAACAAATCGGGCAAATGCTTGAGGAACATAAGTTTTATATTAAAACCGCAGTCGATATTGAGCGCTGAGTGTTGGTTGGGGGTGGAGAAAGCTTGGCTCAAATTATTATCGAATTTTTGAGAATTTTATGACAGACTTTACCTTAAAGCAACATTTCGTAAAAAAAGACGTTCCTGTTCGCCTGCATCAATTGGCGGAGAATCTATCTCAGATTCAAAACTTATGCATTCAGGAATCAGATCAGGAATCAATACTCCATCTTGCAAAGGAAAGCAGGCATTTTATCGAGTGGATTGTTCCAGATATGGTACAGGTGGACATTGACCAAGCCGCAGAATTAGTTGAATTGGGGCGTGTTTTAACTCACTGGCTGTTTAATTGGGAGAAAATTTGGTCTGATTCCACAGAAAAAACTAAAGCAATCCAGCAAGCAGGGGATTGGTTTGAAAGAATTTTGGAAATATCGCAAATACAGTCTCAGTCAATCACTGCATAGTCCTAACTGTTTGTCTAATGGGTACGATCGCGTTACTTATCAGTTCTAGAGCCACTGCCAGTATTGGGTTGAGGAGGACCAACCTATAATTATATTTTTAGTTTAATTATGTCCATCTATTTATGTATTTTGTTATGATTGGCTACATATATATAAATTTAATCTCAATTATGCTTTTAAATCTAAACCAGATAGTTGTCCCCCCTGGTCGGCAATTACTTTTACAAAATATTAGTTGGGAAGAGTTTGAAAGCATTCTAGATGAACTCGGTCAAAAAAGAGCTTCACGAGTTTCGTATAGTCAAGGATTATTAGAAATAATGACACCGCTACCAGAACACGAGTTTACTAAGGAGATTATTGGCGATCTAGTAAAAACCTTGCTTGATGAGCTAGGCATTGATTTCTGGCCTTTAGGATCTGTCACTCTCAAAAAGAAAAGTATGATTCAAGGCGTAGAGCCTGACGAATGTTACTACATTACTCATGAAGCTACTGTAAGAGGGCGTAACAATCTTGATTTTGAAATTGATCCGCCTCCCGATCTAGCTATTGAAATTGATATCACTTCCCGTACTACCTTTGATAATTATGAAGTTTTAGGCATTCCGGAATTATGGAAGTATAACGGAAGGAAATTACAGATAAATGTTTTACAACAAGGCAAGTATATAGAATCTCCGAATAGCTATATTTTCCCTCAAATCGATATAATAAACTTAATTCCTCAATTACTTTCTCTCAGTAAAATAGAAGGAAGATTTAAGGCTATTCAACAGTTGAAAGTTGCCGTTAGAAAAAACTAAATTAAATTTTAAACAACTAATGGAGTAACAAATACAGGCTAATCAAGAAGTATATATGCATTATTGCAACAAAGGGAAGGAAAATTGAATCCCCTCCCCCCTTAACCTTTCTAAAATGCAAGAAGTCTACTGTCTAGCAGGCATCTTGTTCATGCTAGTTTTTTTACCCATTGCCATACTACGAGCCATTTGCAAATGCTCTTGTACCGTTGGTAAAGTCTGAGCTGCAAAGGCTTGCACGTCTGGATCTTTACCACGCTGTACTTCACTTTTGAATAGAGCAGCTTGCTGATTATGAGAGCTAACCCCTGCTTGACTCAAATACATTTTATCGAAGTTGGTACCGGATAACTTTGAGAGCTTAGCCTTAACTGCCTCATTCTTGGGACCAATGGTTGTAGGTAGGGTAACGCCTTTTTGTTCAGCGATCGCCATCAGCTTATCGTTCGCCTTGGTGTGATCGTCAATCATTCGTTGCGCGTAATCCTTTACCGAGTCATTGGATGACTTTTGCAATGCTAGTTGTGCAAACTGAAGCTCTGCCATTCCCCCTTCGGCAGCTTGAATCATGAACATCTTGTCCTGAGCGCTGAGACTTGATGTAGTTGGTGCCGTTGAGGGTTGAGTCTGTGGAGTTGTGGTTGTACCTGTCTGAGCTAAAGATGGGTACTTTGGAGAGATAACTACTCCGAATGCCACCAGAGTAGCGGCGATAATTTGGGGTTTAATCATTGCTAATATTTCTCACTTCGATCATTTTTCTTCGGTTGTTCGCCGTTTCCACCCCAATTGCTAATGGGCTGGCGATGTGAGGGCGACATTCAAGTGCTAACCCCTCTTTTTGTTTTGGTGGCGGTAGTCTTTCACCTTGTATCATTTGCCAAGGTAATATAGGTGATAGACAAACGACTGCCAATATTTCTATTCTTTATTTACCTGCCTTTAATAGCCTCTATCTTTAGTTGAGTTGTAAGTTTGGATTGGCATTGATTCAGGGTTGGATTCTATCTACCCCATCATTGCCACTTGTTTTTGAGGTGCCAGATGTCAGTAAATTCCAAATCGTTTTTTCAACCGCTCGACCGAGTAGCGATCGCACTCATGCTATTACTAAGTCTGCTCATTGGGCTGCTATTATGGCAAGGTGATGCTGTACGACCACGAGTAGGTAATTTTAGTTGGGAAGATCGACAAGTCGGAGCAGAAGATGCCTCCTTCACTCTCACCTTTAGTCGCCCAATGGATCGACATAGCGTGGAAGGGAATCTACGGATTAATCCACCTCTAGCAGGTAAAGTGAGTTGGGCTGGACGGCGAATGGTATATACCCTACTTGCTCCTGCTCCCTACGACACAGCTTATACAGTCAAGTTGCAAGGCGCACAGGATCGGTTTTCCGAAGAAAAGAGCAATCGGCAAATTGAACCATTTACGGGTCACTTTAAAAGCCGCGATCGCGCTTTCATCTACTTGGGTTTGGCAGGAGAAGAGCAAGGACGTTTGGTACTCTACAATCTGACTCATCAGCAAAAAACGTTACTTACTCCCAAAACTCTAGTCGCAGTTGATTTTAAGCCTTATCCAACTGGGGAGAAGATTTTATTTTCTGCCACTGATCGAACCCAAACTGGTTTGCTTTCTACTCAGCTCTACACTGTCACAACTGGAGTAGAGCGCGGCAATTCAACTAAATTAGCAGCAGGTAAGATCGATCTAATTTTGGACAATAAAGACTATCAAAACCTCAAGTTTGAGCTGTCTCCAGATGGACAAAGTATAGTAATCCAACGGGTGAGTCAGCGCAATCCTAGCGACTTTGGACTGTGGGTGCTGCATCCCAATCAACCGCCCCAACCAATGGTAGCCTCCCCAGGAGGTGACTTTAGAATTACACCTGATAGTACCGCCGTGGCTGTTGCTCAAGGACAAGGTGTGGCAATTCTCCCATTACAGTCACAAGCTCAAAAACCGCTAGACTTTCTACCACAATTTGGGCTAGTGTTGGACTTTGCTAACGACGGCTCAGCCGCAGCAATGGTGAAATTTAATTCAGACTACACGCGATCGCTGTTTTGGGTAAATAATCAAGGTGTACAAAAACAACTCCTGCAAACAACTGGGTCGATTTTAAGTGCTCAATTTAACCCAAACAACCAGACTCTTTATTGTCTGCTGACTCAACTACTCACAGGGAAAACTTATCAAGAACAGCCGTACTTAGCAGCAATTGACTTAAAAACTGGCAAACAGACACAGTTAGTCAAACTACCCAATCAAAGGGATGTGCGATGGAGCTTGTCACCTGACGGTGTAGCGTTGCTCTACGATCGGGTAGAGACGGCGACAATGCCTGAACCACAATCCACGCAAACCAACGATGGGCAAACGACTGTAACAAGTCACCTCTGGCTACTTCCCCTTTTACCTGATGAGGTAAAGCAATCTCAGATCCAAGCAGAACAATTACCTCTACTAGGTTTACATCCTCGTTGGTTACCCTAATACGCTTCTTTGTTGCAATTCCCCAACATTTCATGATATTAGACCTGTAATAAAGGAGTTTCGAGGGGCTGGATGAAAAGCGATGAAAGAAGTCGATATCCCGACTAATGTGGCAGATGCTGAACTGATTGATTGTGTTGATTCAACGGTATTGGCTGCGGCAATATCTATTAGAGATTCAGATAATCAAAACGCCGTCATGTCAGAATCATCTTCCCGCAGCTTAGAACTCGCGGCTGTGAGTCAGGAACTCAACTTAAATAGTGGACTGCTTAAACAGGTGAGTGAGCTAACTCAAGCACTAGCTGAGTCTCAAAATCTTTTACAGAGGCAAAAAGAGCAATTTAAATCGAGAGAATTGCTTTTTATCCAGCAAGCTCAAGAACTCGTAGAGGCGCAAGAGCAGATTGAGCGCTTAGAGCAGGAATTAGAAAATTGTCATCAAACCAGTCAACGCCAGCAAATTTTGAGCGAAACGTTAACGGCTCAGCTTCAAATTAGTCAGGAAGCGGTAGCTCGGTTGGAGCGGGAATTTGCCTTTAATCAGGAACGCTATAACGAGCAGTCTTACCAACTGGTTCAAACACAGAATGCTTGTCGAGAGTTGCGCGATCGCTTAGATAGACAAAATCATGCCTTGCAATTCAAATCATTGCTATCCATTTATCCTCTATCCTCAGATGGGGGTCCAACTATAGTTGAAAATGGCATCAGAGCAGTTTTACCACTTGAAGCTAACTCGGAACAAGTAATCAATTCCACTGAACAGGTATTGCCTGCTAGGACAGAGCAATTTAATGAGCAGGCACCGTCAACTCAAATGCCACAATGTGAGCCGCCCCAAATAGAAATTGCTTCCTTCACTACCACTAATAATGTGAATTGGCCCTCACCAGTAGTCTATCCTTCACGTCCACCCAAAGGACGTAAGTCGTTGGCTGCAGTTGAACTACCAGCATTTTTGCTTTCTAATGCCTAATTCTATCAGCTTCCTCCCAATTCAGAGTTAGCCGTATAATTCATTTCACTAACCTCATCCTGCTAAAGACATAGGTTTCAGACCTAAGATGGATGCTTGAAAGTACTGCATACAGCGATTCTGACCTAAAGAGCGTTCTAAGGATAAAATCCAGAGTTACTCATTAGATGGTCTTCAAATCTACGCAATCTTAAGCTTTAACCAAGGGAATACCATGTTTCAGATGACCGGATTGACGCTGGGGATTCACCAAACACTGTTCTGGCTGGCGCAATTTCCAGCAGATCAGATCAGCAATCCAGAGAAGAGATCAGTTGTTATTACAGGTCCACATTACTGGATCGCCTGGATTGGAGGTGTGATCCTAGCCTTTACCATCCAACTAGTTCTCACAAATTTCGCCGCTGCTGTCGGTCTTTCCTTCTTGGGGCGTCAATCCGATCCTGACGCTGATAGTAATAGTAATAGTAGCCAGGAAATTAATACCCTGGGCGGCACAATTCGCAAAATTGGCACGGCGGTAGGGGCAGGAACCCTAGTGAGCGTCACTGTTTCATTAACTATTGCTTGCTATATAGCAGTAAGACTAACCCTAATCTACAGCAACGTGTTTCTGGGCGTAGCAATGGGGCTGGTGATTTGGGCAACCTACTTTGTGTTGCTGTACTGGTTAATTTCTCAAGGTGTCGGTTCCGTTGTCGGTTCGGTCGTGAATACCGCAACTTCTGGTATCCAAGCAATTACAGGAACATTAACGGCGGCATTGGGTGCTAAGGCAGTGAGCAATCAAGTAGTGGCGACGGCAGAGGCTGCGGCTGCGGCTGTACGTCGAGAGATTGGTTCCGCCATTGACCCCACTAGTATTCGTGAAAGCGTTGAAGATTATATAGAAGCGCTGCGACCTCCAGATCTAGATATCTCGAAGATTCGGAGCGAGTTTGAGAAATTACTAAATGCTCCAGAGTTGAAAGCAGTCGCTAGTGGTGGCGATCTCAGTAGTATTGACGTGCGACAGAAGTTGATTGATGTGGTTAGTAGTCGCACCGATTTCTCCAAACGAGATATGAACCGGATCGTAGACCAACTAGAAGGTGTTTGGCGGCAAGTGGTGAGTCAGCAGTCAACTCCGAAACCAGATCGGATAGGTGAGTTAGTTGACTATCTCAAGTCAGTCCAACCAGGACAGCTAAACTCAGAGCAATTCAACCAAAGGCTAGATCAGCTCACAGCCGAAATCCGAGAATTGCGTGGCAACGAACAGCAGTCACAAGCAACTCCAGGAGCAGGCGTAGTCCAGCAGACAGGCCAGCAGGTGATAAACACACTTCTGGGGCTAGTTCTTGGACGGGCAGACCTTTCAGAGATAGATGTTGAAAAAATCTTACGTTCGCTTTATCAAGCTAGACAAAAGCTGTCTACAGTTAAAGACAAAGCTAGCGAACAAGCGAATAAGTTAGCTGGTCAAGTAGGAATCGAAACTCCAGTATTGCCCCACAATACTATCCGGACTGATGTAGAAAATTATCTGCTCAATACCTATTCCTGGCAGATGACTCCAGAGAAATTGGCGCAGGAATTTAGTGATGTCCTCTACGATCCCGAAGCTGCTCCGGGAATAGTACGACAGCAATTGGAGCAAATATCAAAAAGCGACTTTGTAGCCATTCTGCAACAGAGGGGGTTTTTAACTCAAGAGAAAATTCAGGAAATTGCCTCGCAGTTGGAAACCATTCGTCGTCAAGTTTTGGCAGCAGCAACAATATCGGCAGAGCAAGAAGCAGCCAAAGACTTACGGCAGCGAGTGGAAGGATATCTACTGATGACTTCTAAGGAAGAACTGACTCCAGAAGGCATTCAGCAGAATTTAAAACCTTTGTTAGAAGATCCAGACGCGGATTATGAAACGTTAAACTCTCACCTAGCTCAGTTTAACCGTGACACCCTCAAACAAATTCTGAAGCAGCGGTTAGATATTAATGACTCTGAAGCCGAACCGATCGTTAACGCGACTGAAGTTACTCGCGATCAAGTTTTATTGGAATCTCAAGGAGTTGGCGAACAGGCGAAACAAAAAGCTGAAACTTTATGGATCAATTTAGAATCCTATCTGCGGAACACTGGTAAGGATGAATTAAATCCGGAAGGCATCAAGCAAGATTTGCAGACACTTCTAGATGAGCCGCAAGCTGGACTCTCAGCCATTAAAGCTAGGTTATCTCGTTTCGATCGCGATACGTTGGTAAAACTACTAGGTCAGCGGCAAGACTTGAGTGAAGAGCAGGTAGATCAGATCCTGAATCAGGTTGATGAAGTATGGAATCGCGTTCAGCGTTCTAGATCCGCGATCGCTGATAAAGCTAAGGAGCAATACGATCAAGTCACAACGACAGTAGCTGACTACCTACGCAAAACTGGTAAGGACGAACTGAATCCCGAAGGCATCCAACGGGATTTAACCACACTGCTAGAAAATCCCCAACAAGGTGCTTTGCGGCTGCGCGATCGCTTATCTCAGGTAGATCGGGATACTTTGGTCAAACTGCTCAGTCAACGGCAAGACTTGAGCGAGGAACAAATCAATCAGGTGATCGATCAAGTGCAATTAACCTTGCGCAATATTGTCCGAGCGCCTCGACGAATTGCTACCCGGACTCAGACAAGAGTACAAACTTTCCAAGCCAATCTAGAAGAATATCTGCGCAATACAGGCAAAGATGAACTCAATCCCGCAGGTATCAAGCGCGATCTACAACTACTGTTGAACGATCCGCGATCTGGAGTCGAAAGTTTGAGCGATCGCCTTTCTCAGTTCGATCGCTCTACTGTAGTCAGCCTGCTGCAAGCCCGCCCAGATATCTCTGCTGAAGAAGCCAATCGGATTGTAGACCAAGTTTTATCTGTCCGTGACTCGTTTGTGGAACAAGTGCGGGGAATCCAGCGCCGCATTCAAGATGCTGTTGATGGCGTTTTCGCTGGCATTCGCAACTACCTCAACTCGCTCGATCGTCCTGAACTTAACTACGATGGCATTAAACGCGATGTCCGCCAGATGTTCAGCGATCCGCAGGCTGGGTTTGAGGCAATCCGCGATCGCTTGGGTTCTTTTAACCGCGATACCTTGGTGGCAGTTATGAGTTCTCGCGACGACATCTCAGAAGCAGATGCTAACCGGGTCATCGATCAAATTGAAGGAGCGCGTAATACTGTCTTACAACGGGCAGAAAGAATTCAGCAAGATGCACAGAGACGCTTAGAAGAAGTCAAAATACAAGCTCAGCGACAAGCGGAAGAAACTCGTAAAGCTGCTGCTGCTGCTGCTTGGTGGTTGGTGGCGACGGCAATCGTCTCTGCTGTTCTCTCAGCCGTTGCTGGAGCGATCGCTGTAGTGACTGCTTAAGTATCAAGTCGGCTAAACTTAAACAAGGGCCTCTCAATTGGGAGGCTTTTCTGTACTTAGAAACTGTTAGCCCTACATTGCCGATCTCAAAGCTTTTACCAGATGGCGAGGTTCTTCCCTTGGAAGTTGATTATGATTAAAGCTATAACTAAAAAACAGAAGCATCAAAGATTAAGAGAGTTGTTTGACCTAGTAGGTGAGCGTTATAGAGCAGCAGGCGGCGACCCTTCTAAGTCAGCAAGTTGCAATATATATCTAACTCAAGAGGAGCAACAAGAGTTTAAGGCTTTAGCCAGGGAAGGATCAAATTATGAGGCTAGTGATTTCTAAGGCATTTGCTGATGGCGAATTCACCCTTGACGAGTGAGACAATGCTGTCAAAAGTAATAGGGTGTACAGGAGCAGTGGAGTATAAACTTAGATTAAAATACTTCTGGAGCTTCGATCACTCGTTGAACTTGGTAGGAGTGAGCCTCAGAATTTTTGATGCCGACTTGTTTAATTTTTTCTCCTAAGGCTTTGCTCTGCGGATCTTTTGTAAAAGCTTGCCAGTCAGCTTGAGATTTCCATTGAGCATAATTTACGACTTTTGTTCCATCTAAGCTTTTGTGATAGGTTGCACAGATAAAGCCTGGACAGTGCTTTACCCATCGCTCAACTTCACCCACAATCGCGTCAATTAGTTTTTGCTGTTGTTCGGGTTCAACGGTGAACACAACAATTTCTGTGAATACATTGTTTGTCTCTGAAATGTTTGGCATTGGCTAACCTCGATATTATCTATAAGCAAGCTACAACAATAATTATGAAACTTAGGAGGTGAAAAGTTGTGTAGTGTCTGTATAAAGCCGAAATGATTTGACAAGCCCCGACTGATTGCGATCGCTTAGTGCAACTGCCCGGAGCGTTACTAACTTTCCATCCAGACGTGTATAGTGGTTCAAGGCTTCGAGCATGAAAGCAGAGTCAGTCCCGTAGATGTTAAGCAGGTCATGCTCCAAACGTCCAAATGTTTTCCAGTACTGCGTGAGGTTAGTAATAATTGCTGACTTCCCTTCTACAGGATCTGCATTGTTCATCTGCATGATGCAGTCATTGGACAAGAAAGAACCATACAGCTCAGGATCTTTAGCATCAAGAGCATCAAGATATGTTTGATACCATTCGTAACCTTGAGGTGAAAGTTGATTGATTCTGAGATTTTTAGTTTTCATCAGATTATTATACAATTTTAGGCTTTGACAATTGAAGCCAACCATATAGATTGGGCGTATTACTAATTCGGCAAGTACCAATGAGCGATCGCAGTTGTAACATATACTAGTGCGACGAGGGCATCACTTAGAGTTCTTTGTTGCTGTAATGATACGCTTTAGTACTGACTTATGATTAAAAAGAGGAGCTTTAACAAATTGAAAAATGAATTAACGCAAAGTTGGCAATCAATCACCATCGCAGTAATTGCGGCAATAGCCCTAATTATCGGTTTCAATTCATACGTCATTATCAACCCAGGTCAAGGCGGAGTCATGAGTATACTAGGTAAAGCTAGAGACGGTGCTTTGCAAGAAGGCATTCACCTTAGACCTCCACTAATCTCAGTTATAGATATCTACGATCTAACAGTACAAAAGTTTGAAGTTCCAGCCCAAAGTTCAACTAAGGATCTGCAAGATCTATCAGCGAGATTCGCCATCAACTTCCGTCTCGATCCAACACAAGTAGTTGAGGTGAGAAGAAAACAAGGAACATTAGAAAATATTGTCTCGAAGATTATTGCGCCCCAAACCCAGGAATCTTTTAAAATTGCCGCTGCTAGAAGAACAGTTGAAGAAGC
>JAABUQ010007716.1_pt1 | contig 15445 bp, 11 predicted proteins | sample 5560001 | NCBI WGS metagenome assembly JAABUQ01 (sample SAMN10711888, study PRJNA513371) | rock metagenome | isolation source: Antarctica rocks | place: Antarctica: Victoria Land, Finger Mt nord | collected 2015-12-18 | reverse complement strand
TGTCGATCAACGAGAGGACGTGCACCAACGCCTGTTTGATCCAGGATGGGGCTTGGACCGCGGGGAGCCTCCATCCGGGAGGCGCCAACGTCCTCTTCGTCGACGGGCACGCTCTCTTCCTGCGCGACCGGATCGCCTTGCCAATCTGGAGAGCATTGGGCAGTCGTGGTGGTGGCGAGGTGGTCGGATCGTTGGACTGACCCCGTAGGCTTCGTCGGCTCGATTCGGTGGGATGGTCCCACCCATTCCGCGTCCCCGCACTTCCGAGGAGTTCCACGGTCATGAATAACTTGATCAACACGCGGCGATATCCCCGGATCACGCGGCAGTTTCTCGTGAGAGTCCTTTTCTGCCTCGCCATCACGGCTTCCGCGTTCGCTCAAGGCCTCCGCCCGCTTCTGGGTGCTGCCTACATCACCGTCCCCGACAAGCTTTTTTCCCTGATCGCCGGCAATGATATCGTGGTGGCCGGAAACCTACGGCCTGTCCGAGTTTGGAACGACACTGCGAAACCTCCCGCGTGGGTGACCAAGATTCCTTCCGTCGTGATCGAGCTTTATTATATCAGGAACCCGGATAATCCTGATGTTGATCGGTCGTCTACGCTGGTCACGTCAACCATCGCGAATGCGACCACCAATGCTCTTGATCACACCGATTTTGACTCGAACGTTGGTACCTTCCAAGACAAGATCACCGCCAATCAATTTCAATCGCAAGTCACTCTCTATCGCATTTACGCCACGGGCCTCGACCCTTTTAACAACCGCACTCAGGTCAATGGCTACATTGTGGGGGCCGTCAACGCGGCGGCAACCCCCCCGAAGTAGAGCAACCGGTTCCGTCGATCGCATCGCATCGATCGACGGGACAGTCCCCAGCCTCGTAAGGGTGGGGATTGTCCCCTCATGTTTCATCTCGCCTGGGCATTGACCGGCCGTCGGTGGGGCCTTCGAGTTCGGCCATTCAGGCGAAGATGCGATCCACGGTCATCCGCCAGCCCGGGACGGCGGGCTCAGCGTCAGCCTCCTGGCCCCGGCCGAAGACCTCGGCCCGGCCCGGCTCGCCGGCCCGATGGACCCGGACGACCTCGGCCTTGGGGTCGACGTCCCAGACCACCGGCGTGCCCGCCTCGAAGTAGTCGGCCCGCTTGGCGGCCATCTCCGCCTCGGCCGGCTCCCCGTAATCGTTATCGGAGCGGACCTCGACGGCCAAGGTCGGCGGCCCTTCGATGAATCGCATGTCGTTCGAGGGGAACGGGCCGAGATAGTAGGCCGCGTCCGGGGAGAAGGATTGCCGGCCGGACGAGAGTTCCCGGACGACGAAGCCCATGTTGTCCGTGTAGGCTTCTCCCCGCCCGGTCGCTTCGGCGTGATCGTCGAGCCCGCGGAAGATCCGCGCGGCGACCCGATTCGGTCTCCGGCCCGTGGCCATGAAATGGACAATCCTTCCGGCGATCAGTTCCGACTTGCCTTCCGCGCGATAAAGGTCATCGAGCGTGGCCGCCGCCTCGGTCGCGGACGACATGGAAATCTCCTCGGAACACGAAGGTTGATCGGACGAAGTCGCTCGGGTGCCGCGAGTTCTGTGTAATCCGCCGCACCCCGTCCAATCTTCTATCGGTGCAATCCGAACCTCAAGACCGCTGGGTGGTGGGCTGGTCGTCGTCGGCGAGGTAGAGCATCCGGCCGCAGGTCTGGCAGAACTGGAGGGAGTGGCCGTTGATCAGCTCGTTGATCATCTGGTGGGTGACGGAGACGTAGCAGCCGGAGCAGGCGCCGCCTTCGACGGCGGCGAGGGCGTCGGCCCCGCGCTGCTTGACGGTCCGGCGGTAGCGGTCGCGCTGGGCTTCGTCGATGACGGATTCGGCCTCGACGATGGCGGTCTCGAGCTCGAGGAGCTGGGCCTTCTGGGCGTCGGCGTGGGCCTCGATCTGCCGGGCGAGGGCGTCGACCTCGTCGGTCACCTTCTTCAGCTCGAGCTCGGCGGCGTGGACGGCGAGGGTCCGCTCGTCGACCCGGACCATCGCCTCGATGATCTCGCCTTCGGTCTTGTCCATGTGGCTCTTGTCGAGCGCGAGCTGGTTCTGGATCGCCTTGTACTCGTCGTTCTTCTTGACGAGGTTGAGCTTCACGCGGAGGTCGTCGGACTTGGTCTGCTGGCTCTGGAGGTGGTGCTCGTGCTTCTTGACGGCGACCTTCTCGTCCTGGAGCGCCTTCTTGGCCTCCTCCACGGTCGCTTGCCGCGCGGCCAGGGCGTTCTTGCGGGCCGCCAGGGTCTTCGGGCCCGAGGTCAAGCGGTCGCGGAGGAGCTTGGCCCGCTGGTGGAGCTGGTGGAGGTCGCGGAGCGTCGAGGCGGTCGAGGGCATGGCGGTCCAACTCCTTTGGTGAACGGCGGACAGTGGTCAGCCAGAGGCCCGGCGGGATCGGGCGGGATGGCGGAGTGGCGATCAGCATTCAGCATTCAGCCGGACGAAGACGGCCTGATCGCGGATCGGCGCGGGCCTTTGGCCCCCCGCATTTGCTGATTGCTGACCGCTGAGCGCTCCTCGGATTTGCTGACCGCCGACCCCTCCCAGGATACGACCAACGGGGACCAAAAAAAACCGCCGGCCGCCTCGGGTGAGGCGACCGGCGGAGGACTTCGCCGGATCAGCCGGTGCTTTCGAGGAAGCCTTCGAGTTGTCGGCTCCTAACGGGATGTTGGAGCTTGCGGACGGCCTTGGCCTCGATCTGGCGGACCCGCTCGCGGGTGACCTTGAAGATCCGGCCGACCTCTTCGAGGGTATAGGTGTAGCCGTCGCCGAGGCCGTAGCGGAGCTTGATGATCTCGCGCTCGCGGTAGGTCAAGGTCTTCAGGACGCCGTCGATCTTGTCCTTGAGCATCTCCTGGGTCGCGGCGTTAATCGGGCTCTCGGCGGCCTCGTCCTCGATGAAGTCGCCGAAGTAGCTGTCCTCGGACTCGCCGACGGGTCGGTCGAGCGAGATCGGGTGCCGGGAGATCTTCATGACCCGGCGGGTCTCCTCGATGGAGATGTTCGCCGCCTTGGCCGTCTCCTCGATCGTCGGCTCGCGGCCCTTCTCCTGGAGGAGCTTCTTGGACACGTTGCGGAGCTTGGACATCGTCTCGATCATGTGGACCGGGATCCGGATCGTCCGGGCCTGGTCGGCGATGGCCCGGGTGATCGCCTGGCGGATCCACCAGGTGGCGTAGGTGCTGAACTTGTAGCCGCGGCGATACTCGTACTTGTCCACCGCCCGCATCAGGCCGGTGTTCCCCTCCTGGATCAGGTCGAGGAAGGAGAGGCCGCGGTTGCGGTACTTCTTGGCGATCGAGACGACCAGGCGGAGGTTGCCGCCGGAGAGCTCGCGCTTGGCCTGCTCGTACTCGCGGAACCGGCTGTTCATGGCCTCGACCCGGCGCCGGAGCGACTCGGGGGTTTCGAGGGTCATGACCATCAGGTCCTTGAGCTCCTTGTGGAGGTTGGCGAGGTCTTCCTTCCCCCCCCGGCCGGCCTTGTAGTCGCCGATCATCTCGCCGAGCTCGCGCATCCGGTTGGACACCTGCTCCAGCCGCTTCATCAGGGGCTGGACCTTCTGGGTCCGGATCGAGAGTTCCTCGACGAGCGTGACCGCCTTGTGGCGGCGGAGCTTGAGCATCTGGCGGAGGGTCCGCCGGCCGGCCTTGTCGTTGCGGGCCCGGACGTAGGAGCGGAAGTCGCGGTCGTTGCAGTCCATCAGGTGGGCCAGGGTGGCCAGGTTGTGGCTCATCCGGCCGAGGATCTGGTCCTTCTCGAGGTTCTCGGTGACCGAGACCTTGACCGTCCGGTCGAACGGCAGCTCGCCGTCGTTGACCTTCTTGAGGACGTCGACCACCAGGCGGAGCGCGTAGTCGCACTCCAGGACCTTGCGGCGGAACCGCTTGCGGGTGATCTCGATCTTCTTGGCCAGGCCGATCTCCTGGTCGCGGGTCAGCAGGGGGATGGCCCCCATCTGGGTGAGGTACATCCGGACCGGGTCGTCGATCCGCCGGGAGATCTCGTCGAGGTCTTCGGGGGTGAGCTCGCCATCCTCCTCGTCGTCGTCGGGCTCGTCGAAGGAGTCCTCGGGCTCGTCGTCGACCTCGCCGGAGGCGTTGAGGCGAGCCTCGGCCTCGTCCTCGTTGATGAGCTCGATGCCCAGCTCCTCGATCGTCTCCACCAGACCTTGCACCTTCTCGGTGCTGCCGGCCTCGTCGGGCAGGAAGTCGTTCACCTGATCGAAGGTCAGGAACCCGCGCCTCTTGCCCAAGTCGAGGAGCGTCTTGAGGCCCTCGTCCATCTTGCTCATCCGGGATACTCCTTACATGACGACGGGTCAGGACGCGCGGGATTTCTTCGTGTCCGGCCGCTGGTTGAGAAGTCGATAGTATTCGCGGTACAGGGCCTTATGGCCGATCGGGTCGGACTGGGAATCGGTCTCGGCGAGGGCCGCCTGGACGTCCCGGAGCCGGTTCTTGAGGGCGCGGGCGTCGAGCCGGGCGAGCACGCCGGCCAGGCGGACGTCGGCGGGCGCGGGGCGGGTCCCTTCGGTCAAGGGGGCCAGGTCCAGGGGCAGGAGCAGGCCGGCGGCCAGGGCGCGAAGCTCGGGGTCGTCGAGCCGCGAGGTGACCCGGTCGAAGGTCGGCTCCGACCCTTCGCCGAGGAGGTCGTAGCAGGCCTGGAGGATCGCCCGGAGCGGGGCGTCGCCGAGCGATCCGACGCTGACCCGGGCGATCAGGCGGGCCGCCACCGCCGGGTCGTTCAGGACGATCTGGATCAGCTCGCGGTCGATCGGGTCGAGGTCGGCCAACCGGATCGGCGGCCTCGGGGCCGGGAGCGACGAGTCGTCCTCGCGGTGGGCGGCGGCGGGCGTGGGCCGGTCGGGCTTGCGGAGCTTGGTCAGCCGCCGCTTGAGGTCGGATACCGGGACCGAGAGCTTCCGGGAAAGCGTGTCGAGGGCCTTGGCGACCTTCAGGTCGATCCCGGCGCCTTCGCGGCTGGGAACCCGGGCGAGGATCGCCAGGACCCACTCGGCCGCCTGCCTCGACCCCTCGGGCGAGTCGAGGTCGAACCGGCCCGAGGCCCGGCCGATCGCGAAGGTCAGGGGGTCGACCGCCCCCTCGACCATGCTTCGGAACGGCCCGGGCCCTTCGGCCAGGAGGAAGTCGCAGGGGTCGATGTCGTCGGGCAGGGTGAGGACCCGGACGTCGACCTCGTGGCCCAGGAAGAGCTCGAGCGAGCGGTCGGCGGCCTTCTGGCCGGCCTCGTCGCCGTCGAAGACGAGGACCGCGCGGTCGGCCAGGCGGCGGAGGGCCGCGACGTGGTCCTCGCCCAGGGCGGTGCCCAGGGTGCCGACCACGTTCGAAAGCCCAACCTGGTGCGCGGCGATCACGTCGGTGTACCCCTCGACCACGGCGACCCAACCTTCGGCCCGGGCTCCCGGGCGGGCCAGGTCGGCCCCATAGAGGATTCGTCGTTTCTCGAACAAAGGCGTCTGGGGCGAGTTCAAATATTTGGCGACGCGACCGCCGCCTTCGGCCAGCTTTTGTTCGACCGCCGGCAAGATTCGCCCGCCGAAGCCCAGCGTCCGGCCCCTGGGATCATGGATCGGGAAGATTAAGCGCCCCCGGAACCGCTCGTGGGGCACCGGGTTCTTCTCCGAGCGGACGATCAGGCCGACCCGCTCCAGGGCCGTCGCCGAGACCCCCTTCTTGCGGGCCCCGGCGGTCAGCCAGTCGCGGACCTCCGGGGCGAAGCCGATCCGGAACCGGGCGGCCGACTCGGCCGAGATCCCCCGCCCCTCCAGGTAAGCCCGGGCCTCGGGCGAGCGGCCCAGGGCCTCGACGAACGCCGACTCCGCCCATGCCGTCACCTCGAACAGCTCGACCTTGGAAAGACCGGGGGTCTCGGGGGTAGCCGGCTCGCCCAAGGCGACCCCGGCGCGATCGGCCAGCATCCGCAATGCCTCGGGGAATTCCACGCGCTCGAAATTCTTCACGAAATCGAAGATGTCGCCCCCCGCCCCGCAGCTCCAGCACTTGAACGACTGGCGGTCGGGGTTGAGGATCAGCGACGGGTCGTGATCGTCGTGGAATGGACAGAGCGCCTTGAAGGTCGAGCCGTGACGGTGGACGGTGAGGTAATCGCCAACCAAGGCGACGATATCGACGGCGTGTTTGATGGCGGCGAGGGTGGATTCGGAATGGCGCGCCACCGGAGACCTCCTGGAGGACGATCATAAGCCCGGATTCAATGGCTGGCGGCGCCAAGGTGGACCGAGGGCGGAAACCAAGCTCCCGAGGGCATTTCGCCGTGCCCCATCCTCGGCGGCAACACGAAAATTATACATCCTGGCCAGATTCGGTCAAGTTTTTCGGGCCGGCGGTCGCCAAAGTAACCCGGATTGTAAGATGGTTTGACTTTAGCATTTAGGTCAAACCGAGCGGCTTGGGACCGTCCTGGGCCCGCTCCAAGGCCGGTCCACCCTTGACATGGGCGGTCCGCTCGCTCTCGACTCCAAGCCGGGGGGCCGGGCCCTGGCGAGCCTGCCCAAAGAGGCGTTTCGCCCGAAAAGCCCCACGCCTTGACAGTGACCCGCGAACCAGGTGTCCGAAACGGCCCGGTCGCCCGATTCTCGGCGGCATCAGGGCGTTTCGAGGGGGGCCGGGCCGATCCGGATCGCCTCGAACTTGCCGTCGCGGATGATCCCCAGCGGCACCCCGCCCAGGCCGAAGGATTGGGCGATGGCCACGTCGAACTCGGCCTTGGAGAAGATCCGCCGCCGGCCGATCGCGAAGATCCGCTGGCCGACCTTCAGGCCCGCAGCCTCGGCCGGGCTCCCCCCGACCACCACGTCGACGGCGATCGAGCCGGTCGGGTCGGGCTCGACGTCCTTCACGCCGAAGCCGAAGTAGGAGACGGTCGGGTCGGAGGCCATCTCGGCGATCGCCACCGACACCTCCCCTTTGACCCCCTTGCGGACGAACTCGACCGGCACGACCGAGCCGGCCTCCAGGGTGAAGGTCGTGTTCCGCAGGCTCGAAGGGTCGGCGACGGCCTTGCCGCCGATGGCGACGATCACGTCTTCGGGCCTCAATCCGGCCTTGGCCGCCGGGCTGTTGGGCAGGACCATGCCGATCAGGGCCCCCTTCCCCTCGGGCACCCCGAGCTGCTTGGCCTGGTCGAGCGACATCGGCTGGCTCATCACGCCGAGGTACCCCCGGACCACCTTGCCCGACCGGATGAGCTGGTCGACGACCCGGCGGGCCAGGGCCGAAGAGATGGCGAAGCCGATTCCCTGGTTGCCGCCGCCGTGCTCGGGCGAGACCAGGCTGATGGCGGTGTTGATGCCGACCACGCGGCCACGGAGGTCGACCAGGGGGCCGCCGGAGTTGCCCGGGTTGATCGCCACGTCGGTCTGGAGGAAGTCCTCGTAGGCGTCCTGGCCGACCACGCCCAGGTTGTTCCGGGCGGTGGCCGAGACGATCCCCGCGCTCACGGTCCGCTCCAGGCCGAGCGGGCTGCCGATGGCGAGGACCCACTCGCCGGGCTCCAGGCGGTCCGAATCGCCCCAGTCGGCGGCCAGGGGGAGGCTCGCCTTGACCCGGATCACGGCCAGGTCGGTCTTGGGGTCGTCGCCGACGAGCTCGGCGATCAGCTCGGTCTGCCGGCCGACCCGGACCGTGATCAGGTTGGCGTCGTTGACGACGTGGTGGTTGGTGACGATATACCCCCCAGCCCGGTCGATCACCACCCCGGAGCCGACGCTCCCCGACCCCGATCCGTTCTTGGAGAACGTCTGGGTCCGGATGTGGACGACCGCCGGCGCGACGGCCTGGGTCGCCAGCCGGAACAGCTCCGACGCCCGGGCCACCGCGCCCGATGAGTCGAGCTTCTCCAGCGCCTCGGTCGCCGCCCGGGCCCGCCCCTTCTCGTAGGCGTATCCGCTCTGTTCGAGCATGTAGGGGACGCCGTAGACGATCGCGGTCAGCAAGGCCAGCAGGAGCAGGACCCAGACGAACCCGCGGCGGAGCGGCGGGGTCGTCGGCCGAGGGGGCGGGAGGGCCGTCGCCTCCTCGATCGAGTCGGGGGCCGAAACTTCGAGCGAGGCACCGGCGCTGGCCTGGGGTTCGGACGACGGCATCGGTCGGCGGGCTCCATCGGAGGGGGATCGAAGGGGTGCGAACGGCGCCGGGCGATCCCGAGGGGCCGCGATGGGCGGGCGGTCGTCGCGCTACCCGGGAAAGGATGTCCAGGTTTCGCGATCACGCCAGGATGGGCAAAACCCGGTCCTGGGGCTCGCCGCCGGTGACGTGGACGACCCGGTCGGCGTCGACGAAGACGTCGACCTCGGTCCGGACGCCGAAGTCGGCCCGGTAGATCCCCGGCTCGATCGAGAAGCAGGTCCGGGGGATGATCAGGCGGTCGTCCTGGGTCTCGAGGTTGTCGAGGTGGGCGCCGTTGCCGTGGTCGTCCTGGCCGATGTTGTGGCCGGTCCGGTGGGTGAAAAAGTCGCCATGACCGGCATCCTCGACGACTCGGCGGGCGGCGTCGTCGAGCTCGCGCCCTCGGATCGGCCGGCCCTGGGCGAAGGCGTCGCGGACCAGGGCGATCGCGGCGTCGCGGGCCCGGACGATCACGCCGAAGCGGTCCTCGAAGATGGAGGGCACGGTTTCGCCCACGAAGCCTACCCGGGTGTAGTCGGCGTAGACCGCTCGGGGCTTGGCGAGCTTGGCCCAGAGGTCGACGAGGACGAAGTCTCCCAGCGCGATCGGGGCGTCGGTGGCGGGGGTGGTCTCGTAATGGGGGTCGCCGCTGTGGGGGCCGACGCCGACGATCGGCGGGCCGTCCGTCATCACGCCGTGGGCCCGGAAGTGGTCGAGGATCGCCTTCTGGACCTCGGTCTCCATCGCCGAGCCGCCCGAGCGGGCGCGGTCGGCGATGAGGCCGAAGGCGACGTCGAAGGCCCCTCGGCAGACTTCGGCGGCCTCTTGGTGCATCGCCCACTGGTCGTCGTCCCAGACCGACTCGAACCGCTGGACCAGGTCGCCTGAGGGGACGACCTGGGCCCCCGAGGCCCGGACCAGCTCGACCGTCCCGGCGTCGACCCGCGAGATGTACGGGTTGGCGTTCCTGGGGGAATATTCCATCGCCAGGCGCGACCGGCCTTCGACCAGGGCGGCGACCTCGGCCTCGAGCTCGGTCCAGCGGAGGTAGACCCGCTTCGAGCCCGGGAGGTGGTCCAGGGCCCCGGTCTCGATCCGGTGCACCAGCTTGACCGGCTCGCCCGAGGCGGGCACGAGGTAGAAGAACCGCCGGGTGCCCGGCTTCTTGCTGTCGAGGTCGAGGATCCGCCGGGCCAGGGGGTTGCTGCCGTGGAAGTCGTAGAGCAGCCAGCCGTCGAGCCCCTGCTCGCGGAGGGCGTCCTGGACCGGGGCGAGGTCGAACATCGGGCGGGCTCTCCGGTCGATCGGAAGGAGGGGAGGAATCGGCCTCGGCCCGAACGCCATCGGCCCTCGGGTGGTCGAAGGCCCTGGGATCCTCGGACCATTTTGGGCCCGAGCCGTCCCAACGGCAATCGGGAACCCCGCCCCGGGCAGGGTCGATCGGTTCGGCAAGATGGGGAACAAAAGGTGTAGGGTGGGTCGAGCGCGGCGAGCCCCACCAATCCACGGATCAGAGGCTGGTGGGGCTCGGTGCGCTCGACTTACCCTACATTTTTGGGCCACTCAAATTGACGAACCGATCGACCCTACCCGGCCCGGGGCCTCGGCTTTGCCCGAGCGTCTGGCATCTGCGATGATCGAGGGCGAGGGCGAACGCACGGTCGGAAGGACGGGAGGGACCGCCGATGATCCGAGGGATGGGGCCGATCGGCCTGGCGGCTTTGATCGGGATCGCCGGGACCTTGGTCGGCGCCCGGGGGGCGGACGAACCGAGGGCGGCGCGGCCCAACGTGCTCTTGATCGTCACCGACGACCAGGGGTACGGCGACCTGGGCTCGACCGGCAATCCGGTCTTGAAGACGCCGAGGCTCGACGCCCTGGCCTCGGCCTCGGCGCGGTTCCGGTCGTTCTACGTGTCGCCGGTCTGCTCGCCGACCCGGGCCAGCCTGATGACGGGCCGGTACAACTACCGGACCGGGGTGGTCGACACGTTCCGAGGGCGATCGAGGATGAATCCCGCCGAGGTCACGCTGGCCGAGACCCTGGGCTCGGCCGGCTACCGGACCGGGATCTTCGGCAAGTGGCACCTCGGCGACAACGCCCCTTGCCGGGCGATGGACCAGGGGTTCGCCGAGTCCCTGGTCCACCGAGGCGGGGGGATCGGCCAGGGGTTCGGGTCGCCCGGCGGAGACCGCTACACCGACCCGGTCCTGCTCCACAACGGCGCCGAGGAGCGATACCCGGGCTACTGCACGGACATCTTCGCCGACGCGGCGATCCGGTTCATCGAGGCCGACCGGTCCCGCCCCTTCTTCGCCTATCTCGCCTTCAACGCCCCCCACGACCCGTTGGAAGTTCCCGACCGATACCTCGAAAGTTATGCGGGGTTTACCTCGGCGAGCGTAAACCCGGGCGGCGGCCGAACTTCCGGGGGGGAGGACGTTCGGGCCGCCGCCCGGGTTTACGCGATGCTCGCTAGCGTCGACGAGAACGTCGGCCGCCTGCTCGATCGCCTGGACCGGCTCGGCCTGGCGCGGGACACGGTGGTCGTCTTCCTCTCGGACAACGGCCCCGCCCAGGCCCGGTTCAACGCCGGGATGAGGGGCTTGAAGCAGAGCGTCCACGAGGGGGGGATCCGCGTCCCGTGCTTCGTCCGATGGCCCGGGAAGGTCGAGCCGGGCCGGGTCGTCGAGCCCGCCGCGGCCCACATCGACCTCGCCCCGACGTTGCTGGCGGCCTGCGGGGTCGCCTCGCCTCCCGGAGTCTCGATGGACGGCCGCGACCTCCTGCCGTTGCTCGAAGGGAAGGCCGTCGATTGGCCCGAGCGGGTCCTCTACTTCCAGTGGCACCGGGGGGACGCGCCGGAGTCGGGCCGGGCGTTCGCCGTCCGAGGGCCCCGGTTCAAGCTGGTCCAGCCCTTGGGGGTCGAGCCGGGCCCCCTGCCCCGGCCCCCTCGCTACGAGCTCTTCGACATCCTCGCCGACCCCGCCGAGCGGTTCGACGTCGCCGACCGCCACCCCGAGGAGGTCATCGGGCTGCTCCGGGGGTATCGGGCCTGGTTCGCGGAGGTCGCCGCGCCCCGCAACCTCGCCGTGCCGCCGATCCGGGTCGGATCCCCCGGGGAGGACCCCATCACCCTCACCCGGCAGGATTGGCGGGGCCCCGCGACGGCCTGGCAAGGGGAGGATCTCGGGGGTTGGGACGTCGACGTCGTCCGGGGGGGAGTTTATGACCTGACGCTGCTCCACGTCGCGGGCCCGGCCGGCCTGGTCCGGTTCGAGCTGGGCGCGACCGAGGCCCGGGCCGAGGCGGCGCCCGGGGCCCGCTCGACCTCGGTCGGGCCCGTCACGCTCGCCCGGGGCCCGGCCCGGTTGCGGGCCCGGATCGAGCGACCGGCCGGGATCGTCGGGGTGTATCAGGTCGTGCTCCGCCGTCGCGGCTGATTTACCCCCGGAGAATGGTCGCCCACTCAAACGCGCGATCGACGAGGCCGGCGGCGATCGAAGGGTCGGGCCCGAGCGCCTCCGCCGGGTGATCGGGGCGGATCAGGTGGACCGTGTGGCGGCCGGCGGCCACGGTCGCCAGGTCGTTAGCGACGGTCAAGTCGGCGCGGTTGGCCAGGCAGGCGGCGAGCCCTTGGCGGATCAGCTCGGCGTGGGGGACGTTCGCCAGAAGCTTGAAGCCGACGAGGTAGGTCGCGGGGGACCAGGCGCGGACCTGGGCGATGATTTTCGGGAGGCGGTGGCAGCGGATCGTCAGGGTTTCGAGCCGGGAGTCGAGCTTGCCGGGGGCGGGCTCGGGGGCGAAGTCGGCGGCGGCGATCGGGAGGAAGGCGAGGTCGATGGGGTGATCCTGGAGGTTCCGGGCGAGAGTTTCGGCGTACTCGGGGACGGTGCCGGTGGCCAGGGGGACGGGGTGGAGGCGGGGGCGGTGGGCGAGGTATTCGAGCCGGAGGGCGAGGAGGCGGGCGAACTCGGCCTGGGGGTCGGGGGCGTCGAGGTCGAAGCGGGCGGAGCGGTCGAAAGGGCGGAGGGCGGAGGGGGTCCGGAGGTGCCAGACATCGGCCCCCCGGGCCAGCGCGGCCTCGACGATCGCGGCTCCGAGGTTGCCGGTGGAGGCGTTGGCGATGTGGCGGACGGCGTCGATCGGGGCGACGGTGCCGCCCGAGGCCACCAGGACGTTCATCCGGACTCCCCTTGCGTCGGCCGGAGGGGGCCGCTAGCCTTCGGTTCGGAAGTCATCGATCCCCAACGGCTCGAAGGAGTTTCGCCGCCGAGCGGACATCCCCCAACGATGGCCACGACCCAACCGCCCGACCCGCTCGCCCTGGAACTCTTCGAGGAGATCGCCGGCTGGCCGATCTTCGACCCTCACTCGCACATCGACGCCCACCGGCCCGCCGCCCGGACCCTCGACGAGGTTCTCGGCTACCACTACTATACCGAACTCTGCCACTCCGCTGGGATGCCGGCCGAACTCGTCGACCCCGGCCTCGACCCCCGCGAGCGGTCGCGAAACCTCGCCCGCTACCTCGACCGGATCGACAACACGGTCCAGCATTCCTGGCTGGTCGAGATCGCCCGGACCTTCCACGGCTTCGAAGGCCCGATCACCCCCGACTCGATCGACCGCCTCCACGACCGGGCCGACCACCAAGGCGACGCCTCGGCCTGGGACCGGCAGGTCTGGGAGCGGACCCGGCTCGAGGCCATCTTCCTCACCAACGACTTCGACGACCCGCTCGAAGGCTGGGACACCTCCAGGTTCGTCCCCTGCCTGAGGACCGACGACCTCGTCCTCAAGCTCCACGAAGGCTCGACGGTCGAGCGGATCCGCCGGTCGACGGGCGTCGATGTGGTCGATCACGCGACCCTCCGCGCCGCCCTGGGAGCGATCTTCGAGCGGTTCGTGTCACGAGGGGCGAAAGCCTGCGCCATCAGCCTGCCGCCCGACTTCGCCCCGAGGATGACCACCCCTCGCCGGGCGGTCACGCCGATCCGCCGGGCCCTGCACCAGATGGACCAGCGGCCCGACGAGCACGACGAGGTCCGTCAGGTCGTCTTCTGGACGATCGCCGAGCTTTGCTCGGACTTCAAGCTCCCCTTCGACTTGATGATCGGCCCGGTCCGCAACGCCTACCCGAGCGGCGTGGCCGGGGGCCGCGACCTGTTCGACCGCCGGGTCAGCCTCCACGATTATCGGGCCTTGTTCAACCATTTCGCCGGGGTCACGTTCCCGGTCTCGACCCTCGCGCCCGACGCCGGGCCGGAGCTCGTCGCCTACTCCTGGATCTTCCCCAACGTGGTCCCGATGGGCCACTGGTGGTACGGCAACGTCCCGACGTTCATCGCCGCCGACCTCAAGGCCAGGCTCGAAGCGGTCCCCAAGACCAAGCAGGTCGGGTACTACTCCGACGCCTACAAGCTCGAATTCGTCCTGCCCAAGTTCAACATGTATCGGAAGGTTCTGGCCGAGACCCTCGCCGACGCGATCCGGGGCCGGGGCTGGTCGAGCGGCCAGGCGCTCGACGTGGCCCGGCGGGTGCTCCTGGAGAATCCGCGGGCGATCTTCGCCGGCGGGCATTGATCGAAGGGGCCGGGTTTTCGGAAAACCCGGGTCAAGCCTGGGCCCACGGGGCAGGATCGGACGATAGGAGGGGTACGTCGTTCCACGCAGGATTCGGGGGAGGGATCCCCACATAAGGATACGCAGGGAGGCGGAGATGACTCGGCTGCTGATCGGGATGATGGCGGGGGCGGTGATCTGCGGGCTGGGCGGGCCGGCCCGAGCCCAGGGGCAGAGCTGGCCCGATAGCTTGTTCGCGGAGCGGTCGCACGACTTCGGCGCGGTCCCTCGGGGGGGGATCGTCCGGCACCCGTTCGTGCTCACGAATCGGCTCAACGCTCCGATATCGATCCTCAACCTTCGGGTCTCCTGCGGCTGCACCAGCGGGACCGCCAGCGCCACGCTGGTCCAGCCGGGGCAGACGGCCTTGGTCGAGGCCCAGATGGACACGAGGAACTTCGTCGGCCGGAAGTCGACCACCCTGTTCGTCTCGGTGATGGCCGGCAACGCCCAGGCGGAGATCGCGCTGGGCGTCTCGTCGAACATCCTCAGCGACGTGGTGCTCAACCCCGGCTCGCTCGACTTCGGCACCGTGAGCCGAGGGCAGGCCCCCGCCCTCCTGATGGCGATCGACCGGGTGGGCAAGCCCGACTGGCGGATCGTCAAGCTGATCTCGAACGGCAAGGCCCTCAACGCCTCGCTGGGCGAGACCAGGCGCGCCGGGGGCGAGGTCGGCTACCAGCTCAACGTCTCGCTCAAGCCCGACGCCCCCGCCGGGATCGTCCGCGACGAGATCCGCCTCGTGACCAACGACCCCGAGGCCCCCGGGATCCCCGTCCTCGTCAACGCCATGATCCGCGGCGACCTGTCGGCCACCCCCAGCCTGCTCGCGCTGGGCAACGCCGCCTCCAGCGGCCCGGTCCAGGGGAAATACATCGTCCGGGCCTCCCGCCCGTTCGCGATCGCCCGGATCGAAGGGCTCGGCGACGGCTTCAAGCTCCAGGCCAACGACGCCGCCAAGAAGCCCCTCCACGTCGTGACCCTGACCTACGCCCCGGCCGAAGGCCAGACCCGAGGCGACCTCCACAAGACCTTCCGGATCGTCACCGACCTGCCCGGCGAAGCCCCCCTGGACGTCTCGGCCACGCTCCACGTCGGGCCTTGAGCGCGAGCGGGCGGTCTCCATCCGAGGGCGACCGCCCGCCCGGCCCCCGATTGGTCCGCCCGACGATCCGGGTTAAAATCAAGGAAGGAGGCCGGGCGACCTCGATGGACGGAAGGACGACGATCTCATGGATCGCGACGATCGGCGGAATCCGGAAGAAGCGGGAGTGACCGAGGAGGTCGAGGTCCGCGGCCACATCGTCGATTCCTTGCTCCTGCCCAAGATCCTCGACCGGATCTTGCAGATGGGCGGGTCGTTCGAGATCCTCGAATGCCGGATCGGCGTCCGGCGGGTCGACCCGAGCTATGCCCGGGTGGCGATCCGGGCGGATTCGGCGGCGGGCCTGGATGAGATCCTCGGCGACCTGGTCGAGCATGGCGCCTCGCCGGTCGCCCCGGAGGACGCGAAGGTCGAGCCGGCCGACATCGCCGGGGCCTTTCCCGACGGCTTCTACAGCACGACCAACCAGCGGACCCAGGTCCGGCTCGGGGGGCGCTGGGTCGACGTGCTCGACCAGGAGATGGACTGCGG
>JAABUQ010007715.1_pt1 | contig 15447 bp, 16 predicted proteins | sample 5560001 | NCBI WGS metagenome assembly JAABUQ01 (sample SAMN10711888, study PRJNA513371) | rock metagenome | isolation source: Antarctica rocks | place: Antarctica: Victoria Land, Finger Mt nord | collected 2015-12-18 | reverse complement strand
GCTATCACGACGTCGCCGAGCGCGAGCCGCGCATCATCTATCTTTCGGTGTCGGGGTTTGGCCAGACCGGCCCGCTCGCCGAGCGGCCGGCGATGGACCCGGTGCTGCAGGCCTACACGGGGCTCACGCTGGAGAACAAGGGCGAGGACGGCCTGCCGCACCGCATCCCGATCATCGCCATCGACATGAGCACCGCGATGTACGGCTATTCGGCCGTGGCGACCGCGTTGTTCGCGCGCCAGGCCGAGCCGCGGGGGCGGCATATCGAAGCGAGCCTGCTGCAGGCGGCGGCGGGGCTGCAGGTGGTGCGCATGATGTCATCCTACCTCGAGGGCGGCGCGAACCAGCCCACCGCACCGCCGTCCGGCATCCATGAGACCCGCGACGGCTGGATCAACGTCACCTTGGCCCGCGAGCACGAGTGGCTGGCGTTCTGCGCCGCGATGGACCTGCCACATCTGCCGCCCGACCCGCGCTTCGCCGACCGCGAGGCACGCCGAGCCAACGAGGCGGCACTGCTCGCCGTCGTGCGGCCGCTGCTCGCCTCGCTCACCTTGGCCGAATGCTCCGCCAAGCTGGCGGCGCATCGCGTGATGCACGAGCAGCTCAACACCTACACCGCGTTCCTCGAGCAGCCGCAGGTCGCGGCGGCCGGCGCGGTGGCGTGGCTGGAGCACCCCGGCGTGCCGCGGCGCTTGCCGGTGCCGAACCTGATCGGCGCGGCGCCGCTGGAAACCGGCCTGCCCGCCGCCATCGCGCCCGGCCTGGGCGAGCACACCGAAGCGATCCTGCGCGAGCACGGCTTCGCCGCCAGCGAGATCGCCCGCCTACGCGACGCGGGCGTGGTGCAGATGTGATCGCGCCGAGCGGCAGTCCCGCCCGCTCGACCGTCATCCTCAACGTCGACGACCTCGGCGCCACGCACGGCGCCAATCGCGCCTACCTCGACCTGGCCCGACGCGGGCTGGTGAACACGGGCTCGGTGATGGCGCCGGGGCCGTGGTTCCGCGAGATCGCCGAGGCCGCGGTTACCGACCCGTCGCTGGCGCTCGGCGTGCACCTGACCTTGACCAGCGAGTGGCCGCACTACCGCTGGGCGCCGATCTCGACGGCGAGCCGCGCCTCGGGCCTGATCGACGACGAGGGCTACATGTGGCGCGACGTGGCCGGCCTGCGCCGCCATCTCGTGCCCGAAGCGGCCGAGGCGGAGCTGCGGGCGCAGATCGAGCGTTGCCTCGCCGCCGGCATGCGTCCCACGCATCTCGACGCCCACATGGGCGCCGCCATGCTCGCCGAGCTGCTGCCGGCGCATGTCGGTCTGGCGCGGGAATACGGGCTGTTCCCGGTGCTGCCGCGCTCGATCACCTGGCCGCCCGATTTGGCGGCGTATCGCGCGGCCGTGGCGCGGCTTGACGCGGCGGGTCTGCCCGTGGTCGACCATTGCCGGGGCACGCTGCCGCTGGACGGCGACGCGCTCGCGGCCGGCTGGCGGCAACTGATCGCGGAGCTGCCGCCCGGCATCACGCATCTGGCGCTGCACGCGACGGCGCCGGGCGAGTTCGAGGCGATCGCGCCCGAGCACGCGGGCTGGCGGTTTCGGGAATACGATCTGCTGGCAAGCGGCGCCGTGGCGGATTGGCTGCGGGCGCGCCTTGTCGAGACGACCCGCTACCCTCTCTAAAGCCAACCCTGGGTCGCTTGACCCCCCCTTCGCTTTCCGCCACATGAACCCGCCCGGCAGCCGGCCGGGGCGGCGGCCGGACGCCCCGGGCCATGCTCCCGCGATCCCCGAGGACCCTACCGTATGCGTGACACGGGCGAGTTCCTTTTCACCTCCGAATCCGTCTCGGAAGGCCACCCCGACAAGGTCGCCGACCGGATCAGCGATACGGTGGTGGACACCTTTCTCGGCGCCGACCCGTTCAGCCGCGTCGCCTGCGAGACGTTGGTCACGACCAACCTCGTCGTGCTGGCGGGCGAGGTGCGCGGGCCGGCGAGCATCACCCCCGAGCTGCTGATCGAGGGGGCGCGCCAAGCGATCCGCGACATCGGCTACGAGCAGGAGGGGTTCCACTGGCGCGACGCCCGGGTCGAGTGCCATCTGCACGCGCAGTCCGCCGACATCGCCCAGGGCGTCGACGCGGAGGGCAACAAGGACGAGGGCGCCGGCGACCAGGGCATCATGTTCGGCTACGCCTGTCGCGAGACCGAGGCGCTGATGCCGGCGCCGATCTACTACGCCCACCTCATCTTGCGCCGCATCAGCGAGATGCGCCGCGCCAGGGATCGGCGGGTCGCCGGCCTGCTGCCGGATGCCAAAAGCCAGGTCACGCTGCGCTACGCGGACGGCAAGCCGGTCGGCGCCACCAGCGTGGTGGTGTCCACGCAGCACGAGGACGGGATGGAGCAGAGCGACATCAAGCGCCTGCTCTGGCCGCTGGTGGAGAGCAGCCTGCCCGACGGCTGGATGTGCCCGGAGAGCGAGTTCTACGTGAACCCGACGGGCAAGTTCGTGATCGGCGGCCCGGACGGCGATTGCGGCCTGACCGGGCGCAAGATCATCGTCGACACTTATGGCGGCGCCGCGCCGCACGGCGGCGGCGCGTTCAGCGGCAAGGACCCGACGAAAGTCGACCGCAGCGCCGCCTATGCCTGCCGTTATCTCGCCAAGAACGTCGTCGCCGCCGGTCTCGCTGACCGCTGCACCATCCAGATCAGCTACGCGATCGGCGTGTCGCACCCGCTCTCGGTGTATGTGGACCTGCAGGGCACCGGGCGGGACGTCAGCGAGGCACGGCTCGAACGGACCCTGCGCGAGCTGATGGACCTCTCGCCGCGCGGCATCCGCGAGCATTTGCGGCTGAACCGGCCGATCTACGTTCCCGCCTCCTCCTACGGCCATTTCGGCCGCGAGCCGGACGAGGCCCGCGGCACGTTCACCTGGGAGCGCACCGACCTGGCGCCCGAGCTGAGGGCGGCGTTCGGGCGCTGAGCGCGGCCCCTCACCCCGGCCCTCTCGCGGAGGGAGAGGGAGCTGGCAAGCCCTCTCCCATCGGGAGAGGGTTGGGTGAGGGCCTTAAATCACAGCCCGACCGGCTCTACGGCCGTGCCCGCGGCCACACCCTGCGGCCCCGCCAACGCCTGCTGCTCGACGTCACCCTACCCCGCCTCGCCTTCGCCCCCGAGCACGCGGGCCGGCCGCTCGCCGCGTTCGACCGAGCGCCCGACGAACTCTGGCTCGAAATCGGCTTCGGCGGCGGCGAGCACGCGCTGGCGCAGATCGAGGCGCACCCGCGCGCCGGACTGATCGCCTGCGAGGTGTTCGAGAACGGCATCTGCTCGCTGCTGTCGCGCCTCGTGCCCGAGGGCGGCGAGGCCACCGCTCCGCTGCCCGGCAACCTCCGCCTCTGGACCGAGGACGCCCGCATCCTGCTCCGCCTGCTGCCCGATCGCTGCCTCGACCGGCTGTTCCTGCTGTTCCCGGACCCCTGGCCGAAAGCGCGCCACGCCAAACGCCGTTTCGTGCATCCGGCCTCCCTGGCGCTACTCGCCCGCGTGCTGAAACCGGGTGCGGAGTGGCGCATCGCCAGCGATGACCCGACATATCAGGATTGGGTGGGAACCGTGCTGGCCGGACAAACGCTGTTCGCCGTCGCGGCTGCGACCGACGAACGGCCGGAAGGCTGGCCCCCCACCCGCTACGAAGCCAAGGCGCTGCGCAGCGGACGTTTGCCGCGTTACTGGAGCCTGATCCTGCGCTAGGGTCGGCCGAACCGTCCTGCGACGACGGATCGGGGAGCGCCGAATGAGAGCCATCGACAACGAGTACCCGGTGTCGGACGCCGATCCGTTCTCGGCCGGGTTCTTCGAGGGTCCCTTTTCCGTGCATGCGGCACTGCGCGACGCCGGCCCCGTGGTGCGGCTGTCGCGCTACGGTTGCCTCGCGGTCGCCCGCTACGAGCAGGTCGAGGCGGTGCTGCGGGATTGGCAGGGTTTCTCCTCGGCGTCCGGGGTCGGGCTGACGGATTTCCGCCGCGAGCCGCCCTGGCGGCTGCCGAGTCTCGTGCTGGAGACCGACCCGCCGCTGCACGACCGCACGCGTGGCGTGCTCGATCGCGTGCTCTCGCCGGCGGCAATGCGCGGGCTGCGGGCGGATTTCGCGACCGCGGCCGACGCGCTGATCGAGGCGCTGCTCGAACGCGGCAGCTTCGATGCGATCCCGGACCTCGCCGAGGCCTATCCACTGACGGTGTTCCCCGACGCGGTCGGGATGCCGACCGAGAACCGGCGCTACCTGCTGCCGTACGGCAACATGGTATTCAACTCGTTCGGACCCCGGAATGCGTTTTTCGACGCCGCGGTGGCCGACGCGGAGCCGGTGGTCGCCTGGGTGCAGGCGCAGTCGCAGCGTGACGCGCTCACGCCCGACGGGTTCGGTGCCGCGATCCATGACGCCGCCGACCGGGGCGAACTCACGGCGGAGGAAGCGCCGATGGTGGTGCGATCGCTGCTGACCGCAGGGGTCGACACCACCGTCAGCGGCCTCGGCGCGGCGCTGTTCTGCCTCGCCCGGTTCCCCGATCAGTTCGACAGGTTGCGCGCCGACCCGTCGCTCGCGCGGGCGGCGTTCGAGGAGGCGGTGCGGTTCGAGACCCCGGTGCAGACCTTTTTCCGCACCACGACGCGGACGGTGGAACTGGGCGGGCTCGCCGTCGGCGAGGGCGAGAAGGTGCTGGTGTTCATGGGTGCGGCCAACCGCGACCCGCGCCGATGGGAGGACCCCGACGCCTTCGACGTCGAGCGCCGCAACGCCGGCCATGTCGGCTTCGGCGCCGGCATCCACGCCTGCGTCGGCCAGGTGCTGGCGCGGCTGGAAGGCGAGGTGGTGCTGGCGGCGCTGGCGCGGAAGGCCGCCTCCATCGAGATCACCGGCACCCCCGTCCGGCGCTACAACAACACCCTGCGCGGGCTGGCGAGCCTTCCCGTCCGGCTGCATCGGCCCTAGCATCGGGTTGGAAACTCCAGGTTCGCACATGCCCGAAGGCCCGACGGCGCTCGCCGAGGACGGACTGGTCGCCGTGGTGAAGCGCGATTGCCCGACCTGCGTGCTCGCCGAGCCGGTGCTGGCGGAACTGGCCCGGCGCGGCACGCTCCGCGTCTTCACCCAGGACGACCCCGGATTCCCCGAAAGCGTCGCGGCGCGGATCGACGACACCGCGCTCGACGTGTCGCATCGGTTGGGTATCGAGATCGTGCCCACCTTGATCCGCGTCCGGGACGGCCGCGAGGTGGCCCGCACCTACGGCTGGGACCGCGCGGAATGGGAGCGCGTCGCGGAAACCGGCGGGCTCGGCGACGGGCTGCCCGCCGTCCGCCCCGGCTGCGGGGCCAGGAACATCGAGCCCGGCACCATCGACCGGCTGCGGATACGCCACGGCGAGACCGGGCTTTCGGCGCGCCGGATCGCCCTCGGGTCCGGCGAGGACGAGATGGAGGCGATGTTCGACCGCGGCTGGTCCGACGGCCTGCCGCTGGTGCCGCCGACCGAGGAACGCGTGATGCGGATGCTCGCCGGCACCGCGCGCGACCCGGCCGAGGTGGTCGGCCTCTGCCCGCCCGACTTGGCGCCCGCGACGGTGGAGAAGATCGCGATCAACGCCGTGATGGCGGGCTGCAAGCCGGAATACCTCCCCGTCGTGCTCGCCGCCGTGGAAGCGGTGCTGGACGAGCCCTTCGCCATGCACGGCGTGCTGGCGACGACGATGTATGTCGGGCCGGTGGTGATCGTGAACGGTCCGGTGCGGCGGCAGATCGGCATGAACGCGCGCGGCAACGCGCTCGGGCAGGGCAACCGCGCCAACGCCAGCATCGGCCGCGCGCTGCAGTTGGTGGTCCGCAACGTGGGCGGCGGACGGCCGCAGGAAGTAGACCGCGCCACGCTCGGCAACCCCGGCAAGTACACCTACTGCTTCGCCGAAGACGAGGAAGATTCCTCTTGGGAACCTCTGGCGGCCGAGCGCGGCATGGCGCGCGGCGCCTCGGCGGTGACGGTGTTCGCCGGATACGGGCTGCAGGGCATCGTCGACCAGAAATCGCGCACCCCCGAAAGCCTCGCGCGCAGCTTCGCCGGCAGCCTGCGCGCGCTGCAGAACGTCAAGCTCGCGCCGGCCTGCGACGCCGTGCTCGTGGTCTGCCCGGAGCACGAGCGCACGTTCCGCGCCGCCGGCTGGAGCAAGCGGCGTCTCACGGACGAGGTTGATGCACTGCTGCAGATACCGGGCGACGAGCTAGTCGCCGGCGTCGGCGGCATCGCCGAGGGTGGCCCGCCTGAGTTCGCGGGAAGGACGGTGGGGAAAATCCGCCCCGGCGGCCTGCTGATCGTCCGCGCCGGTGGCGGCGCGGGCATGTTCTCCGGCATCATCGGCGGCTGGTCCGCCAGCGGCGAGCGCGGCAGCTCGCCCGTCACCAAGGAGGTGCGCAATTGACGGTGCTTCTCGATCCCACCGCGGAGCGAAGTCCGACGGTGCGGCCCCGCCTGCCCCGGCCCGAGGCGATCGCCGGGCTGACGGTCGGCATCCTCGACATCAGCAAGCCGCGCGGCGACGTGTTCCTCGACCGGCTGCACGAGCGGCTGGCCGAGCGCGGCATCGCCGTGAAACGCTACGCCAAGCCGACGATGACGCGCCCCGCGCCGCTCGCGCTGCGCCAGCGGATCGGCACCGAGGTGAACCTCGTCATCGAGGGGCTGGCGGACTGAGGCTCCTGCACGTCGTGCTGTACGCATGACATGTCGGATCTCGAGTCCCGCGGCATCCCCTCGGTCGGCGTCGCCACCACGGAGTTCGTCGACGCGGCGGACGTGCAGGCCCGCGCGATCGGCTTCGACGCCGCCTACGTGTTCATCCCGCACCCGGTGCAGGACCGCACCGACGACGAGCTGCGCACGCTCGCCGACGAGCATTTCGAGGCGGTCGTGGCGATGCTCATGAAGGGGAACTGAGCCGAGCGAGTCGTCCGGCGGTCTCTTCATTGGCCGGGTAGAACGCCTCGATGGCGAGCTCGGACAGCGTGACCTCGGTCGGCGTGCCGAAGACGGTCGTGGTCGAGATCAGCGACAGGCGCCCGTGTGGGGTATCCAAGACGAGCGGGATGGCGACCTCGTTGCCGGCGGCCGGCTCGATAACGCGGCCATCCCAGCCGAGCTCGGTCAACTCCGCCAGCAATCCGGCCAGCACCGGATCGCCGGTATCCTGCGCTTGCCTCCGTAGCCGACCGAGCACGTGGCCCCGCCAGTCGGCAAGGTTGGCGATGGCGGGTGCCAGCCCGCCGGGATGCAGGCTGACGCGCAGGACGTTGACCGGAGGGCGCAGTAGCGCGGGCTCCGTGACGCCGGCCAGCAGCGGCGCCATCGCCTGGTTCCCGGCCACCATGTGCCAGTGCCGATCCACCGCCAGCGCCGGGTTCGGCGCGTGCCCCCGCAAGATCGCTTCAACCACCGCCCGAGCGGCGGAGAGCGCCGGTTCGTCGAGCCGCCGCTCGGGGAAGCGCGGCGCGAAGCCCGCCGCCAGCAGCAGGGCGTTGCGCTCACGCAGCGGCACGTCGAGCTGCTCGGCTAGATGCAGCAGCATGTCGCGGCTGGGGGTCGCCCGTCCGCTCTCGACGAAGCTCAGATGACGCTGCGAAATCCCCGCGTCGAGTGCGAGGTCGAGCTGGCTGCGGCGGCGGCGCTGCCGCCACGCGCGCAACTGAGCGCCGATCGGCGCGCCTCGATGGGGCGGCAAGGCAGCCGGGATGCTGTCCATGACGCAGCTTAACCCGGCGGCCAAAGCCTCGGCGATGACCTGGGAGGTAATCGACGGGGCACCGAGCGGGTGACGAGGATGCGGCCTTCGCAACCGAAGGTCCAGCCAATGTCCGTGACCCATCGCCTGCCCGTATTCGCCTCGCGACAACGGTTCCGCGCAGCGGGCACCGGCAAAATAGTCGACCGAACCCCGTCGGACCCGACTCCCGTGCGGTGGTGGGCGCTGGCCGTCGTGGTCGGGGCGCAGTTCATGTTCGTGGTCGACGCGTTCATCGTGAACGTGGCGGTCCCGTCCATCCGCGCCGACCTTCATGCCAGCGCGGCCGAGGTCGAGGCGGTCATCGCGGCCTATCAGATCGCCTACGCCACCCTGGTGATCACCTGCGGACGCCTGGGCGACATCTTCGGCCGCAAGCGCCTGTTCATCATCGGCGTCCTGGCCTTCACCGCCGCCTCGCTGTGGTGCGGCGCCGCCGGGTCGGGTGCCGAGCTCGTGCTCGCTCGGCTGGTGCAGGGCGGCACGGCGGCGCTGATGGTGCCGCAGGTGCTGGCGACCATCCACGCGCTGTTCCCCGGCGTCGGTCGCGCCCGCGCCTTCGCGGTGTTCGGCATCGCGCTCGGTCTCGGCGGGGCGGTCGGCTTCGCCCTCGGCGGCTGGCTGCTCACCCTGGACCTGTTCGGACTCGGCTGGCGCAGCGTGTTCCTGGTCAACCTCCCGGTCGGTATCGGCCTCGCATTCGCCGCACGTCGCCTCGTTCCGTATGCGCCGCCGCGACCCGGCGCGCGGCTGGACCTCGCCGGCGCCGCCGTGTTGTTCGCCGCACTCGCCGCCCTGGTCGGCCCCGTGATGCTGGGGCGCGACCTCGGGTGGCCGTGGTGGCTCTGGTTGGCGATGGCCTGCGGCGGCGTGATGCTTGGCATGTTCCTCCGCCTTGAGCGCGCGGTGCAGCGCCGGGGCGGATCGCCGCTGATAGACCTCGCGCTGTTGCACGACCGCGGCTTCCTGCGCGGACTTGCGGCGGCATTCGCCTTTCAGCTCGGCAACGTCTCGTTCTACCTGGTCATGACGCTGTTCATGCAGAACGAGCTCGGATGGTCGCCCCTGCGGAGCGGCTTGGCCGTCGTCCCGCTGGCGCTCGCCTTCACCGTGGCGTCGCAGCTGGGCGCGTCGTGGGCGGCGCGACGCGGCCTCGGCGTGCTCATGACGGGCAGCGCGGTGCAGTTCGCCGCGATCCTCGCCCTCGGCGGCCTCGCCGGTCTGATGGCGCATCCGGGCATGGCCGCGATCATCTCCGCTCTCGCCCTGTTCGGGTTCGGTCAGGGACTCGTGATGGCGCCGCTCGCCGGCCTGGTGCTCGCCACCGTGCAGCCGGCCCACGCCGGATCGGGCTCCGGGATGCTCAACACCGTGCAGCAGGCGGCGGGGGCGATCGGCGTGTCGTTGGCCGGCGCGCTGTATTTCGCCGGCGGCCACGAGCACGGGGTCCTGGCGGCGCTCGCCCTGCTCGGGATGTCGGCGCTCGCGACCTTCGGCCTGCTCGCCCGGATGAAGCGAGCGCGATAGTCAGCGCATCGGGTAGGTGCGCGGGTAGATGATCTCGTTGGGCGGTCCCGGCGCCTGCGGCGGCCCCTTCTTGCCGCAGGCGGCGAGGGTCAGCAGCATCAGCAGCACGAGCACTGGCCTCACCCCAATCGCTCCAGCCAGACGCGGGCCGCGGCGGCGACGTTGGCCGGCGCGGTGCCGCCTTCGCTGGTGCGCGAAGCGACCGAGGCGTCCACGTCGAGCACGGTGAACACGTCGGCCGTGACGCGCGGCTCGACGGCCTGCATCTCCGCCAGCGACAGCCCCGCGAGGTCCACCCCCGTCGCCTCGGCCGCCGCGACCAGCCGGCCGGTGACGTGGTGGGCGTCGCGGAACGGCAGCCGCAGCACCCGCACCAGCCAGTCGGCCAAATCCGTCGCGGTCGCGAAGCCGTCGCCCGCGAAGCCGCGCATCCGCGCCGTATCCGCGACCATGTCGCGCACCATGCCCGCCGTCGCCGCGAGCGCCAGCGTCCAGGCGTCGGCGGCGTCAAACACCGGCTCCTTGTCCTCCTGCATGTCCTTGGCGTAGGCCAGCGGCAGGCCCTTCATCACCGTGAGCAGGGCCACCAGCCCGCCGGTGACCCGGCCGGTCTTGGCGCGGACCAGCTCGGCGGCGTCGGGGTTGCGCTTCTGCGGCATGATCGAGCTGCCGGTGGTGAAGGCGTCGGACAGCCGGATGAAGCGGAACGGCGCACTGCACCAGATCACGATCTCCTCGGCGAGCCGGGAGAGGTGCACCGCGCCGATCGCGGCGGCGGCCAAGAACTCGAGCGCGAAATCGCGGTCGGAGACGGCGTCGAGCGAATTGGCGCTCGGCCGGTCGAAGCCGAGGGCCGCCGCGGTCATCCCCCGGTCGATCGGAAACGAGGTCCCGGCGAGCGCCGCCGCGCCGAGCGGGCATTCGTTCAGCCGCCGGCGACAGTCGGCGAGCCGCCCCCGGTCGCGCGCCAGCATCTCGACATAGGCGAGCAGGTGGTGGCCGAAGGTGACCGGCTGGGCGGTCTGCAAATGCGTGAAGCCGGGCATCGGATCGGCGGCGTGGCCGAGCGCGCGCCCGGCCAGCGCCCGCATCAGGTCGGCGGCCTGGGCGTCGAGCCCGTCGATCGCGTCGCGCACCCAGAGGCGGAAATCCGTCGCCACCTGGTCGTTGCGGCTGCGCCCGGTGTGCAGGCGCTTGCCGGCCTCGCCGACGCGTTCGGTGAGCCGCGCCTCGATGTTCATGTGGATGTCCTCGAGCGCCTCGGCGAAGGGGAAGCGCCCGGCCTCGATCTCGGCGGCGATCGCCTGCAGCCCGCCGCTGATCGCCTGCTCGTCGGCGGCGTCGATCAGCCCGATCCGGGCCAGCATGCCGGCGTGCGCGAGCGAGCCCCTGATGTCCTGCCGCCACATCCTGCGGTCGAAGCCGATGGAGGCGTTGATCTCCTGCATGACGGCGGCTGGCCCGGCGGCGAACCGGCCGCCCCACTGCGTGTTGGTCTCGGTGTCGCGGCGCTCCGGCGTCTCGCTCAAGAAAGGCAGCCCGTCATGCAGTGGATCTCTCGCCGGCGCGTCCTGGCGACGGCCGGGACCGTAGCGGTCGGGACCGTAGCGGCGGCGGCGATACCGCGCAAACCGCGCGCGCAGGAGCTGGCGGACCCGGCCAAGGCGCTGGTCCTCACCGACCCGCCGGCGCCGGTGCCGGACGATATCGTCTTCATCGGCGGCGACGGCACCGAGCACCATTTGGCGGATTTCCGCGGCCACGGCATGGTGGTGAACCTCTGGGCGACCTGGTGCGTGCCGTGCGTGGCCGAGATGCCGGCGTTGTCGAAGCTGGCGGCGCGGCTCGGGCCGCAGGACATCGCGGTGCTCCCGCTATCGTCGGACCGGGGCGGGGCGGCGGTAGTGCAGCGCTTCTACGACCAACACGAGATCGGCGCGCTGCCGGTGCTGCTGGACCCGAAGGGTGCGGCGGCGCGAGCGTGGCGCGCGCGGGGCATCCCGACCACGATCATCATCGACAAGCAAGGCCGGGAGCGCGCGCGCCTCGAGGGTGCGGCCGACTGGGCGAGCGAGGCGGCGGCGGCGCGGGTGCGCGACCTCGTGCAGCTGTGACGGACGCCGCTCCTAGCCCGTGAAGTGGACCAGCCGCCGGCTCGCGAGATCGACCGTGACGAAATCGTCCGGCGTCCTGGCCGCGCTGCCGTCGCTTGCCGGGTGATACTCGATGCGTAGCTGCTGCGCCGTGACGACGACGCGCAGGTAGCCGTAATCCTGGTCGTCATAATTTTCGAGAATGACCTGGTCGACCCCGGTGCCGGCCGACTGGATGACGGCGGGCGTGCGCGGGCCGGGCTCGTTGCGACGGGAGAGCCGGGCAAGTCCGTGGCCGCCGCCGCCGGCGATGATGTAGGGGATCTGCGTATCGCCGCGCACCCGCGTGAAACGCTGATAGTTGTGCGCGTGCGCGGACAGGACGGCATGGGGCCACACGCCGGCTTTCGCGCAGACGGCATCAATCTGCTTCAGCATCTCGATGCTCCAACCATGCTTGCTGCCCGCCGTGTAGGCCGGGTGGTGGTGCGCGATGATCAGCCCGCCGCCGTAGCCCTCGCTTTTCACCCGGTCGAGCGCCGCTTGCAGGAACTTGAGCTGCGAGTCGCCGACGTTATCGGCCGCGATCACCCCCGGGTCTTCGAGGGTCCCGCTATACAGGGCCAGGATGCGGACGAAAGGGGCCTCGAAGGTGAAGAACACGCCCGGCTCGATCTGCGCGGTGCGCGACAGCCCACCCGCTTCCGGCGTCACCACGAAGTCGGGCTCGGAGAAGTTCTCCAGCCAGGCGCTCAGCGGCGGCGTGTCGGTCGTCGGCGCGACCATGCCGTCATGGTTGCCGGCCAGGGCCAAGATCGGCGCCGGATAACCGCGATAGGGGTCGTAGAACTGGTCGTAGTAGTAGCGGGCCTCGCCGAAATTGTAGATCACGTCGCCCAGGTGAAACAGGAACTGCGGAACCTCCTTGGCTTGCGGGTCCTCGAAGTCGCTGACCAGCTTGTCCGCCACGAGGTTTTGCGGGTCGGGGCCGCGCGTGTTTCCCGTGTCCCCCACGGAATGGAACACGAGTTGGCCGGCGGCCGTGATCAGCTCGACGGCTTTCGCGCCGTCGGGGCCAAGTGTTTCAGCCAGCGTGAGCCGTGGCTCCGGCCCGCCGCGCGGCACCGGGAACGGCAACGGGAACAGTTTGTGCTCACGGTTGAGCTCGTCGATCCGCCTATAGGCAGCCGTATCGGGAGGGTGCGGGACCTCGAACCGAGCCGGGTCCGGGGTCGGACGCGGCTGGGCGAAAACCGGATGCCCGATCTCCTCCGGGGCTTGCGCGCTCGGCTGGTCGGGCGAACTCGGTGGGCGCCGCCTGGACGGCGCGCGAGACTGCGAACGCGGCTGGCGAGCCAACGCATCCTCCTGAACCTCGTTGAACGAGGCTCACTCTAAGAACGGATGGCGCGAGACTTTCCGAAACTATGGTGACAAGTGCTGGCCGGCCCGTGGTGACGTTGCCGGCGCGGCGCAGGCAACGCGGTCAGCCGCCGGTGGTGCGGGGGCTGCCGATCATCGCCATCAACTCACGTCGCGTGCTCGGGTCGTCGCGGAACGCGCCGAGCATGCGGCTCGTCATCATGGTCACACCGGTCTTGTGCACGCCGCGCGTCGTCATGCACTCGTGTGCCGCCTCGATGACGACGGCGACCCCGCGCGGCTGCAGCACGTCCTGGATCACGTTGGCGATCTGCGCCGTCAGCTTCTCCTGGATTTGCAGCCGCTTGGCATAGGCGTCGACGACGCGGGCCAGCTTGCTGATGCCCACCACGCGGCTGCCCGGCAGATAGGCGACGTGCGCGTGGCCGATGATCGGACGGATGTGGTGCTCGCAATGGCTCTCGACGCGGATGTCGCGCAACAGCACGATCTCGTCATAGCCATCGATCTCCCGGAACGTGCGTTCCAGGAGCGCGACCGGGTCCTCCTTGTAGCCGGCGAAGAACTCGGTGAACGAGCGCACCACGCGGCGCGGTGTGTCGATCAAGCCTTCCCGCTCGGGATCGTCGCCGGCCCAGCGCAGCAGCACGCGGACCGCTGCCTCGGCTTCCTGCTCGGTCGGCAGCCGTTCCCCGCTCGGCGAAGCAAAGGGCGTGAACTGGGCCAATAGACTGTTTCTCCCCCCAAGGCATCGTCATGCGGTGATGTGGGAACGCGTGCCGGCATCGCGACGATGTCCGCTCAATGCACGCGCCCGCTCTCATGCGGGCTGTCCAGGCTGAACGCCGGGATTGCCACGTCGAAATTCTCCCCCGAGGCGGGGACGACCATGTGATACGCGCCGACCATGAAGCCGGAGGGCGTGTCCAGCGGCGTGCCGGAGGTGTACTCGAACGTTTCGCCCGGCTCCAGGATCGGCTGTTCGCCGACCACCCCGGCGCCGTGCACGTGCTGGGTGCGGCCGCGCGCGTCGGTGATGTGCCAGGTGCGGCGCAGCAGCTGGACGGGCTCGCGGCCGTTGTTCTCGATGCGCACGCGGTACGCCCAGACGTAGTGGCTCTCCTGCGGCTTCGACTGGTCCTCGAGATAGAAGGACCGGACGGAAACGCGGATGTTGCGCGTGGTCTTCGCGTAATCTTCGGCCATGGCGGCGGTGCGACTGCTGGTTTGCGGGCGATTCAAGGCGCGGGCGGCGCGATTGTCCAGGGCGCTACTCGGCGGCTTGCGCCACCGGCGCCGCTTGCGCGAGCCCGCGGGCGAGGTCGTCGGTCAGGTCCGCCACGTCCTCGAGCCCGACCGAAAGCCGGATCGCCCCGTCGGTGATGCCCTGCCGCGCGCGCTCCTCCGCGCCGATGCGCATATGCGTGGTCGTCGCGGGATGCGTGGCGAGGGACTTGGAATCGCCCAGATTGTTGGAGACGGCGATGAGCCGGAAGCCGTTCATCACACGGAACGCCGCATCCCGGCCGCCGCGCACCTCGAACGTGACCATGGTGCCGCCGGCGCTCATCTGCGCGCGCGCCAGCGCGTGCTGCGGATGGTCGGCGCGCGTCGGATACCAGACGCGCGCCACTTCCGGCCGCGCGGCCAGGACGCCGGCGACCGCCTCCGCCGCGGCGGCCGAGGCGTCGACCCGGAGCTTGAGCGTCTCCAGCCCCTTCAGCAGCAGCCAGGCGTTGAACGGCGACAGCGAGGGGCCGGTGTTGCGCAGGAACGGCTGCAACGTCTCCTCGACCCATTGCCGCCGGCCGAGCACCGCGCCCCCCATCACCCGACCCTGGCCGTCGATGTGCTTGGTGCAGGAATACACCACGACGTCGGCCCCGAGGGCGAGCGGCTGCTGCAGCAGCGGCGTGGCGAACACATTGTCCACCACCAGCAGGGCGCCGGCCGCATGCGCGAGGCCGGCGACGGCGCGAACGTCGACGATCTCCAGCATCGGGTTGGACGGCGTCTCCAGCAGCACCAGTTGCGTCGGCTTGCCGAGCGCCGCGCGCCACTGGCCGAGATCGGCGCCGTCGACGAACTCGGTGGCGATCCCGAAGCGCGGCAGCAGGGTTGCGACGATCCAGAAACAGCTGCCGAACAGCGCCCGCGACGCGACAACCCGGTCGCCGGCCCGCAGATGCGCGAACAGCACGGCATGAACCGCGGCCATGCCGGTGGCGGCGAGGCGGCACGCTTCCGCCCCTTCGAGCTGGGCCAGCCGCTGCTCCAGCATGGCGATCGTCGGATTGCCGAACCGGGTATACTGGAAATGCTCGATCTCGTTGCGGAACGTCGCCTCCGCCTGCTCGGCGCTGTCGTAGACAAAGCCGGAGGTGAGGAACAGCGCCTCCGCGGTCTCGCCGAAATGGCTGCGCTGGACGCCGCCATGCACGAGCTGGGTGGCGGGACGGTAGCCGGGGCTGTCGGACATCGGGATCGGCCTTCTCGCGGTTGGCCCGACCTCGAAGCAGCGCATCGGCCGCGGCGCGGACGATTGGCTGGCCTCTTTAGCGCGCTTGTTTCACCTCGCCGCAATCCGGCCGGACAAATCACGA
>JAABUQ010007714.1_pt1 | contig 15448 bp, 12 predicted proteins | sample 5560001 | NCBI WGS metagenome assembly JAABUQ01 (sample SAMN10711888, study PRJNA513371) | rock metagenome | isolation source: Antarctica rocks | place: Antarctica: Victoria Land, Finger Mt nord | collected 2015-12-18 | reverse complement strand
GGGCGCGGTTCTTAACAGTCCACATCGGCACGCTCCTGCGAATCGGGGCTGCTGATATGGAATCACAAGCGATTCCAGAGACTCAAGATGATCTTGGACCGACACTAAGATCCGTGCTCCTCGTGCGGCTCATCCGGTGCAAAGCCGCCCTCTTTCAGGTGCCTGTGTATGGCCTCGACCTTGTCGCGGCTTTCCTGAAAGAACCCTATGTGGAAGAGGTCCGGATACGTCACGGTCGGGTCGTGCTTGAAGTTATTGATTGCCAGCGTGGTCCCGGCCTCGTCACGCAGGCCGATGAACGTGTCCTCACAATCCGTTTGAACTCAAAGAAGTCTTGCAAGAATTGGGCTGTCTCGCGAACGTTCGGAACTGAAAGATTGACGTGATTGAGTTTCATAGGAACAAGCCCTCGCACCTGGTTCAGACATGGGTTGACTGGAGATAGGTCGTACCCGACTGTGCCTCGGAACATGTATCAGCCCGGTCAGTTTGAAAGTCTCCGCCGGAGGATAGCGTTTCGCTAGTGTCCTGGTTCAGAGATTCAGTGACCAGAGACTTTGACCTCGCCGCAGACGAACATCTACAACGATGACGGCAGCACGACGGTCGATCACTATCTTATCGGCACCTCGCTAGTCTAGGCGGAGGAATACTGGGGACCGAACGGCAGATCGTTGGTCTGGATCGTCGACCAGCGGCCGGAACCCAGTCTGGTCGCCTCGGCCTACAACGCGCTGCGAAGCGGGCCGGGATGGCGGAACGCGTGCCTGATCCATCGTTTCTGCCCCGATCCGTGGACAAGCGCCGCTTATCCAAAAAGGCCGCGTGCGTGCTGCTCTGGCCCGCCGGCTGGGTTGCGGATTAGGCTCCGGCCAGGGACCAGCGAGGGAACGCCGCGATGCCGCGCCGCTTGATCGACATCTCCGTGCCACTCAAGGCGGGGATCGTCAGTGATCCGCCTCACATGCTGCCGCGGATCGACTACCTCGACCATCATCAGACCGCGCCGCAGATCGCCGAGCAGATGGGTATCAGGGTCGACCAGCTGCCCGAGGGCGAGTACGCCGCGGTCGAGCGGGTCGAGATCAGCACGCATAACGGCACTCACCTCGATGCGCCGTATCATTACTTCTCCCGCATGAACGAGCGCCTGAAGCCGGGCGGGGAGCCGTCCTGGCGCATCGACGAGGTGCCGCTCGAATGGTGCTTCCAGCCGGCGGTCAAGCTCGACTTCCGCCACCTGCCGGACGGCTACGTGGCGACCCCCGGCGACGTGGACGCCGAGCTACGGCGGATCGGCCACGAACTGCGCCCGCTCGAGATCGTGGTGGTCAACACCCGCGCCGGGTCGCGCTACGGCGAGGCGGATTTCGTCGACAGTGGCTGCGGCATGGGCAAGGCGGCGACGCTCTGGCTGCTGGAACGCGGCGTCCGCCTGGTCGGCACGGACGGCTGGAGCTGGGACGCGCCGTTCTCCTTCACCGCCCGCCGGGTGCGCGAGACCGGGGATGCCGGCCTGATCTGGGAGGGCCACCGAGCCGGGCGCGAGATCGGCTACTCGCATCTCGAGAAGCTGCACAATCTGGAGCAGCTTCCGGCGGACGGGTTCGAGGTGGTGTGCTTCCCGGTGAAGGTGCATCGCGGCTCGGCCGGGTGGACGCGGGCGGTGGCGATCCTGGCGGAGTGACCCCTCCTCCCGGCCTCCTCCCGCAAGGGGAGGAGGAGAAGCAAGCCCCCTCCCCTTGCGGGAGGAGGTTGGGGGAGGGGCATTGGGAGTAACGACACATGCAACTCGGCCTGTTTCTCAACACGCAATGGCGCGACACCGAGCGCGTCTCGGTGCCCGACCTGCTGGCGCAGGTGCGCACGGCGCGCGACGCGGGTTTCGCCTCGCTCTGGCTGCCGCACCATTACCTCGTCGCGCCCATGCAGATGCTGCAGCCGATGCCGCTGCTTGGCCGACTGGTGCCCGAGACCGGCGGCATGACTTTGGGGATGGACATCCTGCTGCTGCCGCTGCTCAACCCGGTGCATGTCGCCGAGGAATGGGCGACGCTCGACGTGCTCAGCGAGGGTAGGGCGGTGCTCGGCGTCGGGCTCGGCTATCGCCCGGAGGAGTTCGGCGCCTTCGCGGTGCCGATCGCCGAGCGGGCGGCGCGCACCGCCGAGAGCATCCAACTCATTCGCCGACTGTGGACCGAGGAGCGGGTCAGCTTCCAGGGCCGGTTCTACACGGTCGACAACGCCGGTCTCAGCCTGCGGCCGATCCAACCGCACGGCCCGCCGATCTGGCTCGCGGCGCAGGTCGACGCCGCCCTGCGGCGCGCGGCGCGACTCGCCGACGGTTGGCTGATCGTGCCGTCGTCCGATATCGGCACCGTCGCCGCGCAGATGGGCGTCTACCGCGAGGCCCTGCAAGCGGCCGGCAAGACCGGGGCCCCGGCGGCGCTCACCCGGGAGTGCTACATCGGCAGCAGTCACCGAGCGGCGTTCGAGGAGTGCCGCGAGGCGCTGGAATGGAAGTACGGCGCCTATGCTTCGTGGGGGCTGGAAAAGGCGGAGCCGGCGAAGCAGGATTTCGCGGCGTTCGCGCGCGACAAGTTCCTCATCGGCGACGAGGTCTCCGTCAGGGAGGAGATCGCCCGCTACCGGGAAACGCTCGGCGTTGACAGCCTCATCGTGCGGCCGCACTGGCCCGGGCTGGCCAACGAAGCGGCCGTGCGGACCATAAAGACACTCGGGAAAATTATTTCCTGACACAGCGAAAAGCTTTCGACATCCTGCGATAGGGTTAAGAATACGCGTACGCGCTCGGTCACAGGCGCGCCGTATCCGAAGATCATTCTGCAGACGAGTGCATATAAGCCGCACGCCATTCATTTTGTTTCGAGGGTTTGCGTCGGGACAATCGGGACCACCTCATCCCTTCGCCCAACCGTATCGGATCGCCTCATATGGGATTAGCGCCCGTGAACGTGATTGATGTGCAAGACGCACTGATGGCCCAATCGGACGACTACGCGATTTCAGCCCCCGCCTCCCTGCAGGAGCGCCGGCCGTGCACCCTCAAGCACGGCGATACGTTCGGCGTCTTCGACCGCAGCGGCGACATCGTGACCGGAGAGGGGTTCGCCGAGGGGCTCTATCATTACGACACGCGGCATCTGTCTCGCCTCGAACTGGTGTTTGCCGGGGCGCGGCCGATCCTTCTCAGCTCCAGCATCCGCGACGACAACGCGACCTTCACGTGCGATCTGACCAACCCCGACCTGAGCGGCAACGGTGCGCCCCTCGAACACGACCTGCTGCACATCCGGCGCTCCAAGTTCCTGTACGACGGCACCTGCTACGAGCGCGTCGCGGTGCGCAATTTCGCCGACCGGCCGCAGCTGGTCGCGCTCGAGATGCATTTCGCGGCCGATTTCGCCGACCTGTTCGAGGTGCGCGGTGCGTCCCGCTCACGCCGCGGCGTGTCGCACGACCCCGCCGTCGGCGCGGCCGCGGTGACGCTCTCCTACACCGGGCTCGACGAGTATCGGCGCACGACCTCGCTGCGCTTCGACCCGGTGCCGCATACGCTGACCGCCCGCAAGGCCAGCTACCGTCTGTCGCTGCCGGCGGGCGGGCGTTGCGTGATCTACATCGAGGTCGGCTGTGACCAAGACACCGACAGCGAGGCGCCGGGCGAGCGGCTCGGCAAGGTTTACCTGCGCGCGATGCTGCGGGCGCGGCGTGCGCTGCGGCTGTCCGCCTCCCGCGCCGCCTCGGTGGCGACGTCCAACGAGATCTTCAACGAGGCGGCGCGGCGGTCGGTGTCGGACCTCTACATGCTGGTCACGGACACGGCGCAAGGCCCGTATCCCTATGCCGGCATCCCGTGGTTTAGCACCGCCTTCGGCCGCGACGCGATCATCACCGCGCTGGAGACGCTCTGGCTCGACCCGGCGATCGCTCGCGGCGTGCTGCATTACCTGGCGGCGAACCAGGCCACGGAGGTCGATCCCGTGGCCGACGCCGAGCCCGGCAAGATCCTGCACGAGGTTCGCCGGGGCGAGATGGCCGAACTCGGCGAGGTCCCGTTCCGCCGCTACTACGGCAGCGTCGATGCCACGCCGCTGTTCGTCATGCTGGCCGGCGCCTATCTGGAGCGCACCGGCGACGTCGCGATGCTTCGCCCGCTGTGGCGTCACGTCGAGGCCGCACTTCGCTGGATCGACGAGTACGGCGACCGCGACGGCGACGGCTTCGTGGAATACTTCCGCATGACGGAGAAAGGGCTGGCCAACCAGGGCTGGAAGGACAGCCACGATTCGGTGTTCCACGCGGACGGCACGCAGGCGCACGGCCCGATCGCGCTTTGCGAGGTGCAGGCCTATGTGCACGGCGCCAAGCTCGCCGGCTCGCGCATCGCCGCCGCACTCGGGATGCCCGAGCAGGCCGCGGCCCTGGCCGGCGAGGCTGGGCGCGTGCGCGAGCGCATCGAGGCGGCGTTCTGGTCGGAGGAGATCGGCACCTACGCGCTGGCGCTGGACGGCGACAAGCGTCCCTGCCTGGTGCGCTCCTCCAATGCCGGCCACATGCTGTTGACGGAGGTCGCCGCTCCGGAGCACGCAAGGCGCGTGGCCGAGCAGATGATGAGCAGCCACTTCTTCTCCGGCTGGGGCGTGCGGACGATCGCCTCGTCGGAGGCACGCTACAATCCGATGTCGTACCACAACGGCTCGGTCTGGCCGCACGACAACGCGATGATCGCGATGGGCCTCGCCCGCTATGGGCTGCGCGAGCCGGCGGCGCGCATCTTCGAGGGACTGTTCGGCGCTTGCAGCTACATCGAGCTGCGACGCTTGCCGGAGCTGGTCTGCGGGTTCCCGCGCCGTCGCGCCCAAGGCCCGACCTTCTATCCCGTCGCCTGCGCGCCACAGGCCTGGTCGGCGGCGACCCCGCTCAGCCTGCTGCAATCCTGCCTCGGTCTCGGCTTCGACGCGACGAGCCGGACGGTGATCTTCGACCGTCCCGTGCTGCCGGACTTCCTGGACGAGGTGGTGCTGCGCCGGCTGGCGATCGGCGGCAGCAGCATCGATGTGGTCCTGCGCGGCCGCGGCCCCGACGTGGCGATGACCGTGCTGTCCCGCAGCGGCGATATCCGCGCGACGATGATCAGCTGAGGTCGGCAACCCCCGGCGGGGCCTGCCGTTTGCCCCGTCGGCACCAGGGAGGAAATGCCATGTCGGATGCGAAGCGGGACGACGCGAACCCCGGACCGGCCCCGCCGGACGAGGCGGGCAAGCCGGGGACGGCGCGGCCGGTCGATCAGCGGACGCAAGAGGAGGCCTCGGAGGAGCGGGAGAAGGAGGGCGGCTACGATTAGAGGGTTTTCAGTCAGCCTGTATTCCCGACTCGTCATGCCCGGACTTGATCCGGGCATTCCATGCCGCCGAAGCCGCGATCCCTGACATGGATTGCCGGGTCGAGCCCGGCAAAGACGAGAGATCGATGCCGGTCAGCGTAAGACTGCTCTAATACCAAGTCTCGGAAACGCTGACTCCTGCCAACGAAATGCGTCATTGCGAGGAGCTCTTGCGACGAAGCAATCCAGGGCGGCCCCCCGATATCGTCCCGTCCTCCTGGATTGCCACGCCGCCAAGCGGCGGCTCGCAATGACGCGGCTTGAACGAGTTCTCGTCAATGAGACTTGGTATAACCGCTCGTTGAAATCCTGCGCCCGAGGAAAGGCCGCGAGGCGGATCGAAAAAAATTGCGCTGGGTGTGATCCGTCTCACACCCGGCGAAGTAGGGTTCATGGAGAATTTCCTCCGCCGGCCCGGTGCCGCCCGCTTGCTGCGCCGGACCGGGTGGGCCGAGGCCCACGTCAACCCGGACCTTACACTTGCGGCCCGGTCGTTATCGCGAACGGGCCGACTTTTATCGAACGCGCTCGATCTTCCCGCTCCGCCGAAGGTCCGCCGGTGATGCGGTCCACGCCGGCGATCAGGTCCCGCGCCGTTGCCGCCGGTGACAGCGCCACGTTGGCGGCGTTGCCGAACACCAGGAGCAGCCCGCAAAGCGCGATCATCGCGGTTTGCACCAGCACCACGACAAGGGCCGCCGCGATCGTCGTGACCCAACCGGGCGTCGCCAGCCCGAGCGCCTTTAGCATCAAGGCTGCGACGAACCCAACGGCGATCAGACCCGCGAGGATGCCGATCGCCATCAGCACGCGCGTGAAGGCCCGCTCCACGAAGACGCCGACCGCGCTCATGCCGTGTACGACCAGGCCGACCACTTTCATGCGGGACCGCCCGACATAGCGCCGGCCGCGATCGGTCGACAGCCGGACCAGATCGAGGCGCGCTCGCACCACGGTGCCGGGCAGACTGAGCCAAAGCTCGTGCATCGCCGTCAGCCGTCGCGCGGCCGGCCGGCCCATGACGCTGTAATTGCCGAAATCGAGGTATTCGCCCGTCAGCAGGCGGAAGGTGGCCTTGTAGACGTAGTAAGAGGCGACGAATTGCCAGCTCTCGCTACGCCGTCCACGGCTCGCCACGACGATGCGGTTGGGCTCTTCGTCCAGCGCGGCAAGCAGCGGCAGCAAGTCCTCGGGTCGGTCCTCGCCGTCGGCGTCCATGGTGGCGATCACGTCGGCGTCCACCTCACGCAGCACGTAGTCGAGCCCGATCGCGATGGCGCGCTGATGGCCGACGTTGCGCGACAGCCGCAGCACGACCGATGCGCCTGTCGCCGCGTGGGCGGCCGGGGTAGGCCGCGAGCCGTCGTCCACCGCCACGATAATCGAGTCCCAGCCGTGCGGCACAAGGTGGCCGTGCAGGGCTTCGGCAAGGATCGCAAGGCATTCCCAGTCGTCCAGGATCGGCGTCACGATCGCGATACGGCGCGTGGGAGCGGTCACCAGGGTCGCCGCAGAGCGCAAGCGCGGTTGCCCGGCAGCACCATGTAGGGTGTCAGCCCGTCCGCGCTGCCGCGAACGTAGCCGCGCCAGGCGCTGTAATGCGAATGGGTCCAGGAGGCCGCGAACTCATCCATCACGCCGCCGCGCGCCAGGCCGGTGATAGTGCCCGCCTTGTCGGCCAGCACGATCCAGGTGGACCAATCGGCTACGCGCGCGTCACCGCTCCAACCCAGCGCCAGGCTGCCGTCGCCGCCCGGCACCGGCGTCGTCCCCCGGAGCTCGCCCATGCAGCTATGTTCCGTGATGGCGAAGCGGGTGATCGGCTGCCCCATCCAGGATGCTTGCGGCCAGTCGAACATGGACATCCGCCGGGCGCGCAGGCCGTCGAGCACGCGAACGACCTGGTCGGCGTCGATCCAGATGTGTGCATCGAACAACGCTCGGTCGGGCACCCCGGTCAGCCCCGACATCGCTTCCTGCCAGTGCCATGCATCCTCGTAGCGGAGATCGCGCAACTCCGTCCGCTGGCTCCAAAGCAGGCCGGCCTCGATCGCGAGCCCGGCACACGCCGCCGCCAGAACCCGCGCTTGCGAGGCGGCGGCCACCGCCGGCACGGCGAGCAGGATCAGGCCCTCCCAGAAGGGCAGCTCCCCGATAATGTAGCGGTGTTCGAGCGCGTAATCCAAGTCGTGGATGAACGCCCGGGCGAGCGCGGTTTGCAACGCATTGCCGACGGCGAAGGCCGCCAGCAAGAGCGCCCAGGCTTCCAACTCGGCCGGCGGGCGGCGGATGCAGCGCAGGGTGCGCCAAGCGTATACGCCGAGGCCGGCGACGGTGAGACATTGCCCCGTCAGGACCGCCGATGGCCCTGTCGTGAGCGTTCGCGCGATATAGACGATCGGCGCCGAGAGCAGCGTCAGCGCGAAGGCCAGCGTGTGGCCGGCGTCGAATCCTGCGACCGGCTTGCCGTCGCGGATGAACTGGAGCCCGTCCGTCAGCGCGGCATACAGCGCCACGCAGGCGAGCAGGGCGAGGGCGAGGGCGAACATTGCCCGCCAGTTCCACCGCCGCAGCACTGCGATGATGGCCACGGCCGGGAAACCGATGATGCCGAAACCGAAGCTGAAGGTGGACACGCAAAGCCACGCCGCGATGCCGGCGGCGGCGCCGGCGCCCGTCGGCCTCGGGTCGGCCGCGCGCCGGAATGCCAGCATCATGGCGAACACCGACAGATACACGTGGATCTGTTTGGGCCAGCTCAGATTGGCGCGGTTCGCCAGCCAGAACATCATCGCCGTGGTCAGCGCGCAGCAGGCCGCGGTCAGCGCGCGGTCGCCGTTCGTGCCGCGGGCGATGGCGCGCCACGGCACCGCCGCGATGCACGCCGCGACGACGACATTGCAGACGACAAGAAAACCTTCCTGATCGCGGAAGACGCTCAGGTCGAGCCAATACAGCGGCATGACGACGAGCGGCCGGTGCTCGTTGTCGTGGAACAGCCAGAAGTCCTTCCATGTGCCGTAGAGATACTGATAGTCGACCAGGATCATGTCGTAGAACGGCAGCGTGTCGTGAAAGCGATACAGCGCGACCGCCGAGTGGATGATGAGCGCCGCGCTGGCGACGACGATGGCGGACAACAAGGCGACGTTCAGGGATCGCACCGACGCCCTGCCGGTCACGGGCATACCTTGGAGCGAATCGAACACGTGGCGCCCTCGTCGGAGTACGGCGACGATGTAGTCGGGGTCCTTGGCCGAATGAAAGGGCGAGGGCCGGCGTTACCGGCGACTGGAACCCGCGGCCACCGCTCCAAGCGCCGTGATCTCTATGCCCGACGCAGGATCACTCCGCGATGGCCTGCAGGGCGGCAAGGTCGATCCCTCGGACTTGTCCGCCCGGCGCGGCGCCGCGGCCGCCGGCGATCTCGGCGAGGTGCGCGATGTCCCTCGGCGTCAAGGCCAGGTCGGCGGCAGGGCCGCAATCCCGCGCGCCTCGACTAGTGGGTCCGCCTGTCCAGTGGACGGCGTAGATCGGCCCGGGCCGCATCGCCTCGACGACGAGGCTGCCGCCCGCCGCCGCCATCACCTCCGTCTGCAACAGGCAGGTCGCGGGACGGTCCAGCCGCACCGCCTCGAAGCTGACCTGCAGCGGGTCTGACAACGCCGTCCGCGGGTTCAGCGCGACGATGTCGCCGACGGCCGGGGCCGTGACGTAGGAACGCGCAATGAGAACCACTGCGATCACCACCGCCAGGAACATGGCCAGCCCCAGGCCGGCGAAATGCCACGCCTCCGCAATCGGGCGCCGATCCGACCCGTCCATCCTCGCCTCCGACCTCGCCCGCACACGGCTATTGTGCAACGCACAAATGAGGGCTTGGTAAACGACGCGCGCCGTCCGTGCATGCGCGGCGGCTATGCGGCTGGCGCGGGTCCGGCGCTCAGCCGAGCTCCTCGTGCCAGGTGCGACCGTCGCGCGCGATCAGCGCGATGGAGGCGGTCGGTCCCCAGCTGCCCGGGGCGTACGGGCGCGGCAGGTCCGGGGAGTTGCTCCAGGCCTCGAGGACCGGCTCGACCCAGGTCCACGCGGCCTCCACCTCGTCGCGCCGCATGAACAGGGTGGCGTTGCCGCGCACCGTGTCCATCAGCAGCCGCTCGTAGGCGTCCGGGTAACGGGTGCCGAACGTCTTCTCGAAGCTGATGTCGAGCCCGGTGGCGCGCAGCCGCAGCCCGCCCGGCCCGGGTTCCTTGGTCATCATCTCGAGCCGCATCCCCTCCTCGGGCTGCAGGCGGATGATCAGCCGGTTCGGCTGCAGGTCCAGCCCGTCGGCCGGGAAGATGGAGAACGGCAGCGCGCGGTACTGGATGACGATCTCCGACACCTTCTGCGGCAGGCGCTTGCCGGTGCGCAGGTAGAACGGCACGTTCGCCCAGCGCCAGGTACGCACCTCGGCCTTGAGGGCGAGGAAGGTCTCGGTCCGGCTCGCCTCGCCGTTGGACGGCCCGGCGCCGTCGAGATCGGCGAGGTAGCCGGTGACCGGCTGGCCGTTGACGGCGCCCTGCGTGTATTGGCCGCGCACGGTGACGGACGCCGCCTCGTGCGGCTGGATCGGCCGGAGCGCGCGCAGCACCTTGAGCTTCTCGTCGCGCACCGCGTCGGCGTCGAGCGACACGGGCGGCTCCATCGCCAGCAGGCAGAGCAGTTGCAGCATGTGGTTCTGCAGCATGTCGCGCAGCGCGCCCGACCTGTCATAGTAGCCGCCGCGCCCCTCCACGCCGACCGTCTCGCCCACCGTGATCTGCACGTGCTCGATGACGTCGGTGTTCCAGAGGCGCTCGAAGATGGTGTTGGCGAAGCGCAGCGCCAGCAGGTTCTGCACGGTCTCCTTGCCGAGATAGTGGTCGATGCGGAAGATCTGCGTCTCGCCGAACACCTGGCCCACCTCGTCGTTGATCGCGCGGGCGGAGGCGAGGTCGTGGCCGATCGGCTTCTCCAGCACCACGCGCGACTGCGGCGTCACCAGGCCGTGCCGGCCGATATGCTGGCAGATCGGGCCGTAGAGGTCGGGCGAGGTGGCGAGATAGAACACGCGGATGCGCTCGGGCGGCATCTCGTTCAGCAGGCCGGCGAGCGTGTCCCAGCCCTGGTCGCTGGTGCCGTCCACCCGGGCGTAGCGGAGCTGGGCGTAGAACCGCGCCGCCACCGCCTCGTCGAGCTCGGCCGCGGACACGTGCTGTCGCAGCGCCTTGGCCGCCCGCTGGCGATACTGCGCGTCGTCGAGGTCGGAGCGCGCCGCGGCGATCACCCGGCTGTCCGCCGGCATCTGCCCGTCGCGGAACCGCGCGTAGAGGGCGGGCAGCAGCTTGCGCAACGTCAGGTCGCCGGTGGCGCCGAACACCACGCAGTCGAAGCTCGGCACGGGAATGATCTTCGCCATCGTTCTCTCGATCGGGGTTGGGCTGATATGATCGGCGGGTGGCGCGCATTTCCAGCACGAAGTTGAGCTGCGGCGTGCTTGTCACCGACGGCGCCCGTCTGCTGCTCGGCCACGCGACGCGCTCGCCGCGCTGGGATATCCCGAAGGGCCTCGCCGAGCCGGGCGAAGCGGCCGCGATGGCGGCGGCGCGCGAGTTGGCCGAGGAGACCGGGCTGACGGTCGCGGCGACGGCGTTGATCGATCTCGGCAAGCACCGCTACCTGCCGGGCAAGGCGCTGGCGCTGTTCGCCTGGCGCCCGGCGGCGATGCCCGATCCGGCCGCGCTGGTATGCCGCTCCAGCTTCGCCGTCGGCGCGGCGATGCTGCCGGAGTTCGACCGCTTCGGGCTGTTCGCCTGGGATGAGGCGATGGGCCGCGTCGGCAAGAACCTGGCGCGCGTGCTGGGCGAGATCAGGCCGACGGTCGAGGGCTTAGCCTAGGGCCGACCGGTCACTGAAACGCCCAGCGCAGGGTGCGGGCGATGCCCAGCGTGCCGGCCCGCACCAGCGGTTGACTGAGCGTCGGCGCGGGCAGCCCGTGCATGCCTCGTGCCCATGCCGGCAGCAGGTCGACGCCCGCTTGCATGGTGAGCGCCTGCAGCGGCTCCGCCATCCTGTTCGCCGCCTCCCGCTTGAGCACGAGCCGGGCGACTTCGCGCGTGCGCGCATCGTATCGCAGTTGCGGCCGCGTCGCCTCGATCAGGGCGCGGGCCTCGGCCCGGGAGCGCGGGATCGGATCGGCGCCCAGTGCGGCGGCCATGCGGGCCATCTCGGCGAAGTAGCGGTCCTGGTCGGCCACCGACATGCCCGGTTCGGCGTAGCGGATCCAGGCGTCGAGGAAGCTCGTCGCCTCGGTCACGTGCACCCAGGCCAGCGACGAGGGATCGTTCGCGGCGTAGGCGGTGCCGTCCGGCAACGTGCCGCGGACCCGGTCGTGGATGGCGCGCACGCGGGCGATCGCCGCCTCCGCTTCCGCCCGCCCGCCGTAGGTGGTGAGCGCGATGAAGCGCGCCGTGCGCCGCAGCCGCCCATGCATGTCGGTGCGGAACTTCGAGTGGTCCCACACTCCCGCCAGCACCGCCGGGTGCAGCATCTGCAGCAGCAATCCGGCGACGCCGCCGACCATCATCGAGGTCACATCGCCGTGCACGCGCCACGCGACCGCGCGGGGGCCGAACAAGCCGTCCGGACGCCGCCCCACCGGCCGCTCGCCGCGCGAGCGGTCGTTGAACAGCGCGACCACCTGGGCGGCGATCGCCTGCTTGATCGGCCGCGCGACGAGCGTGCCGAGGGAGGGGGAAGGCGTGCCGGCGCGGGGATAGGGCATCGGGGGCGATCAGTTGGGTGTCAGCAGAAGTAATGTCGTGCGGTTCAACGGCAACGGGGCTCCTCCGGCGGCGGAGTGCGCTGCGCTTTTCCGCATACTTCGTTTCCTCTGTTCCGATCGTCACACCACCGGCGAGGTGCCGCCGTCGACGTTGATCGCGGTGCCGGTGACGTAGCCGGCGGCGTCGGAGGCGAGGAAGCAGGCGACGTTGGCGAACTCCTCGGCGGTGCCCATGCGGCCGAGCGGGACGCCGGCGCCCATCTTGCCGGTGAACTCCTCGAACGGGACGTTGGCCCCCTGCGCCGCGTGCCGCCGCACCCACTGGTCGCTGACGATCACGCCGACCAGCAGCGTGTTCACCAGGACGTTGTGCGGCGCGCCCTCGCCGGCCAGCACCTTGGTCAGCGCCATGCCGGCGGCGCGCGACACCACGGTGGGCGCGCCGCCCGCCCGGGGCGCCTTGGCGCCGATGTTGAGCACGTTGATGATCCGCCCCCAGCGCCGCTGCTTCATCCCCGGCAGCGCCAGCCGGCTCAGCCGGATCGCGCCGAACAGTTTCAGGTCCAGATCGGCCTGCCACACCTCGTCGGTGATCTCCTCGAACCGGCCGGTCTGCGAGGTGCCCGCGTTGTTGACGAGGATGTCGACCTGGCCCAGCCCGTCGACCACCGTGTCGTAGGCGCGGCGCACGTCCTCGGCCTTCGACACGTCGGCCGCGACCGCGACCACGCGCCCCTTGGCCGCGGCGCCGATGGCGCGCTTGGCATCCTCCAGCGCGTCAGGCCGGCGCGCCAGGATCGCCACATCGGCGCCGGATGCGGCGAACAGCGTCGCCATCGCCAGGCCGAGCCCCTTGCTGCCGCCGGTGATCAGCGCCTTGCGGCCGTCGAGACGAATGTCCATTGCTTCACTCCTTCTTGGTCGCGGTCTGGTCCGCGAAGAACGCGCTCAAGGCCGCCGTCTCGCCGCCGCCCGCCGCCGCGTCGGCGGCGATCCGCTCGTAGAGCCGCGCCGCGCCGGCGAGCATGAAGCGGCCGGCGTCGCCGTCGTCGATGAAGCCGGCGATCTCCTCCATCTCGGCGACCCAGCGATACGCCTTGGGGTACATCTGCGGCACCTGGCGGGTGAGCCAGGCGAGCAGGGCCGGCTGGCTGTCCGCGAGCTCGCGGTGCAGCGCGCGGGCGGCCCCGGCTTCGGTCGCGGCGAGCGCCATCGCCGTGCCGAGCGCGGTGAAGCCCTTGGTGATCCCGGCGTACGACATCTTCAACGCCGACGCCGCGCCGACCGGGCCGTCCAGCACCCGGATGTCGAGGCCGAGCCGCCCGAGCGGCGCCGCGCGCGCCGCATCGGCGCCGGACACATACAGCGCCGGCGCCTTGCCGTCGCGCACCGGCGGACCGCCGATGATGCCGCCATCCACGAACGCGCAGCCGGTCGCCGTGACGACCGAGGCGATGCGAGCGACGGTTGCAGGGTTGACCGCGTTGCAATCGACGTAGAGGGGCTTTGCCGGAGCGCGCGCCAACGTCGGCGCCAGGCGTTCGGCGAGCGAGAGCGCGTCGCCCGGCGGCACGATCGAGAGCACGACCGCCGCGCCCGCGATCCCCGCTTCGTCGGTCGGCGTCATTCCGGCTGCCGCCGCGCGCGCGGCGCTGGCGGCGCCGCGTCCGGCCAGCCAGGTGGGCACCACCACGCCGTTCTCGACCAGCCGGGCGCCGATGCCGGCGCCCATGTTTCCGGGCGAAATGACAGCGACGACATGTTCCATGCGGGCCTCTCCCTCAACGCGGGAGCAGCCTGTCAGAACCGCGCACCGCCGCGCAATCCGGCTCTGGATGTTTGCTTGACTTGCCGCCGGCCCCCCGTATGTTCCGGCCCCATGGCGGCAGCCCGAATGGGTGCCGCCACCGCGAACAGGGAGCACGTTTTGGACAGCCGATTTGGCGTGTATGCAGCACGCCATCCACGCCGCGAAGCCCTCAAGCCCGAGCGCCGATGAGCGTCGGGGACGGCTCGCGTGACGCAACGGCCGCCGCGTTGCTTCAGGTCCGTAACGTCGTCGTCCGCTTCGGCGGCGTCGTCGCGCTGAACGGCGTTTCGTTCGATGTCGGCCGCAAGCAGATTTGCGGCCTGATCGGCCCGAACGGCTCGGGCAAGACGACGCTGTTCAATTGTATCAGCGGCATCTATCGCTACGGCGAAGGCGAGATCCTGTTCGAGGGGCGCAAGCTCGCCGGAACGCCGCGTCACAAGATGATCGATCTCGGCCTGGGCCGCACGTTCCAGAATCTCGCGTTGTTCCGCACCTTGTCGGTGCGCGAGAACGTTCTCGTCGGCGCCCACCATCTCGCCCGCACCGGCATCGTTCGCAACGCGCTGCGGCTGCCGCCGGTGCGCGAAGAGGAGCGGCACGCCAACGAGAAACTACATCGCCTGCTGCACTTGCTCGACCTCGAGGAGGTTGCGGATGTCACGGTCGCCGCGTTGCCGTTCGGCACGCAGAAGCGTGTAGAGCTCGCCCGGGCGCTGATCAGCGAGCCCAAGCTCCTGCTGCTGGACGAGCCGGCCGGCGGCCTTAACCACGGCGAGGTGGACGAGCTCGGCGACCTGATCCGTTCCATCCGCGAGCAGTTCCACTGCAGCGTGCTGCTGGTCGAGCATCACATGAGCTTGGTGATGCGGGTCTCGGAGGTGGTTATCGCGCTGGAGTTCGGCCAGAAGATCGCCGACGGCACGCCCGAGCAGGTGCGCAACGAGCCGGAAGTGATCCGCGCCTATCTCGGGGAGACGGAACATGCCGGCGCTGCTTGAGGCGGTTGATCTCAAGGCCGCTTACGGGCAGACCAACGTGCTGCATGGCATCAGCTTTGTGGTCGACGAGGGCGAGGTGACCACCCTGCTCGGCGCCAACGGCGCGGGCAAGACGACGACGTTGCGCGCCATCTGCGGCATGGTGCGCACGCAGGGCGAGATCCGCTACGCCGGGGAGCAGATCCAGGGCCGCGCCACCGAGGACATCGTGCGTCGCAAGATCGGCCACGTCCCCGACGGGCGTGGCACCTTCATGGAGCTCACCGTCGAGGAGAACATGCGGCTCGGCGCCTACACGCGGGGCCGCGGGCGCGAGGTGATGACCGATTTCGAGCGCATGTTCGGCTACTTTCCCCGGCTCAAGGAGCGCTACAAGCAGCAGGCCGGCACGTTGTCGGGCGGCGAGCAGCAGATGCTGGCGATCG
>JAABUQ010007713.1_pt1 | contig 15449 bp, 16 predicted proteins | sample 5560001 | NCBI WGS metagenome assembly JAABUQ01 (sample SAMN10711888, study PRJNA513371) | rock metagenome | isolation source: Antarctica rocks | place: Antarctica: Victoria Land, Finger Mt nord | collected 2015-12-18 | reverse complement strand
CCGCGCCGAGGCCAACCGGCTCCACCCGGATCGGACCTGTCCTCGCCGCATCGCTGCCGACCGACCTGGCGATCCCGGCGATCGGTGTGCAGTCCCGGCTGCTGCGGCTCGGCCTGGCCGCCGACGGTACGATGGCTGTCCCGCCGCCGGGCCCGACCTACGACCGGGCCGGGTGGTACGGGTACTCGCCGGCGCCGGGCTCGCTCGGTCCCGCGGTGCTCGCCGGCCACGTCGACTCCGCGGCGAACGGGCCGTCGGTGTTCTTCCGGCTCGGTGACCTGCGACCGGGCGACACCGTCCTGGTCACCCGCGCCGACGGGTCGGTGGCCGTGTTCACCGTCGACGAGGTCCGGCGCTATTCCAAGACCGGGTTCCCGACCGACCTGGTGTACGGTAACACCGATCACGCGGCCCTGCGGCTGATCACCTGCGGCGGTCGGTTCGACGACGCGAGCGGCCACTACACCGACAACATCGTGGTCCTCGCGTCCCTGGTGAGGAGCAGCCCTGCACCGACAGGTCAGTGAGGTCGTCTGACTCGACACCGCCGCATCTCGGCGATCGACGGGTCCAGGGCCTCGCGTCCTGGCGGGCCATCGTCGGCTTGGACGACGACCTCCTGGGGGGTCCAGCCGTCACCGGTCGTCGCCCTGAACAGGGCGGTCGCCGCGGCCATGTCTCACGGCCCCGCTACGCCGACTCGTCGAGGAACGACCGGGGGCTCTGGGCTCCGCGGCGGTCTGAGCACCCACGGCTCGGCCGGCCAGGACGCGGCTGAACGTCAGGCCGGCATCGCGAACTCGTCCAACGCCGGGCCGGGCCTCCACGTGGCCAGGTACTGCTCCCACACCGGCTCCCGGCGGGCGACCCCGACCAGCAGCGCGACCGTCGGTGGCGGCGGCTTGGGGGTGAACGGCAGGGTCCAGCCGAGCTCGGCCAGCAGGTGGCTGGCCTTGCGGTGGTTGCATCGGAAGCAGGCCGCGACGACGTTGTCCCAGGCGTGGCGACCACCGCGCGCCCGGGGGATCACGTGGTCCACCGAGTCCGCGCGCCGGTCGCAGTAGGCGCACTCGTGACCGTCGCGTTCCAGCACCGCGCGCCTGGTCAGCGGCACCGCCCGGTGGTAGGGCACGCGGACGAACCGGGACAGCCGCACGACCGTCGGCGCCGCGACCGTCAGCCGCTCGGAGTGCAGCATCTGCACGGCCTGCTCCACCACGACGGCCTTCTCCGCCAGCACCAGGACGACGGCGCGGCGCAGCGGCACCAGGCACAGCGGTTCGTAGGAGGCGTTCAAGACCAGCGTCAGGGGCATCGCGTCAACCGCCTCGCACTCGGCACGGAGGGGACCCCCGCGCACCAGGCGTGGCTCCGGCGCCGCAAGTCTGCCGCATGGACCCCTGCCGTGGGGGGTGTTGTGACAGTTACCGTCCGGGTCGTGACCGCCGCCACCAGCGCAGACCCCCGCGTAGACGCCACCGCGAAGCCGGCCACGCCGCCCCCGGGGACCGACAGCGAGGTGGGCCGGCTGCGCACGGTGATGCTGCACCGGCCCGGCGCGGAGCTCGCGCGGCTCACTCCCCGCAACAACGACAGCCTGCTGTTCGACGGCATCCCGTGGGTCGGCCGGGCGCAGGAGGAGCACGACGGGTTCGCCGCGGCGCTGCGTGACCACGGCGTCGAGGTGCTCTACCTGCGCGACCTGCTCGTCGACGTCCTGGGCGACGCGGCAGTTCGGGCCGCGGCGGTCGGCGATGCGGTGGCCGCGTCCCGTGCCGGTCTCGCCCTCGGCGCCCGGCTCGGCTCGGCACTGCTGGACCTCGGCGCCGACGACCTGGCCGGGGTGCTGATCGCGGGCATCCGCAACGACGAGCTGGCCGCCGGCCGCGGCGGCCTGCCGGCGGGCCGCACCCTGGTCGGGTCGCTCCTGGCCCCGGACGACTTCGTGCTGGACCCGCTGCCGAACCTGGTGTTCACCCGGGATTCCAGCGCCTGGGTCGGTGACCGGGTTGCCGTCACCAGCCTGGCGATGCCGGCCCGTCGGCGGGAGAGCTCGCTGACCGGGCTGGTGTACGCCCACCACCCGGAGTTCGCGGGCGCCGGGGACCGGGTCTACGGGCCCGGGTTCGAGCCGCTGGAGGGCGGGGACGTGCTCCTGCTCGGTGCCGGGGTGGTGGCCGTGGGGACGGGTGAACGGACCACTCCGGCGGGCGTGGAGCGCCTGGCCGGCGCGCTGTTCGCGGCCAGGTCGGTCCACACGGTGCTGGCGGTCCCGGTCCACCAGCAACGGGCCACGATGCACCTGGACACCGTCCTGACGATGGTCGACACCGACTCGGTCCTGGTCTACCCCGCCGTCGCGGACACACTGCAGGCCTGGACGGTCACGGCCGACGGCGTCAGCGGTCCCCTGCCCTTCCTCGTCGCCGCGGCCGAGGCGCTCGCGCTGCCGGCGTTCCGCCACCTGGACACGGGGCTGGACCCGGTGACTGCCGAACGCGAGCAGTGGGACGACGGCAACAACACGCTGTGCCTCGACCGGCGGCTCGCGGTGGCCTACGAACGCAACGTGGAGACGAACGCGCGCCTGGCCGACGCCGGGATCGAGGTCATCGCCATCGCCGGGTCCGAGCTGGGCAGCGGGCGGGGCGGTCCGCGGTGCATGAGCTGCCCGGTCCGGCGCGACCCGGTCGCTCGCACCACCGCCGGAGCGACGGCGTGACGCGGTACGTGGTGCTCGGTGCCGGGGCGATCGGCTGTGCGGTCGGCGCCCGCCTGGCCCAGGCCGGCCGGGACGTGGTGCTGGTGGCCCGCGGGGCGCACCTGGACGCGCTGCGCGCGCACGGGCTGACCCTGCTGACCCCGGACGGCCCGGTGCACGCCGACGTGCCCGCGGTGGGTGGTCCGGGCGGCCTGGCGCGGCGGCCCGACGACGTGGTCCTGCTGTGCGTGAAGAGCCAGGACACCCTGCCCGCACTGGGTGTCTGGGCCGACTGGATCGGTGACGCCCCGCTGTTCTGCCTGCAGAACGGGGTCGCCAACGAACCCGCGGCGCTGCGCTTCGTCCCCACCGTGCACGGGGCGTGCGTCTACCTGGCGGCGACGTTCACCGAGCCGGGCACCGTGGCCCAGTTCATGGCGCCGCGTACCGGCGTGCTGAGCCTCGGGCGCTACCCGGACGGCTCGGACCAGGTCGACGCCGCGGTCTCGGCGAACCTGACCGCTGCCCGGTTCGCCGCTCCCGTGGTCGGTGACGTGATGCGCTCCAAGTACGGGAAGCTGCTGCGCAACCTCGCCAACGGGGTCGACGCCCTGTGCGGCGGAGCGGGGGTCACCGACCTGTCGGCCGCGGTGGAGTCGGAGGGCAGAGCGGTGCTCACTGCGGCCGGGGTCCCGTTCGTGTCCACGGAGGAGGACGACGCCGCGCGCGGTGACCTGGTCGACGTCCGCGATGTCCCCGGGGTCGCGCGCGGCGGGTCGTCCAGCTGGCAGAGCCTGGCCCGGGGCACCGGCTCGATCGAGGCCGACTGGCTCAACGGGGAGATCGTCGCTCTCGGGCGGCGGCACGGTGTCGCGACCCCCGTCAACGCCGCGGTGCAGACCCTCGCCCGGCGGGCCGCCCGCGACGGTGCGGCACCGGCGACCCTGGACCCGGCCGTCCTGCGCCGCGCCGCCGGACTCAGTGGGTGCTGAGGGCTCAGTGGGTGCTGAGGGCTCAGTGGGTGCTGAGGGCTCAGTGGGTGCTGAGGGTTCAGTGGATGGTGAACTGCCGGCTGACCAACCCGGCGCGGGCCCGGCGTTGGTCGAAGGTCAGCGGGCCGGTGGTCGCGGCCGCATCGGCCAGGCGGGCGGCGAGGGTGCCGAGCGGTTCGACGAGCTGCTCGGCCGTCGTCCCGGTCGGGACCTCCCAGACCGGCACCAGCAGACCACCCGCCCGGAACGACCCGAGCACCCGCGACTCGCCGGTGAGCGCTGCTCCGCCGCCGGCGTAGAGGCGAGCCAGGGAGTCCAGAGCGGTGTCCTCGTCCTCGGGCAGGACCCAGCGCAGGTAGGTGCGGTCCCCCATCACCGTCCAGTAGGCACTGATCTCCGGACGGACCCGCTCGCACGGGGTGAGGCTCTGGTTCGCCCGTTCCAGGCTGGAGAGCACCTCCTGGGACTGCTCGCCGGCGTCTGCGATCCAGAAGTCCAGGGTCGCGTGGACGGTCACCTCGAACGGGACGGCGGGATCGAGCAGGTCCTGCAGCCGCGGGCCGGCGCCGAGGCGGGTAGCCGGCTCGACGGGTTGCCCGACCGGGGTCTCGAAAGCGCGCGTCAAGGCGTCGGCGACCTCGCGGCTCGCGTCACCTGCCGCACCGCCGCCGGAGGTCTGCAGGCCCAGCCACACCAGGCCGTCGACGCGGCGGATCGCCGGGTGGGCCAGCGGCAGCACCGAGGCCACCCGGACCTGCACCGGGGGCAGCCCGGCGGCGAGCCCGACCGTGGCCGTCGCGGCCGGGACGAACTCGCGCAACGCCACCCAGTCCGCCTCGCCGGTCAGGCCCTCGAAGGGCCGGGCGACGAAAGGGACGCGGCCGTCGTCCCGGCGGGTCCGTCGCTCCCGGCGTTCGGGGCGGCCGGGACCCCGAGGACTGCGAGCAGCGGGACCTCGGGTGGCACGGGACGACATGCGGTTGTTCCTCCTGGCGGTCTTCCGGGCCGCCGGCGGCGACGTGCGGAGTCTGGCACCCGCCGGTCGAGCCGGCCCGGACATCGGCGGCGGGCATCTCGGCAGAGCGTGGGGGGAGCGGCGGCGGGGGCACCGGGGGACATGTCACCCGGCCGAGCGGAGCCTCCGAGGGTGGACGCCGAGCGCCTGGCACCACCCCCGGAGGTGACCCGACCCTACCGCGCGAGCCGAGCTCGTCCCACCCCGTGGGGACAGGCGCGCGCGTGCGGACAGGTGCGCGCTGGGGGGGACAGGTGCGCGCCGTCAGTCCGCGGTGCGAGGGGTGCGGGCCCAGCGGACCTCGGGCCCAGCGGACCTCGGACTCAGCGGACCTCGGGGGTGCCGCCGTCGTCACGGACGTAGGCGCGGCCGGCCGCGTCCCACGCCGTCATGCCGCCGTCGAGGTTGCTGGCGTCGTAGCCCCGCGAGCGCAGGAACTCCGTCGCCCTGGCCGAGCGGCCACCGGCCCGGCAGGTCACCACGACGGGGCCGGCGGGCACCTCGGCGAGCCGGGTGCGCAGGTCGCCGAGGGGGATGTGGGTCGCACCCGCGATGTGGCCGCCCTCCCACTCCTCGGGCTCACGGACATCGAGCACGGTGGCGTCGGGAGGAACGTCGGCCACGGACACGGACGGGACGGGCGATCCGGACGGGGAGGTGCTCATGCGCCCATCGTCCCAGCGCGACCGACCCCTCGCACGGCCCGGGACCGCCGGTGCCGCGATCCCTACGGTCGCTCCATGAGACCCCGTCGCACGGTCGTCGCCGCCGTCACCCTGGCCTGCCTCGCCGGCGCCGCCCCCGCCCTGACGGCGGCCGCTGCTCCGATCCCCTCCACCACACCGTCCGCAACGGCCTCGGCTGCCACGTCGCTGCCCGCCTGGCGGAACGTGTCGCCGCGTGGGGCCGCCGACCGGCAGTTCCGGGGGCTTGCCGCCGTCAACTCGAAGGTCGCGTGGCTCGCCGGGACGAAGGGGACGGTGCTGCGAACGGTCAACGGCGGGCTCACCTGGGCCGACGTGTCACCGCGGGGGCTGCCGGCCACCCTGCAGTTCCGGGACGTCGAAGCCCTCGACGCACGCCGGGCGGTCGCGTTGACCATCGGAACGGGCACCGACTCGCGGGTGTACCGGACCGTCGACGGCGGCACGACCTGGACGGGCTTCGTCAATCCCGACCCGGCGGCGTTCTACGACTGCATCGCCTTCTTCGATCCGAGCGAGGGCATCGCTCTCTCGGACCCGGTCGGCGGGAAGTTCCGGATCGCGCGGACGACCGACGGGGGCCTGCACTGGTCGGTGCAGAGCAACACCGGGATGCCGGCCGCGCTGACGGGTGAGTTCGCGTTCGCGGCCTCCGGCACCTGCCTGGTCACGTCCGGGTCCCAGGACGCGTGGATCGGCTCCGGGGGCGGCGCGACCTCGCGGGTCTACCACTCCACCGACCGGGGCCGGACGTGGACGGTGTCCTCGACCCCGGTGGCCAGCGGCGCCGCGGCCGGGATCTTCTCCCTGGCGGTGCGACCGTTCACGGTCTCGGTTCCCGGTGCGTCGAGGTCGGGGACGGCGGTCGTCGCTGTCGGCGGGGACTTCACCGCGCCGACCGGGCACGCGCGGATCGCCGCGGTGTCGGTGGACTCGCGCCGCTGGCTGTCCTCTCCCGCGATGCCCGGGGGTTACCGGTCCGGCGCGGCCTGGCTGCCCGGCACCATCAGTTCGCTGGTGGCCGTCGGCCCGACCGGGTCCGACGTCTCCACCGACGCCGGACTGACCTGGACCGGCTTCGACTCGGGTTCGTTCGACACGGTGCAGTGCGCGGCCGACGGGGGCTGCTGGGCCTCCGGGGATGCCGGTCGGGTAGGCGTCCTGGTCCGCTGAGGCGCCGGGTCCGCTGAGGAGCCGGGGCTGTCAGCGGACCAGGCGGGACAGCCGCCGGTCGGCCAGCGGCCTGCCGCCCGTCTGGCAGGTCGGGCAGTACTGCAGCGCGGAGTCGGCGAAGGACACCTCGCGGACGGTGTCCCCGCACACCGGGCAGGGCTGGCCGGTCCGGGCGTGCACCCGCATCCCCGTCCGCTTCTCGCCCTTGAGGTCCGCCGCGGCCAGGCCCGCCGAGCGTCGCACCGCGTCGTCGAGGGTCTCCCGGATCGCGGCGAACAGGGTCATCCGGTCACCGGGCAGCAGGGACGAGGCCGGCTTGAACGGCGACATCCGAGCCGCGTGCAGGATCTCGTCGCTGTAGGCGTTGCCGATCCCGGCGATGACGGACTGGTCGCGCAGGACGCCCTTGAGCTGGGCCCGTCCCGCGCGGTCGATGATCCCGTCCAGCACGCTGGCGTCGAAGGCCGGGTCGAACGGGTCCGGGCCGAGCCGGGCGACGCCCGGGACCGACGCGGGATCCGTCACGACGTACACGGCCAGACGTTGCCGGGTGCCCTGCTCGGTGAGGTCGAAGCCGCTGCCGTCGTCGAGGGTCACCCGTAACGCGAGAGCACTGCGCCCACCGGGACGCGGCGGGGCAGCCGGCTGTTCCTTCTTCCAGCGCAACCAGCCCGCCTTGGACAGGTGGAACACCAGGTGCAGGTCGGGCTGCTGACCCGGCCGGACGGTGATGTCGAGGAACTTGCCGTGCCGGTCCGCGGCCGTCACCGTCCCGCCGGCGAGCGCCGTCACGGGCGGGTCGTAGGTCTTCAGCACGGTGAAGTTGGCCGGGTCGACGCGGCGCACGACGTGCCCGACGGCTCGCTCGGTGAGGAACGACGCGAGGGCCTGGACCTCCGGCAGCTCGGGCACGCCCCGATCATGCCGCCGTGACCCGGTGACCGGAAGCCCACGCCCGCGACCGGCGGACACCCCTGTACAGCGCAGCGACCTTCACGGCGCCCGAACGCCCCCCTCGGGTCGTCGGGTGTACGCCAGTGCTCGGCCGACGCCGCTGCCACCGCCGGGTCGGCAACCGTGCGACGACCTGGTGGTCAGCGGCGGCGCGAGGTCCAGGCCAGCAGGCGGTCCACGTCCCAGGTGTTGACGACGCGGTCCGGGTCGACCCCGCACTCCACCGCCCGGTCGCAGCCGAGCATCCGCCAGTCCAGCTGGCCAGGGGCGTGCGCGTCGGTGTCGATGCTGAACAGGCACCCCGCCTCGACCGCCTGGGTGAGCAGCCGGCGCGGGGGGTCCAGCCGTTCCGGCCGGCAGTTGATCTCCACCGCCACCTGCGCGTCGGCGCACGCGGCGAACACCAGGGCCGCGTCGAACGTGCTCTCCGGACGGCCCGACGGCCGGTTCGACGCCCCACGTGACGCACTGCCGGTGACCATCCGCCCGGTGCAGTGGCCCAGCACGTCGGTGTGCGGGTCGGCCACGGCCTCGAGCATCCGGCGCGTCATCGGCCCACTCGCCATCCGGAGCTTGGAGTGCACCGAGGCGACCACGACATCGAGGCGGTCCAGCATCGCCGGGGTCTGGTCGAGTTCCCCGTCCTCGTCGATGTCCACCTCGATCCCGGACAGCAACCGGAACCCCTCCATCGCCCCGTCCACCTCCATGACGAGCTCCAGCTGGCGTTGCAGGCGCTCCACGGTCAGTCCGTTGGCGACGGTCAGGCGCGGCGAGTGGTCCGTCATGGCCAGGTAGTCGTGGCCCAGGGCCGTGGCCGTGGCCGCCATCTCCTGGACCGGGCTGCCGCCGTCGGACCACTCCGAGTGGGAGTGCAGGTCCCCGCGCAGCGCCGCGAGCAGCGCTCCGCCACGACCGGTCCCGATGGTCGGCGCGTCGGCCTCCAGCCCCGCCAGGTAGTCCGGGACCTGACCGGCCAGCGCCTGCTCCACGACGGCGGCGGTCTTCGGGCCGATCCCCTTGATCCCGCCGAGCGTCCCGGCCTGGGCCAGCGTCTCGAGGTCGTCGGGGTCCAGTACGGCCAGCGCCGCCGCCGCGGTCCGGAACGCCTGCACGCGGTAGGTCTGCGCCTGGGACCGCTCGAGCAGGAAGGCGATGCGCCGCAGGGCGTCCACCGGCGTGAGGGGTCCTGCGGCCGGTTCGGTGGAGGGAGGTCCGGCGACGGGTGAAGGGGCCACGACACGGACCGTAGGACGCGCCGATCGACCCGGACCCGTGTGGGACGCTTCCGCCGTGCCGTGGTGGGGGTGGTTGATCGTCGTCGTGGTGGTGGTCCTGGTCCTCGTGGCGGTCGTCGCGCTGGTCCAGGCGCGACGGCGCGCCGGGAGCGTCGTGGTGTCCGGCCGGCGCCGGGGAGGGAGGCAACGATGAGCCTGCTGATGCGGGCGACCGAGGTCGAGAAGCGGGTGGTCGTCACCCTCGCCGGAGACGACCTGGCGCAGCTGAAGGACCTCGTCTACTCCGCCGGCGGCGAGGTCGTCGGGTTCACCCTCAACGGACGCGGCCTGTTCGCCGGGCCACGCAAGGACGCACTGCCGTGGGCGGCCGTCTCGGCGCTGGGCCCCGACGCCGTCGTGGTCGCCGACGACACCGTGTTCGTGCCCCGCGACGACGTGGTCGAGCGGGCCGCGCAGCGCGGCGGAACCCGCGGTGGGCGCGTCATCGGCTCGCGGGTGCTCACCGACGCGGGCCTGGACCTCGGAGAGGTGACCGACGTGGTGCTGGAGGTCGACGCGAGTCGCGCGGTGCTCGTCGGCTACCAGATCAAGCCGACCGCCGCACTCGGCGCCGACCGGCACACCGCGCTGATCCCGCTACCGGCGGCGATGGCCGTCTCGGGAGAGAACCTCATGGTCCCGGCGGCGGCGACCGAGTTCGTCAGTGACGACCTCGCCGGTTTCGGCGCGGCCGTCGATGCCTTCCGGGCCCGTCTCGCCGCCGGGACCGGGCCGGCGGGCAGCGCACCGACGGGAGGGAACGCGTCGTGAGGTTCTCCGAGGCCCGCAGGCAGAAGGTGGTCAGCACCTCCTCCGCCACGACGATCGGGCGGGTCGACGGGTTCGTGGTGGACGCGACCGCCGGACGGGTCGTCGCCCTGCTGCTGAAGAAGACGCCGGGCGACGCGGACCTGCTCCGCTGGGCGGACCTCACCGCGTTCGGGCGCGACGCCGTCACGGTCCCGGGCGCCGAGTCCTTCACCTCCGCGTCCGGGGACCTCGCCGTGATGGCGGACTCCCACCACGACGTCCTCGGCAAGCTGGTGCTCACCGACGCCGGGGTGGCGGTCGGGAAGGTCGTCGACGTCGACTTCGACCTCACCGACGGGACGGTGCTGACCCTGCTCACGGACCGGGACGAGATCCCCGGCACGGCGATGCTCGGGATCGGGTCCTACGCGCTGATGGTCCGCGCTGCTGGCTGACCTCGGCCCAGCTCCCCGACCACAGATCAGCTCCCCGACCACAGGTCAGACGGCTCCCTTGACGGGGTCCCCGGCCGGGACCGCCGAGCCGACCCACACCTCCGTCGGCCCCGCGAGCAACGGCGCCAGCCTCTCCCCCGTGGCCGCCATGTGGGCCGAGGCGCCGTGGGCGGCGAGTGCCTCGGTGCTGGCCCACCGCTCCACGAACACGACCACCTCGGGGTCGGTGCCCACCCGGTTCACCGCGTAGAGCAGGCACCCGTCCTCGGCGTGCACGACCGGGACGTTGCCGCTGATGATCGCCAACACCTCCTCGATCCGGCCCGGCGCGGGATGGGCGGTGGCGATGACGACGACATCAGGCATGGCCCGACCCTGCCACGCACCCGTCGGCCCACCCCCGCCCGTAGACGTCGGACCACCCGGGCCCACGATGCTCGGGTGGTCCGACTCCGACGCGTCTCCCCCGACGGCCCCGGCTTCTCCCGGGCGAGGTCCGGGAAGGGCTGGACCTACCGCGACACCCGAGGTCTCCGCATCACCGACCGGGAGACCGTGGACCGGATCGCGCACCTGGCGATCCCCCCGGCCTACCGCGACGTGTGGATCTCCCCGCACCGCAACGGGCACATCCAGGCCGTCGGGACCGACGACAAGGGGCGGCGCCAGTACCGGTACCACCCGGACTGGCGCACCGAGCGGGACCGGGACAAGCACGACCGGATCCTGTTCGTCGCCCGCCGGCTCCCCGAGGCCAGGCGAACCGTCCGAGAGCACTTGTCACGATCCGGGATGCCGCGGGAGCGGGTGCTCGCTGCCGCGTTCCGCCTGCTGGAGCTCGGGTTCTTCCGCATCGGTGGCGAGGTGTACGAGAAGGAGAACGGCAGCTTCGGGCTGGCGACGCTGCGCAAGGAGCACGTCCGCGTCGGCCGCGGGGGCGAGGTCCAGTTCACCTACGTCGCCAAGCACCACGTCGAACAGGACGTCACCATCCACGACACGGCGGTCCGCGACGTCGTCGGCACGCTGCGCCGGCGTCGGGACGGCGGTGCGGAGCTGCTGGCCTGGAAGGAGAACGGTCGCTGGAACGACGTCTCGAGCTCGGACATCAACGCCTACCTGCACGACGTGGTCGGGGACGGCGTGACCGCGAAGGACTTCCGGACCTGGCATGCCACCGTCATCGCGGCGGAGGCGCTGGCCACACGGTTCCAGGAGAACAGCTCGGGGACCGCCCGCAGGCGCCAGGTGGTCGCGGCCATGAAGGAGGTCGCCGGGCACCTGGGCAACACCCCGACGGTCGCGCGCAACAGCTACGTCGACCCGCGCCTGGTCGACCGGTTCAACGACGGCCGCACGGTCGGGTCGACGTTGCAGGGAATGGACCCCGATCGCGAATCCCGCGACGACGAAGCCCGCCAGCAGCTGGAGGAGTCGGTGCTCCGGCTGATCGAGGCCTCCGACGACGCGGCCGCCGCCGAGCTGAGCGCCGCCCGGGCCCAGCACGTGGCCGACACCGCCCAGCGCATCGCCGACGAGGCGGCGGAGCAGCGCAACGCCGCCGACGCCGGGGTGGTGCAGGCCGCCCGCGAGATCGCCGACGAGGTCTCGGCCCGGCGCTGACGGCGGCGGTCGGAGCAGCGGCGACCGGTCAGGCCCAGGCCCCCGGCGACGGCAGGCCCAGCAGGACGGGGAGCCGCGCGAGGTAGTCGGCCCGGTCGAGCCGGACCGCTCCGAGAGCGGCCAGGTGCGGGGTGCGCCACTGCACGTCGACCAGCCGCCCCGGTCCGGCCGCAGAGAGCAGTGCGCACAGTCCGCGGAGGGCGACCTTGCTCGCGTCCCGGCCCTGGGGCGACGCGTCGTGGAACATCGACTCCCCGGCGAACAGCCCACCGATCGCGACGCCGTACAAGCCCCCGACGAGCCGGCCGTCCGCGGAGCGCGCCTCCACCGAGTGCGCCCACCCCAGCGCGTGCAGGCGGGTGTACGCATCGGCGATGTCGTCGCTGATCCAGCTGCCGGGGCGCGGCGTGTGCGCGCACGCGGCAAGGACCTCGGGGAATGCCTCGTCGACCGTCGTGTAGAGGTGAGCAGCGCTCTTGCGCAGGGACCGGGTGACGCGCAGCTCCTCCGGGACCAGGACCCCCCGACGTGCCGGACACCACCACGCCGGGCCCCCGCGGTCCCCGAACGGCATCGGGAACAACCCGTTCCGGTAGGCCGTCAGCAGGGTCCCCGGGGCCAGGTCGGCCCCCCGCGCCACGAGGTCGTCCGGCCCCTGGTCCCCGGACCCCGGCGGCCACTCCCGCGCGACCGGCAGCGCGGCGAGCACGTCCCGGGTCGGCAGGGCCCAGTCGCTGGCGGGTGGCTCGACGGGCAGCGTCAGCCCCAGTGGACGACGACGCCGGTGAGGTCCTCCGACGCCAGCCACAGTGCAGCGGCCGTCGCGTCGTCGGTCGCGCCCGGGGACGCCGGGACCTGCGTCGGTGACCCGCGGAGCTCCCGGATGCCGGAGGGACCGAAGTACTCCCCGGGCCGGACCGCGCCCATCGTCGCGGCGTAGAGCTGCGGCAACGCGCCCTCGACGTCGTCCTGGCCGATCGCCCCCATCAGGCCGGTCACGGCGGCGCCGACCCGGGCGTTCCTCCCGAGAACACTGCTCGCGTACAGCCCCGTCGCCGACAGGCCCGGGTGGGCAGCGGCGACCAGCAGCCGGCGTCCCGCCTCGTCGGCCCGGTGCTGCAGCTCGCGCACGAACAGGAGGTTGGCCAGCTTGGACTGCGCGTAGGCGGCGAAGGGGCTGTAGGGGCGCCGGTCGAACTGCAGGTCCGACAGCACCACCCGGCCGGACGCGTGGGCGAGGCTGGACACGACGACGACCCGCGGGTGGGCGCCGGTCGGGGTGACCGACCCGACCGGGGTCGGGGCGAGCCCGGGATCCGGCTCGCCGGAGGCGGCGACGACATCCGGCTCGCCCGAGGCGGCGACGACATCCGGCTCGCCCACCTCGGGACCGGTGGTGCCGGCCGGTGAGGTGGCCAGCAGGAGCGGGAGCAGCAGTCCCGTCAGGGCGAAGTGGCCGAGGTGGTTGGTCCCCAGCTGCAGCTCGAAGCCGTCGACCGTCCGGGTCAGCGGCGTCATCATCACGCCGGCATTGGCCACCAGGACGTCGAGGTGGTCGGTGCGCCCGGCCACGTCGTGGGCGGCCGCGCGCACCGACGCCAGGTCGGTCAGGTCGAGCAGGACCAGCTCCGGGGCAGGACCGGTCGCGGTCGCGGCGACCCGGGCACGGGCGAGCTCGCCACGGTCGGGGTCGCGCGAGGTCATCAGCACCCGCGCGCCGGCGCGGGCGACGGACAGGGCCGTCTGCAGGCCCAGCCCGGCGTTGGCCCCGGTGACCAGGACGGTCCGCCCGGACTGGTCCGGGACGTCGGCGGCGGTCCACCGGCCGGGCGGTCGGCCCATCACGGTGCCGACCGAGCCGCGGACGCCCGCGAGGGCGCCGCCGGCGGCCGAGCGCGCCCGGGTGAGCAGTGAGGACGTCGTCATCTCCCGATCCTCCCCTGTCCGGGAAGCGGCCACACGCGGCCGGGACGCCGCCGGGAGGCGCGGGCCCCGGACGGCCGCCCGGCCACTTCGCCCGCGCTCCCCTAGATTCGGGCCATGGCGGGAACGGGCAGAGGCGCGGGGGTCGGCCGGGCACTGCTCCGGGTGGGGACCCACACCGCGACCCACGTGGCGCCGGCCGCCATGAGCGGGCTGGTGCACCAGATCCTCGAGCGGGCGGTGAGCGGCGCGGGCCCCGTCAAGGGCGCGGCGGCCTGGGGTGACCAGCTGCTGGCCAATCGGGAGGGTCGAGCCGACGCCGCGATCCGCGACGCGGTGGCGATCACCTCCAGCCTGGCCGGTGCGCAGGGTTTCCTGACCGGCCTGGGCGGCGCCCTGACCGCGGTCGTGAGCCTCCCGGCCAACGTGCTGGGGCTGGCCACCCTGCAGGTGCGCCTGGCCGCGACCATCGCCCACGTGCACGGCTACGACCTCGACGACGACCGGGTCCGCCTCGCCGTCCTGGTCAGCCTGCTGTCCGAACACGAGCTGGCCGCACAGATCAGGACCGGGAAGCTGCCCACCAACGCCCTCGGCCTGGCGACGGCCCCCGTCTACGACCCTGCCTTGTTCGCGACCGTCAGCGAGGTCCTGAGCGGCGCCCTGGTGTCCCGGGTCGGCGGCAAGCGGATGGCGCTCGCCGTTGCGCGGCGCGTCCCCGTCCTGGGCGGAGTGGTCGGGGCCGGACTGGACGCGGCCGGTACGTGGTACGTGGCGAACGGGGTCCGGGCGCACCTGCCCGCCCGCCGGCGCGAGATCCCCCGGGACACCGCCGCGGACAGCTGAGTGGTCGCGGTCCCACCGGGCCGGCCGTAGCCCCTGTCCACCGGGCCGGCCGTAGCCCCTGTCCACCGGGCCGGCCGTAGCCCCTGTCCACCGGGCCGGCCGTAGCCCCTGTCCACCGGGCCGGCCGTGGCCGCTGTCCACCGGCGGCTGCTCCGGCCGGGTGACCGGTCGGAGCCTCACCGCAGGCTCGGCCCGTGCCCGTCCCCCACGTGAGCTCGACCGCCCGCGGCAGTAGCCGGCGACGGCTGGCCCGGGCCGCCGCCGACCTGGCCCTGCTGCTCACGGCCGCCCTCGTGACCGCACTGGTACTCGGCGCTGTCCGTGGTGACGGGAGACCGGTGGCCGTCGGGCCGGACACCACCGGACCGCTGCGTCCGTCGATCCCGGTGGGAGCGGCGGTCGCGGCCCTGGACCACCTGAGGGTCATCCCTCGCCGGCCCCAGCCGCCGGGCTACGAGAGGGACTGCGGCGCGGGCGCCGGGTGCGTCTTCGGCCAGGCCTGGACGGACGCGGTCGACGTCCCACTGGGCCACAACGGGGTGGACACCCGGACCGACGTGATCGACCGGGACACCGGCCCGGACGGGGTGCTGCACGACGCCTATTCCGGGCACGACACCACCACCGTCGAGGTGGACCACCTGGTCCCGCTCGCAGCCGCCTGGGACCTCGGTGCCCACGCCTGGTCCGCGTCGCAGCGGCGGACGTTCGCCAACGACCCGCTGGAGCTGCTGGCGGTCGACGCCGCCGAGAACCGCGCCAAGACCGACCTGACGCCGGGCGACTGGCGGTCCTGCCTGCGCGAGCCGGGCCGGTGCCGGCGCGCCCGGCCACCGACCTGGACCCCACGCCCGGCGATCCGGTGCGCGCTGGCACAGCGGTACGTCGCCGTCTGCACCGCGTACGGCCTCCCCGTGACGGCCGACGACGCCGCGTCGCTGCGGGACATGCTCGCGACCTGCCCGTCGTGACGTCTGCATGGGGACGGGCGCCCGGGCCCCTCGCGAAACCAGCCGGGCCCCTCGCGAAACCAGCC
>JAABUQ010007712.1_pt1 | contig 15449 bp, 9 predicted proteins | sample 5560001 | NCBI WGS metagenome assembly JAABUQ01 (sample SAMN10711888, study PRJNA513371) | rock metagenome | isolation source: Antarctica rocks | place: Antarctica: Victoria Land, Finger Mt nord | collected 2015-12-18 | reverse complement strand
ATGCATCAATGACACGTTGGCGTAGATCGTTTGAGTAGGGAGCAGGCATTAGCATGAGTATTTTTACTAGCCTCTAGTTTACCAAATTTGTAGTCTACTCAACTGAAAACCGCTGTAGGTCCAACCTCGACAGACTGCATCAAAGCTGATAAAGAAATAAACCATCAGTTTTTATCTGTCTTGCCATCGACCTGATGGTACCCCAAAATATTTATAGGGTAAAGTACTAGTTTGTAATAACTATGATAGAAAATATCTATGATCATTCACTTATGGAGGATGGGCATTAAAGCATACAACTCTTCACCAGATGAAAGTGTTCGAAGCAGAGGCCCACCACACTACCTTTACCCGTGCGTCAGAATTACTGTGTCTAACCCAACTACCGTTTCCCAGTAGATTAAATAGCTGATGTAGATCATAGGTTTCTTCTATAGAAGATGTCTAAATGCTGCTTTGAAGTACTCCAATCAGGTCAGAATAGAGTTGCTTCTATGGCTCTGATCCACGAACAGCTGTACCAAACTGAAAATTTGTCTCAGATTGAAGTAGCTGCATACCTTCAAAACCTAGTAGCTAATTTATTCAGTTCCTACGAAATTAGAGGCTCTACAATCAGTTTGCGGATGAATATAGAGGAAATTTATTTGGATGTTGAGCAAGCAATTCCTTGTGGATTAATTATTAACGAACTTATTTGTAATTCTCTAAAATACGCTTTTCCTCAAGGCAAGGAAGGTGAAATTTATATTAGTTTTTATTCAGATAATAATAGAATTACCATGATCGTCAGTGATAACGGCGTTGGTATCCCGAAAGAATTAAACTGGCAAAGCGCAGATTCGCTTGGTCTAAAGTTAGTTAATGCTTTAACAGAGCAGCTAGAAGGCACTCTAGAGCTCAATAGGGATATAGGTACAGAATTCAAGCTTACATTTCAAAATGTGATATGTGATATTGGAATAGCAACAGGCAAAATGAGCTATAGGTGAGTGGCAATAAGATAACTCAGACTGTTGTCTAGCATAGTTACTGCGGCCTTACCCCCTTGAGCGGTTAGTTCCTGTAGGCGATAAATCTACCGCAAGACGCAGGCTACCAAAAAAACGATTACTTAAACTCTAATTGTATTCATCTGCGCTAAATACTGGAAATTCAGCCAGGTAGTCTTCATTAATTGTGATTGCAACATAGGGAATGACGTTTTATGACTGAACAGAAACACGTTAATGAGAATACCAAAAACGAGAGTCTTGAGGCGTATCGGGAAGGTGCAGGTGATCAGCTAACGACCGATCAGGGTGTAAAAATCAACGACACTGACAATTCGTTAAAGGCAGGATCACGCGGACCTTCATTGCGCGAAGACTTTCAGTTTCAAGAAAAGCTGTCTCACTTCGACCGTGAGCGAATTCCAGAGCGAGTCGTTCATGCACGTGGCTCAGGCGCTCATGGCTACTTCCAACCTTATGAATCGATGGCGGAGTTTACGAAGGCAAAATTCCTGCAAGATCCTTCTGTAAGAACGCCCGTGTTTGTCCGCTTCTCAACGGTGGGCGGTTCGCGGGGTTCAGCCGATTCTGTGCGCGACGTGCGCGGCTTTTCGGTCAAGTTCTACACCGAAGACGGTAACTACGATATTGTCGGCAACAATATCCCCGTTTTCTTTATCCAGGATGCGATCAAGTTCCCGGATATTGTTCACTCTATTAAGCCCGAGCCAGACAACGAGATGCCGCAAGCTTCGACAGCTCATCCGAGCTTCTGGGACTTCATCTCGCTGGTGCCCGAATCAACCCATATGATTATGTGGCTGCTGTCTGATCGCACCATACCGAGAACCTTCAGCAGAATGCAAGGCTTTGGGATACACACGTTCCGATGGGTGAACGCAGAAGGCAAATCCCGCTTTGTCAAATACCACTGGAAGCCCATTTTAGGCGTACACTCCAACGTCTTTGACGAAGCGCAAAAGCTAGCAGGGAAAGACCCTGACTTTCATCGTCGCGATTTGTGGGACTCGATCGAGATGGGCAACTACCCAGAATACGAACTGGGAGTTCAGATTATTGAAGAAGCAGATGAGCACAAATTTGACTTTGATATTCTCGACTCGACCAAGCTCATTCCCGAAGAGTTAGTTCCGGTGCATCCGATCGGTAAGATGGTGCTCAACCGTAACCCAGATAACTTCTTTGCTGAAACTGAGCAGGTTGCCTTCCAGCCTTCCAACGTTGTGTCGGGAATTGACTTTAGCGATGATCCGCTTCTGCAAGGTCGCCTTTTCTCGTATCACGATACTCAAGTGCATCGATTAGGTAGCCCTAACTTTGTGCATCTGCCGATTAACCGTCCGGTTTGCCCGTTTCACAACATTAACCAAGACGGACGGATGCAGATGGAAGTCAAGACGAGCCGCGTCAACTACTCGCCAAATTCCTTGGGTGACAATAAACCAGCCGTGAGTTCTGAAGCAGAGGGAGCCTATGTGAGCTATCCAGAGCGCGTAGAAGGGCACAAAGTCCGTGAACGCAGCCCCAGCTTTCAGGAACACTTTAGCCAAGCAACCCTGTTCTGGAACAGCCTTTCGGTTCCGGAGAAAGACCACCTAGTCGAGGCGGCTCATTTTGAGCTAGGCAAGGTGAAAAATAAAGAAGTGCGGCAACGCATGGTTGATCGCTTTAACCAGGTCGACCACGAGTTAGCAAAGCGAATCGCTGAAGGCATTGGCATTCCAGCCCCGACTGAAGCTGTAGGGCAAAATCACGGACAAAGATCGGATGCCCTCAGTCAAGAGAACACCACCAAAACGGCAAAAGGTCGCAAAGTGGCAATCTTAGCCGCAGATGGGGTGGATGCTTCGCAGATGATGGCGATGAAGAAAGCCTTAAAGGGGGTTGACGTAGAGGCAGAAGTGGTCTCTAAATTAGGTACACTCAAGACAAAAGACGGTCAAGAGATGGAGGCTGATAAGACCTTTTTGACGGGTGCTTCTGTGATGTTTGATGCGATTTATGTGCCGGGTGGCGCACAAAGCGTCGAGATGCTGAAAATGAACCCAGAGGCGTTGAATTTCATCAGCGAAGCCTTTAGGCACTGCAAACCGATTGCAGCAACAGGCGAAGGCGTTGAGTTATTGAAGGCATCAATGATTCAAGGAGTAACGTTAGCAGATTCGTCAATGCAAGACGATAAAGGCGTGGTCACGGCTCGAAATGCTGATGTGAGTGAGATTGCGAAATCGTTTGTTCAAGCGATCGCTCAACATCGTCATTGGACACGCATCCATAAAGATAAAGTGCCGGCATAACCAATTCAAAATCGGTCTTACTGTGGAGAAGTTCTTCTCCACAGTTTTTTAGTCCACTGAAGAAGGCAGCATAGCTGAAGGGCGGGGCAAAGTCGGCGCTTCACTTAATCTGTTTGCACAAATATCATGTACCCGTAGCCACTTTTAGGGTAAAGTGACACACAAGCTTGGGCTATATTGTCCCTAGTGCCAGTTTCCCTAGATCTAGGCCAACAGGAGTTCACTCTATCCAGAGCAAGTTGACGTCGATCTTAACGTTAAAGGTTGTAAGCCAATGAAAACTTTACTCCAATTTTTGGTAACCGCTGCAGCCCTATTGAGCCTAACAATTTTGGCTGCTTGTGGAAATCAGGCTTCCGGGAATCAACCTCTCTCCATAAGTCCCTCGGAGACCACTAGCAGTTCTCCACCTGCCAGTTCTAGTTCTCCCACGGCAAAAGCCTCAGCTAAGGCGACCAAAATTGACGTATCTGAAACCGAAATGGCGATCAAGCTCACTCCCGCTACAGTTCCTGCCGGGCCAGTTGACTTTGTGATTCACAACAATGGTGCAGTACCTCACGAATTTGTTGTGTTTAAAACCAACCTGGCGCTGAATCAACTGCCGGTGAAGGACAGCAGGCTGGACGAAAAAAGTCAGAGTCTCCAGAACGTGGTTGATACCGGAGCGCAGAAACTCAGCAGTGGAGAGAGCAAAACCCTACAGGCGAATCTCACTCCTGGAAATTATGCAGCAATTTGCAATGTCGGAGATCATTTCCGGCGCGGGATGAAAACAACACTCATTGTTAAATAACTGGTTAACTATAGCCAGACCTCAGTAGCAAAATTCTTACGTTCTCACGTGGTTTTGTTGCAACGCCTGGAAGTAGTGCCATGCTTCGATGAGATTACCTTGCATCAAGGCGGCGACGCCGCTAAGAGCTTTGATTTCAGGTACGTTGGGATTGAGGGCAGTAGCGCTTTTGAGGGCGGCTGCGGCAGACGTTGGTTGCCAGTTGTAGAGATGGACAAAGGCGAGATAGGCGTAGGCATAGGGGTTTTGAGAGTCTAGCTGAGTCACTCGTTCGAAAGCCGCGATCGCCTCCTTTACCTGCCGCTGCTGCACCCTTGATAAAGCCAAAGCATAAGCCCACTCCCGGTTATTTGGTTCCATCTGCAAACGGTGTGCACTAGCCAGTTGGGTTTGCACTACGTAGTCCTGAATCGGATCGTACTGGTTAATCCGGCCAATTTCTTCAAACAGTGGCCCCAGCACCTGTGGTCCCTTGGGTAAGCCAGCAGCTAAAGCCCGTAGTTGGGTGACTAAATCCAATTCTGGAGCAGGAACGGCGGCTGATTTTGGGTCAATCACGAGCGACACTGGCGGCACCGGAATCGAGTAGCTAACTCCTGAATGCCGGTTCAGGTAAGTCGCCTCCAAAGTGTAAATCCCAGAGGGGATATCGGCAGGAGGCAACATCGCTATCTGCTCACTCACTTGAAATTCAGCGTTGGATGCCACGGGAAGAATGGACGCTTGCATTGCTCCCATGCCGATGCCGTGGTCATGCAACCAGCGATGCTTGCCATCTCCGAATTTCTCGGAATTTTGGTGCCAACTCAGCAACACTAAACCGGACTGCAATTGTTCCCACTCACCAGACCACTCGTATGTTACTGGCACCGGTATTCCGGGTGGAGCTTGTTTTGGCACTGTCACCCGCTCGAGGTGAACTATGCCAGAGAGCTTCGGACTTCCGCCTGGTGAAAGTGGTTGTACCTGTACTGGTGCCTTGAGTGAGTGATAAAGCTTTAGGGTACTGCTATCGGGTAAATTCCAAGTTTTGTCTAGCCGCAAATCCGGCGAGTGTTCGACATTTTGAACAATGGTAGCCTGTGGTGTTCGCACCGACCCTTGGTCGCCGGTTTTGGTCAAAAACCAAGAGAGCGATCGCGCATCCTGAGAAATATCCTTCTGCCGTGTCCCTACCTGACGACCGTAAACCTGGAAGTTCTGTAGAGCACCATAGTAATTGAAATTGTGCTGGTTAATTTTTCCTGTAGAGGGTAATACTCCCAAGGTTGAGCGGAGATATGGGTTTGTATGAATAATTTCATTAATCACCTGACGATGGGGCCATGCAGGTCCCAGGTAAGGATGGTACTGAGCATTGGGGCTAAGGGCTTGTGTGAGCCGATTTCCCCAAACCCCCCCGACTGGGAAAATGTTGAGGAACATCAGCACCATAGCTAGACCAACAGTAAAAGCGCGAACACGGTGCCCCCAACGGGTCAAGCCATAAGCCAAAAATACCGCTACCACCGGCAAATACGGCAAAACATAGCGGTCATCTTTGTTAATGTTCAGTGAAGAAAGTAGATAACCCCCTACCCAAAACACCCCTAGCCAACCCAGCGATTTGATCCGAGGCGGTGCTGACCGCTGCCAATAAAGAAGCAACCCCACGATGGGCACAAGTAACAACAGCCAGGAAACCTCATGGGGCAATGCTTCCCAGTAGTAAGTCCAGGCTGCTACTGTATTGAGACCTGGATCGCCTTTAACAATGGCAGAGTCCACCGTCGCCCGCTTACCAGCAGTTAGCACGATCAGCCAATTAGTGCGATACCAGGGGCCAAATACCAACACCGATAGTAACAACCCCCCAAACAACTGGGCTAATCGCCCCCAATGCCGTTGGCGAATTGTCCCCACTCCAATCCACAGCACCGGCGTCAATAGAAATAACAGGGCTGTCTGCTTCACCATCAGAGCCAGCCCAAAAGAAACACCAAACGCCAGTGCCCACAACCAACTCTTTCTCTGCGATCTCTGCGTCTTGGCGGTTCCAATAATATTCCGCCAAACTGTAAGACACCAGAAACTCAACATTACAAGAGCTGTGAGCGGGTAATCCAGCAGAAAATCCAGCTTGTACTGATAAATACCAGGTAAAATCTGGCATAGCCCAGCTGCCCATAAACCTACTTCAACGCTAAACAGTTGGACGCCTAAACCATAAACTGAGCCTAGTAGAATCGCACTGAATAACAGCTGAACCAGGGTAGCTTGGTCTGAACCTAAGCCAAAGAAATTCTGGAAAACAGCTGCTGTAATGTACGTTAAGGGCGGTATTTTGGAGGAAAGATGCCAGAAACTCGTCCACCACTCGCCGTTAAACCACTGGGGATGTTGCAGAGCGCGCCAGTAGTTCAACGAGCCAGTTAGGTATTGCGCCTCATCCCAGGCGGGGACGGAGTGGTCGAGGGCAAACCAGATGCGATCGCCTACTGCCCCCACTAGCCAAATTATTCCCAGTGGGAGCAACCCTCGGAGCCAATTGTGTTTGTCTTTATCAGTCACAAAATCCAGTTGGGTTATCTCAACTGCTTTCTCATCTTGACATGAGGAATGCCAGCTTCCTCAAATCTTTCTCCTTCTTGTTGAAAACCTAGCTGTTGATGCAAGCCTTTGACATATTCTTGGGCATGAATAAACACTTCTTGGATATTTTTTTCAGATGCAACTTCCATTGCCTTTTCCATAATCTTCTTGCCAATTCCTTGTCCTCTAGCTGTAGACAAGACGGCAAGCCTTTCTATTTTTGCCGTTTGATTATCCAAATACCTGATTCTAGCAGTCCCCACAGGTTGAGCATCTATATAAGCAACGAGCTGATCAGATGTTTCATCCTGTCCGTCAAAATCTAATGCAGCCGCGACTCCTTGTTCTTCCTGGAACACCAAGCGTCTAATTGCTTGAATAGCAGGAAGTTCTTGAGGCAATTCAGCAGTTTTAATAATTAAATCACCCATCAGAATTTCTTGGCGTCCTCGGCGACGGGCAGTCCGCTCAAGTCGGGAAACCCGCCCACGCGGCTGCCCTCGTCTTGGCGGTTCAAATTCTTAATCTGCTCATTCAGTTTGGGAGGGATGAGGGGGGGAGTGGGTGAGGGGGGGAAAGGAAGAATTAACTCTCCTCATCTCCCCATCTCGCTTAATCTGCACCTTCAATTGGCGCAAAACCTTGACGTTGGATATTCTCTGTCACCGTGCGCGGTTCCAGGAATTGCAGCAAGTAGTCTGGACCTCCTGCCTTAGAGCCAACACCAGAGAGTTTGAACCCACCAAACGGTTGCCTAGATACGATCGCACCCGTGATGCTGCGATTGATATACAGGTTGCCGACTTCAAACTGCTCTTGTGCCAGCTGAATGTGGGAGGGCGTTCGAGAGTAGAGACCGCCAGTCAGGGCGTAATTTGTGTTGTTAGCAACTGCGATCGCTTCAGTGAAATCCTTCACCCGCGACACTGCCACAACCGGACCAAAAATTTCTTCCTGGGCAATAGTAGCCGTGGGGGATACTTCACTGAATATCACTGGGCCAATAAAATAGCCAGTATCAGGTGCTGCCATCTCTAGAGCCACTTTTGCCTCTGCCCGTCCTTTCTCGATATACTCCTGGATGCGGTTTCTAGCTTTGGCATCAATAACAGGGCCAACTTGGGTACTGGGTAGCTCGGCTGCACCAATATTGAGCGATCGCGTTGCTTCAACCAGACGCCGCACAAATGCGTCATAGACTGGTTCCAAGACAATTACTCGCGAACAGGCAGAACACTTTTGACCGCTATAACCAAAGGCAGACTGCACAACCCCCACTACTGCCTGATCGAGGTCAGCACTTTCATCCACAATTAGGGTGTTTTTGCCTCCCATCTCAGCGATAACTCGCTTCAGGTGCTTTTGACCGGGTTTTAAAATGGCGGCATCCGCGTAGATCCGGCAACCCACCTCCTGGGAACCAGTAAAGGCAATCAAGTGGACATCAGGATGGTTAACTAGGTAAGCGCCAACCTTTGACCCATTTCCTGGCACATACTGAAACACTCCTTTGGGCATCCCAGCCTCTACCAGAATTTCTGTCAATTTTGCTGCGATCACCGAAGATGTTTCAGCTGGCTTAAGCATAGTGCAATTGCCAGTAACCAACGCTGCGACTGTCATGCCGGTTGCAATAGCGAGAGGGAAGTTCCAGGGAGAAATCACTACAGTAATGCCCCGTGGCTGGTAGCTATACCGATTGGTTTCGCCAGCGATGTCATAGTTATAGCCCTGGTCCAACCGTTCCATCTCTGAAGCGTAGTAGCGGCAGAAGTCAATCGCTTCTGAAACCTCACCATCCGCTTCCCGCAACGCTTTACCAACTTCTAGGACAATCCAGGTGGCTAGTTCCTGCCGCCGTTGTTCCATCAAATCAGCAGCTTTACGCAACACACCAGCGCGTTGCCGTACAGGTGTCCGCCGCCAATTGGGGAATGCTGCCTTTGCCGCCTGGATAGCCTGTTCTGCTTGTTCGATTGAAAGCAGTCCGACTCGACCAATCACCTCACTAGGATTGGAGGGATTGACTGAATCTACTGTTTCTTGAGTAGATTGATATTCCCCATTGAGCAGGGGCAAATAGGTTTTACCCAGCTGTTGGCGGACAGATTGGAAAGCTTGCTGCGATCGCGCTCTTTCTGCCGTATCTGCATAGTCCGTATCCGCTGCATTGATAAATGAATTGATATTAAACGCTGATGGACGCTGATGGACGCTGATGGCTGGAATATCATCTGCGTTTATCTGCGTGAATCCGCGTTTACTACCTTCATCTTCGACAACTGGAGGTGCCAGCAGTTCCTCAACCGGGCGTTCTTCCAAACTTTGTCGTAGGAAAGAACTATTAGCAGTATTCTCCAGCAGTCGGCGAATTAGGTAGGCCATCCCTGGCAGCAGTTCCCCATAAGGGCAATAGACGCGCACTCGATAACCCCGATCAACCAGAGCTTTTGCCAGCTTATCTCCCATACCGTACAAAACTTGCATCTCAAAGCGGCGGCGGGGAATGTTTAGAGTTTCGGCTATGGCGATCGCTTTAGCCTGCGATCGCACGTTATGACTGCCAATTGCCGAGTAAAGATACTCATGGTTTTCCAGCAACATCTGAGTTATTTTCTCAAAATTGGCATCTGTTGCGGCTTTGTCGTTATAAACTGGCTGCGACCAGTCTTTCTGTGCTGCCTTAATTGTCTCCTGATCCCAATAAGCTCCCTTCACCAAACGCACCGTTAGGGGATAGCCACGTTGTTTCGTCCAGTCAATCAAATCCCGCACATCTTGCTCACTATCGCGTAGATAAGCCTGGATGGTAATACCTACATCCGTGCGTGAACGGAACTCCTCTTCCATCAACAGCTGTTTCAAGATCGATAGAGTCAAGTCTTTGTAAGTGTACTGCTCCATATCGAAGTGAACATCTGTCCCTAACTCTTGGGCACGACGCAAGAGTATGCGAATGCGATCGCTCACTCGCTTCTGACTTCCCTGAGCATCGAGTGGGTCGAACTGGGAGTAAAATGACGTTAACTTGACAGAAACCTGAACTCGCGATATACCTCCTTCCTCTGTTTGGTCAATTGCCGCGATCGGCGTCCACGTCTTCGCAGCCTCTGTCAGTTGCGTCATCAAATCTAGGTAGCGCTCTAGATAGGACTGAGCCTCAGCTTCCGTAATTACTGCCTCTCCCAACAGGTCAAGGGTAAAGGCCATCTTTTCCTTACGCAGGCGCTCAAGTGTCTTGATTACCTGTTTAATGTTTTCCCCGGCAATATATTTATGAGCAAGGGTTTCAACAGCTGTAGCAACAGTTGTAGCAGCCAACTGCCCCGGCATAGAGTCAGGATTGGCAAAGTTAAGCATCCCTTTGAGCGCTGCCGGTAGTTCAACTGACTCATCCCTGAGATATTCCTGCAAGTGGGCAGCGATTTCCGGTTTGCTACGCAAAGAGGGTAGACAGTCAATGAAGCGAAACAACTGTACCCGCAGTCCCGGATTACCCATTGCCCAAGCGAGTAACTTATCGTCCCAGCGCATTTGATCGCGCATCTGGGCAAAAAAGGAGCGATTCTCCCGCGTGGCTGCTAGGAGTTGTTTAGCGATTTCTTGAGTTTTAGCTTCGTAGGTGCTTTTTTGTGTTTGTATTACCACTGTTGGCAGACTCCTAGTTTCAGGCAATGCTTTGGTTAACAACCCTTTCTACTTCCTATTGTTACGGTTGAGGATGCTATTCGCACTAGGTTTGTTCATCCCGCAAAAAATAAAATTTTTATCACCCCTCAGCCCTTTGTAGCCTGCATATGGCTTTCAGCACTTGCAGCAACTGGATTGTTCGCTCTGGTTCAATCAGGTTCAATTCTGGCAGCAGCTGATACGTTGGGGGAGTACCTTGCCTGAGATACACAAACTGATAACGCAGTCCATTCGTCACCAACCCCCAAACTGATGTTTGATGCTCTAGACTTTTATAGGCATAAGTCAGCAATTGAGGCAAACCCGCAAATACTTCAGCCAGGCTGTTTTTAGTTTCAATCACCAATATCCAAAAAGGTATACCAATTATTGTTAATGTAGCCTTGTTGACTGACAGAATATCCATTCGCCCTGTAATTTTTGTATCTTCGTCTTCAATGTCAATGTCAGCAATACTCTCCTCCAGCGTGATCTTGATTGGGTATCGATAAAAGCCAGACAATCGCATCAGTGGAGCAAGAGCAAGAAATTTAACCAATCCCTCAGAGATTTTACCTCCTGAAATGTAGTGCTCAAAGTCACTGCGGATTTGCAAAAGGTCTTGTTGTTCAATCTCTGTTAAAGGTTCCAAAGATAATAAGATTGCAAATAATTCATTTGACTGTCTTTCCAAATGCAGAAGACGATGAACATCGTCTAGAAATAGATTACTGGCGTTCGACGAGCGTTTTTGCAACACAACCCCCTGAAATCCATATTGAGCCTTCTAAAAAAGATTAGTGTTTTTGTTTCTTATCCGTCCATAGAGTTCTTCCATCGTCTCGATAAACGAACTCTCCTTGGGCCAAAAGGGCGGAAAGTCACCTTGCTTTTTCACTAGAATCGCTGGAACGCTAGCTTGTGAAGCTGCTTCAACGACTTGGGGCAGGCGTTTTGCCCCATGCCAAAAATCCTTCAAACTTGCAACGGCGACCGCCGAGCGCAGAGCTGGTTTTGTGTAATAAGTGGGGTCGGGAGCAGGCGCGGTTTTTTCTAACGTTAATTCTGCCGATAGGGCTTGTCCTAAAGGCGATTTGGTCAGTTCTTTTTGGAGGGACTCTCTCGATAGCCCCCGCAGTTCAAACAACAAAAACGGATCTTGGTCTAACTGAGCTGCTAGCAAGTAGTACACTCCGGCAATGTGCTTACAAGGGTTGCTCCAGTCAGGACAAGAACAAGTGGTCTTGAAATCGTCTTTACGATGCGGAAGCAAGTGCAGATCTAGTTTGGCAAACGCATCTTCAATATTGTCGGGCATTTCGTTGAGCATTAGTCGTGAAATCAAACTGGCTTTGGAAGCAACGTAGGCGATCGCGGCTGACCAATTTGCAGAGCTGATGGACTTAAACTCAATCGTGGTGGTGTAGAGAGGTTCTTCGTACACCCCAAAGTATGGATTCACCGACCCGCGCACCTGAGCTTTAATCAATCCGTCCTCGATTCCAAAGCTTTTCACTTTGCCTCCTCGGGCATAGGAACGACCCCGACTTAAGCGACCTGAATCCATGATTTTTTCTAGCGCTTCAATGAACCGTTGTCCCCACCATGTCCGAGTAAACTGAGCCATAACCCTTACTCCAAAATTGCGCTCTTGTTCAAGGCAATAAGTTGCTTGAATGCATTGTTATCTAATTCGGTCAACCAGGATTCGTCGGAGCTGACAATTGACCCGGCCAGTTTTTTCTTGTCTTCGAGCATTTCGTCGATGCGCTCTTCCAGGGTGCCAATCGCCACAAATTTATGCACAAACACATTTTTTTTCTGACCGATGCGGAAGGCTCGGTCTGTCGCTTGATTCTCGACAGCAGGGTTCCACCAGCGGTCAAAGTGGAAGACGTGGTTGGCTTTAGTCAGCGTGATGCCGACGCCACCTGCCTTGAGGGACAAAATAAACACCGACGGTTCGGTTTCGAGGTCTTGGAATTCGGCGATCATCTGTTCACGCTTATTGCGGTTGGTGCCACCGTGGATGTAGTAGGTGTTGTAATGGCAGGTCTGGCGTAGGTATTTTTCGAGAGCATCTCCTAGTTCGGTGAATTGAGTGAATATCAGTAGGCTTTCACCTTCGGCCATAACTTCTGCGACCATTTCGCTCAGGCGGCTGAGTTTGTGCGATCGCTCTGGGGTAAAGTCACTCTCGTCTTGCAGGAACTGTCGGGGGTGGTTGCAAATCTGCTTCAATTTCAAGAGGGTGGCCAGAATCAATCCTTTGCGCTGTATGCCTTCGGCTCCGTCTAATTCGCCTGTAATATCCTTGACCAAGGCTTCGTAAAGGGACGCTTGTTCTTTGGTAAGGTTGCAATAGAGCTTTTGCTCGATCTTGTCGGGCAGATCTTTGATGATGGATTGATCAGTCTTTACTCGCCGCAGGATAAACGGTTCTACAAGCTTTTTGAGGGTTGCCGCTCTCACTGAGTCATGATTTTTCTGAATTGGCACTTCAAAGCTTTTGCGGAACTGGGCTTCTTTCCCCAGATAGCCTGGATTCAGAAAGTTGAAAATCGACCAGAGATCCAACAGTCGATTTTCGACAGGAGTTCCGGTGAGTGCCAGCCGATGGGGGGCAGCGAGCTTCAGAATGGCTTTAGTCTGCTCTGCTTTCGGGTTTTTGATGTTCTGCGCTTCGTCTAGGACAACCCGATGCCAATCGATGCTTTCAATGAGTTTTAGATCTTTCCGAATCAGGGTGAAGGAGGTAATGACCACGTTGTTCTGTGCGGCCATTGCTTGAAACTCTTCTGTATCCTTGGCCCGTTCGGTACCGTAATGAACAATAGCCCGCAGATGGGGGGCAAATTTTTCGATTTCCTTGCGCCAATTGCCGACCACGGAGGTCGGCGCAATCAATAAGGTTGGGCAGAGCGAAACGTTGGCTTGTTCTGCTTGTTCATGCTCTTGCACCATTCGTGCGATGACCTGGACGGTTTTTCCCAAGCCCATGTCGTCGGCCAGACAGCCGTTAAGACCCAGTTGTTCCAGGTAGGAAAGCCAGGAAACTCCGCGTTTTTGGTATTCTCGCAAACAGCCTTGCAGTCCAACCGGATCGGCGATCGCCTCCAAACTACTTTTGTCGTTGAGTTTATTGAGCATCTCTGCTAGGGTTTGATCGCGGTCAAACTCGACCTCAAGTTCTGCATTGCCCTCGGCAGTCAATCGCATAAAGTCCAGCAGCGTGAGTTCCGGGTTTTCCTGCTGCTGCTTTTTCCAGAACTCCAGCATTTGCTGCATTTTGTCCTGGTCCAGGTGCATCCACTGTCCCCGGAACTGAACCAAGGGGGATTTTGCCTTGACCAGCTCCAGCCATTCTGCTTCTGTAACCGGTTCGCCGCTAATCGCTAGGTCGTAATGATATTGCACTAGCGTGTCGTACCCAAAGTAGCTCTTGGCCTTATCTTCTCCGCCTGAAAGGGATTTCCCTTTAGCCCGCAGACGCACTTTTGCTCGTTGTTGACCTTTGGGAGTCCACCAGGCCGGGATGATAACCTTATATCCAGCGCTCTCTAAAACCCAGGCCGAATCCTGCAAAAACTCGAAGGCTCCGGGTAGATCCATCAAAATGCTAACGGGTTGATCGGTCTCTAACCCTTGCCAGAGTTTGGGGTAGATCCGTGCTGCATAGCCCAGGTTTAAGAGCAGATTTTGCTCAAAATTCTCGCCCAACTGTTGTTGCAGTTCTTTCTGCCGCTTGGGCTTGAACGACCAATAGTCTGTTAAGGGTACTTGCAGGGATGGATCTTGTTTGGGTGCAACGAGAAACTGGAGCTCCCAAGAGTCTTCTGGCTGGCTGGGCTCTTGAAGCTGAAAGCAGAGGTAGAAAGGGATTGCAGTTTGGGTCCGGCTGATATGATCACGCCAGGTCCGCCACTGCTGATACAGCTCTAGACCTGCATTTTTGCCGAAGGACTGACCATTGGCAGACATGCAATCATGCAAAAGTGTCTCAGAAATTTTTTGATCGAACCCAGCCGTGGAAGGTGTATGGGTCACAATTTCGGTCAATAAGCATTCCGAAAAATGCCGCAATAGCATTTCGCGCTCATAGAATTCTGAAGTCTCCTGTGGTTGGGCAAAACCCGCTACACAGGCTAGAGGCATGTAGTCCACATATCGCTTCAGGTTAGCTTCGTATAGCTCACTAACAATTTCCCAGCTGGGGTAAACCTCAAAGTTGGATTCGCTTTTTTGTTGAGTTTTTGCGGCTGATTTTCCTTTGCTTTTGCCTGAAGTCGTTGGTTTTGGGTTGGAAATCTCCCGATATTTAAGGGCTGGAATGTATTGGTCTTTGAGAATGACTTGCTTAAACGCTTGGGTGTAGTGATACCAAAACAGCAGATCCGCACCCAGTTGCACCTCTGCCAGATTGTTAATGGCGATAAAATGGAGCTCGTTAAGCAGCTTGACAACATTCGTCACCAGCTCGAAATGAAACCCACTGATCTTAATCCAGGTTTTTGCGGCATAGCAGTCTACTTGCCAATATTGCAGGTCAAAGGTTTCAGTGATGTCCTGTTCTAAGTATCGCGCCAGTTCGAGAGAAGGAAGGGGGCGCTCGTCGCTACTCGGCAGCAAAAAATATTGCGGCGAAATTTGCTCTTGAGCTGGATGTGAGTTCTGCTCCGATTTAATCCCTAACTCTTGACTCAGAAACGCCTCAAAGTCCTTCTTGGAAAGCTGGCACGGATGAATATTCTGGGCAGTTTTGCGCTTTTTGCTAGCCTCAGCCGTTTCTACCCAAAGGTAAAATGTGCCCTTTTGGATAAATCCATCTTCTGCTTGAGGAATCCAGGTACCGTGCAGAATTTTCATTGGTGTCTTATGCGGAGGATTCTTGCTGCCACTCTACCAAATCAGAGCAGCGAACGGCTATAAGCTAAGCAAATTTTAAGAAACGGCTTATAAATGAATTATTAAGGAATGCCTGGCAGGGCGACAATCTAACCTGAAGCAGTTGCAGGATAAGGGTTTAAGCTAGTAAAGATAAAAAAAGATAGGTCTAGCTTTGTCAACAAGACCTAGCTAATGATAATGTTGCCTCTATTTTAT
>JAABUQ010007711.1_pt1 | contig 15449 bp, 10 predicted proteins | sample 5560001 | NCBI WGS metagenome assembly JAABUQ01 (sample SAMN10711888, study PRJNA513371) | rock metagenome | isolation source: Antarctica rocks | place: Antarctica: Victoria Land, Finger Mt nord | collected 2015-12-18 | reverse complement strand
CAAAACCGGTTATTGCGATGGTAGCAGGCTACGCTATTGGCGGTGGTCATGTTCTACACCTGCTGTGTGATCTCACTGTTGCGGCTGATAATGCTCGCTTTGGGCAAACTGGTCCACGTGTTGGTAGCTTTGATGCTGGTTGGGGCGCTACCTATATGGCGCGTGTCGTTGGACACAAAAAGGCGCGTGAAATCTGGTATCTGTGCCGGCAATATGATGCACAAGAGGCACTCGACATGGGACTGGTCAATACCGTTGTACCATTGGAACGCCTGGAGGAAGAGACGGTACAATGGGCAAAAGAGATTCTTGAAAAGAGTCCCCTCGCACTGCGCTTCCTCAAGGCCGCCTTTAACGCCGATACCGATGGCCTGGCAGGTATTCAGGAGTTAGCGGGTGATGCGACCATGCTTTACTATATGACAGAAGAAGGGCAAGAGGGCAAGAATGCTTTCTTAGAGAAGCGCAAACCCGACTTCTCGCGTTTCCCACGTTTACCATAACTATTGCGATGAAGATTATCGACATATCCTGGCAAACCTATAGCCTACCCTTCGCGAGCAGCTTTACCACCGCTCATGGTGCGATGGCTACGCGCGAAGGCGCAATTCTTACTATCACAACCGATACGGGTATGCTTGGCATTGGTGAGATGGCTCCACTTCCTGAACTTGGTGGGGGTACGCTTGTTGAAGCATGCGAAGCACTCGCCGCAGTGACAACACGTCTACGAGAAAATCCGCTCGACACAGCTTTGCAGATATTACAACGTGAGCATCTGCCTGCTAGTGTGGCATGTGGGCTAGAGATTGCGCTACTCGATATACTGGGGAAGCGCGATGGGTACCGTATTGGCATGTTGCTCTCTGATGCTCCTCTTCGTTCTGCCGTACCAGTCAATGCGGTTATTGGAGCAAGAGCGGTGGAGGACGCGTTCATCTCTGCGTTGACTGCGAAGGAACAAGGCTTTTCTTGTGTGAAGCTGAAAGTTGGCGGTATGGGGAATAGCACAACAGAGATTGAACGCATTGCGGCAGTGCGTTCAGCTATCGGTCCCGATGTACATTTACGCTTGGACGCGAATGAGGCGTGGACATTCGGGGAGGCGAACAGCATTCTTTCGCGTTGTGTCTCATATCGCATTCAATATATCGAGCAGCCGCTTTCACGCAACGACTTAGTGGGAATGCAACGCCTCCGGCGCACACTGTCTATACCCATAGCTGCCGATGAGGCTGTACACGATATAGAGAGTGCACGCCGTATCATACGTTACGGCTCAGCAGACATACTCATTATCAAGCCACAACTTGCAGGTGGCTTACATGTAAGTAGACACATTATTAGCGAGGCTGCTCAACGAGGAATACAATGTGTGGTCACAACAACAATTGAGTCGGGGATTAGCCTGGCAGCAGCACTACATCTCGCCTCGGCCTCACCAGAAATTACATTAGAGTGTGGGCTTGCCACGCAACATCTATTAGTTGACGATCTTATTTCCGAAGACATTCTCATTCGCAATGGCTTGATGATTGTGCCAACAGACCCTGGTTTAGGCGTCACATTAGACGATGAGGCATTGGAAACATACAGACTTCATTCAGACATTTCTTTTCGTTCACTAGACTCTGACGAGGCATAATTATGCATTCTTCCGACACACTCCTACCCGATTGGCTGACACGTTGTGCCCAAAACCGACCAGAGCATCTCGCCGTTCAGTATGAGAAGACACAATGGAGTTTTGCACAGTTAGACCATGAAGTTTCAAGGCTCGCCCGTCAGTTTGCCAGTATACATGTTCACGAAGGCAGTCGAGTAGCCTTGTTAGCAGCAAACAGCTTGCACTTTGTGACCTGTGTCCATGCGTTGACACGTTTGGGCGCACTTCTTGTTCCCTTAAATACACGCTTGACACTAGACGAGTTACGCTGGCAAGTACGCGATGTACACGCTACTCACCTAATACATGACGTGGAACACGCAGCTATTGCAAGCAAGATTGTAGAGGATGGTTCGCAAGTAGTACAAGCAGCGTTTACTCCAATAGGGGGAAACAGCAACATAACCGTGGTCAGTACGCTTCCAGAGGCGGATGAACCCTTGCGCACACTGATTGACTTAGAAGCCACGCAAGCGATTATGTATACCTCTGGTACGACAGGTACGCCTAAAGGTGCAATCATCACCTATGGCATGCAGTGGTGGAACGCCATTGGTTCAGCACTTAACCTTGGGCATCAGCCCGATGATTGCTGGCTGGCCTGCATGCCGTTCTTTCACATTGGTGGTCTCTCGATTCTCATGCGCAGCGTGATCTACCAGATCAGCGTCGAAGTGCAACAACGTTTTGACCCTATCGAGGTCAATGCAGCCATTCAGCAGCAGGGTGTGACGATTATTTCGGTTGTGGCGGTTATGTTGCAACGTATGCTTGTGGCGTTGGATGCACAAAATAGTGTCTATCCAGCAACGTTGCGGTGTGTCTTGCTCGGCGGAGGTCCGGCACCACAACTCCTGTTGGAAGCGTGTGCAGCAAAGCATATTCCGGTTGTGCAAACCTATGGAATGACAGAGGCGTGTTCGCAAGCGGTAACACTTGCACCCGCAGATGCCTTACGCAAACTTGGCTCGGCAGGACGACCACTTCCGTCGGTTCAGTTACGCATTCTGCACGATGAGAGAGAAGCACAGGCGGGAGAGGCTGGTGAGATATATCTGAAAGGGCCGACGATTACTCCCGGCTATGCTGACCGACCCGACGCTACTGCACAGGCCCTTCAAGATGGCTGGCTCGCTACGGGCGACATTGGCTATCTGGATGAAGAAGGCTATCTCTACGTGCTTGACCGTCGCTCCGACCTGATTATCTCTGGCGGAGAAAATGTGTATCCAGCAGAAATCGAAGCTGTTTTACTTTCGTATCCCGACGTAACCGAAGCCGGAGTCTGTGGACAGGCTGATGCACAATGGGGGCAGGTACCAATTGCCTTTGTGCGCTTAAAAGATGGTAGTACAGTCAGTACGAAGGAATTGATGGAGTATACATCTCAACGACTTGCACGCTACAAGCATCTGCGCGATGTGCATGTTGTAGAGCAATTACCGCGCAACTCGTCGGGAAAGTTGTTGCGTAGGGAGTTGATGAAATTGTTGCCATTGTAGTGCTCTGACCCAATTGATTTGACACCATGTCGTAGGGACCACGTTGACGGCGTCCAAGGCGCAATGTATTGTACGAAATCATGCCAATCATGGATTCAAGCGGGATGAGAATAAATCTCGTGTATGCAATGAGAAAAGTATAGCCGATAAATCGGCCTCTGGACGCCGTCAACGTGGTCCCTACGAAGATGGATTCATGTTCCACGAAGGTAGAGTTTTTGTGGAGTAGGAGTATTCATTGTCATTCATCAATCCTTTCTTGATACGTGTGATTGTATCTGTTTGTAGGCTCATACGCATTCTCGCTGATTCGGTGACAGCTCTTGTGTTGAGATCTGTCCGAAAGGCTCCTAGAGCAAGTTGACGAAAACGAATTTTCGAGGCGATCACCTAAAACAACGAGATTGCGTATAAGACTCTGAATTGAACATTAGGATATACGTATCAATAGCCCCACTGTGAGTCTGTGTGTGACCACTAGACATAGCATATTTGCACAAGTATAATACTGGACATGGGAACAACCCGGCGAAAGCTGCAGGATATGTGGATGAGGGTAAGTTGTCAACGAGCATGAAAAACTGGAGAGATGACCGTCGAAAGGAGTGCGACATCATGCCACCCAACAGGAACCCCTCCAAGGATGATAATCCTAGTACTTATGTGATTTACGCGAGTAAGAAAAAGGCAGAACTTCACCGCCTGCTCCTTCAGGACCGCATGATCACAACAGCAATGGGTGGCGTTCTCCCAGAGCAAACGGAGCCAGGCGATTTTCATCGTGTCCTCGATGTTGGATGCGGCACTGGCGGGTGGCTTCTGGAAGCGGCCCAGACCTATCCAGCAATGAAGTTGGTGGGCGTTGACATCAACAAGCAGTTGATTGCGTATGCCCAATCTCAGTCGGAAGCTCAGGGTCTCAAAGATCGGGTCGAGTTTCAGATGATGGATGTGCTTCATGAACTCGCATTTCCAAAGAACTCGTTTGATCTGGTCAACCTGCGGTATGGTACGAGTTACGTGCGAACCTGGGATTGGCCCAAATTGCTCCTTGAAATGCAGCAGGTCACTCGTCCAGGTGGGATGATTCGAGTAACAGATTGTGAAGTCGTTGTACAGAGCACCAGTTCAGCACTGACACAATTCTGCGAGATGTTTGTTCGTGCCCTTTACCGGGCAGGGCATCTTTTTACCGAGGAAGGTGCAGGATTGACGAACCATCTGGCAGAATTACTCACGAACAGTTGGTGCGAGGAGGTGCAGACCAAAGCCTATCCCCTGGAATTCGGGGCAGGAACACCAGAAGCACAGTCTTTCGTTGAGGATATGAGGTCTGTGATTCAAACATCTCGCCCATTTATTCAGAAATGGGTGGGCATTCCCAAGGACTATGACACCATCTATCGGCAAGCCTGCAAAGAGATGGAGCAACCTGATTTCCATGCAACGTGGCCTCATTGGACAGCATGGGGAAGCAAGCCTCTCTCAATGGGAAAATAGCCTTGCCATGCCTGTACCTATTACCTGCGATGATGCGGTAGTAACAAGAAAATGTCTTTCTTGAAGGAGCGGAACGATGGAACTTGCCAACGAAACCGTTGTCTCTTTAGAGGTTGCTCCACTTAAATTTGGCATGGGTGCCACAGAGGAGGTCGGCTACGACCTTAAACGATTAGGCGTCACGAAAGCCTTAATTTTAACCGACAAACATATTAAGGCAACGGGACTAACCGAGCGTGTGCAGGAGTATATTCGCGAGGAAGGCATTAGTGCCGAAATCTACGATGAGGTTGAGGTCGAGCCAACAAATAAGTCGTTTGAAGCGGCTGCGGCCTGGGCTGCTGATGGCAACTATGATGGCTTTGTCTCCGTTGGTGGTGGCAGTACAATTGATACCGCAAAAGTGGTCAATTTGCTGGCAACGTATCCTGCACCGATTATGGACTACATCAATAAGCCTATTGGCAAAGCAAAGCCTGTTCCTGGCAAACTCAAACCGCATGTGGCTATTCCAACAACCGCAGGCACGGGGAGCGAAGGAACTCCTGTTGCAGTGCTTGATATACTCGATCTCAAGCTGAAAACAGGCATTGCACATTCCTATCTTCGTCCATCATTAGGTATCGTCGATCCTATGAACACGGTGACGATGCCCTCGGCGGTCACAGCGGCTACCGGTTTTGATGTTCTGACACATGCGCTTGAGTCCTACACAGCGCGTCCCTATACAGCACGTCCACGCTATGCGAATCCGGCAGAGCGACCACCTTATCAAGGCTCAAATCCAATTAGTGATCTCTGGTCGGAGCAGGCCATTCGCTATCTCGGTCAGTATTTGCGCCGTGCAGTAGCCAATGGGTGGGATTTAGAGGCACGTTCGTACATGGCTCTTGCGGCCTCTGCCGCGGGCGTTGGCTTTGGAACAGCGGGTGTACATATTCCGCACGCCGCTGGCTATCCATTAGCGGGTCGTGTACGTGACTTTGTTCCGGCGGGCTATCAAACACAACACGCAATGGTGCCACATGGCATTTCTGTGGTTATGACAGCACCTTCAGCATTCCGCTTTACGTATATAACCAATCCCGAACGACACCTGCACGCGGCAGAGATGCTAGGCATCTCAACAAAGGGTATGAGCCAGGAAGAGGGTCGTGAAGCATTGCCACGCGCCATCATTCAATTGATGCGTGACTGCAATATTCCTAATGGCGTAAGCGGTCTTGGCTATGGGAAAAGTGACATCAATGATCTCGTTGAAGGCACGATGAAACAACAGCGCTTGCTAGCAGTGTGTCCACGCGACGTTACAGCCGATATCGTGGAAGACATTTTTCATGCATCCATGAATTATTGGTAAGCATTCTGGTACTAAGTATAAATACTCTGGCTCAACTAGCTGAACCAAAGTATTTATACTTAGCACTAAACGCGTTCTACTCTTCGCTTGCTGTTAGGGCCGTAACCATTGACTCATCAACGAGTGGGCCAGTTACGCGCAGACTGCCATCAGACGCTTTCGAGGCAAAAGTGAGTGAACTGTAGGTGACAGTTACTTTGACGTCACGGTTACGCACGCCGACATGCATGGGAGTAGACTCCACCGCTTTTTTGATCCGTTGCGCCACGATCTCAGCACCATGCTGCTCAGCACGGATAACGGCGGTTACAATGCCTGCACCATTGATAGACAGCTTATCTTCCTTACGAACACGAGTGCGCAGGAATGGCAGTATTTTACGCGCGACTTCGGTTGCCTCACGGTCCTCACGCTCACGATGAATATCGTTACCTGATGCACCTTCAAGCGTGATGCGGAACACGAGTACACTTTGTGCATTGCAAATGCGTCGCATTTTACGCTGACCCGCTTCCAGGTCTTTCGTCGAGTCAACCATCTGCCAGATGTGGTGTTCACGTTTGCGCCAGAAGTCGTAGTGACCCTGGACACGCGCATAGCTTTCGAGCAACATTGTGCCAGTTGTCCACATAGCCTGTTTAGGCGTGCTCATGGTGAAGTCGCGACATGCGATAAGCTGACGCAGAATTGGTGAAGCCTTCATGGTCGAGGCTTCATAGTTCTGTTGCGCACGCACCTTCAAATGCCCTGCATAAATACGTCGGCGCTGCTTGAGAAAGTCGTGTATGTTCACAGGTCCTTTATTATACACAACACATTCCGGTCTATACATCAATTGATAGTTAAGTTGAGATATAAACGCTTGTATAGAAATTTCATCTACAGCACTATTGGCGGGGATGCTTGGAATGATAGTACGAAATGCAATAATTTCGCCGAGTTTCGCATGAGAGCGAGCTAGACGATCATGTAAGCGCCATAAGAGATGAACTGAATGTCCCATGAATGTTGATGCATCGTTGACAGGGACAGGACGACCACCCGTCATTCCAATTTCAGGATCCAGGAATGGTGAGCAGAGATGCTCAAGTGCGAATTCTTCTGGAATCACATCTGCGCCGACTAAAACCGCTACCTCGCTCGTTGTTTGTTTTAGAAAGAGATTGATAGCTGATGCTTTGCCTTCGCGCTTCTCCTGTACATAAAGACGAACACGCGGCTCTTTCAACGCGATCTCTGCAATAATTGGGACGGTACGGTCAGTGCAGCCACTTGCAACAACGATCACCTCCTCTATGCGAATGGATGGCCCCTCCTGCTTAAGAACTGCATTAATAGTACGAGCGATATTGGCCTCTTCGTTATGCGCCATAATGCCGATACTACAGCCTACGCTCTTGTCGCTTACATGTAATTGCTCATCCAGTTGTGCTGTTGGCAGGTTCTGCTGCCCTCTATTGCCAGTGCTATTATTTACAATATCTACTCTTGTCGCCACGGAAGACGTCTCCTTTGCCAGAATAATATAGAGCCTATTTTTAATTTTTCTTTTTCTGGTATTCCGCTTCTACATAGCTCTACATCAAATGAACTTCCCCACCATTGTTTTGTAGCGTATCATCTTGACGTTGTGGAAAAAGATAAGAATTGGTTAAGATACGGTTGTAAATATATCAATCTCGTTATGAAAACACAAGTTGTATAGTACGTTAGGTTCATAGCAGAAAGACAAGAGAGAAAAAACAGTGTATAGTACAGAAGTTAGGACTGTACTATACACTGTTTTTTCTTTTTCTAAAGAAGATAGAAAGACTTTTATGCTTCCAAAAGAACATGCAATACTTTCCACGGCGGCAGCACTTGTAGCACTGCCATGGCTCAAAAAAGATACCTGGCTTCCTTTCGCATCAAGTATTTTGATTGACGTTGATCACTACCTCTGGCACGCTGTCACCTACCGGACGTTGAGTCTACGTGCTGCTGTGCGCTACTATAGGCAGGCTGAGCCACCGCAACTCACGGAAGCTCGACTGCTCCACCACCCACTTGTACTGGGAACGCTGCTCTTTCTTGTGTTGCGTCTGCGTTCGCGCACACTTGGTCTGATTCTCGCTGGTTTGCTCTTTCATGTCAGCCTGGATGTCATTCACGTTACACAGTTGAGCCATCTGAAGCGTTCACTAAGCGAACAAGCTAACTATACCTGTTCCGAATGTAACCAACATTTCGATGCATTACAACTCCATACATCCTATTTAACACCAAATCTACTCGACCGCTACAATCCGCAACATTTTATTGTATTGTGTCCAACCTGCCACGAACGTGCTCATGCATCATGGCTGTGAAGAACACCGACAAATGAATGTATGGTCTGATTTCATCAAACCCATACATTCATTTTCTCCTCTCATCCCCTTATCTGCTCGTCAAAATTCATCAGGTGACAATCGCATAGTACTATGCTATAATCGTGTCAATGTTTGAAAAGGATGCTGTGTGTACAGGAAATACTTGCAGACGAAAGCGAGGAAACTCTTGGTATTAAGTGCATATCTCCCGGCAATCAGAATAGTTCAGATTATCCTCTGTGTTGCCGTTATCGTTTTTATTCTCTTACAGGCGCGTGGTGCGGGTCTTGGCAGTGCCTTTGGTGGTAGTAGCACAGGTTCAGTTTTTAAGACACGGCGCGGTGTAGAACGTCTTATCTTCAATATCACTATTGTCTTTGTGGTGCTTTTCTGTCTCATCTCAATACTCAGTGCAGCAATTCGATAAGCCAAAATATAGAAAATCGGTTACTTCATTACGTGGATGTTGGGGCAGTCACCAGCACATAGTATCTACATTTTTTGTATTGCTATGTGCTATAGGTTTTTGTGTTGCTGGTTGTGGCACACTTTCCAACGGGCAAGCTAGCACATCTCCTCCAAGTCATCCGATACTACAGCAGGGTCCCAAAGCGCGTCTCACCTATGTGGCTATAGGCGCCTCTGACACTTATGGTTTTGGTACGGATGATCCGCAAACGCAAAGTTGGCCCGCGGACCTTTCTACGAAACTAGGGAACGATGTTCATCTCATCAACCTTGGTATTCCTGGTGTTCATGCCGATAGTGCGCTGCATGTTGAGGTACCGATTGCGCTCGACAGCCATCCAGATATCGTTACTGTGTGGCTTGCCGTGAACGATCTTGCTGATAACGTGTCGCTTGCCAACTATACGCATAGTCTTGATACTATCCTGACACACCTGCAAACGTTGACTCCACATACGCGTATCGTTGTGGCAAATGTACCGGATATTACCTTCCTACCGCATTTTCAGACGCAGGATGCACAAGCACTTCACGCACGAATCGCTGCTTACAACACAATTATTGCCTCTCTTGTACAGGAACATCATGCATTACTCGTAGACTTGTATGCTCGTTGGCAAGACCTCGCCAACCATCCCGACTATATCAGTAACGATGGTTTCCATCCTAATGCATTTGGCTATGCTGCCATTGCAACTATCTTTTATCAGGTTCTACAGGAAAACAGGTAGATGACGCAAATATTTGGTATTCCTCTTGACAAACTTACAATAATTCTTGTAAGTATTACTCTTGTTATCGTTGGTGCTGTTCTGCTTTTAGCGCTTACAAACACGATCTTTTTCAAGATAGGAGTTCGCAACATTCCTCGTCGGCGTTTACAAATGTTGCTCATTGTGTTTGCGCTTATGCTCTCGACGACGCTGCTTTCTAGTGTCCTCGCAACTGGTGATGTGATTAATGCCGCCGTTCAGAGTGTTGCTATCTACAACTATGGGAATATCGATGAAATTATTGAGGGTGGGCGTGGTCCGCTCAGCCTCTATTCCTCTGGCGTCTACTACTCGCTGCTCGACCAGAGCAAACACAACACAGATATTACCGCGATAGGTGCTGCATTGCGCGAACGCAACCTGCTGGTGGCAGATCAAACATCGCGTCAGGTACGTTCAAAGGTGACAGGGCTAGGCATTATTCCGGGGAGTGAAGAAGGGTTTGGTGGTATGCAGGACGCGAATAGCAAAAAGCATCTGGCTATTGCTAGTCTTGCCGCGAATCAAGTGTATCTTAACCAGACTGCCGCACAACTGCTCAACGCTCATGCTGGCGATACACTCTACCTCTACTCTAATCGCTGGTCTGGACAACGCTATACCATGCACATCGTGGCTATTGTGCAAAATGGAGGGTTGGTTGGCGATAATCCTTTTCTTCTCAGTACAGCAAAAACCTTTCAAAACATTGAGAGCAGTAGTGATGCCATTAATCAAGTCTTCATCGCCAATCGCGGCAGTGGTGGTGTAAGTGGTGTTGGTCTTACAGATCGTGTTACCGCTACACTGAATCAGCAACTTTCTGACGGTGTTCACGTTATACAGATCAAGCAGCAAGGTGTGAACAATGCACAGAAGGCACAGGACATCTTCTCACGTATCTTCAGTCTCTTTAGCCTCTTTGCTCTAGCAATTGGTCTTCTCCTAATCTTCCTCATTTTTATTTTGTTAGCAGCCGAGCGACGTGCTGAAATGGGTATGGCACGTGCAATTGGTGTGCAACGTCGGCATCTTATCCTCATGTTTCTCTTTGAAGGTGCCATTTATGATGTGCTTTCATCAATCGTGGGGCTTGCTACAGGTATTGGTATAGGTACACTGCTTGTGGTCTTTCTCGGTCCAATTCTGGTACGCTTCAACTTTCCGCTCAAGCTCACCTTTCAGCCACGCAGCTTGATTATTGCCTATTGTCTTGGTGTGATCTTCACCTTCTGCTCGGTTGCGCTCTCGTCCTGGTTAGTTAGCCGTATGACCGTGGTAGAGGCCATGCGTGATTTACCGGAGCCGGGTCACTATGCCCTTTCGCTTGGTGAACTGGGTGTACGTCTTCTTGACCTACTTAAACAGTTAGGGCAGGCACTTACGAAGCATCCTCGTGTCAATCTACGCCGTGCAAGACGTATTCTGTTAGAGCACATTCCTGAGACAGTCATCGGCTTTGTACGTTCGCTCGTCGCACTAGGCTTTCTTCCACTTCTTGCTGGCTACTGGCTTACGCAGGTTGGGTTGGAGCAAGCGCTTATCATTGCGTTCTCGCTTGGCCTGTCACTGCTCGCGATTGGCGTTGGTTTGCTCCTCAAAGCTATTTTGCTACAGCTTTACCAAATAGGTGTTCGCATCTCGCCACAAAAGACGAAAGTGCTGCGAAGCGAGGATGTTTCCACAGTGCTTAATCGCATGGTATCCACGCTGATCGCATTAGCTATTGCTGCATATTGGGCGTTGCCATTTGACGTATTAGGACAATTTGGCCTGCCACGTTTTCAAGGTGGAATCGAAGTCTTTTTTGTTGCAGGCATGATGATGGTTATGGGTACAGTGTGGGCGATTGTCGTGAATGCAGAATTGATTGTGGGACCTTTGTTAGCACTTTGCTCACGCCTTCCTGGTATTTACGCAATGACTCGACTTGCCTCTGCATATCCTCTTCATCGAAGATTGCGCACAGGGCTAAGCGTGATTATGTTTAGCCTGGTGGTCTTTGCGATGACGGTGATGGCGATTATTACCAATGCAACACAAAGCTCGTATGTTGACATTAACGCGCAGACAGGCGGTTACGACATTCAGGCTACAGCCTACTTCAAACCTTTGCAAAATATAAGTACATCGCTTGCGCAGCACGGCATCAACTCGAATGCATTTTCCACTATTGGTGTACGGAATACGACGGTAGTGGGAATGCTTCAGCCTAGCGCAGTGACGCCACGCTGGTCGCTTTATCCAGCACAAGTTGTGAGTGGGGGCTTCTTACAAGGCTATGGGCTACACCTTTCGGCACGTGCGAAGGGCTTCGAGAGCGATAGCACAGTATGGCAAGCACTACAACGCCATCCAGATTATGCTCTTATTGATAGTAGTGCATTGCCATACAACCCTAATGTGGTAAGTAATACAGGTGTTTATGACCCTTCATCACCATCGGCAAATGATGCTGGTGCGCCCGCGACACCACCAGGATTTGATTCTCACTACACGTTTTCGGTCAACGGCGTGTATCAAGGTGATACAAGCTTTGCCGCTGTCCCAGTATGGATTACGGGACTCTCAGTAAAACAGTCTGTCAAGCTAACAATTATTGGCGTCGTCGATAATAGTGATAGTTCACACTTTGGTCTCTACATTCCTCGTTCCACGTATAGTAATACGAGCATCACAACCAGTGCGAGTGATACTGGTAGTATTGGGACGAATGCACCTAACCCTAATGCGCCTGAAGCACAAACGTACGACTTTAAGGTCGCACCTGGTCAAGACAAACGAGCACTCGCGTTAGCACTTGGCTCTGCGTTTCTTGATAACGGTTTAGAGACAACCGTCTTGGAGGATGCCATTTGGGAAGTACGTGGACCACGTATTCTACTGAGCAATGTTTTATTAGGTGTTGTCGGCATGACACTCTTACTAGGTGTTGCTGCCCTTGCGATTACGGGAACGCGTGCAGTCATCGAACGCCGCCAACAGATAGGTATGCTGCGTGCCCTCGGCTGCAAACGTCGTCTTATTCAGGGGGCCTTCTTGCTCGAATCGTTCTTGGTTGGAGCCTTAGGAGGTATACTTGGGTTATTACTTGGAGTGCTTCTTGCACGCAACATCTTTGCCGCAAATTTCTTTGAGCAATTCCAGACGGGCCTCACCTTCTCGATACCATGGAATCAACTGGGCATCATTGTAGGTATCGCACTACTTGCATCCTTCCTCGGCGCAATTTTACCTTCATGGCAAGCTGGAAAGATCACGCCTGCAGAAGCGTTACGCTACCAATAGGCATACTGACGAGAGCAATTGCTCTCGTCAGTATGCCTATTGACACAAATGGATAAGTCTCCTACAATCCCTATAGCGTAGTGCGAATAGCGGTTATGTTATTGGAGTGCGTGTTTAATGGACGATACATCTTCTGCATCAGAACAACCAACGCAAGCTCGTACTACCTTGGAGCTAGCTGGCACTCTTCCCGTTGTAGCGACACGTGTAGGGCAACAGATGGGCAAGTATCGGCTTGTTCAATTACTTGCCAATGGTGGCTTTGCCGAGGTATATCTTGGCGAACATGTGTATCTCACAACACAAGCTGCAATCAAGATACTGCATGCACGACTTACCACTGAAGAACTTGAGCGATTTCGAGAAGAGGCTCGCATAGTTGCACGTTTGCGTCACCCTCATATCATCAACATCCGTGACTTCGATGTTCAAGACGGCACGCCATTTATTGTTATGGATTATGCGCCGAATGGAACTTTACGCCAACGGCATGCAAGGCATACCACTGTATCTGAAACAACCGTTTTATTATACGTTAGACAGATCGCTGAGGCACTACAGTATGCACACATAAACAAGCTTATTCATCGCGACGTTAAGCCAGAAAATATGTTGGTAGGCCACGATAACGAGATTCTCTTGAGCGACTTTGGCATTGCGGTCGTCGTACAAACATCGCGTGCCGAGATAGAACATAGCATTATCGGCACCGTCTCCTATATGTCACCGGAGCAGTTCAAGGGACAAGCACTGCCCGCTAGTGATCAGTATGCACTCGCCGTTGTCCTTTATGAGTGGCTTTGTGGAAGATGCCCTTTTCAAGGTACGATTACGGAGATTATGGCACAACACATCTATGATGAACCTGCTCCACTACGTGTATATAATCCTCAGATATCTTTAGCTGTAGAGCAAGTAATACTTAAAGCCTTGTCGAAAAATCCTGAACAACGTTATCCAACAATGCTCGATTTTGCTCATGCATTTGAGAATACCAGTCCAAAACAAACACTCCTGACACGCGAACCAATACTTTTACGTGAAAATGGTTCTACATCTGACAACTATGCAGCAAAAACGCTACGCGCAATCGCAGCAGAGGGAAGTGTTCGAGAGGGAGCAGCAATAGAAAAACATCTAACATGGAAGAAACGGTTTTCAAGACGCTCGTTACTATTTGGTCTTGGAGGCGTTACCGTACTAGGTTTAACAGGTAGTGGTCTTGTGTGGTTTGTACGTACTCACACCTATAGAGATCCTAAAGCTCTCATCACTCCTACAACACCACCTACTCCCACGGGGACGCTGCTTCTCACCTATCATAGTCACACGGATACAGTAAATGCTGTTGCATGGTCTCCATCTGATGGTTCATCTATTGCATCAGCAAGCCGAGATAAAACGGTTCGTGTTTGGAGTGTGGCCTCAGGAGCAGACACGCTCAGTTACACAGGACATAGTGATATAGTAAACGCAGTAGCATGGGCGTTGGACGGTCAACATGTTGCCTCTGGTGGTAATGACAAGACAGTGCAAATATGGCCCGTTAGCAGTGCCAATGACCAACCTTTCAGCTATCAAGGGCATAGTGACACAGTAAACTGTGTTATTTGGTTGACCGATGGTAGTACACAATATATAGCCTCTGCGAGTAATGATAAAACGGTACGTATATGGAAACGTGATGGTAGTGATATTACAACGTACACAGAACATACCGATGCAGTACGCACCGTTGCGTTATCGCCTGACGGCAAGTATATTGCTTCGGGTGGAGAGGATAAAACAGGACGCGTTTGGCCTGCTCCTATTAGTGCCAACAATTCAGTAAGCACACCCGATACAGCTAGCCCAACGGCAGTTGCATTTTTTCAAAAACATAGTGCAGGAATTAGAACACTTACATGGTCGCCTGATGGAAAATATATTGCTTCTGGTGGGGAAGATAATATGGTATTTATTTGGTATGCTCTTATTGGAGGCAATCCACTTGTTACTTATCAAGGACATAGCGCACCAGTAAATGCCGTGTCATGGTCACCTGACGGAAACCTGCTTGCTTCCGCAAGTGACGATGGAACAGTACATATTTGGCAAGCTTCTGATGGAAGTAAGCAGTATGTTTATTCAGGCCATTCTACAGGTTCACCCAATACAGTGACTAGCGTGATATGGTCGCCTGATGGCGCAACACTAGCTTCAGCAGGAGTAGACAGAACAGTACAAGTGTGGCACGCCTAAAACTTTATCCTTGAGAAGCAAAAAACAAGTGTAGCACTACAGTTGCTACACTTGTTTTTTGCTTCTTTTGCACATTTCTGAAAATGATAACTACCTCAATTTTGTCGAACGCCCTGTTGTACTGCAAGAATACAAAGCAGAGGAACGCGTTCAATTCATCGCCTAACCCATAGATACGACATATATAATGAAACAAGCCATTCGGTCATTAGGGCCACTTCACTGCACCTGTTACCAGGCGTGCATGCGTGGTCTATCTACCAGGTACTCTTCCTGGGACCTTGTCCTCCTGCTACAGAGAGAGGAGGGAAGACTCATCTT
>JAABUQ010007710.1_pt1 | contig 15452 bp, 13 predicted proteins | sample 5560001 | NCBI WGS metagenome assembly JAABUQ01 (sample SAMN10711888, study PRJNA513371) | rock metagenome | isolation source: Antarctica rocks | place: Antarctica: Victoria Land, Finger Mt nord | collected 2015-12-18 | reverse complement strand
CAACGCCGATCCCAAGCCATTCGTGTGGGTCAAGTCCGCTGACGACATCCTGGCCAGCATCGCTCGCTTTGCTCTGCGAACTTCTGAGACAGAACACTAGCAGCGCTCTCGGGAATTGCGAACCATCTGGCGTGGGCCAGACGCGCCGATAGATGAGCTCACCGGGTTGTTGTGTTGAGACTCCTCTGGCAAGGGTACTCCCCGATGGCGCGGGCAGGCGCGCCGTGTCCCAGCTACGATGTACGCACGCTGTCGTTCTCCCGCAGCTCGGCCGCCGGCCTGCGCAGGCTCACGTTGCCCGTCTCCAACACGTACGCGTAGTCGGCCGCCCAGAGGGGTGTGAGTCAGGATTTTGGCTGAGCGACAATGGCACGGTGACCGCCGGGCGCTGCCCGCTTCAGCGGGTTCGGCCCGATGATCAACTGGGTGCCAACGTTGAGGACCGTATCCAGTCCAAGCGTGGCCACGACCAGGGTGCGATCCTGCTTGCCCTGGCTCTCCAGGAACCGCTCGCAACTGGGACGACGCGTCGCTCACCTCCACGTAACTCGAGCGTTATGCCCGAGGGCGCAATTTCGCCAACGCGCAGTGACGCCAAAGCGTGCGGGCCCAGCTGCAAGGCCAGCGCCAGTGCCGCCGCGGCTGCCAAACCGGGTGTACACAGACCGCGCAGACGATTTGCCATATCTGCGCCGGACGGCGGCCCGAACTCCGCGGCGCCGCGCAGCGCCTGGGGCGGTACGTGCACCTCGAGCAGCAGGCCGAAGCGGAAGTAGGCAGCCTGAGCAGCCCGCAGGCGCACCAGCGTCTCCGAAGGTGAACTGGTGGAGGCAATCAAAGTATTGAGTTGGTTCATAGCCTCGCCCTGGAAGCGATACCAGCCGCGGTTGAGCTCGTTGTGCACCCGCACTTGGCGGTCCAGGATGTACTGGCTGCGGGGGATCTTGGCGTCGAGCTCGCCCAGCTCGAGCTCCACTGAGCGAAAGTGTTCACGGATCTCCCGCTGTGTGCCTAGCGAAGGCTGCGCCCTCAAACCAACGAGTCGGCTGATCGATAGGGGCTTGATGGAGTGACTTTGGCCGGGGGCCGGCGCTTGCGGACCGACCCGCCGGAATAGCTGGGGTGGCACGATGAGGGTATACACACCACCCTTGCGGGAGGATCCCCCATGGTCGCCGCCAGCCTCGCCTCCATTATGGACGATCATGTCGCCCTGTCCATCACGTGTTTGGACCGACTGTATCTGAACGGCTACGTGCCGACGCTCCAGGCGCCCGGCCAACTGGTGCGCTTCTGTCGGGAACATCTGGGGAAGCCGATCGCGTCACCGGCCCTGTTCGGCCCGTTGCACGACCGCTTCGTCCAGGCTGTGCAGACGTTCGCCGTCGAACACGAGGTGCCGTTGATCCACTTCAAACGTGGTCAACGGAAAGACACGATCGCCGCCCAGTATCGGAGGCACTCGAAGGTTGACGACGGCGTGGTATTCATCGGCATCGCTCAGGAAAAGGCGACGTCCTTCAAAGCCCGCAAAGTCGTGGCCGAGAGCGGCGGCGTTTCCTTTGACTTTAGCCGCCAGTCGGTCGCCGTCAATCAGATCTACTTTTACGTGCAGGACGCCGAGTGGGGCCCAGCCTTTCTCAAGGTCGGCACGTATCTGCCCTACCCGGTTCGCCTGTGTCTGAACGGCCACCACTGGGCGCAACAGCAGCTTCGCCGAGCGGGCGTGGCCTTCGAAGCGCTCGACAACGGCTTTCGCTGGTGCGAGAACCCGGCTCGCTTGCAAGCCGTGTGCGACGCGCTTGGGCCCAGCGACGTGCAGACGTTCTTCGAGCGTTGGGTCGATCGTCTGCCCTGGCCACTGAGGTCAGTCGATCGTGCGGCCGGGTATCGGCATCGGCTGAGCCTGTGGCAGGTCGAGGTGAGCCTGACCCAGATCTTCCGCGAGCCCGTCTACGGCCGGCGGATGTTCGAAGCCATCCTGCGTGAGAACCTGGATCTGGGTCGTCCCGACCGAGTCAGTCTGCTCTTTCCAACCCGTCTGACGCGTGCCACGCCACCACCCACACGCGGCTACCGCACACGTATCATCACCGCTGGGGTCACGCCGACGCTCCACGTGAGCTTCAAGCACTCCGACCTCAAGCAGTATTTCAAGGGCTGCGGCATACGCACCGAGACGACCTTCAATGACCCGACGGATATGCAGCGGACCAAGGGGCTCGAGACGCTGCCGCACCTCCGCGAGGTCGGCCGCCGGATGAACGAGCGCCTCCTGGAGACAGAGCGTCTCAGCCACAGTTTCGCCGTGTCCACACCCCTGGTGGATCGCGTCCAGCCGCCCCTCGGCACGGGCAGCCGACGCGTGGCTGGCCTTCGGCTGAGTGATCCGCGGGTGCTCGCCCTGCTCCAAGCGCTGTGTTCGTTCAGTCACCTCCCGCTGGGCTTCCGCAACCGCGACCTGCGGCCGCAGGTGGCGCATCTGCTCCGCTGGGACCTCGCCCGCTACTCGCCAGGTGCGATGACCTACGATCTTCGCCGTCTTCGGCTGCACGGTCTCATCCAACGCGTGCCACATACCTTCCGTTACGTCGTTACGCCGGCCGGTCTGCAACTCGCCTTCGTTCTCAGTCGGATTTATCTTCGCCTGCTCCAGCCAGACTGGTCTGCTTGCGTCGCTTCGACCACCGATCTTCCCGAACCGTTGCGAAGCCCCTCGTGCAACTCGACGCCGCCCTCCAACTCCTCACAGCTCCGTCCCACTCAGCTTCTGCTAACCAGCTTCATGCAGCCTGAAACGTGACTCGTCCGTCACGCTCCCGCCTCATTGAGGCGGCTAGGAAATAGCAGGGTCGCGTACCGGAGGGTTACTGTGGCGGCTGCGTATCGATCAGCGGGTCAGCGTGGCGATGGATGAGGCCCACTCGCCTGCCTCCTCGCCGAACATGTGCGTCACGCGGTATGTTTTCTCGACCAAAGAAGGATTGGTGCACGCAAGTCGGTTTCAGATGTCATGCCTGATTCGGTCCTCTAAGAATTCGTTCTAAGTGGTCTGGCGACACCCGCCTGAAGTGGGATGGTAGCATGCAGCAACAGGTCGGTAATCGCTGAGAGGAACCTCAGATGCGTGCTACTGGTGTTGTGAGTCGCCGGTCTCTTCTCCTTTCGACGATCTTCGGTGCGGTCAGCGCAGCCGGCCTGACGGCGTGCGGGCAGGCAGCGGCACCCGCGTCGCAAGGGGGCGCGCAGCCCGCGGCGGCTCATGCGAAGAACGTGAAGCTCACCTACTGGGATCCGATCCCGCGCCCCGTGACGGAGGACGTCTACAAGAAGATCATCACCAACTACGAAGCAAAGAACCCTGGGGTCACGGTCGAGTTCCTGGGCGTCCCGCAACAGACCGCCCGCGAGAAGTACATCAACGCCGTCAGCACCGACAGCGCTCCGGACGTGGCCTTCAATTCGTTCCTCTCCGAGCTGTCGGCCATGAACGTGCTCGTGGACCTCACGCCTTACCTGGCCAAGTGGCCAGAGAAGTCGTCGTTCAGCAACGACGTGTGGGACTCCCTAAAGTTCCAGTCCGGTGGCGAGGCAATTAACGCGCTGCCCATGTGGGGCACCACCGACGCGCTCTGGTACCGCACCGACTGGTTCAAGGAGAAGAACCTGCCAGCACCGGACACATACCAGCAGATGGAGGCCGCGGCGCGTGAGCTGACCGACAAAACGAACAACCGCTACGGGTTCACGATGCGTGGTGGGCAGGGAGGCTACGCCTACATGATCAACTGGATGCTGAGCTTCGCCGGCGCCACCCGCCTGTTCAGCGACGACGGCACCTGCCAGTTGAGCCAGCCCGACTTTGTCAAGGGGCTGGAGTGGTACGCCAGCCTCCACTACAACGGCTACACCCCGCCCAGCTCGGTCACCGACGCCTACCAGCAAATGGTGGGGAACTTCGGGTCCGGTACGGCCGCCATGATGCAGCATAACAACGGCTCCATCGCGGAAAACAAGAAGAACCTGAAGGAAGGGACGTTCATGAGTACGCCCCTCCCGTTGGGTCCAAAGGACAAGCGCGCCGTCCCCGACGCGTCGCCCCTAGGACCCTCGGTCTTCAAGAGCTCGAAGAACATCGACGAGGCGGTCAAGTTCGCGCTCTTTCTCTGCGAGGCAGATCAGCTAGGTCCATACTGCGAAGCCGGCGCGGTGCTGCCGATGAACAAGAAGGTGTTCGACCAGGACTGGATCAAAACCGACCCCTACTGGCCCGGCTTCATCAAATCGCTCAGCGACCCAAAGTCCAACGTGTACCGCCTGCCTTTGTACTTGCCGGAGTGGGCACAGTTCACCGAGACGGTCGCGCTGCCTTCCGGCCAAAACCTGCTGACGAAGAAGAACACGCCGGAGGCGACGGCGGAAATTTGGGCGCAGTTCCTTACTCCTGCCATGAAGCGCTACCTCAAGGATCACCCTGGGTTCAAGCCGTAGCGTAATCCGCCCGAGGCTGCTTGCGGCAGTTGGAATCTCGGGAGCACGCGGGCGAGCAAGGGAAGTACACATGTGGCAGTAGAAGCTAGCGCAGCACCGCCCCCACTGGTACCGGAGCCTGGTGCCGTCTCCGCCGCCGTCGCACCGGCCCGGGCGATTGGCTCGTTAGCCCGGCGGCTGGAGCCGGCGCTGTTCTTCGGTCCCGCGCTGGTGTTGCTGCTGTGCTTTATGTTCTACCCCCTCGTCAACGGGTTCTGGTTGAGCACACAACGGCAGGTGCTCACTCGGCCGCTGGATACCGGGTTCGTGGGCCTCGAGAACTACCAGCGTCTCATCGACGACGCGCTGTTCTGGCTCAGCCTGACCAACTCGGTCCTGTGGGTCGTGGGATCGGTGACTCTGCAGTTCACGTTCGGACTGGCGCTCGCCGTCATCCTGCACCAGCGCATGGCGGCGCGCGGCCTGTTCCGGGCCATCGCGTTAGCGCCGTGGGCTGTCTCCGGCATGCTGACGGCCCTGATGTGGTCCTTCATGTACGAAGCCCAGATCGGCGTGGTGAACGACCTGCTGCTCAAGATGGGCGTCATCCACGAGCGGGTCGCCTGGTTGGCTAACCTGGACACCGCGCTGGCTGCCGTGATCGTGGCGAACGTCTGGCGTGGCGTGCCGTTCTTCACCATCAGCCTGCTCGCCGCCCTGCAGACCATCCCGCCTGAGCTCTACGAGGCCGCCGCCATCGACGGCGTGGGCACGATCGGCCGGTTCCGATACATCACGCTTCCGCTGATCAAGGATATGATCGTGATCACGACCTTGCTGCGGGCGATCTGGAACTTCAACTTTGTCGACCTGATCTACGCCCTAACCGGCGGCGGCCCTGCAGGCCATACCCTGACCATGCCGGTGTACATCTTCGTCACCGCCTACCGCAGCCTGGATTTCGGCTACGGATCCGCCCTGGCGGTGGTGCTCTTCCTTGTGCTGCTGGTCTTCACTGTTGTCTACTTCAAGCTCTCCGGCTTCGGCCGGGATGAGGCCTAGCGCCCCATGAATAGCCATGGTCACCGCGCCAGCGCTCTGCGCCGTGTCACCCTCTACGTGCCCCTGACGCTGTTCGTTGTCTTCATCGTTTTCCCGTTCTATTGGACGCTTAACACGTCGCTCAAGACGCCCGAGACGGTGCTCCACCTGCCGGTGCGTTACCTGCCCGATCCCATCACCTTCGACAACTACCTACGCACCTGGAACCGCATGGGCTTCGAAGGCTTTTTCATCAACAGCTTGATGATCGCCGCCATGACGATGCTATTCACCATCGTCGTTACCACCCTGGCGGGGTACGGGATATCCCGCTTCAGGTTCCGCGGGCGCGGGCTCCTACTGCTGGTGTTCCTGGCCACGCAGATGTTTCCAGGCGCGCTGCTGCTGATCCCGCTCTTCCGCATCTTCAAGGCGACTGAGCTTGATCAACAGCATATGGTCGCTCGTACTGGTCTACACCACCGTCTCCATCCCCTTCTGCACGCTGCTGATGCGCGGATTCATCGCCACGGTACCGGTGGAGATTGAGGACGCGGCCATGATCGACGGTTGCAGCCGGCTCGGCGTGCTCCGGCGTGTGATCCTGCCCATTGTGGCGCCCGGCATCGTCACCGCGGGCATCTTCGCCTTCATCAACTCGTGGAACGAGCTGGTGCTAGCCACCATGTTCATCAACGATCGCTCCAAGATGACCATCCCGGTGGGGCTTAACTTCTTCCTCGGCGAATACACCATCGACTGGGGCGCGATCACCGCCGGCGGGGTAATGGCCTTGATCCCTGTCATCCTGCTCTTCGCCTACGTCCAGCGGTACCTGGTCACGGGCTTGAGCGAAGGCGCCGTCAAAGGCTAGGGGCGCTTCCTTCGGAGTGCTCCGTTCTACGACACCCGCGCGCCGACGCCACTCGACGCGACCGCACCACGCCACAAAGGAATCACGCCTGCTATGAGCCGCAGCACCATGCCCGCGTTCCCCTACGGCGCGGTCTACTTCCGCAAGTCCAACCCGCCGCGCCAGGACTGGCAGCGCGACTACCGAGCGGCTGCCGAGGACGGGATGAACGCCTTCCGCCATTGGTTCATGTGGGGCGCGATCGAGGTGGCGCCCGGCAAGTTCGACTGGGCGGACTACGACCGGCAGATGGACCTCGGGGCCGAGGCCGGGATCAAGACGGTCATCGCCGAGATGCTCACCATTGCGCCCGACTGGGCCTATCGGCAGCTACCCGAGGCACGTCTGGAGAGCGTGGATGGTCGCAAGGCGAACAGCGCGATGCACGTCAGTAGCGCCATCGGCGGCGCTCCGGGTCTGTGCCCGGACCACGAGGCAGCGCGCGAGCTAGGCGAGCGATTCCTGCGTGAGTTGGTTACCCGTTACCGGCACCACCGGGCCTTGGGTGCATACGATGTCTGGAACGAGTGCGGCTATCCCGCCGAGTACTGCTACTGCCCGGCGACAGCGGCGAAATTCCGCGCCTGGCTGCGCGCCAGGTATGGCACTGTGGAGACGCTGGCAGAGGCGTGGCTGCGCCCGGGCATCAGCGACTGGGAGGACGCGCAGCCACCGCGCCATGGTGGCGGCTACCCGGACGTGATGGACTGGCTCGAGTTCCGGGTCGACAACGCCTATCAGATGATGCGTTGGCGGGTGCAGCTCATCCGCGAGCTTGACCCCGGTCATCCCATCACCGCGCATGGCGTGGCCATGAGCCTCGCCGAGTTGCCCGCACGCGGGACCGACGACTGGCGCGCGGCGGCGGAGGTGGATAGCTATGGGTTCACCTGGGTGGCCTCCCGCCAGGGGGACCAGCCCTGGAAGCAGTGGCATGCGGTAGACCTGGTGCGCGGCAGCGCGCGGGGCAAGCCCTTCTGGCACGCCGAGGCGCAGGGCGGGCCGCTCTGGCTTCAGCCGCAGGTACCCGGACGGCCACGCGAGGACGGGCGCATCACCGCTCCCGAAGACATTCGGGTGTGGAATCTCACCTCGTTTGCCGGCGGGGTGACCGGGTACCTTTACCCGCGCTGGCGACCGCTGCTTGACGGGCCGCTGTTCGGCGCGTTCGGCGCCTATGGCATGGACGGGTCGCGCACGTCGCGCTCGCAGATGGTAAGCCGCATCGCCCGATGGGCGACCGACCCCGAGCAGGCACGCCTCTGGGAGGCACGTCCGGTGCAGGGCGACATCGGCATCGCCTTCGTCCCTGAATCTGAGGTCCACAACCACGCCCAGTTGGGGAACAGCAACTTTTACTCTGGCTCAGCGCGCGGCGCCTACCAGGGGTTTTTCGAGAACAACATCCAGGCCGATTTCGTCCACCTAGACGACATCGCCGCCTACGACACGCTCTACCTACCCTACCCGGTTATGCTCAAGCAGGCCAGCGCCGATAAGCTGATCCGCTGGGTGGAGCAAGGAGGGACGCTTATCAGCGAAGGCTGCCCCGGCTACTTCGGCGACGGCGGGCACGTGGGGTCGACCCAGCCGAACCTCGGGCTGAACGCGCTCTTCGGCGTGCGAGAGAGCTACGTCGAGTTCACCCCCGACCTCCTGGAAGAGCTGACGGTGGGCGTGGGCGAAGAACGCGCTCCGGGCGGGATCTTCCTTCAGGCGTACGAGCCGGACGAAGCGCGGGGCGCGCAGGCGGTGGGCTGGTACGACGACGGGCAGGTGGCGGTGGTGGACCACTTCTACGGCGCCGGGCGGACGCGGCTGATAGGCACGTTCCCCGGCTACGGCTTCACCCGCCAGCGCACCGACGCGTCGCGGCGCTTCTTCGCCAGCCTTCTCGCCTGGGCACGCAAGCAGCCTCACATCCAGTGCAGTACACCAGGTCTGGTGGCGCGTCTCCACCATGGCGAGAGTGGCACCTACCTGTGGTTGGTCAACCATAACCGCCAGCCGGTGGATGCAGACGTCGCCCTCTCCCACGGCTGGGGGCCGTTCAGCCGCGCCACCGTTTTGTGGGGTGAAGGTGGTTCGCCACCACGGGTGGAGGGCCGCAGCATCTCCCTCACGACCCCCCGCCGAGATGCCACCGTGCTGCGCCTCTCCTAACCCGGGCCGGTTCCCGTACATGGCGTTCGCCGAATAGCCGGAGGCCGCTCTCGGAATCTCCGGGAGCGGCTGACTGTGGGCCTACCGCCCTATACGGCCCGCTCGACTCACTGCTCGTACAGGGTGACCAGCGACCGATCGTGGCGCCGGCAAGCCCCACCGACGCCTCACGGTTGTACCACGAGCGGTCCCGATAATTGAAGACACCTGGGATCCTGCGGCGCTGCGAGGGTGTCAATGGCCAGGGGGCGTCGGCTCACCGGCAAATCCGGTGAAAGCCTGGCAGGCTAGACCAGCTCGCGTTGGACGGGGCGAGCTCAGTTTGGACCGAGTATGCGAGCCCGTAGGAGCGGCAGCTTTGCCCGCCTGTGGGGCGGCAAAACCTCGCGCGACGGTAAATCGGCGATGCTACGGATGTGATCAAACTTCTCGGGCTCTGGTTCGTTAGCCTCCGAGCTGGGGTCGCCCACGCCAGGACCTCGCCCTCGAGAACCTGCTCCTGCGCCACCGGTTCCGCGACCGCAGCCGACCTGGCCACGCTTGACTCCCGCCACTGGAACCTCTAACACGAACGCAATGAAAGTCACCCTCACCCCTGATCAACAAGCGATTGTGCGCTACGCGATCGAGAGCGGTCGCATCAAGCGCGAAGAGGATGCCGTGCAGGAGGCAATGACCTTGTGGGAGCGCCGCGAGCGCGCTCGCATCGAACTCGTGGCAAGCCTGGACGACGCCGAGGCATCGATACAACGCGATGCGGGCCGCGCCATCACCGAAGAATCCATGCGCGAGTTGGTTGACGAGGTGCATCAGCGCGGCCTCGCGCGAATTGCCGCCGCGAAACTCGCGCCGTAATGAATGGCACATCGCCTTGCGCCGAAGGCAGATGCCGACCTCGATGAAATCTGGTGGTACGTTGCCACCGAGAGCGGCAGCGCCGAGGTTGCGCGCCGCCAATTAGCGGCCATCACCAGTCGCTTCTTGCTGCTTGCACACCACCCACGGTTGGGCCGAGTGCGCGATTACGATCTGGGGGCGGGCAGGCGGAGCTATCCCGTTGACCGCTACGTCATCATCTACCAAATTCACGATGACGACGTGCATATCCTCCGCGTGGTGCATGGCAGCCGCGATATGGAGGCCATTTCTTACAACGAGTGAGGCGGGTGTTTTGGACATCAGCCCACCTAGCTTGGCAGTGTCGCGGGCTGACGGGGCCTCCTCTCAGCAGGCGCAGTGGCTAGAGCTCGTCAGTCCGCGAACCAACAGCGCCAGGTACACCCCATTCGCATAGCGGGACGTGGGGCGCCAAAACCCCGTGCGAGCGATGAGCCTGACCGGCAATTCCAACCGGGAAGCATTTAGTCACTTGGACCAATCAGTGTGGCAACGCCTAAAATTCTAGGAGGAGAGTGATCCCAGGATCTCGTCTTTGTAGGCAAACAGCGCAGGCAAGCCACCGGTGTGGATGAACACCACGGTGTCGTTCCGCCCCAGTCGGCCCGAGCGGGCATGGTCAATGAGACCAGCCATCGCCTTGCCGGTGTAAATCGGGTCCAGAATCAGGCCCTCGGTGCGGGCCGCGAGTTGCACTGCGTCCAGTCCCCGCGGGCTGGGCTGGCCGTACGCCGTTTCGACATACTCGTCGTAGCTCTCTACGTCGCGATCGTCGAGGTCTAGATCCCAGCCCAACAACGTCAGAGCATCACGCGCGCCTTTGAGTGCGCCAGCCACACGGTCGTCGGCGAAATGCTGGCTAATCGCCACCGGTCGCCATGGCAGGCCAAGGAGCTTCGTGCCCAGGATCAGTCCGGCGTGACCTTTATTGCCGGACGCCATGTAAAGGTGGGTTGGCTCGACGCCGAGCGTGTGCGCCTGCTCCGCAATCTCGAGCGTGCACAGCAGATACCCCAGGGCTGAGCCAACGGCGAACGCTCCGGCATGGTTCATGACGTACGGTGTGTGCCCCTCGCATCGCACCTGGTCGGCTGTTGCTTGCAGGATTCGGTCCATCTCGCTGCTGGCTGTGGCGCGATCGTCGGTCGTGATGAAGCGTACGTCGGCCCCCAGCAGGCGATCGATAAGCAGGTTGCCCTGCCAGTCCCAGTCTCGTTCGGCGCGCAGGACGAGGATGACGCGCATGCCTAACCGAATGGCCGCCGCCGTTGACTGGCGGGCCGAATTGGACTGCGCTTCCAGCCCCGCAATAAACACATCGGCCTTCTGCTCGACCGCCTCGGCCATACGAAATTCGAGATTGCGGGTCTTGTTGCCGCCGAAGGCGAGGCCCGTCAGGTCGTCGCGTTTGATGAACAGGCGGCTGATGCCCAACTCGTGCGCCAGACGTGGCGCCTCCTGCAGGGGTGTCGGCAGCAGGGCCAACGCCACTCGCGGAAGACGTGCCACGCGGGCCCGGATTTCGTCGACGGTGAGTGGGACGGAGACGCGTTCGATAGCCTGGAGCACAGGGAACTCCTCACGAAAAGCAGGGTGGAGGTCAGCGAGCCAGGTTGCGCAAGCGCGGATCGAGCGCATCGCGCAAACCGTCACCGACCAGGTTGCAGCCGAGGACGAGCAGCCCGATGGCCATTCCAGGGATGGTGACCAGTAACGGGGCGGAGGCGATGTAGGTGCGTCCGCGACTCAACATTGCTCCCCACTCCGCGGCGGGTGGCTGAACCCCCAGACCGAGGAAGCCCAGCGCAGCCGCGGTCAGGATCGTCGTGCCAACACCGAGCGAGGCTTGCACGATGAGTGGCGGGAGCGCGTTCGGCAGCACGTGTCGAACCAGGATATGGGGCGTTGTGGCTCCCACGGAGCGAGCGGCCTGGACGAATTCGAGATTTCTCAACGTCAGCGCGGCTGCCTGAGCGAGCCGGGCGAAGGCCGGGATGGTGGTGATGCCGACTGCGACGATCACGCTTGCTACGCCGGAGCCGAGAATGCTGACAATCGCGATGGCCAGCACAATGCTGGGTAGCGTGAGCAGGATGTCGACCAGCCTCATGATGACCAGGTCCACGTATCCGCCTAGATAACCGGCCACAAGTCCAAGTGGAATACCAATGCCGGCCGAGATGGCCATTGCGACCACCCCCATCAGTAATGATACACGCGCACCATGGGCAATGCGCGTCGCAACATCGCGGCCGGTGTCGTCCGTGCCGAGCAGGTGGGTTGGCGACGGCCCCTGGAGCCGGTCCGCCAGCAAAGGAATGGTTGGGTCGTATCCGGAGGCGAGCGGCCCGAAGAGCGCCAGAATCAAGAAACCGCTGACCAGTGCCAGCCCGAGCACGCTGATCGGACTGCGCAGCAGTACTCGGACCAGGGCATGTTTTCTTCGGCCACGTGCTGGTTGCTCGGTAGGTGACAAACCGCCGACCACGCTAGCGGTACTGGACACGCGGATCCAGCGCGGCGTACAGCACGTCGACGACCAGGTTGATCAGTAGAAACATTCCCGCGAACGCCAGCGCAACGGCCTGAACCATAGTGTAGTCACGGATGCGGACGGCTTCGATCATCAGCGAGCCGACCCCGGGCCAGGCGAAGACCGTCTCGACGACGATACTGCCGCCCAGCAGATAGCCGAGCTGCAGTCCAGCCACCGCGACGGTGGGCACCAGTGCGTTGCGCAGCACGTGCCGCAGGATGACCCCGCGCTCTCGTACACCTTTGGCACGTGCGGTCCGCACGTAGTCCTGGCTCAGGATTTCGAGTGCGCTGGAGCGCGTCATGCGCGCGATCACTGCCATCTGGTAAGCCGCCAGGGTGATTGCGGGCAGGACGATGGCTGCCGGTGTTTCGTTGCCGGCCGTCGGCAGCAGCCGCAGGGTGACCGAAAAAAGAATGATCAGCATCAGGCCGAGCCAGAAGCTCGGGATGGAGATGCCGCCTACGGACAGCACGGTAGCCAGGTAGTCCGGCCACGAGTACTGCTTGACCGCCGAGATCAGGCCGGCGCCGACGCCTACGGTGAGCGCCAGCACCATAGCCAGGACAGCCAACTCGAGCGTGGCTGGCAGGCGCTGAAGTAGGGCCTCAGAAGCGTTCTGTTGGGACACCTTGGAGATGCCCAGATCGCCATGCACCAGGCCGCTCAGATAGTGGCTGTACTGCAGCGGCAGCGGCAGGTCGAGCCCCATCTGGTGGCGGATTGACTCCACTACCTCCCGTGGCGCCAGCTCGCCGGCAATCAGCTCGGCCGGATCGCCGGGCACCTGCCGAAACAGAAAAAAGACCAGCGTCACTGCGGCCCACAGGGCAGGCACGGCCACCACCAGGCGGCGCACGACGTACGTGCCCAAGTTAACTCTTTGAGGCGCCGCGCACCACGGTAAAGACTGTCGGCCAGACCACCACGTCACGCGTCGCGTCCCGCACCCCGGTCAGCAGGTCGGGCGCATGGAGGAAGATCACTGGTGCGTCGTCCCAGATGTGTTTCTGTGCCTGGCCGAGCAGCTCGAAGCGCTTCGTCACGTCGGGAGTGCTCTGCGCCTGGTCCAGCAGCAAGTCAACCTGGGCGTTCTCATACCACATGAGATTCCACACATCGGGAGCCTTGGCGCGGTCCTTGTTACTGTGGAAGACCGCATTGAGATGGTAGCCAAGGTCGCCGTTGGACGGGTTGAAGCCGAAGCTGATCATCTCGCCCTTGGCTTCGCCAGGGGCTACGCGCAGGTAGCTCCAGCGGGATGCCGCTTCGACTTTCCATATCTGGGGGTCGCAGCCGACCGCCTTGAGGTTAGCCTGCACGGCCTCGACGTATTGCAGGTCCTTCGGATACTCACCCTCGGCAGTATTGATCGTGAACTGGAGCTTCTTACCGTTCTTCTGACGGATGCCGTCTGAGCCCTTGGCCCAGCCGGCCGCGTCCAGCATCTGGTTGGCCCGCTGCGGGTCGAAGGCGTAGCTGCCCGCGCTGGTATAGCCCTGGATAGTCCGCGCGGCCGGCGAGTCGAGCACGCTCGCATAGCCCTGGAACAGGCTCTTGACAATCGCGTCTTTGTCAACGGCGAAGTTCAACGCTTGACGGACCTGCTGGTCCTTGAACTGGTCCAGGTTGAGGTTGAACTCCATCCAGAATGTACGCAGGCCAGGCTTGCGCAGAATTTGAATGCCCTTGCTCTTTTCAAGCCGCTGAGCCTCCTCCGGCGGCACATCGTTGATCACGTCTGCTTCGCCGGTCTCCAATGCTGCCACCCGCGAGCCGACCTCCGGCACCGCGCGGAAGCGGATACGGTCGAGTGACGGCTTCCCGCCAAAGTAGGATTCGTTACGGCTCAAGATCAGGTCGGTACCCGGCGTGAACGAGTCGAGTTTGTAGCGGCCGGTGCCGACGGGATGCTGTCCAAACTGGTCCCCATATTTGTCGACCGCGGTCGGACTCGGAATACCACCGGACCCGTGTGCGAGATAGTTCAGCATCGGCCCGAATGGCCTGGCGGTGGTGAGTTGAACTGTGGCGCCGTCGACCACCTTCACTGCTGTGATGTGCTGCCACAGGTTGGCGTTGGGCGAGGCGGTCTTGGGATCCTGGATGCGCTTGATGTGGGCCTCGACGGCTTCGGCATCGAAAGGCGTGCCGTCATGGAACGTCACGCCCGAGCGCACGTGGAAGGTCCAGGTGTTGCCGTCGCTTGAGGTGTCCCATTTTTCAGCCAGGTCTGGCACGATCTTCAAGTCTGGATCGAAGGTGACCAGGTTGTTGAAGATCGTGAAGTTCGCCTCATAGGCGGCCGGATAGGTTTGCGGGTCGACCGAATCGGCTTTCTTGATTGGCTGGTTTTGGGCAAAGCTGAGCACACCGCCGACCTTGGCTGCGGCCGCAGCGGTGGGCGATGGGGCGGAGGCCGGCCCACCACTGGCCGCTGGCGCAGCAGATGGGGCAGGACTGCAAGCCGCAATGAGCGACCCGACAGATGCCGCGCCGGCCAGGGTTAGCGTCGTGCGGAGTAATGTCCGACGCGAGATGCGTTGGGGTTGAGCGTGAAGGTAGGTCATCGCGTCTCCTGTGTCCGAGAACGGCCAACTCGGTGGTGCAGAGAGGAAGTGGTGGCGGTCTGCGAGATAAGGGCGGGCCAGGTTTGGCCGGTCTCCTCGTCCAGGGCGCCATCGACGTTCGGGTGCGTCGGAAGGTCGAAGGTCAACGCGTAACGGTCGCCGCGAAAGGTCGCCCTTAAGAGTTCAAGCGGGTGACCGGCGGAATCGAAAAAGGTGCACTGGTTGACCAGTAGCGGCTGACCGCGGCGGATGCCGAGGTGCCGCGCCTGAAGACCATCGGCTGCGTTCGCCTCGAGCCGGAGGTGCGCCGCGGCGACCTGCACGTTGAGCACATCCTGCAGCACAACGGTGATCGAGGCAGCGCTCAGCTCCTGACTTTGCATGCGCTGGCCGACGTGGCGTGGGAAGTAGCGCGATTCCAGCCACAGCGGCTGGCCGGCCGCGCGGCCAAGTCGGCGCAAGCGGTAGACGAGTGTTCCAGGCTCAACCTCCAAGCCGCGCGCCACGGCCACCGGCGGCTCGATCAACTCGAACGCCAGCACTTCGATGTCCGGGCTGATGCCCTGACGACGCAGGTCCGCTTCGAAACCGAGCAAACGCTCTGGCGCGCGCTCGATTTTGGTTGACGCATGCCGGCGCACGAACGTGCCCCGTGCCCGATGGCGTTCAATCAGCCCGTCTTCTTCGAGACGTCGCAGGGCGGAGCGGACCGTTATGCGACTGACGTTGAAGCGCTTGCTCAGGTCTCCTTCTGTCGGCAGGCGGCCGTCGCTGAAGTGGCCAGCTTCGATGTCTCGCCGCAGCAAGATGTCGACCTGGTAGTACAGCGGGACTGGCTGGTCGCGGCGCAAGTCTGAAGCCA
>JAABUQ010007709.1_pt1 | contig 15452 bp, 19 predicted proteins | sample 5560001 | NCBI WGS metagenome assembly JAABUQ01 (sample SAMN10711888, study PRJNA513371) | rock metagenome | isolation source: Antarctica rocks | place: Antarctica: Victoria Land, Finger Mt nord | collected 2015-12-18 | reverse complement strand
TGCCCCCTGCCCCCTGCCCCCTGCCCCCTGCCCCCTGCCCACTGCCTACTGCCCACTGCCTACTGCCCACTGCCCACTGCCCACTGCCCCCTGCCCCCTGCCCACTGCCCACTGCCCACTGCCCACTGCCCACTGCCCACTCGCTCAGTAGCCCACCGCGCAGCCGTCCGCGCGCGGCTCGCTGCCGGCGACGTAGGCGCCGCTGGGCAGGCGGCGGATGATCTGGCCGCGACCGAAGCTGGCGGGGTTGTGCTGCACCGTGACCTCGTGGCCGCGCGCGATCAGCCCCTCGCGCGCCTCCCGCGGCGTCGCGGCCTCCAGTTCAATGCGCTTCCCGCCCAGCCATTGCCAACGCGGCGCGTCCAGGCTGACCTGTGGGTTCATCCCGTAGTCGACGCCGTTGACGACCATCTGCACGTGACCCTGCGGCTGCATGAACCCGCCCATCACGCCGAACGGGCCTACCGCCGCGCCGCCGCGCGTCAGGAACGCCGGGATGATGGTGTGGTAGGGCCGCTTGCCCGGCGCGACGCGGTTGGGATGCGTGGGGTCGAGCACGAAGTTGGCGCCGCGGTTCTGCAGCGCGATGCCCGTGCCGGGCACGACGATGCCGCTGCCAAAGCCCATGTAGTTGGACTGGATGAACGAAACCATCATGCCGTCGCCGTCGGCGGCGCACAGGTAGACCGTGCCGCCGCGCGACGGCTCGCCAGCCACGGGGTCCAGAGCGCGTTCGCCGATCAGGGCGCGGCGTCGCGCGGCGTACTCCTTGTCCAGTAGGCCGCGGACGGGCACGTCGACCTGCTCCGGGTCGGCCACGTAGGCCAGGGAGTCGGCGAAGGCCAGCTTCATGGCCTCGATCTGCAGGTGATAGCTCGGCGCCGACTCGCGCGGGTGCGCGGCGAGGCCGCAGCCCTCCAGGATGTTGAGCGCGGCCAGCGCCCCGATGCCCTGCCCGTTGGGCGGGATCTCCCACACCTCGTAGCCATGGTACGAGGCGCCGATGGGCTCGACCCAGGTGCTGGTGTGCGCGGCGAGGTCGGCGCGCGTCAGGTAGCCGCCCGTCTCCTCGGCGAAGCGGACCATGCGGCCGGCCAGCGCGCCGTGGTAGAAGTCCGCCGCGCCCTCCGTGGCGATGCGGCGCAGCGTGGCGGCGTGGCCGGGCAGGGTCCAGACCTCGCCCGGCCGCGGCCCGCGACCGCGCGGCGCGAACGTCTCGAACCACGCGGCAAACTCGGCTGTCGTGTTGGACAGGGCGTACGCCTCGGCGGCGTGCGACCAACCGGCCGCCGTGACCGGTCCCGGCGGGAAGCCCTCCTGGGCATAGGCGATGGCCGGCTCGAACAGCGCGGCGAAGGGCAGGCGGCCGAAGCGGGCGTGCAGGTCGTGCCAGGCCGCTGGCGCGCCCGGCACGGTGACGGGCAGCCAGCCGCGCGGGGGCATCGTCTCCAACCCCAAGCGTTGGAACAGGTCGAGGTTGTGCGTGGCGGGGGCGCGGCCCGAGCCATTGAGCCCGTGCAGCGTCGAGCCGTCCCAAACCAGCGCAAAGGCGTCCGAGCCGATGCCGTTGGAGGTGGGCTCGAGCACGGTCAGGCTGATGGCCGTGGCAAGCGCCGCGTCGACCGCGTTGCCGCCCTGGAGCAACATGCGCAGGCCGGCCTGCGCCGCCAGCGGCTCGCTGGTGGCCACCACGCCGCGCGCGGCCAGCAGGGGCATGCGGCGCGACGGATAGGGGAACCGCTCCGACCCCAGGTTGTCCGGCCCGTCGATCCCGTCGATCTCTCCCACCTTCTTCTCTCCCTACTATTCGGGCGGCCACATACGTCGTCGGCTATCGGCTCAAGGAAACGAACTATGTCTTATGATTACAACATAGCGCAGCGCACGGTACACCGGTTGCGCCGAATCCGCTGCCATTGATAGTGCGCGTTGTATTCTGACGGTGACAGTTGTTGGTACGCGTGCGGGACACCAGAGCGGTCGGCGGAAAGGGGATGTAGGATGCGGAAAGCAGCGGATAGTCCGGAGGTGGTCGTTTCGGAGGACGGAGCCTCTATTCCGGCGCGCGTCCTGCGCGAGGCCGGGATACAGCCGGGTGACCGGCTCGCGTTCGTGCATACAACGCGGGGCTCCCTCGCGCTGGTACGGGTTGTCCCCGACGCCGACGGCCCCTCTCTCAAGACAGTTGTGGGCATCTGTCCCCGGCCAATGGGCATGTCGCGCGAGGCGGATCAAGCTTTCCTACACGACATCCGCTACGGCGATGACGACCTGTAGTTCGCGTGTCGTCGCGCCGCATGCCAGTTGCAGGGACAGCCATGCCCGCCGCCGTTGATACAAACGTCCTCCTGCCCGTCACCTGTCCTGCTGACCTACAACATCGCTGATTTCGGGCGCATGTTCCCCGACTTGGAGGTCATCGTGCCTCCTGTCCCTGGGGACACCTCAAAGCCGTAGCGTTCCGGGAAATGCCGCGTGTGAAGGAGTGAGTGTCCGATGCGTCTGTACGTCCTGTCCATGGGCACGATTGACCTTGAGAACGGCCCCTATATCCTGCCGCGGACGCGCCGCGAAGGCGAGCGCGTGGTCGTGCCTGTCCCGGCTTACCTGGTGCGGACCGACGACGGCCGCACCATCCTGGTCGACACGGGCATGCCCTCCGCCCTGGTGGGGCCGCGCGAAACGGCTTTGGATCGCTCGCCCTTCGACGCGGACATGATCCCCTACCTGGCGCCCGAGGGGACCATCACAGCCCAACTGGCGCTGGTCGGACTATCTCCGTCCGACGTGGACACGGTGATCTGCACGCACCTGGACTGGGACCACTGCGGCGAGAACGGCCTGTTCACGGATGCCCGGCTGCTCCTGCAGCGCGCGCAGTATGACACGGCGCTGGCCGCCACGAATGACCGCTATGACGTCGTGCCCTGGAACCTGCCCACCTTGCGCTACGAGACCCTCGACGGCGCCGCCACGGTCGCGTCCGGCGTTGACGTGATTCCCACGCCGGGCCATATCCCCGGCCTTCAATCGGTGCTGGTGCGCCTGCCGCGCACCGGGCTGATGGTGCTGTGCGGCGACGCCATCGTCAGCGCGGAGCACGTGGAGGCCGAACCCTGGGACCTCTACGAAGATCCCGACGCCGCGCGCCGTAGCGTCCATGCCCTGCGCGACCTGGCTCAACGTGAGGGCGGGACGCTCATCTACGGCCACGACCCTTATCAATGGCCGACGCTGCGCCACGCCCCGGACTACTACGACTAAGCACATGAGCAAAGGATTTGACTTGCTCCACCTCCCGCCGTTGTTCCTCCGTCAGGTGCAAGCGTATCATAGTCCTTGTCCTTGCCTCGGCATCTTATCGCCTCCCGCCTGATGGTGCGGGACGAGACGCGGCTGGCGCCAGCGCGAGCACGCGCTCAAGGATGTGCGTTAGGGTCGTCGGTTGTCAAGATCTCGGCAATGGCAACGGCCAGCAGGCGGGTGTCGGCAGATACAAACACGAGCGGTGTCAGGCCCGCCGCCGCCAAGTGGTCGTTGCTCTCCAGTGCCGAGGCGAGTTGCACCGCGTCGTAGGCGCGCAGGGGGTGCGTTTCCAGCAGGTTCTCCGCGCGGTGGAGAACCTGCGCCTGGAGGGCAATCACCATGTACTCGCGGCGCGTATGCCGATCGCGACCAGCAGGCGGATGGCATGGGCTGTCCGCGCCGGGATGGTCCCTTCGCGCCGACGGCGTGCCACGCCGGAGACAATCTCTGCCGGTGTCACATGGGCGATTATGAGGGTATGGCCGGCAGTGGGCGTGGTCAGGGCACGCACCCAGACCGTCCCCACTTCCAGAACGTAGCGCTTGACCAAGGCGCTGCTGTCGAGGAAGTAGTGCGTCAGGGGCCGTCCTGCCGTTCTTGGATGATCACCTCAGAGACAGGAACCCGTCCCTGCAAGGTGGCGTCGATCTCAGCAAGTAATCCTGCTTCATCGACAGTGTCTCCTGTATCCGGTTCAGATTCCACCAGCAGACCGCCGAGCGCGACGCGTGTGCGCTCCTGCTCACTGAGGATCATCAACTGAACCTGCTCTCCTTCGGATAGATTGACCGGATCGAGCACGTGTAATCGCCCGTCCTCATAGACCGCACGTACTTCTTGCGCCATTCCCGACCGTCTCCTCGTTACGCCGTGATGTCAGTCTAACACGAATCGCGCACCCGACGACTGAAGCCCACGGGCTTTAGCCGTGGAAATCATCACGACCAAGCTGCCGGCTTCACTGCCCCTGACTTCCAGCCTCCACGTCCTCGACCACAGCCAGGAGGGACTGGACGCGGTACGTCTGAAAGCCCGCTGCGTTGGGCGGCGGGGCGCCGAAGCGATCGTCGTAGAGGCGGCGCAGCCCGGAGGCGCGGTGCTGACCCAGGCGCAGCAACGTGGCGTCGCTGGGCGTGGCCAGCGGACCGCCCTCGGCCTCGACCGCGCCGCAGAGCAGCATCAGGGCATGGTAGGTGATGGTCTCGCCCTCCGGCCGCGCCGCGTGCTCTCGCAGCCGCGCGGCCAACCGCTGCCACTCCTCACCCGGTTCGTCTCGATCCGACATGCTCTCGCCTCCCGCTGACGGTCGCCATTGGTCATGTTGTGACGGTTAGTCACCCTCTTGAGAGGAGCCTGCTACGAGGCGATGCGCTTGCGGCGGAACGGCGAGGGGCGCGGCGTGGCGGAGGCGGACACTGGGTCGGGCGTGCGGGGGACGCCTTCGGTCTCACGCCAGACGTGGACGATGCGCTGCACCACGGTGTACCACGTGCTGACGGCCAGCAGCAACAGCACCCATGGGGTCACGACGGGCCCCAGCATCAAGCCGACCGAGAGAATGATCACGCGCTCGGGGCGCGCCATCAACCCGACCTTGCACTCGAGATTAAGGCCCTCGGCGCGAGCACGGGCATAGCTGATCATCAGCGAGCCCACGATGACCAGGTAGAGCAGCGTCGCGCCAACCATGTCGTGGTGGAACGCATAATACCATAGCAGGCCCAACCCGATGCCGGCCTCGGCGATGCGGTCGAGCGTGGAGTCGAAGAAGGCCCCGAACACCGATGCCCGGCCCGTGACGCGCGCCAGGGCGCCGTCGAACATGTCGAAGATGCCCGCGAAGAGCAGCAGCGCGCCGCCGATGCTGACGTGGCCCGTGGCGATCACAAGGCCCACGAACAGGCTGAGCAGCAATCCCACCACCGTGAGCATGTTCGGGGTCAGCCCCGACGAGGCCAGCGGGGTCACGATCGCGTTTGCCACGCGCCGGCCCCACGCCTGCAGATCTTTGTTGATCACCACTCTCTCCTGTACTCTCTTGCGCTTTGATAGAGCCGTCCAACGGAACCGGCGGCTAGCGGTTGGCGGTTAGCGGCCTCTAGTCGGGCCCGACGGCCGACGGGTGATTGCCGACGGCCAGCAGACTTTCCAGATTGAGATCGGATGAGGGCAACCCTTCGATGACCTGGCGATAGTAGCCCAGGACGCGGCTGGCGACGTGCTCCCAGTCGTACTGCGCCGCGGCGCGACGGCCGTTGGCGCCCAGGCGCGCGCGCTCGTCGGGACGGTCGAGCAGCTGGCACAACGCATCGCTCAGAGCGGCCTCGTCGCGCGGGGGGACGAGCAGGCCCTGCACGCCGTGCGTCACGACCTGGCGGTAGCCTTCCATGTCGGTGGTCACGACCGGCTTCCCGCTGGCCATGGCCTCGGCAAGGACGATGCCGAAGCTCTCGCCACTGGTGGAGGGGGCGCAGAAGACGTCGCAGGTACGATAGTAGCGCGGCAGGTCCTCGTCGGAGACGCGGCCGATAAACTCGATGTTGCGCAGCCCGTGGTACTCGGCGTAGTTGCGGTAAACGCGTCCGTGGCGGCCTTCCGGCCCCACCACCAGCAGCCGCGCGCCGGGGAAGGCGCGCTGCACCCGCTCATAGGCCCGGATCAGGTAGGACAGCCCCTTGCGCTTCTCCCAGCGGCCCACGAAGAGGATGTTGAGGCGCCCATCCTGGTAGCGCTCGATGGGAGCGACATCGGCGCGGTAGCGGCGCAGGTCGACCCCGTTGGGGATGATGGCGTAGCTGCCGGGGAAGTATTGGCTGACATAGCTGAGGGCGACGCGCGAGACGGCAATGCGGCCGTGTAGCTTGTTGATGATCAGGCGCAGGAGCGGCCGCCCATAGTAGTAGCCGTAGTACGAGTGGCGATAGGCATGGAAGGTGGCGACGTTCACCGTCTGCGAGTAGCTCAGCACGGCCGGGGGCAGCGCGGGCATCAGCGGCTCGTGCACGTGGACCACGTCGAAGCGCTCGGCCGCCAGCATCCTGCGCACGCGCGCCAGCATACGCACCGAGACGGTGATGCGGGCGACCGAGCCGTTGGCCGGCACCGGCATTACCCGGCCGATGCGATAGATGCCGTCCTCTTCCTCGGCCTCGACGTCGCTCGTCCCCGGCACGATGATCGACACCTGGTGGCCCACAGAGCGGAACTGCTCCGTCAGCGCCGCCACGTGCCGGCCCACGCCGCCGGGGTAGGCGTAGTCGTACGGTGAGACAAGGGCTATCTTCATGCCGCACCATCCTTACTACTCACTATGCCGACATCCGGCGCGGGAGCGTGCTGTCCCACGTCCGGCCAGATCGGCGCGAAGACGATCCACTGGTCGGGCGCGTCGGCGATCCCGTCTTCGAGCGCCCGCGCCAGCACCCCCAGGCCCTCGCGCAGGTCTGCGCGCAAGTCGCGTGTGCGCCGCAGGTGAATCGGGGGCTTGACCGAGACGTAGAGGCGGTTGTCGCGCAGACGGCGTCCGAACGCCGGGACCAGCGGCGCGCCCGTGCGCAGCGCCAGCAAGACCGGCCCGACCGGCAACCGCGCCTCCTGGCCGAAGAAGCGCACCGGCTCTCCCGTGCCTCCGATGTCGCGGTCGCACAGCAGGGCCACCAGCTTGCCCTCGCGCAGCAGACGCGTCAGTCTGGGCAGAGATTGTGGACCAATCGGGTCGAGGTGCAGGCCGGCGCCCGCGCGCTGGCTCACCACCAGCCGATTCAGCCGCTCTGGCTCCAACCGCTCCATCAGCGAATGTATCGGAACGCCGTGCAGGCCCAGCCACTGCACCACATAATCCATGTTGCCCAGGTGCGCTGAGACGATGATCGCGCCCTTGCCCTCGGCCAGACAGTCGAACAGCGGGCTGAGGTCACCACGTACCACCGTGGCGTCACATTCCTGCTCCGACACGCGGCCAATGCGTACCATGTCGACGTAGTTGAGCGCCTGATAGCGCATCGCGCGCGCCGCGGCGCGCCGTACCGCTACGCTCTCGGGCGCCTGCCCCAGCACCCGCGCGATGTTGGCGCGCGCCGCGGCGCGGCCTGCCGTCGGCAGCCTCGCGGTGAGCCGCGCCGCCAGGCCCGCGAACGCATAGAGCACGGCCAGCGGGACCACACGGCTGATGGCGGACCCGGCCCGCAGCAGGTAGTAGGTCGTCATACCCTCACCCCCGGAACCCTCACCCCCGGCCCCTCTCCCGATGCGCGAGAGAGGGGAGACGGGACGACGTGTACCGTGTCTCGGCCGTCCTGCTCCCCCTCTCCCCGTAGGGGAGAGGGGGTCGGGGGGTGAGGGCTTCCGGGGTGAGGGGCGGTACCCCAGAAATCGCGGAACATGTACCAATCTTCCGGGCGCTCCCGGATCATCCCCTCCAGGCTGTCGAGCAACTGCTGGGTGGTGCGCCGCACGTCGGCGGCGCGATCGCGCGTCCGTGGCATCTCGACGGGCGGGTAAATCCTGGACTCGTAGCCGCCCCTGATACCGCGTCGGAAGTAGCAGGGGATCAGCGCCGCCCCGGTCAGCGATGCCAGACGGGCGGCGCCGCCCGGCACCATGGCGGGGCGGCCAAAGAAGGTGACGGGCACGCCATCATCCTCGACGGGCCGGTCGATCAGCACGGCTACGATGCCGTTGCCGCGCAGGGCGCGCACGATGCCGCGGATGTCGGTCATCTGGATGATAGAGGACCCCTGGGCCGCGCGCTGGCCCTGGATCAATCCCTCGACCTTGGGCGACGTGAACGGCTCGACCAACAAGTACATATGGCCGGGGTAGCGCCGGGCGACCACGCCGGGCGCGTAGTCCCACAGCCCGACGTGCCCGCCCACGACGATCGCGCCCTTGCCCCGCGCCATGGCCGCGTCGAGGTGCTCCCACCCCTCGACGCGCGTCCGCGCCTCCACCATGGCTGGGGACACGTGGGGCAAGTTCAAGAAATCCGTGACGTAGCGGCCGTAGTTGCGCCAGGAGGCGCGGGCGGCCGCCGCGGCGCGCCGCGGCTTGCCCAGCGCCCGGTACACCACGTCCATGTTGCGGATCGTGTTGCGCCGCTTGGATCGCCAGCACCAGTACACCGCTTCGCACCCCCGCATGCCCAGCCGATACCGCCAGCGCAGCGGGACGCGGCCAGACAAGGCGAAGGCCAGGCGGAGCGCCCAGTACAGCGGCATGGTCTACTTGCCCGCCTCGCCGACGGCCTCGGCCTCTAGCTGTGCTTGCGCCGCCCGCGCCCGCGCGACCCTCGCCGCCTCGACCGCGATGGTGGGCGGGACCACGGCGGGAGATGCGCTCAGCCCGTTGGCGGCGATGAACTCCTCGGTCATCTGGCGGGCCAGCTCGTCGCTGTGCTGCACGGGCGGCGACTTCATGAAGTAGGCCGAGGGGCCTTCCAGCGTCCCGCCGATACCGCGGTCGAGCGCCAGCTTGGCGCAGCGCACGGCGTCGATGACCACGCCGGCTGAGTTGGGCGAGTCCCACACCTCGAGCTTGAGCTCGGCGTTGAGCGGCACGTCGCCGAAGGTTTTGCCCTCCATGCGGATGTAGGCCCACTTGCGGTCGGTCAGCCAGGCCACGTGGTCGCTGGGGCCGATGTGCACGTTGTCGGGGTCCAGGTCGTAGTCGAGCTGGCTGGTCACGGCGTTTGTCTTGGAGATCTTCTTGGACTCCAGGCGCTCGCGCTCCAGCATGTTGAGGAAGTCGGTGTTGCCGCCCACGTTGAGCTGGCTGGTGCGCTCGACGATCACGCCGCGCTCGCGGAAGAGGCGGGTCAGCATGCGATGCACGATAGTAGCGCCGACCTGGCTCTTGATGTCGTCGCCGACGATGGGCAGGCCCTTCTCGCGGAAGCGGTGGTCCCAATACTCCTCGCGCCCGATAAAGACGGGGATGCAGTTGACCATGCCGCAGCCTGCCTCCAGGATCTGCTCCACGTACCACTTGGTGGCCATCTCGCTGCCCACGGGCAGGTAGTTGACCACCACGTCGGTCCGCGTATCCTTGAGGATGCGCACGATGTTGGCCGTGGGGCCGGGCGCCTTGGTGATGATCTGCGAGAGGTACTTGCCCAGACCGTCGTGGGTCATGCCGCGGTGCACGGGCACGCCCAGGTGGGGTACGTCGGAGAAGCGGATGGTGTTGTTGGGCCGCTCGAAGATCGCTTCGGAGAGGTCCTTGCCCACCTTGTTGACGTCGACATCGAACGCGGCCGAGAACTCGATGTCCCCGATGTGGTAGCCGCCCAGGTTGACGTGCATCAGTCCGGGGACAAGGTCGCTCTCCTCCGTATTGCGGTAGTATTCCACGCCCTGCGCCAGCGACGAGGCACAGTTGCCCACGCCGATGATGGCCACTCGTAGTTTGCCCATCTGTTGTCGTTCTCCCGTTTCATTGCGCGGTATCTCCGCGTTTTTGTCTCTCACGTCGTTACGTCGTTACGTCGTTACGTCTTTAGGTCCATGCGTCCCTCGTCGATTCTCCGCTCCCCAACCTCGCCGCTGGACAACCACCCTTGATTGATGGATGGATCCGGCTAGCTCTCGGCCGTCAGCGGCGCGACGGGGGCTCGGGCGGACGATTGGATACTGACCGGCGGAGGGTCGGAGAGCGGGGCCAGGGTCCGGGACTGCCCCTGCGTCAGGAGGGTGAATCGCTCCTGGCACACGGCGATACTCTTGTGGTCGAGCGAGCAGAAGACTTGCCGGCCGTGGCGGCGCGTGACCACGATGCCCGCGGCGCGCAGCACGCGCACGTGCCAGGACATCAGGGGCTGGGTCACGCCCAACCTGAGGCACAGGCTGCTGACCGAGCACTCACCGGTCTGCCCCAATTCCTCGACAATATCGAACCGCGTCTTGTCGCCGAGCGCCTTGAAATAGCGGCGCAGCCTGTCGTCACGCATCGTTCGCCCCGTTCCGTTCGCCCCGCGTCCTTGCGCGATGCATAAAGCACGCTTTCATAAAGGCTGCTTTATATATACGCCCATAGATGCGTACTTGTCAATAGTGGAGCATCGTGAGGAAACGCACCACGTGCGCGGAGAGACAATCGTCGTGTCTGCCGACGTTGCCGTGTGCGATCACCGCAACGGAGCCGTGGCCGACCTCGACCTCGATAGCCAGACAATTGGCAACATTTATGACGAGTATCGTCGCCGTCATGGCATGATCGGGCCCCAGCACGTGAAGACATTGAGGGAACGCTATGGGCTGAGCCAGCGTGGCCTGAGTCGCTTGCTGGGATGGGAAGATGGCGTGATCCGTCGCTACGAAAACGGCGCCCTTGCCGATGCGGAGCACGATGCCCTGCTCCAGTCCCTCCAGGACGATCAGGCCATGTATCACTTCATGGAAGAACACCAGGATCGCCTCAGCCCGTGGGAGCGACGCCGGGCGCGTCAGGCCCTCGCGCAGCAAATCCGGGATACCGGGCTAGACGAGATACACAATGGGTTGGAGCTCATCATGAACGCCCACGCGCCGCTGGAGCGTGGGTTCCACGTCCTCCTCCTATCCTCACAACTTCCGGCCGACGGCGCCGACGCTGGCCGCGCGCTCCGGCTCATCCCGCAGCGGATCGTGCGTGTCGTCGGGGCGCCAGGCCGGCAGGAACACGAGGCCCGGCGGGACCAGCTCGCAGCCCATGAAGAAGCCCTCGATCGTGGCGCGGGGGCGGAAAGCGACCGGGCTCGTCCGCGCCTCGTAGTGGCGCGCAAACTGGGCCAGCGCCTCCGCCGCGCCCCCCTCAAGAGTGGCGTGCGAGATGGTCAGGTAGCTGCCGGTGGGCAGGGCCGCCGTGAGCTGCCGCACCACGCGGCGCGCCTCGTCGTCGTCGGGGATCAAGGGCAGCACCGCCAGCAGCAGTAGCGCGAGCGGTCGTCGCGCGGCGAGGAGCCGGCGTACCTCGGGGCGGCTCAGGAGCGCCGCCGGGTCGCGCAGGTCAGCCTCGATGGCCGCCACGCCGGACACCCCCTCTTCCTCCAGCAGCTCCTGGCTATAGCGCACGGCGACGGAATCGTTGTCCACGTAGACCACGCGTGCTTTGGGGTTCACGCGCTGGGCCACCTCGTGGACGTTGCCAACGGTGGGCAGGCCGGAGCCAACGTCGAGGAAGCGGTCGATGCCGTGCGCGGCCAGGAAGGCGACGGCGCGGCGCAGGAAGGCGCGGTTGGCCCGCGCGGCGAGCAGAGTATCGGGGTAGGCGTCGAGCAGGGCGTCCAGCGCGGCGCGGTCGGCCACGAAGTTGGCATGGCCGCCGAGGGCGGCGTCGTAGATGCGGGCCACATTGGGCCGGTTCACCTCATCGTCGTCGCGCGAGGCGGGCTGCATCGTTCTCCGTCCTCCTTGCTCAGCTACGTATTCCTTCTCAGCATAGCGCCTCCGGAACTCCCTGTGGGCGCGCAGCAGGCGTTTCCTGGCGGCGCCCTCGCTGAGGCCGAGCTGGGCGGCGATCTCGGGGATCGCGTAGCCCCGGTCGTCGTGCAAGACCAACACCGCGCGGAGCGCGGGGCTCAACGCCGCGGCCGCTTCACGGATCAGCAAGCGCGCGAGGGGGTCCGCGGCGCGCGGCGCCTGGTGGCGCAAGCGGTCGAGCGCGGCGTGCCGTCGCTGCTGCCGGCGGATGTCCTTGAGCCGCTGGTTGGCGGCGATGCGGCGCAGCCACGGATAGAATTCGTCGGGATCGCGCAGGTGGTGGAGATCGTCGTACGCCGCGTCGATAGCGTCCTGGGCGAGGTCGGCGGCGCGGGCGCGGTCCCCCACGTCGCGCCGCAGGGCCTCGAGCCGGGCGCGGTAGCGCGCCACCAGACGCAGGAAGGCCTCACCGTCGCCGGTCTGGGCGGCGACGACGAGCGTGCGGTCCGGCGTCTCGTCCTCGCCATGCATGGTCACCGACCAGCCGTCCTAACGTGAAGGCGATGCAATGGGTGTCGCTACCTGCTCCCACTATAGGCTGTACGGACATAGCGCGCAAAACCCAAAGCGTGTTGCTCAAAAATGCATGTCTCAAAACCGCTCTCTGCGGGACCTATACAGTATAGGGACAGGCAGCGGAGCCCTCGACGCGGCGGGCGTCGCCCACCCGCTGCGAGAAAGGCGGTCACCATGCAGTCCGTTCTGACGCTCGCGCTCGTCCGCTCCGCGCATCGGCAATGGGATGCGCTGCGCGATACTCTGGCCCCCCTGTCCACCGTGCGGATCGCCAGCGACATCCACCCGACGCAGCCGCTCAGCGTCCTGGCCGGAGGTCACCCCACGGCGATGCTCGTGGACGCCGACCTCGTTGACCGGCCGCCGGTCCCGCTGGTGCGCGACCTGCGCGCCCTGAGCCCCGAGAGCAAGCTTATCCTGCTCGGGGCCACCGCGACGCTGGATGGCCCCGCGCTGATCACGCTCCAGGATCAAGGGATCGCGGGCTATCTGGTGTGGGAGGAGCTGCGCCCCAAAACCGTGCGGCGGGCGCTGGCGCTGGTCGTGGACGACGACGTGCTGGTGTTCAGCCCCATCGTGCTGGCGACGCTGCGTAGCGCGTTGGAGCGGCGGCGGGGGGCGCGCGTCGAGGGGTTGATGCTTACGCCCGAGGAACGCGCGAGGTTGACGCCGGCGGTGGAACCGTCCCCGCCGCTGACGCCGCGCGAGTGGGAGGTGGCCAGGTTGCTGGCCGACGGGTACGCCAACGCCGACATCGGGGAGCGGCTCGGCATCCAAGAGGACACGGCGCGCAAGTACGTGCAGTCCCTGCTGCACAAGGTCGGGGTTCCCTCGCGGCACGCCTTCAGGCGCCTGCATCGCGCAGGAGCGATCAGGGGACCCGGCGAGCAGACTTTGCCGGAGAAGGAGGGGAAGGGAGATGGGGCCTAAGAACCGGATAACAGGGCATGGTACCCCCCGTAGCGGGGGAGATACCCCCCCACCCCCCGCTACGGGGAATTGACGCGCCCCCGGCGTCGTGCGACGATAAGAGTGCGCCGAGGCAGATGGGTCTACCACTGTTCAAGCGGCGCGAGGGGATGGGCGATAGCGTCAGCGGTGGGCTGGCGCTGCTACCAAGGCTACGTGGGCTGGAGGTGTACAATGGCATCGTGTACAGGGGCCGTCTCGTTTTTTTGCTGTTGCGGCGACACATGCAACTGCGATTTGGGGTGCTGCAACGGCTGCAACACCTACGGTAAGGATTGCAACCGTAACGGGAAGTCAGCGGGCGCGTGCGGTAACGCTTACACGAATGAGCGAGGCTTCGCTTGGCCGTGTGAAGGCTTCACGTGTTGCAACAACTGCAATCCGTACGGCGATAATATGGACCCGAACTGTGGCGACACCCTCTACTTCTACCAGAACTGTGGCACCGTCACCGGCGCCCCTCGAGTAGACTTCGGGCCACAGGCTTCTTACTGTCGGATTGCCGACCTCACCAAGACATCATTCATGCACTTAGCCCCCCTCTCCCAGGGGGTCCTCCAAAACGTGACCGCCAGCACGAGCCCTTGCTAGTGGCAGTGCAGGATCAGATCGAGGAGCGAAGGGTAAGAACCATGGACAGCTTAGAGCGACGGACTTTCCTAAAGATCGCCGCAGGGGCGGCGGCGACAACGGCAAACTTCTTGTATCCGGGGATCACCAAGGCGGCCGACGCCCGGACGGAGGTGGCAATAGTGCGCGTGCCCAAAGCGGCACTGGATGCGGTGAGTGGCCCCGATCCGAATATGGCGTTCGGGACCGTCGTGTCCAAGGCGACTAACGGGGTTGTTCTACAATATGGTACGAGCAAGACCTATGCGGTGCGCATCTCGCCCGACATCACCGTCTGGAAAGAGTTCGATGTGACGCCGGATGTGATCCAACTGGGTGATTGGCTCGATGTCAAGGGGACGCTTCTCCAGATTCCAGAAAACTCTACGAGGAGGTTAGAGGCGGGTAAACAGCCGCCTGAACACCTGCGCGGATGGACCGGGGCGTGCGTTATGGTCAACGAGAGGCAGCGACCGGCCCGACGAGCAGGGCATGTTGCCGTCGATAGCCCTCCAATAAGAGGGCTGTGAGGGCTCAGGCGCCGTGTGCAAGAGCATGAGCGGCCCTGGTTGCGCCACAAATGGCGACTCAAGAAGTTTTCTGGAATCTGGAGGACGCTTATGGCCGACGGCACCGTGCTCGCGTCCAGCGGCTGGGTTTTTGTCAACATCGGCCGGCGAGAGGGCACGATCACGCAGGTTACGACGGCCGGGCTCACGTTCACTCACCCGAGCGGGGGGAAGGTCGAAACAATGGAGTTGTCGTCCAAACTGGACGTGATCACGGCCAAGGACGGTCTTGCGGTACCCGGCCATCTGTCCGGTCTCGCCTCCGGTACAGTGTTCGGCGCCGTTGGCTTGCGCTTACCGAACGGCGGCTTCAGGTCCACACGGATCTGGATATAGTCGTCGGTGATGGGTGAGGAGGCAGACTAATGATGGTTGTACCCCTTATTATCCGGGTATGGCTCGGATCTTTGTTCGTCTACTCGGCCGCACTCAAGTTCGTCCGCTACGAACAGGCTGGGCGTCTTGCTCGGCCCTATGGCGTCATGCCAAAGCGTCTGGCAGGTGCAACTGGTTTTGCGCTACCGTGGGCCGAGGGGCTTGCGGCCTTCGGCCTCTTGAGCGGCCGGCTGCATCCCCTTGGCCCCGTGGTTGGGACATCCCTCGGCGCCTCCTTCGCCTATAGTGCTGCCCATGTCGTCCGACGCCGCGCCGATATCCCGTGCGGCTGTACCGGGGACGGAGACTCCGGAGACCATGTGACGCGAATAACGCTGGCCCGTGCCCTGGTTATTATGTCATGTAGCCTACTAATCCTCGGGACGCGCAGGCGCGCTCTCGATGGGGTGTCCCCGCCACTCGGCGCAGCCATCACGATTGTATCGCTGCTGCCCGCTGTTGCAGCCCTTCGTCGTAGGGTCCGTGAGGCGCGACAGCGCGAGCAACGCGCGCGGCAGCAGGCGCGCACGACAGAGCAATTGACCTGCATCCTCGCGATGCCACCAACCGATACGGCCGCTAGCGGCGATGAGAAGAGACTCGTTGCACAGGCAATGTCATGACCGCCGTGGAGTGCGTCTTTCGATGGCCCTGG
>JAABUQ010007708.1_pt1 | contig 15455 bp, 19 predicted proteins | sample 5560001 | NCBI WGS metagenome assembly JAABUQ01 (sample SAMN10711888, study PRJNA513371) | rock metagenome | isolation source: Antarctica rocks | place: Antarctica: Victoria Land, Finger Mt nord | collected 2015-12-18 | reverse complement strand
GTGAAGGAGATTCTCATCGGCGATGACGTGATCACCTTACGGCACTCGATTCCCATCCCGGCTTCCCCAACCGATGCCGGCCCGACCGATAGCACCCCGAGTGGCGGTAGCTTGGCTCCTTCACGCGGGCGTGGCACAGCCGCTGAACGCACAAGTTACCTTTTGCGTACGGGGAGTGATCACCGCGCCTTGTGGCGTACCGACCGTCGTTGCGGTCGTTACACCGTCTTCCATCACTCCGGCTTTGAGCCATCGCCGTATCAAACGGAGAAGTCGCCGATCACCAATGCGATGTTCGATGAAGCGTATCAACCATTCATGGTTAACCGTATCAAAGAACGAGCGCAGGTCGGCATCGACGACCCAATTCACCTTCTTGGAGCAAATCGCGTACGCAAGTGCGTCAAGCGCATCGTGCTGGCTGCGCCCAGGTCGAAACCCATACGAGAAGCCGACAAAGTCGGTCTCGTAGATGGAGTTGAGAACCTCGACAATCGCACGCTGGACGATCTTATCTTCCAGCGATGCGATGCCCAGCGGGCATTCTCTACCATCCGGCTTCGGAATCATCCGACGTAGCGATGGTAAAGCTCGATGCGCGCCACGATGAACGCGAGCATGAAGATCGCTGAGGTTGTCCTCAAGCCCGTCTCCGTACCCGCGCCAAGTCACGCCGTCAACTCCGACTGCCGCATTCCGTTTGAGCCAGAAGTACGATAGCCGGAGTAGGTCGAGCGTAACATGATGCATGAGGGCGGTGAATCGGCATTTCCGATTTGCCTTTGCCGTTTGTCGCACGCGGTCCAGACCTGGTGGCACGCTTTCCCGGCGCGGCGTCCGGCGCGTGGTAGCCTCGATCGCGTTTCCCTTGGCACGTCCCCTTCGCTCCACCGACTCCGCAGCCGACCCAGCGGCGTTGTTCGTCGATCTCGACGCTACTATGGGAAGTTCTGACTTCTCTGGGTCGTTCATCACCGGCTACGGCTCATCGCCTTCCCGGTGCGGGCCACTGCTCGCAGTGGTCGGCCCAGAGATATCCCGGTTCCCGAGCAAGAAACGTGCGCGCATGCCGGGTTCTCTGACCACGCGGTGCCGGTCGAGCACTTGCGATGGCGCGCTCTCCCGTATTGCCTTCCGCCTTCGTGACGGCGTCGGCGCTTCCGAACTAACCCAAGCTTTTCGAGGCTCAATGGCCGGCCTGCACGCGCCCCGACCGACGCTTCACCGATGCCCTCGCGAGCGTCAATGCACGGCTTGGGGTCGATATGGATCGCTACTCCTTTATCGTCGAAGACTTTCACTCCGTATTCCTTGCCGGTTTCTCCGGCGCACCACGAACGTTGGGATTACCCCTACGTGTATAGCCGCGATGGCCGCGATTCTGCGGACGACCTGGACTTCGATGACGACGATCTTGCGTACCAAGATTGGCCTGGCGAGCGCGCGGAGTACGCGCGACCGATCACGTCCAGGTGCGAACGCATCGAAACGCCCGATGAAGAGGACCGCCTCTGCCTGAGCGCCCTTGCCTTCATCGGCGGTTTAAAGAAATTGGACGAGGACGAGATCGCGGAGCGGTGCTTCGAGCAACCGGTGATCGCAGGCGAAGCTCTTTCGGTCCTCCTCCAAGAGCGGCGTCACGCCGCGACCCTCACTCGCTAAAGAAAGGCCGACCACATGGACTTTACTGCCTACACGACCGGCCAACTCAAGACCCTCCACAACACGGCGCTCGCAGAGGCCCGGGTGAAAGCCGAGGCCGCGCGCGACGTGCGTGAAGCCATCGAGGCGCGCGCGCCCAACTATCGCGGGCAATCGCGCGCGCAACTTCGCGAGGCCGTCACGAGCCTCTACAACGCACGAACCTTCGCAATCACCCCGCACGACCTCCCAGCCGATCAAAACCCCTACCGAACCACGTAGCGCTTGGCCCTCGGCCGCGCGCGGCGGTCTGCGACCCTTCCGGGGCACGCGCGCACAGCGCGTGGCCCCTCGGGCGGCGCTCATGGCAAGCGAGGCCTCTCGGGCGGTGCGCGCGGTACGCGGGGGCGAATCGCGGCGACCGTGGCCGATCCACGGGCTGGGACGCGCGCCATCGTTTGCCGCGCAATCTACATTGCGCTAGCGAGCACTATGCTCGCGGCGACTTAAAGACATTAGAGCTCGCGACGTGCGCGTCGCGAGCGAACTAAGGGCTTCAAGTCGCCGGCAAACGATGGCGCGCGTCCCAGCCCGTTTAGAGCCCCTTTAATTCACTTCTAGAACGTCAAAGCTCGACGAACCCTTACGCTGTAAAGACCGCCTTGATAAACTTACAACAGCATGCGATCTTCGTACCACGCTGGGCAAGGAGCAGACCTCAATGACCCAACGCACAACACGAGCTCTTAGCACCGCCGGCGCACTCCTCGCCGCGGCGACCGCGGCCGCACCGCTTCGCGGAGAACCAACGGCCGCGGCGCCGGCCCCGCCGATCGTTCTGAGCGATGATGAACTCCACCGGCTTCTCAACGCCTCGCCGGCAAACGCCAATACGATTCACACACACGCCGGAGAACGCGTCGTCGTTCTCGCACGATCGCTCGGATGGCTCGACGCAACGTCCCCTACACTGCGCCTCACAAGCGCTTCGGCGACCGCCGCAACCGCGGATCCCAGCTGCGAGTTCAAGGAACGGCCCGCAACCGCCGTCGACGGACGACTCATCACCGTGAGCGGGACGTTCCACCAGCGGACGCCCTACCTCGGCCTCGTCGCACTCGACGACTGCCATATCCAATAAGCGCAGAAGAAAGTCGACGCTAATGCAGCAGCCGCACGCCACCGTCCGCAGCAAAGCCCCCGTCTTCGTCTCAGCAACGCGCATGCGCGACGGCGGCTTTACGCGACCCTGCCGGTATCACCATTCCGACAGCATCGAAACCGACAAGTGCGCGCAAAAGCGAAACGCGAATGTCGTCGTCCGCGATCAGCACGGACACATCAGCATGGCGCCCGCACCGTATCTGCGCATCCGACGTCAGACGCAACGCATCGTCCGGGCGGCTGAATTCATCGCCCTCAACCAACACGCGCAGATGCAACGCGTCCTCGTAGCTGCAGAAGACATCGCGGTCAACGCTAAACGCAAATAATGTCGTTAGCGGTAACGGTACTCCCGTATCGGCCGACGGGACTGAATCTTGAAGATACGCAGGGCAACTGAACGCGCAGTAACAGATGGCGGGAGAGACCGGCAATCGTAGCGGACTGAGCGTTCAATAAGTTGCAACGTTGTCCGACTTACCGAACAATGATTCGCAAGTGACCAAGCTGAACTTGCGGATATGGACGAACTGCGAAGCGCGGCCGCCTCGCATGCGAATGACTCTTCCGGAGCGAAGCCGCGGGTCGTGAACGCCGGTCGTGATCGTCGCTCGAATCCACTGACCGTCACTTCGGACGAGCATGAAGGCGTGATCCCGGATACCGGCAACGGCAGCCTTGCGCGAGTGCCGGCGGTGAGTCGCGCGGCCGCCGTTCTTAATGCGGTGGCCGCGACGTACGACGGCGCATCGCTGTCGGATCTCGCCCGAACGGTTGGAGCGCCGAAAAGTAGTTTACTTAGCGTCTGCCTCGCGTTGACCGACGAGCGACTTTTGCGCCGCAGCGATGACGGCCGCTACCGGCTCGGTATCCGCATCGCCGAACTCGCGTCTGCCGAGCTTTTACATCCGCCGCGCCTTACCCGGATCGCTATCGCAGTTCAAACGTTGACAAATCCGTTCTTTGCCGCTGAAGTACGCGCCGTCCGTGCGGAGTGTCGTGAACTCGACGTCGCTGTACATGTCAGCGATGCGCGGCAAGATTTGGAAAGGCAGATCCAACAGCTTCACGATATCGTCAATCTCCGAGTCGATGCGCTCATTCTAGACGCAGTCGATTCCGATGGAATAGCAAATAGCGTCGCAGGTGTTCAGAGAAGCGGAACGCGAGTCGTCGCAGTCAATGCCGGTGCAACTGGCGCCGACGCAACGGTGACCACCGACAATACGCAAGCCGGCGAACTAATCGCCCGCCACCTTGCGGCAGCTATGAACGGGGGCGGGAACGTCGCGATCGTCGGCGGTACGCGGATCACGGCAAACGCCGATCGGATTTCGGGATTTCTTAGTGCGCTACGAAGCCACCCGAAGATCCGCGTCGTAGCGCGGCTCGACGGTGATAATAGTACGGCAGGCGGTGCGAAGCTCGCTCAAACGATTCTCGGCACGAGCGGCGCTATCGATGCGTTTTTCGGCATTAACGATCCGACCTCGCTCGGCATCGCAGCGACACTGCGAGCGCGGCGAGCGAAGGCCGTGGTCGTCAGCGCCGACGGCTCGGCGGCGGCCGTCGAGTCGATCTTAGGCGGAGGGCCGATCATCGCAACGGCCGCCCAGGATCCCGACTTGCTCGGGCGCGTCGCGCTCGAAACCGCGCAGCGGTTACATGCAGGCGAACGACCGGCGCAGCGAACGCGGCTGTTACCGACCGTGTTGATCTCTCGGCAAAATGCCGACGGCTATACGCCATGGGGTTGAGCACCCGCGATCCACAAGACGACGGTTCGGCGCGGGCGCCGGCCGTTATCAAAGCTGCCCGTATCCTCACCGAACTGGCCCAGCACCCCACCGCGATGTCGGCGACCGATCTAGCTCGCCGAATCGATATGGCAAAAAGTTCGATGTCCGACCTGTGTCTGGCGCTTATCGAAGAAGGCTTGCTCGCGCGCACGAGTGAGGGCCGGTACATGCTCGGCGGGCATCTGGTCGAATTGGCGCGCCCTCTCGTCGGCGGCACACGTCTGCTGGAGGTGTTCGCCGATGCCTGTGAAGCCGTGCCGGAAGCGACTGGGGAGACGGTCACGATGTCGATCGCCGATGGAGCCGATATCGTCATTGTCGCCGTACGCCGCGGTTCGGTTCTGTTGCCGATGACACCGAAGGTGGGATTACATCTGCCGATCTGGACGACGGCGGCAGGCCGCGCGCTGTTAAGCGCTACGCCATTAGACACGCTCCGCAGCATTCTCATGCTGGAGTCCGCAACGGCGGCCGGCGTTCCAGGCCTTATGCCCACTGCAGATAATCTTCACGACGAGCTGCGCCGTGAGTCGCGACTTGGCATTCATACCGACAAACAACAGACTGCCGTCGGTATGATCAGCTTCAGCGCGCCATTGATTTTGAAGCGCGGAAGCCCCCCTACTGCGGCGATCGCGCTTTCAACGCGCGCCCCTCTCGCACAACCGAGACGGCGGCAAACGTTAAGCATGGCGGTTCGCTCCGTTGCCGACGAATGCATACGACGAACTGGTGGCGGCACAGACAATACTGAGGAGGCTAGTTTCGCCGTCACGCTTGACAGCCGGAAATTTCGTCCGTAATATGTTCGGTATTGCGGACTTACGTTCGACATGCAGAACAGCGGCAAAACGTCGCGGCGGCTTCGAACGACGTACGCGCGTCGCGAACGCCGCAACGTTTGCCCGCGTCCATCGAATGGAGAACTGTGAATGTTCAATCGGCGTGCGAAAGTATTGCTCTGGGCTGGTGCGTTCGCTACGTGTCTCGGCGGCTATGCAAGGGCTGACGAGCGCCAGGGAACCATCTCTGCGCCAGCCGTCGCCTCACTCAAGAATCAGGTTGCTGATGCCCCCCTCAAAGTTGCGTGCCTCGTAAAAGATGCGTCCGCGACGTTTTGGCAGGCAGCCATTCAAGGTTGTAAAGATGCGGCGGCCCATTATCACGTCGATGTGGTTTTCGGCAGCGGTAATAGCGACGCCGGCTTAACCGCCCAAGTCAACGCTTTCGATAACGCGCTAGCGAAAGGCGTTATCGGTATCGCTATGTCGGCGGTCGATTCGAGCGCGATGTCGCAAGAAGTTGCAAAAGCCAACCAGCAAAACGTTCTCGTCAGCACGTTCGACACGACCGTGAATAGTGGCAAGCTCGTCACCAACGTCGTTCCGCAGGATCGCGAGGGCACGACACGCGCGACGAAACTACTAGCCGCTTCGATAGGTAACCAGACGAAGGTTGCAATCACAACGTGCAATACGACTATCTCGACCTGCCACATCGTCTATGCCGCATTTATGGACGAGATGCAGAAGCACTCGGCCGTAAAAGTCGTCGCTCGCCCGCTAGCGACACCGTATCGCGATAAGGGCTATACGTCGATCAAGAGCGTTCTCGCGGCAAATCCGGATCTAGCCGGCGTCTATAGCACGTTCGATTTGGACGGCCTGGGGGCGTTTGCTGCTGGCGAATCGGTCAACAAACACCTCGTCGTCGTTTCGCGAGGCTGCGGTTACGAGGTGCTGCGGAGCATTCTCAAAGGAGGCTTGACCGGTTGCGATGCGATGTATCCGAAGAAAGAAGCTTACACTGCAGTCGAGGCGATCGTGCTCGCACACCAAGGCAAAGCGGTGCGTCCTCAGATCGCAATTCCAGAAACCGTCGTGACGAAAACGAATGCACAGAAGTGGCTGATGGTGCCCGAGTACGACGGCCCGCCGCCGAATATTTGAACTAGAGCGCGGTTGATGACGATCGCTGCGCCGCTGGCGCCGCTACTTGAGGTTTCCAACGTTACGATCCGCTTTGGAGGCGTCGTCGCGCTCGATCGCGTGAATGTAAGTTTCTATCCGGGTCAAATTGTCGCACTGGTCGGAGCGAATGGTGCGGGCAAGTCAACGCTCGTGAGCGTAATCTCCGGAGCGGCCGTACCCGACGACGGCCGCATACAGCTGCGCGGCGAAAGCGTGCGCTTCCGTACTCCGAAAGACGCGCGCGCCGCCGGGGTTGAGACCGTGTACCAAGGACTAGCCCTCATTGAAACGCTCGACGTGAAGGGTAACATCTTTCTCGGTCGCGAGCCCGTTATCAGGCCGGGCTTCATCGGATGGTTATCCGACCGTAGCATGGAGCGCCGGGCGCAGAATTTACTCGACAGCCTTGGCGTCCGGCTCGACGCGTCGAGGATGGTTCGAGGATTATCCGGCGGCCAGCGGCAGATCGTCGCTATCGCGCGGCTCGTCGAATTTGAGGCCGGCGTCTGCATTCTTGACGAGCCTACGGCGGCACTCGGCGTGCAAGAGCGCAATGCGGTGCTGCGGGTCATCAAGAATTTTAGAAGTCCCGAACGCGCCGTGATCGTGGTGAGCCACGATCTCGACGACATCTTCGACGTCTCGGATCGTGTCATCGTGATGCGAAACGGACGGATCGTCGGCGACCGGTTGATCGGACAGACGTCGGCGGATGAAATCGTCGCTCTCATGACGTTCGGCAGCCCCGGTCGCGCGGCGGACGCGGCGGCGACGCTTGGCCATGAGCCGCCGCGTGGCTAATCTAGTAAAGCAGTTTCAGCTGCGGCAGATTATCCTCGTCGTGCTTCTCGTGTTGCTTGTCGCCGGCGTGACGGCATTTCAGCCAAACTTCGTCTCCCTTGCAAATCTCGGTAACATCGCCGTGCAGTTTAGCCAGATCGGTCTAATGGCGGCGGGCATGACGTTTGTAATGATCGCGGGTGGCATTGACCTTTCGGTAGGTTCCGTACTCGCCCTTGGAGCAGGAGCCGGCGGACTGCTGATGCAGGCGCACGTTCCGGTACCGCTCGCAATCGCCGGCGCGCTATTCGCGGGCGCACTTATCGGCTGGATCAACGGAACCGGGATAGCATACTTGAAGATTCCAGCGCTTATCATCACGCTCGGAACGCTGTACGCTGTTCGCGGTGGCGTTGAATTGTATTCGAACGGATCGGGCAGCACCATCGCTCAGGATTTTCCGGCCGCTTTTCGTTTTCTCGGGCAGGGTTCGCTGTACGGAATCCCGACCCCGACGATCGTGACGCTGATCGTCTACATCGTCCTGCACCTCCTTCTGACGAAAACTCGCTTCGGTCGTTACACGATCGCCGTGGGAACCGATGCCGAAGCAGCGCGCCGTTCCGGTATCGTCGTCGAACGGCACCTCACAAAAATTTACGTCCTTTCCGGCATCATGGCGGTCATCGCCGGGTTGCTCATTACGGCGCAAGTCAATGCCGCCTCGATCGATCTTGGCCGCGGGGCGGAGTTGACAGTGATCGCCGCCGTCGTCGTCGGTGGCACGAGTTTATACGGCGGCCAGGGTTCGATCCCCGGAACGTTCTTGGGTGTAACGTTCTTAACGATAATGGCGGATGCACTCGACATCCTCAATGTATCGCCGTTTGCAATCGACTTGGCGACTGGATCGCTTCTGCTGCTCAGTGCGGCGGCCGACGTGCTCGCTAATCGCAAGCGATTTACAACGCTGCGAAGTCGCTTCTTGCGACCCCGCGATCGCGATCTTGCGGTAGAGGAGCTGACGTGAGCATCGAGCGGCAACCGATAGACAAACGCTCATTCGCATTCGCGCCTCTGAAAGTGTAACCACATGAATGACAGAGACTTAACCCGCGGCCCGATGTCGGTGTATTGCTGCGCCGCCCAGATGCAAGCGCAACCAGCGGACTATCCGGGAACTCACGTCGGCTTGCTCGTCGATCGTAACGTCGCCGGAACCGAGTGCTTCGGAGGCGTCGTTGCAATCAACGGAGAGATCCCGCTGCATTACCATCCGGTCTTCGAATTTCAATACGTGCTACAGGGCACCGGGCTTTCATTAGACGCTCAACGCCATGAGATCCCGATAGCTCCCGGCGGCGCCGTTTTAAGCCCCGCCGGACCGAGTGGCGCGCACGGATTTCGCAGCACGGGCGCGGTCCCGCTCGAGATTCTGTTTCTGTATCCGTCGCCCGATGGCAGGCCGCCGGGTCGCACTGAGTTCGAAGGCGTCGGGACCGCACCGACCGGCCCGCTCTCCGTCTATCGGCCGCCCGAAGACATGCGGCGGCCGCCGGCCGATTATCCAGGGACGCAAGTCGGTCTCCTCGTCGATCATGAAGTCGCCGGAACCGAATGCTTCGGTGGCATCGTTTCGATTGAAGATCGGATTCCGTTGCACTTTCACCCGGTGTTCGAGTTTCAGTACGTGCTGTCCGGAACGGGCGTCGCAATTGATTGTCGCGGTGATGAAGTGCCGATCGCGCCGGGCGGCGCAGTCCTGAGTCCGGCCGGGCCGAGCGGAGCGCACGGCTTTCGCAATACGGGTGCGACGCCGCTGAAGATCTTGTTCTTATACCCGTCACCCGGCGGCCAGCCGCCGGGGCGAACGGCGTATGACGTTGAGGCGCGCAACGCGTAATGTCGAGCACCGATTTGGCGACCGTCGACATCACGCGCATCGTCGGAAAGGATTCTTGGATCTTTCAGAACCGAAGCGTTCGAATCGCGCTCACACAGGACGGCGGTCACATGGCGCCCGTAACGTTCTCGCTGCCGAACGGAAGCGTCGAGCCTTACTACGTTAGCCCGTGGGGTGCCGACGATCTCGAGGTGCCTGCCGACGAACCTTGTGTGAAGTTCATCCGCGGTGATTTCTTCTGCTTACCTTTCGGCAATCCAAGCTCGCGTGGTGAGGTTCGGAGTATGCTGCACGGCGAGCCGAGCTTCGAGCGTTGGCAATTCGGAGGCAGTCGATCCGCCGGAGGTGTGAAGTCGTTCGAATTTCATATGAGGACGACGCACCCGGGTGGCATCGTTACTAAGCGGATCTTCCTCGGCGACGGCCACACCGCAGTTTACATGCAGCACGAGCTTGAGGACTTTGGTGAAGCCTTTCCCGCCGGCCATCATGCGACGCTAGCGATGCCGGAGGAGCACGAGACCGTCCTGGTGGGCCTGTCGGCGTATCGTTTCGGCTACACTTGGCCGACGGCGTTCGGCGATCCGGTGAAGCAGCGCTCTTACTACGCCCTCGCAGTCAAAGAGCGCTTTGAGAAGCTGAATGCCGTACCGCTGATTTTTAAAGAGCCGGCGAGCGGCGCGTGCGACGCGTTTCCGACCCGCCGGGGATACACCGATGCACTTGCTTGCGTATCTATACCGACCGGAGAGCCTGCCTGGGTGACGGCAACCTTTACCACGCGCGGCTACCTCTGGTTCGCTCTTAAGAACGCCGACGAATTTCCGCTCACGCTTTTCTGGATGGCCAATCACGGACGGCATGCTTCACCTTGGAACGGCCGCGAGAATTGTCTCGGCCTTGAGGATACCCGCTCGTTCTTCGGTGAGGGTTGGAACGCTTCGGTCGAACCGAATTTTCTGTCCGCCGACGGCGTCCCGACTGCATTTCATGCCGCCCACGGTGCGCCAATCAGACTTAATTATATACAAGGCGTCGCTTCCACGCCGCCTGAGTTCGGCAGAGTTACGAAGGCGGTGTTCGAAACAGGAGCGGTGCGCTTCATCGACAAGCGCGGCATCGAGGCTCGCGCGCTCGTCGATCACGCGTTCCTGCGTGGGCAGGATGCGCCTATGCTCACATCCCACCAAGGCGTTAGCGACTCTGAGTAGTCACGCGCATCGTGCGATAGCGATGGTCGCGCCGTGATCGCTGCACCACTGCGAACCGCAATCGTGGGGACGGGCTTCATCGCGCTTCATCACGTCGAAGCGATCCGACGGACCGGGTACGGGGAAGTGATCGCGATTGTCGGGTCGGATCCCAACCGAACCGCAGCATGCGCGCAGCGCCTACGCGTGCCGCAGGCGACGACGTCCCTTGACGAAGTGCTCGTCAATCCACTCGTGGACGTCGTCCATGTCTGTTCGCGGAATCGTACGCACGAGAAGATCACGCTAGCAGCGCTGGCCGCGGGAAAGCACGTGATGGTCGAGAAGCCGATGGCGCTCGATCCGGAAGGTGCGGCCCGGATGGCCGAGCTCGCGACATCACAGAAGCGACACCTCGGCGTGGCGTTCACCTATCGCGGATATCCGATGGTTCGTCGTGCGAGATCGCTTGTCGCGGTGGGCCGCATCGGTCCGGTGCTCATGGCGCAAGGCGGCTACCTTCAAGATTGGTTGAGCGAACCGTCCGACTACAATTGGCGGGTTGATAGTACCGAATCCGGTCGCTCGCGCGCGATCGCCGACATTGGCAGTCACTGGTTCGACCTGATGGAGTTCGTTACGGGTGGACGGGTCGCCGAAGTGTTTGCCGAAACGCGAACGGCCATTCCGGTTCGGCGTCGCCCGATCGGGGACGTTGCCACGTATCAGTCCTTCACCGGTCCTACGACCGAAACTACCGTCGATACCGAAGACGAAGCGATCGTCGTGATGCGGCTCGCAAGCGGCGGAATGGCGTCATGCGTGCTCAGCCAGGTCAGTCCCGGACGGAAGAATTACTTAACGTTGGAGCTATCTGGCGCGGCCGGCACGCTAGGGTGGAATCTCGAGGACGGTGCGGACCGACTCTGGATCGGCAGCCGCGATCGTACGGAGATCATTCATCGTACCGCAGCCGACGCCTTAGATTTTCCTGGTCCCGATTCGGCTCCGGACGGCGTCAGCGACGGTTGGACCGGCGCGTTACGCGACGTGCTCGCGCTGTTCTATGTAGCCATCTCGAGAGACGGCGCAGTCGACTCATCGACGGAATCGCATGCTTATCCGTCGGCACAAGCTGGTCGTCGGGCGCTCGCATTCGTTGAGGCGGCGTTGAAGAGTGCGTCGGCCGGTCGGTGGCAAATGCTCGAGTGAGAACGACGTTATGCGAACTTAGCCGCCACTGCAAGTCAGCAGCGAGTGTTCGGACGGCTGACTGAAACCGGGTTTGCTCCGACTCGCGCGATTGCTGCTGCGACTTGCTCGATTACCTGTTTGCCTGCGGTAAGTTTACCCGCCATCTGGAAAAACCCGTGAATCATCCCCGGATATCGAGTAAGCGACGTGGCGATGCCCGCGTCCCGAAGGCGCGTCGCGTACTCTTCACCTTCGTCGCGTTGCGGGTCAAATTCCGCGGTCACAATTAAAGCTGGAGGCAAGCCCCGTAAATCTTCAGGAGCGCAGAGCGCGGGCGAAACTCGCGGCTGCGTGCGATCGACTGACGCGGGCAAGTAGATTGCAAGCTGGCGATCCTTAGCGGCTCGATCCAAAAGGCACCCGTCGTATTGTTGCCAAGACGGATAATGGAAGCCGGGGCGCACGTCCGCGTCCGGATAGAGCAACACTTGCAAGGAAACGGTGGGACCGCTTCGATCACGCGCCAACATGGCCGCCACCGCCGCGATGAGACCGCCGGCGCTGTCGCCGCCAACAACGACGGCTCGAGCGCCGAGTTTCTGCGCACGGGCGCCCGCCCAGTGAAGTGCGGCATATGCATCCTCGATGCCGGCAGGGTACGGGTTCTCGGGGGCGAGGCGGTAAGCGACCGCTACGACCGTGCAGCGACAACGGTTCGCGAGGGCGCGTACCGGACTGTCATACGTATCTAAATCGCCGGCAACATATCCGCCGCCGTGAAACCATACGAGCAGCGCCGGGACGGCAAGCATCTCCGGTCGGTAGATCCGGAGTTCTATCGGGCCGTGCGGGCCTCTAGCGAACGCCTGCTCGACGCTCGCGAGCGGCTCCGGCTCCCCGGCCAACCGCAAGAACTCCGGGAAGTTGGCGCGCAAAGCGGCGACGTAAGCGACGTCGTCGACGGCAAGCGACTGCGCCGGGTGCTTTGCGAAGTCGATGAGTAACGTCCGAGCCTGCGGATCGAGAGCATCGGAGCTTGACAACGTCCAGCTGGTAGCCATGGTCGATACACCTCTACGCTTCGCGCCTTAATCGGTTTCGGACCACACGGCCGTATTGGCTTCTACGGATACGCTGCCGGTTTTCCAGACGGCATTTTGGCGTTGCGCTCGCCGCAAGCCGAGTCCTGTTGCCTACCCGTCGCTTCGCTAATCGACGACGCCCAGCCGCAGGCGCCGGCGCAGACGCCTTCGGCTTCGATAGCAGTAATACCAGCGGAATCGACGCTAGAAAAACGAGCGCGCAGACGCTGAAAACATAAGCATACTCGCGTAGCGCGTTGAGGGCGGCGATCTCGTAGGTGATGCGGTTGATCCGTGGTCGGCCCTCGACCTCATCCTCAACGACCGCGTCGCGCCAAAGCGGCGGCACGAAGTCCAGCGGCACATTTTCGTCGGCTGGAAAGTTGTGCAGCTTGGTCCCGGCGTATTGCTTGACCTCAAGCGCCCGGATGACGGGGCGATGGACTTCGTTATTCGAGCGGAAGTCGAGCGCTTCGAGCAGCTCCGGGACCATCTGCCGGTAATGCGACTTGTACGAATTGCGGATGAATCCGCGCTGCGTGTTGCGGAACGCCGGACCCGTTGCTTTCCACCTTTGACGAACGCCCGCAGTGTCGATTCGCCGACGACCGGAAACACGACGTCGCACACCACGCCGTCGGGCTGCGCAAGCGTGGCGTCGGCAAGCGCAAAGAGGAGATTCGTCTTACCCGTCACGCGCTTGAGATCGTCGATGAGCGCTTCACTGACGCGGCGGTCAGCTTTCGCATTGATGCGGTGAATCGTGTCGACGAGCAGGTCGGTGAGCGTATCGGTTATCGCGCGGCCGCGCAGGTACGCGAATACTGCGAGCGACGTCAGGCGTGCCGGCTCCGGATGCCGGCGTAGCTCGTACGGTGCTTCGACCGCGACCCGCTGGCGGTACATCTCAATTTCGTGTGGGAGCGCGTGGTCGAAGAGGTGCGCGGGCAGTTCGAGTTTGCGAATGACGTCGAGCTTCTCTATCTCGTCGCGAATGCCGTTGACGCCGGCGCGGCCAGCGTCTTAGCGCAAAGTGTTGATAACCGCTCGTGTCGAGCGTTCCTCGGGTGCGTCTGACTCATCGCCCTCGGCGCCCGATCAATGCGTTCGAGTTCACGCTCGAGGTGTTCGAGCGCCTTCCCCCCGGACGGCGGCGTCGAGCAGCCGCCGCAAGGCCGACAGTTTCGTGGCGATCGTCGTCACGGCGAAGCCGGCCTCGACGAGCTCGCGCCTGTAGGCGACGACAATGATCTTCGGTCAACGCCGCGAGCGCGAGGCTGCGTTTCCGATGCGCGACAATCTTCCTTTTGGGACCAGCATCGCTAAGGTAGCCGTTGCACGGCAGTGACTCGATGCCCGGGAGCAAACAGTCCCGCCAATGAGTTCGGTGAGACGACCGCGTGAATGGACGAGCCGGGCCGAGCGGCTGCTTCAGATCTGCCTCGCGATGGTCGGCCTCATCGGCGCTGTCGCTCGCGCCTTTGCGCCAGTCCGGGCGAAAGATGCAGCGTGGCCTGTATTGGACGCGACGACGCTCGCATGGCTGGGTCTGATCGTCGTCGCGTACTTGTTGCCGCGAATTTCGGAGATAACACTCGGCGACACGAGCCTCAAGCTTCGGGAAAAAGCCGACGAAGCCACCAGCGGTCTTGAAAAGACGATCGATGCACTGGCTGACCTTCTCCAGAACTGGGCGAACAGCACGCTCATTTACATGCACCTACTCGCGGATGCTGACAGCGACCGGGCATCGCTGCTGCTCATGAACTACCTGCGTGATCGTATGGGCGAGGCGCGCAAATGGTTGAGCGACGACCCGTCCGCCAACGTTCGGATTTCGCTCTGGCTGTTCAACAAGGAGACGGACCGACTCGAGTTCTTCTTCAGCAACGAAATCGATGACGTCGCTACACTGGAAGCGGCATTTCGCCCGGGCGAAGGTCTCATGGGTCAGGCCTTCTTAGAACGTCGGCGCTGGAACGAACCCGATGCTCGCCAGATCCCCGGGTTCAAATCGATTCGGCCAAACGGAACAGAAACTTACGACGCAGTCATGTGCGTGCCGGTCGTTAATGGCCCGGCTGACTCGCCGCTGGGAATGCTGAACGTCGACAAATGTGGGGATGAGTTCAGCACAACAGCCGAAAGCATCGCGGTCGGGCTCGCCGCGCAATGCGCGTTTGCATTCGACCAGTACTGGAAAGCGCCGACGTCTTAGCTGGCGCGGCGGACCTCGGCGGCACGCTCTTGCGCTTGCTTGAGAACAACACCCGGGCTCCGGTCAGTGATCTGCGGTGAGGCCACGGTGCCGTTCTTTTTCTGATCTTCGGTGTATCGCCGAGCGATCGTCTTAAGGTCAGCCAATGGTAAGCGGTCTTTCATGCTATCTCCGACAATCGTTTGTGCGCCCTGTGCGGTTGCACTCGCCCCCGGACTCGTTCTTCAGAGGCGACCTTTTACCCTGCCCCGATGATCTCCAGCAGCGGCGGCTCGTCGTCGATCGTCGCGGCGGCCACGTAGTCCAGGACGATCCGCTGCTTCGCTGCCCGGTCACCCGCTTAATGCTCTCGATTGGAATCTTCTTCTTCGCCGCGTTCGTAATGAACGGGGTGCCCTCAAGAAATGGAAATTATTGTACGCTAAGGCCGCTTGGTCGGTGAAAACTGACACCTGAGGGGCCTGAGCCGCCTTTTGCGACCCGCTTATCATTCGCGGCGAAGGATACAGAGCTG
>JAABUQ010007707.1_pt1 | contig 15455 bp, 16 predicted proteins | sample 5560001 | NCBI WGS metagenome assembly JAABUQ01 (sample SAMN10711888, study PRJNA513371) | rock metagenome | isolation source: Antarctica rocks | place: Antarctica: Victoria Land, Finger Mt nord | collected 2015-12-18 | reverse complement strand
AGCGTTGGCGCAGGTTCATTGTTTATCTCACTCTCGGGTTGTCTAGAGGTTAGTCTAGACTCTACACGGGGGCTTTTCTTTGCCTGGCCTCTCTTGGTACAACTGTCCCGCTTTAGGTTGGTAGCCTACCTTTAGCAGCTAATAACATTGCACTTTTACGTGACATCTCAACATTTTGTTGGATCTCTGATGCTTCTAAATAAAACAAGAAATGTTTTGGGTTACCCATCCGCCACAATCGACACTCACAATAGGGGCAACAAAAACGCTGAACATTTTTATGCCGACTACGCTTTCCAGGCATAGAGAACTTCCTTTCGCTAAGAGCTAATTTTCTCAAGAATTGAACCTTGGACTTTAGTAGTAGGAGACTCAACGGAACGCCTGTGGCAGCTCCGGCGACGTGCTCCCGCAAGCTCAATAACAGGAGCTGCTACTGAAGTAATTTCTCCAAAACTACGGTACACACCACTTTCCTTCGAAACCTACAATAGTCCTATCCATAAGCGTTGTAGAGCTATTGACGGCGGACGCACGTCTAGGCCAAAAAGCCGAATCAGTTACAATACTTGCTAATTAGGTCAAATTCTTAGCTTCAACTTTATCAGTGAATATACTGAAAGATACTGAGAAAGTCCCTACTTTGTCAAGTAGATTCACAATATCTTTAAGATCTACAAACTGTTTAGACTGGACCTTGGACAAAGGGATAATATCTCTATCCGTAAAATAATCTGAATCAAATATCGCCTCTCATTTCATGACTACCCTTACGGAGGTGCGAGTAGCAAACATCACACGGCATAAAAAAATGACCAGCCTACCACAGCTGGTCGAAAAAGCTTCTCGTTGCGTCGTTTTCTCAATTCAAGGAAACCCGGAATCCGCTTTCCCAAGTCGCATCGGGTAATCTTTCTTAACATTATTGTAGCCCCAAAGACAGATTTTTTTCTATAAAGTTCTGGTTAGATTTTCACTGCCTGCTTGAGACAGTCACTTGCTCGCTGAGGTTGTCCCCAGAGAATGCGTTCTTGCTTATAGATAGCGATCCCTGGTTTAGCTCCCTTGGGTTTGTAGACATGCTTCGGTTCAGTATAGACAACCGGAACTTGGTCACTTTGGCGGGAGCGACTATAGTAAGCGGCAAGGTCTGCGGCAAACCCCAAATCCGATGACTCTGGTACAGCCCCCGGATCTAGACGCAGCAGCAGATGGCTGCCAGGAATTTCTTGGGCGTGGAACCAAAGGTCGTAATCGCCAGCCAGGCGAAAGGTCAATTGGTCATTCTGGCGGTTGTTGCGACCAATTAACACTTCAAAGCCACTGGGAGTGCGGTACCGACGAAAGTTGGTGCTGGATGCCTCCGTCGAGCTGCGACGCTCGTATCCTGTATCTTCTAGATATTGTTGCCCAATCAGCTCCTCGCGGATTTCCTTGAGCGCTGCCAAATCTTCTGGTGTTTGGTAAGCTTCCAGTTGAGCAATTGCATCTTCCACCTGCTCCAGATAGTGAATTTCCCCATCCACTTCTCTGAGTAGCGGTTCGACAGCACTCCGAGCGCGTTTGAGTTTTTGGTGGCGCTTGTAGAGACTTTGGGCATTTTGGACAGCGTTTTTCTCTGGCTCTAAGGGAATCGTAACGGGATTGCTACTCTCGAAGTCGGACAGAGTTATTGACTTCATTCCCGGTTGCCAGTCCTGGAGGTGAGCCATCAGCAAGTCAGCTCGTTGCCGGTACTCATCTGCTCGGTCAGATTGCTGTAGGCGTTCCTTAAAGGTGCGCGCTTTAAGTCGCAACTTTTCTAGAAAACTACTGAGTTTTTGACTCAACTGATGCCGCAACTGAGTGAATTCTTGCTGATTCAGTTGGGCTGTGTAGTAGCGTTTGAGTAAATCTTGGACTGTTGGGGCTTTTTCAATCGCACCCCAACCAAGTACTGTATATCCTTCAACAGTCCAGCCTGGTTGAAACTCTTCTTGCTGTAGCGCTTGTAGCCATTCTTGCCAGCAACGAAATAGATGTTGCCAATCGGATGCCTTCAGGGTATCGGTGGATTGGTCGGGGTCTAGTTCAGCAGCAAGCGCTATTGACTGCACCAGCGCCGGACTCAAGCCGCGATAGGTCTTTAGCAGACAGCGGCGCAACGCTCCTGGTACCAAGCTCACTCGTTCTTGCCAGCGCTCCTGGGATTCATTTAAGGTGGGAAGTGTCCCAATTAAGGCTGGTGGTGGTTCGTAGGGCTGTCCGGTTTGAATTGGACGGACGCTGGATTGTTGCTGACTAACTTGATGGGCGGCGGTGACGATCTCTTGGGTGTCGGTCAGGATGACGTTGCTGTACTTGCCCATGATTTCGACATACAAATGCCAGAGGGCGGGTTCTCCTGGACGACGGGCAAACTGGAGATCGACAACTCGCTCCCAAGGGGCGATGATCGGGCAAGCCACCAACGCTAAACCCCCCAGTTGGTGCAGCAGTTGTTGGCTAAAGGTAAAGGTATCCGGTAACCGGGGTGGTGGATCGCCGAAGTAAAGATGAGCGGCTTGAGGATGCCACGAAATCTCTAGCCATCCCCGTCCTTTGAGCGTGCGTAATCCCAACGCGATTGTGTAGCGATCGCGCTGATATACCTGTTCGGTGCGCGCCGGTAGCCAGTCAGCGCGTAATTCGCCACAAACGGCGGTTAGCGTGGTGAAGTCAACTTGTTGCAAGAGAAAACCTAAAAACCAGGTTTTACGGTGATTTTAGCGTTGTAAGTCAAAATTTTTGCAGATACCATGAACAATAGTTAGCTAAAAGCTGCTTACACCGCGTTCTGCGCCAATGCACCATGGACATTCAGCTGATCAACATCGGTTTCGGCAACATTGTGTCTGCCAACCGAGTGGTTGCCATTGTCAGTCCAGAGTCTGCCCCCATTAAGCGTATTATTACCGATGCACGGGATCGAGGGCAGCTGATTGACGCAACCTACGGTCGCCGCACCCGGGCTGTGATCATTACTGATTCCAGCCATGTGATTCTCTCAGCAATTCAGCCGGAAACAGTGGCGAATCGCTTCGTGATTACCCGCGATCCTCATATAGATAATTGAGCTTGGCTGTTTGCGCCAAGTCAGCATTAGGATGTGGAATGAGATGGGAGTGTTTTTTTCACTGGCTGCAGTTGAATTCAGATGACGCAAGTTTTGCCTACTCAAAGTTCTGCTATGGCAAAGGAATGCCTGCCTAGTGGCAGACTGATTATTTTGACAGGCCCCAGTGGCGTTGGCAAAGGGACCTTGGTGCGATCGCTCTTGCAGCATCATCCAGAATTGTATTTTTCGCTCTCGGTCACAACCCGTTCTCCCCGTGTGGGCGAAATCGAAGGGCAACACTATTACTTTGTCAGCCGCAGCCAGTTTGAACAGATGATCGGCAAGGACGAACTGCTAGAATGGGCTGAGTTTGCCGATAACTACTACGGCACTCCCCGCCAACCTGTGGAAGAGCAAATTGCTCAGGGCAAGTCAGTATTGCTGGAAATTGAGCTAGAGGGGGCGCGAAAAATCCACCAGAAGTTTCCCCTAGCACTCCGCATTTTTATTCTGCCTCCTTCTTTGAAGGAATTGGAGCAGCGTCTACGCTCTCGTGGTCAAGACTCTGAGGAGGCAATCGCCCGTCGTCTTAACCGGGCTCGAGCAGAAATTCAGGCCGCTGGTGAATTTGATGTTCAAATTATTAATGACAATTTTGAAACCGCTTTAAATTGCATCGAAGCAGCCTTATTTGGAAGGGATAAGGGATCGGGGGGCAAGGGAAAGACTTTACCCTGCCCCCCGATCCCTGACCCCTCTTCATTAAGACAAGATGCCTTGGATTGCTGGTAGATAGTCAAGCAGTAAGTAGGCGACCACCGCACCGCCAAGACCACCAATTAAAAACCCAGTCCCAAACTCATTCCAGCCTTCCTGCGTGTTAAGAGCCGCTGGAGGGTTGGGTGTCGTCACGGTAACAAGGGGTTTGGGTGGATTGCTATTGGAGTACAAGGCTAGGCTAGCGGTTGCAATTACAACCAACCCAACGGTTGATAGTAACCCAGCTAAATTGGCAATATCTGCATCCCGCAGGGGACCCAGTTTAGCAAAGGGACCAAGCAGCCAATAACCATGAGCCATGCCAATTTCCAACCCTCGTCTCCAAGGAGTTATACCTTGGCGATAGGCGGGCAAGTTGTTGATAAACCACTTACTGAACTTAGAATCATTAATCGGTGTTTCTAGGTTCCCACGCTGCGGATCGCCATCTGCCGGGAAGACGACCTCTCGATTTCTGGGATCGCTGGGGCGATCTTTTGATGCATTGACTGCTTGTGCCATATCTCTTATTGTTATCTAGTTATGGTAGTTAATTATTTTACGTGAACAGGTGGGCACAACTTTCAGTATCAGCAGTAAGCTTAAAAAAAATTAATTGAGCTGAACACGAAGCCTGCGATTTCAGTCGCAGGCGGGTGAAAGGCGCTTGGCCACAAACTAGCCAAACAGATTTTGGAACACTGCCCAATTAGAAAGCACAAGGTAGGTAATCGCCGTACCGCTAATTCCACCGACGAAAAAGCCATTGGCATAACTGTACCAGCCAGCTGATGTAGTCAGTTCAACTGGAGGTTGAGGGTTAGTAATGGTAGCAACAGGTTTTGGCGGATTGCTGGCAGCGTATAGGTATATAGCAACGGTCGCAATTAAAAGCAGACCAATGGCTGAGAGTAAGCCAGCTATATTCGCGATATCGCTGTCCCTTAAAGGGCCAAGCTTGGTAAAGGGAATAATTACCCACAAACCCTGAGTCAGGCCAACTTCAAGACCTCGGCGAAAAGGTGTTATCCCCTGTCGATATGCAGGTTGGACGTTGATCCACCACTTGCTTATGCCAGAAGCATTGATCGGTGTTTCCAGATTCCCGATCTGTGGATCGCCTTTTGCTGGATGGACAACCTCTCGATTTCTGGGATCGCTGGGGCGATCTTTTGATGCATTGACTCCCTGCGCCATATTTCTTGTCGAACTCTAATAACGGTAGCTGCATTATTTTAGATGAGTAGTTGGTATTGACCATCAGCCTTTGGACTGAAACTGATTAATTAAGCCAACATTGAAAAAAGGATGAAACTCGCGATCTGCTTAGCGCTGATGCGAGTTTCAAAATCCTATTTTGGTCCGATTTCGTGACAGTTTTATTTGTTACGGCATCGGGTGGAAGAGGAGATCGGGGAAAAAGTAGTTGAATACAGCCCAGGTAGTAAAGGCAACTGACACTGAAACAACAGCAAGAACTGGTGCGAGGGAAAGATACTGAAGGAAATAGGCTTTCTGATCGTCTGGCGGCTTCTGCATAAATCGTTCTCCAAAACAGGTCAATGAGTTAAGCTGAACTAGCGTGGGCCAACGGGGATTTCTTCGTCCTTGACAGTCAAATCACCCGACAGAAATTCTTGCGTAGCTAATACGGGCCACAGGGCACCCTCCCTCATGGCTTTGAACGCCAAAGGGACATCGATAATGACTTCTTTCATTTCAGTAGAGCCCGCTTTCTTGACTGCTCGGATATAGGCACGACCCATCCAACCAATCCAACCGGCAATATAGAGAAAGAGAATGCTGGGAATCAGGAAGTCACCCGCATGATCGAGACGACCATCTACTATCAAATGGGGTAGACCTTCGGGACCGCAAAGGGCACCTGAATCAGCATATCGTTGAAATCTGTCTTGCGCTCCTGTGGTGTCTGTAGTTGCGCGGGCATTGGCTGCCCGTTGGAGAAACTCAGGTGATTCACTACAAGGTACAAGGCCAGCCCCGACCGCCAAGGCTTGCGGGGCAAAATTGAGCCAAATACCAAGGACCAGAATCAGAGCAAACAATCGTCGAGTCATGTAAATTGTTACCCTTTATTACAAAACAAAAAGTTTGTTGTACAAAACGAAGCGGCTTGTACAGGCTTTTTTTTGCAGAACTAGGAAATGATCATACTCTTGCTGGAGATCCCAGGAAAGTTTAAGTAAATAAAAGTTTAAGTTTCTCAAACAAGTCAATTCGATTTTTGGATAATTAATCAATGGCAACCATTTTAGCGATTGAAACAAGTTGTGACGAAACATCTGTAGCGGTTGTTAAGGATCGGCACGTCTGTAGTAACATTGTTAGCTCTCAAATTCCCTTCCACCAGCAATATGGGGGGGTGGTGCCGGAGGTAGCGTCGCGCCAACACCTAGAAACGATTAATCAGGCGATCGCGCATGCTCTCGAACAAGCCGAGCTACCGATTTCCAGCCTTGATGGCATCGCGGCTACCTGTGCACCCGGACTCGTAGGGGCGCTGTTGGTAGGGTTGACCGCCGCGAAAACTTTGGCACTGGTACATCAAAAGCCATTTTTGGGAGTGCATCATCTAGAAGGCCACATTTATGCTAACTACTTGAGCTTGCGAGAGCGCGTCGCCGGAGCTACCACAGGCGTTCCGTTGAGTGAGCCAAAGTTAGAACCGCCGTTTTTAAGTTTGTTGGTCTCTGGCGGTCACACGAGCTTGATTTATGTCAAAGATTGTGGTAAGTACGAAACCCTGGGACAAACCCGCGATGATGCTGCAGGTGAAGCCTTTGATAAGGTGGCACGGTTGTTGCAGTTGGGGTATCCTGGTGGTCCAGCGATCGACAAGTTGGCAGCTGCCGGGAATCCGCAAGCCTTTGCGCTACCAGAGGGCAATGTTTCGCGTTCCCTTGGGGGGTTTCATCCTTATGATTCAAGTTTTAGTGGGTTAAAAACAGCAGTACTGCGGTTGGTGCAACAATTGCAGCAACATGGACAACCGCTACCGGTGCCGGATGTAGCAGCCAGTTTTCAGGAAACCGTAGCGCGATCGCTAACTAAACGGACTATTGCCTGTGCCCTCGACTACGGTCTTAAGACTATAACCGTCGGTGGAGGCGTAGCTGCTAATAGTGGGCTGAGAAAGCACCTACAAGCCGTTGCTGCTACTCACAACCTCCGAGTCCTCTTTCCCCCCCTCAAATTCTGCACTGACAACGCCGCCATGATTGGTTGTGCAGCGGCTGAGCATCTGAATCGAGGTCATACCTCCCCTTTAACACTAGGCGTCCAGTCTAGGCTAGCCATTACCGATGTCATGCAACTGTATCATTGATGCCGAGCCAGGATGGTGCGGATCCGATGAGCGACAGCATCTGGCTGTTCTACCATTGCCAAGTGTCCACAGTGGGGAATTTCAACGACATTGTCCCCACAAGCTTGAAACAGGGGATGAAAGCTTGTAAATGGCGGACATACTTGGGTTCCATAATCGGGTCTAAGGCACCGGCAAGGAAATAAACCGGCTGCTTCAGCTGAGATATCACTTGGGGTAAACGGTTGACTTCCTCCTCTGTAGTCGAGTCCAGCAGCGTTCCCAAAGCTGCTTCCGGGGCAGCTTGGACGAAATCGAGCACCCGTTGACGACCCCAACAGCGAGCGATGGGATGCGCTACACTTGCTCGCGTAAATGGCAAATCAATTAAAGGCAACTGGCAGAGCCAACGAGGACGGAGTTTTAACAACATCTGACCGACTGAGCGGAACTGCTCAAAGGCTTCCTTAAGATAAATGCCACCACCCGCGTTGACACAGACCACTCCCTTGACACGTTGAGGCAGATGGTCAGCTCCCCAGAGTGCAATCGTGCCTCCTAACGAGTGCCCAATCAGCCAAGCACTAGTAATATTCAACTGTTGTAGTAGGACTGCTAAATCTTGAGCATAGGCAACTGGGGTATAGCGAGAAGCCATGGGATCTAGAGCCGCATAGCAACCAGGCGATGCAGGACTAGATTGTGACTGACCAAAACCACGCAAATCGTAAGCTAAGCATTGATAATTTGGTGCCAACCGCTCAATTAGAGGTTGCCAATAACCACGGCTCAACAGCCAACCGTGGATAAATACTAAAACAAGGGGGCTCGTCGTCGGAGCCGTCAGCTCGTAGGCGTGGCGAACTCCCAGGATTTCAATGGTTGCCATCCTTATATCGTATCTTTAACAATGACTATGAAAAAGCTGTGGGTTCGGATTTACTTCCGACTTCCCTCTGTCAGGTACAGTAGAATTATTAGCTTTAGCTGCTGCGGTTCGATCAAAAATGTCCATGGCGTCAGAAACCTCTGTAATCGGGCTAACTGTATTGGCTGCGTTCGCGATATTGGGTTGGGGGTTTTATCGGGCCAGACCTTTTGGCAAACTGGGAATTTTAGCTTGGTTGCAGTCCGTGGTGTTGATGGCTCCCTGGCTACTGTTGTTTGGCTTATTTGCCGCAGGGATTTACATCAATATCGTGGGTGTCCTGTTTTTGGTGGTAGCTTCTGCTGGATTGTACATCTGGCTGGGGAATCGACTGAGAGCTGCAGGTCAAGATGCGTTGCTGCGCTCAAAAGCGATAGAAAGGCTGACTAATTCCACCCAGGAAGCAAATCCTATAGAGCAGCCAGATGGTACAGCAAAATTATCCCCCCGATTGCCACTGAATTTGGATGTCGTGTCAATTCCAGAGGAGGATCTGAGCGCTCTTCGCGGAATTTTCGGGATCGATACGTTTTTTGCCACGGAAACGATTCCCTATCAAGAAGGAATCATCTTCAAGGGCAATCTGCGGGGAGAACCGGCGACAGTGCATGCACGTTTGACAACCAGTTTGCAGGAGCGGCTGGGAGATCGCTATCGACTCTTCTTAGTAGAGAGTCCGGAAGGGAAGCCCACGATCATTGTCCTTCCCAGCCGCAGTGATCCGCGAGCAACGACGTTGCCTCAAAAAGTCCTGGCGGCTGTCCTTTTGGTAGCAACGATCGCAACCAGCCTGGAAACTGGAGGACTACTGCTGGGCTTTGATTTCTTCACCAATCCAGCGCGATTCCGGGAACCCCTGCCGATTGCTGCTGGCATCCTAGCGGTTTTAATCGCCCACGAAATTGGTCATCGGTTGCTTGCCCGTCGCCATCAGATTCGCCTCAGTCCACCCTTTTTCCTTCCGACTTTGCAAATTGGCGCTTTTGGTGCTATCACTCGGTTTGAATCTCTGGTGCCAAACCGCAAAGTGTTATTTGATGTCGCAGTTGCAGGACCAGCCCTGGGGGGCATTGTTTCCCTGTTGATGCTGATAGTGGGCTTGCTGTTTTCCCAGCAGGGCATAGCCTGGGGTTTTAACACCAGGGAATTTCAAGTGCCAACTGAGTTTTTCCAAGGGTCAATTTTGGTCGGGACACTGGCGCGGGTTGTCCTAGGTGCTGCTGTCCACGAGCCTCTAGTCAATGTCCACCCTCTGGCGGTGATTGGGTGGCTGGGCTTGGTGATTACGGCATTGAACTTAATGCCAGCCGGACAGCTGGACGGAGGTAGGATTGTGCAGGCGATTTATGGACGCAAGACTGCAGGGAGGACAACGGTGGCGACGTTAATTGTACTGGCGATCGCCTCTCTTGCCAATCCTCTCGCCTTGTATTGGGCGATCGTGATTCTGTTCTTACAACGGGATTTAGAACGTCCTAGCCTAGATGAACTGACTGAGCCCGATGATGCTAGAGCAGCTCTAGGTCTTTTGGTTCTGTTCTTAATGATTGCCACTCTTTTACCCATTACCCCAGCATTAGCGGGGCGTCTGGGCATTGGGGGTTAATGGCGGCGTCCCACCCATACTGAAAATATTCGGTCGCTCCATCGCTGCTGGAAATAACCCCTGGAAGGCAACCTGGCGTTCGGCAGGCTTCTCCTTAGCAACATTCCACAAAGTTTCATAGTAAAAGAACGACACCCCAGCCAACCCCCGGTTGCGCACAGCCGCCACTTGATTCTGGATCTGTCCGAGCGGAATAAATTGGTCTTTCAACCCAGTCAAAATGCCGATGCTCACTGGAATATGACTCCGTGCTATCTGGACTTCTGGTTGCTCCAATTCGGCAATAAAGCGGCTGAGGTCATTGCGATAAACTTGCAAAATGAGTTCCTCAATTAGTCCCTCCCGTTCCCAACTCTGCCAGTCGGCTAAGGAGTAGTTGTAGGAGAACTCCAAGGGGTTGGGAGCCACGGAGACAATGCAGTGTGGCTTACGATCTTTGACAGCCCAGAACAACTGCCTCATAAGTTTGGTAATTTTGTCAGAGCGCCAGCGGACCCAACTGGGATCTTGCGGATTGATGGGGGGAAACTGACCAGCGTGTTCTCGTTGATACTTCTGCACTGTCAAGGTGTCGTAGCCAAACTCGGAGGGAAAGCCGAAATGGTCGTCGAATTGAATCCCCTCCACATCGTAGTTGCTCACTATTTCAACGATTAAATCCTGAATAAACTGCTGCACTTCTGGATGAAAGGGATTGAGCCAAACTCGCTGATGGGAACCTTCTCGCCAAATCTGAGTACCGTCGCGGCGACGGGTGAGCCAGTCAGGGTGACGGTTTGCTAGATCGGAATCAGCTGGCGCCATGAAGCCAAATTCAAACCAGGGGATGACGCTCATACCTTTTTGATGTCCCTGCTCGACAATCTCTTTCAGGATGTCTCGCCCCTGTAATCCGGGCGTTGGGTCGAGCGATCGCCCGATCACCTGTTTGGTAACTGCGCTCGGGTAAAGTGTATATCCCCAATTCCAAACGGTGGGATAGAGAGTGTTGAAGTTCAGCGATCTCAGGCGTCGCAAGGCTTTGGTGAGGCGCTGGCGCTCAAACAGCACATTACTATCAATGTTTGTTAGCCAGACACCCCGTAACTCAGTTGCCTGAGCGATCGGCGTTCCAACCCCAACAACCACGCTGGTTACAGTTACAAAAACTGTCATGCTCAGGGCAACTAGGAAGGCAAACCAAACCCCACGACGACTCAATGTTCCGCCGGAGGTAGCTCCGGCGGCTGCATTGAGCGAGCTAAATCCACCACTGCTTGAATTTTGACAATAACGTGCAATCATAAGCACAATCCACTTTTGTTAGTTGTGCTGGATTTTACCTCATGCCAATTCCAGATGATGAAAAATAGCTACCGCTTTTCTTGAGCTTGGCTACAAATGACTACTCTTAAAGCCCGTAGCAGCAATGATTTCTCAATTCCATTATCCAAAATCCAAAATTCGTAGCATTCCCCAGCGAATTTTTTCCGCCTTGGTTTTGACCGCCATCTTGTTCTTCGGTAGTGGTCTAATGCTGATGCCTCAGTTGGAGGCGGCTCCTGAATCTCCCCAGTCCCAAAGTGAAACTCAGCTACCCCCTCAACTCGCTAATGCTGTATTACAGGATTTATCCCGCAAAGTCAAAATTCCAGTTGAAAAGTTGAAAATTACTGGTTATACTCGCAAAATCTGGCCCGATGGCTGCCTGGGACTCCCTAAACCCGATGAATTTTGCACCCAGGCATTAGTTCAAGGTTGGCGCATTACCTTGTCTAATGGTTGCCAAACCTGGGCTTATCGCACCGATCGCTCTGGGCGAGTCTTGCGCTTTGAATAGTTAATCTACGGTTTTTCTATCGAGATAAGACTGTATTTATAGTAAGGGTTCTGCTAGAATCTGGTGAACAGTAAGTTCCTTAGCAATCTATGAGCGTTCAGCCTGGACAGTTGCATCACTCTTGGGTCCCGTCTCGTCATCCTGGAGAGCGAACCTTGAGCTTGCGGGAGTGCGCCGCCGGAGGTGGCTCCGGCGGAACATTGAGGCAGCAACAGACACCGATGTTCTACTACTTTGCCTACGGCTCTTGCATGTGCCCAGTGGATCTAAAGCGATCACTCGGCGAGAAGACGCACATTTACGTAATTGGTCCCGCCACGCTTAAAGGTTATCGACTGGGTTTTTATTCCTATTCCTCTCTACGCAACTGTGGGGTCCTTGATGTCATCAAAGATCCGACGGGCTCAGTGGAAGGGGTACTCTACCAGCTGCCTTGGCGACTGAGCGACGCCCTTGATGAACGTGAAGATGTTCCCCGAGGCGGCTATCAACACGAACTAGTAGATATTTACAGCCAGGGTCAGCTTTACAGAGACGTTCGTACCTACGTCGTGGTGGATAAATTGGTAGAAGAACTTGCACCTAGCGACTGGTACTTCGATGTTGTCTTCCGGGGTGCTGTAACCTGTGGACTACCAGAGCAATATTGCTGGAACTTGTTTAACCATATGTACCAGCTGCAACAGCGGCACTGGGAAAGCCAGTCTCTGGGAGCGGCTTAGCTGTAACAAGATGAGCAGAGTCGACAAACTCAGGTTTGTATCTTACCTGGCTCCCAATATGTTTTGGTTCTACGAGGCAGTTGCGGTGTATCTGGGTCACGTATTTGACGTAGAGGCGCAGATTGTGCAGAGCCAATACGATCCGCTGTCAGATCCGTTGATGCTGCAAGATCGACTAGACATTGCTTTTATCTGCGGCTTACCCTTCGTACAACGTAGCCGAGTCGTCTCCAGCCAACTGCAGGCGTTAGTTGCACCAGTGATGCAAAAAAACCGCTATCAAGACCGCCCGGTTTACTTCTCAGATATCATTGTCCATGCTGACAGTGGCATCATGACTTTTGATGAGTTGGCAGGCAAAACATTGTGCTACAACGATCCAGGATCGAACAGCGGCTACAACTTGTTGTGCTGGCGGCTTATCCAAGTTGAGCATCCTAGTAGCTTTTTTGGCAAGTTTATCCAGTCAGGCTCTCATCAACGTTCCATCAGACTAGTTGTTAACGGACTGGCAGACTGTTCAGCGATCGATAGCACTGTGTTAGAACAAGAACTGCACGATTCACCTGAGTTAGCACATTATCTCAGAGTTGTTGAGTCAATTGGGCCATGTCCCATACCACTTGTAGTTGCAGCACAGCGGCTTGGTTCAACAGTCATTGACTTGCTACAGTCGGCGTTATGCCAGCCGGATAAACAGTTGCAATCTGCAATGGAGCAAGCGCAGATCCAGCGCTATGTTGCTGTTCAATCTGAAGATTATGCTGCGATCGGCAGGATGTATGACGCATCTACAGAGATCAGTTATGAGATTCTTGGTAAAGGAAAATTTTAAAAAAATCTCTTTGCCTGCCGATTCCGTCAGCGATTCAGGCTCTTATTGATCAACTTATTCAAGAACTCGATCGGATTGAGGTAGAAGCAAGGCTGGGAATCGACATCTTACGACTGCTCCTAGTTTGTTTTCCTAACAATGCCAGACTAACTGGGCTGTTTGCTACTCTTAATAATGCCTTATTTTTTGTAGATAACTTTAGAAGACGAATCGAGACTACTGTTGAGAAAATTTCATTAACTGATGTACCTGTCGAAGCAGTTCAAGAGTCTGGAGAAGATTTGTCAGAGTTTTTGGGATTGGTGCTGGACGCTAAGATAATGGTGAGTCGGACGATCGCTATCCTGGAGAATTTACAATGACGCAATTATCCCTGACTGAGGAGCAAGAGGCAAAGCTAGCAGAAGCTCTGGAAATTGCCAAACTTTTTGAGGAGAGAGCTAAAGAACTGAGCGATCAAGGAGATGCCTTTGCCAAGAAATGGAAAAAACGTCTACGTGAAGATAATCAAACCCAATTATAAGGATAAACGCTACATTTCGGCCAGATCATCGTTCTACTCTAGCGAAACTCTAACGAAACAAGCTCGTGCTAAGGTGAGATTGCACAACACCTTGTTTTAGTCGGATGAATCGCGCTTCCACTCGACTCAGCTTGCAGGAGTTTCTGGCTCTGCCCGAGAGCGATGACCGCTACGAATTGGTAGAGGGAAAGCTTCAACCCAAAATGTCACCAAAGTTTAAGCACTCGAAACTACAACTGCGGTTACTAATGGCCTTAAATCAATGGTGTGACCTATATGAATGCGGTCAAGCTCTCCCGGAGTGGGGTGTTGTTTTGCAACGACGGGGAGAGGATTGGGTGCCTGTACCTGACTTGACCTATGTTTCCTACAAACGGCTACCAGCAGCGTGGGACGAAGATGAACCCTGTCCGGTAGTGCCAGAGCTGGTAGTCGAGATTATCTCCCCAGGGCAGACGTTTGAAGATTTGGCTGTAAAGGCTACTGATTACCTGCAGGCGGGAGTAGACCGAGTATGGGTGGTCAATGCTAAAGCTCAGTCGGTCACAATTTTCCGTCGCGATGAATTGCCACAAAGTATCAAAGCAGAGGAGTCTATCCGCGAATCTCTACTACCGGAACTGGAGCTGCCGCTCTCTCGTTTGTTTGCTAGAGCAACTTAGGGAGAATAATCGGTTGTAGTCTTTCAGGTCCCTTCCATATTCATTGCTGATAGAACAGCCTGCTGGCTGACTGCTTTGTAAACTGTATCCAAATAATGCATCACTGCCTCAGAGTCAGTCACTTTGGTGTCATGGGCATCTGACTCTGGCAGAGGAATTGGTCCCAAAACATCTAAAACTGTCTCGCTGCTGGGCGGTGGCACAATTACCACAAGTGTTGACTCTAGTGGCTCATTGTATTGCCAGAATTGGTCAATGTCTAAGGGGTGAGGGGGAGCCAGTCTCGTGCGGGGGTGAGACAGCGCTGCAGGAGGGTTTCCCTCCGTAGGCGACTGCGAACCCGAAGGGTTCCCCCCGTTGAGGAGGGAGCGCGTTGCGGAGCCAGTCGCCAGAGCCGGGTTTCCCGGCGAGCGAACTGGCGTTGGGGTTCCCCCCGTTGTAGCGACTCCCGTAGAACTGGCGTGAGCGAGCTTCAAAGGAGTTAATTCGTCCCGAAAGCTTGTATCGAGGGGTGTTTCAGGATCGGGGGTGTCAACGCTAGCAGCCCGTAACTCGCGGAGGGCAACGATGATTTGGTCTTTTGTCCTACCCCGCAATTGAAATAGGACAAAGGGGTCTTCGCTGAAGCGATCGCCCAGCTGGTAGTAGATAGCACCAATGTGTTTGCAGGGATTAGCCTTGTCCGGACAAGAGCATTTGCTGTGGATATCAGAAAGGGTGAAGGGAAAGAGTGATAGACCATTAGCAGTGAAAACTTGTTCAATATTTTGCGGCATTTCCCCCGCCAACAGCTTGGCTGCAAAAATCGCCCGTTGGGACATAGTTTCAATCACATAACCCCACTGCTCATCAGTAAAGGGGTCAAGGGATAGGGAAACTTGATACGGTTCTGGCTCTGTGCCTTGCACTTTAGCCAACACTTTTGAGCCTTTAAACTCAATGCTGAGGACGTTTCCTTCACGAGCATAGTTGCGAGCCCGTTCTAAACGCTTCTTGAAGCGATAGGAATCCAGCAATTCGAGCCACCTTTGCGCCCACCATTCTCGACTAGCCTGAAGGTTGTAATTCGTCATTCGTCCTCCTCTTCAATCACCGCACTGCGGTCAAGCAGTAGTAAGTCACGCAGGTGGTTTGTATCCAGTTCAGTCAGCCACTGTTCCCCAGCCCCCACCACTTGCTCAGCCAGCACTTTCTTACTTT
>JAABUQ010007706.1_pt1 | contig 15457 bp, 17 predicted proteins | sample 5560001 | NCBI WGS metagenome assembly JAABUQ01 (sample SAMN10711888, study PRJNA513371) | rock metagenome | isolation source: Antarctica rocks | place: Antarctica: Victoria Land, Finger Mt nord | collected 2015-12-18 | reverse complement strand
TCGCCGCCGGCGACGCGTTGCGCCTGGCCGGCGTGGACGCGGATGACCTGGCCCACGTCGACCTCTACTCGTGCTTCCCGTCAGCGGTGGAGGTGGCCGCCGCCGAGCTCGGCCTCAGCCTCGAACGGCCCCTCACCGTGACGGGCGGGTTGAGCTTCGCGGGAGGGCCTTGGAACAACTACGTCACCCACGCCATCGCCACCATGGCCGGCCTGCTGCGCGGCGAGGAGCGAGCGGCCGTCGGGCTGTGCACGGCCAACGGCGGCTACCTCACCAAACACGCCTTCGGTGTGTACGGGAACCGGCCGCCGGCTTCCGGCCGGTTCGCTTACGCCAACCCGCAGGCCCAGGTCGACGCCGCCACCCGGACCCGTGCGCTGTGCGAGGAGTGGGACGGACCGGCCACGGTGGAGAGCTTCACCGTGATGTACGGACGCGACGGTGACCCCGAGACCGGGATCGTGGCCGTGCTGCTCGCCGACGGGCGGCGGGCCTGGGGCACCACCACCGAGACCGACGCCATGAAGGCGATGGTGACCGACGACGACGTGGTCGGCCGAGCCGGGCATCTCCGCGCCGGCGGCCAGTTCTGCTTCGCCTGACGCCGCAGCAGGGAACTGGGCAGCACGACTGCCTGCGCTATCGACGATCGTGCCAAGCGCCAGCGTCGGGGGGAGTCTGAGGGGACCGGTTCCCACGGGTCCCCTCAGCCTGGCTCGTGCGGCTCCGCCGGTCGAGCCAGCCAGAAACGCCGGCCGCAGGCCGTCGATCAAACTCGTGTCGGAAGTCCCCTTCCGACACGAAACACCTACTGGCGGTCTTGCTGGCGGAGCCGGGTGTTGAGCTCGGCGGTGATGCGATCCATCACCCGGGGGTTCTTCTCGAGCAGCTCCTTGAACTGGCGGGTGTCAAGGGCCAACAGCTTCATGGCGGTGGTGGCGGTGACGGTGGCGTTGCGCGGCTTGTGGCTCAGCAGCGCCATCTCGCCCACCGTCTCGCCCGGGCCGACGGTGGCCACCTCTTGGCCGGCCATGGTGACGCGCGCCGTGCCGTCGAGGATCACGTACGCCACATCGCCGGTGCGGCCCTGCTCGGTGAGCTCGGCACCAGGGTCGGCCTCGACCTCTTCGGAGAGTCGGGCCACTTGCCGCAGCTCCTCGTCGGAAAACCCGGAGAAGAAGTCGAGCGTGCGGATCCGTTCGAATGTTGCGTCCTCATTCGCCACGGCGCCGCACCGTAGCCGTTGGCTTCTGGCCCCGCTCAGTGCCCGCTGCCTTTCTCCGCCGCGTTCTGACGTTGCCCAGCTCGCTGTCAGTGCGAGTCCAGCAACGCCAGTAGGGCGGCGTCGTCCAGGGGGCCGGTTCGCAGGACGGTCCAGGGCTCCGCGGTCACGTCGATGACGGCCGAGGCGGTGCCCTGACAGGGACCGCCGTCGAGCACGAGGTCGACGGGCTCGGCGAGCGTTGCGGCGGCGGCCTGGGCCGTGGCCGGTGTCGACTCGCCGTGGCGGTTGGCGCTCGTGGTGGCGAGGGGACCGGCTCGCGCCGCCACGCCCCGCACGAGGGCGTGGTCAGGACAGCGCAGGCCGATGGCACGCGGGTCCCCACCCAGCGACAAGGCCGCAGCGCTGGGCCGGCGGTCCACGACCAGGGTGACTGGCCCCGGCCACGCCCGGTCGACGAGGCCGCGGATGGAGCCGAGGTCGGCCAGCTCTCTCGCCTGATCGATGCCGGCTACCAGCACGGCCACCGCCTGGCTCGACGGGCGACCCTTGGCCGCGGCCAGACGATCGACGGCGTGGGGGCTGGATGCCAGCACCGCCACGCCGTACACCGTGTCGGTGGGCAGCACCACCATCCCTCCCCCACGAAGCACGTCGACGGCCTGATCGAGCTGGTGATCGGGCCCAGATGGGTCCTTACCGACTTCTGCTCCCACGAGGTCGAAGGGTACGGCTGAGCTCCTCGGCGGCGGGGTACCCGGCCCAATGCCGCCGTGTCCGGTGCCGCCGTGCTCAGCGCCGTGTCCCCGAGTCGGATCAGCCCGCTCGGTACCATCCACCCGTTCGAGTGCGAGGCCACCCGTTCGAGTGCGAGGAGCAACTTCATGTCGTCGGGCGACGATCCCACCCAGGTCTGGCGGCCACCACCGAGCGAGCCTCCCAGCGAGCAGCCCACCGGCGAGTTGCCCCCGACGGCGCCGGCGTGGGGACCGGTGGGGCCCGGTGGTCCCCCGCCCCCCGGTGGGCCCCATGACCCCGGTGGCCCCTACGACGAGGAGCCCGACCACCGGCGGAACCACGGGCTGCTCATCGCCCTCGGGGCGTTGGTAGCCATCTTGGCCGTCGCACTGATCGTCGTGCTGCTCACCCGCAAGAGCAACGACAAAGCGGGCACCGCCACCACCACCCCGCCCACCGTGTCCGTCACCACCGCGAGCACCACGGCGCCCGCGAGCACCACGGCGCCGACCACCGAGAAGCCGACGACCACCGAGAAGCCGACGACCACCGAGAAGTCGACGACCACCAGCGCACCCACCACCGCGCCGACCACCACCCAGCCTTCCACCACCAAGCCCCCGGAAGCGGCCGTCACGTCGTTCAAGTCGGCGGCGAGCCAAGTGGACTGCTCGTCGGGAACGGCGCAGGTGATGCTGTCGTGGACCACCCAGAACGCCACGTCGGTCACCATCGGCATCGACAACCCCGGCCCTTACGACACGTACCCGCCCAGCGGTTCCGCGCCGTTGCCCTACGGGTGCGGACCGGCTTCGCACACCTACTACCTGGTGGCCAAGGGAGCAGGCGGCTCGTCGACCAGCCAGGTCACCATCACGGCCAAGAAGTAGCTTTCCGATATGCGAGCAGCGGTCATGCGCCACGGTCGTCTCGACGTTGACGAGGTCGCTGATCCGGTTCCCCAACCGGGCCAGGTGCTCGTGCGGACACTGGCCTGTGGGATCTGCGGCTCCGACCTCCACACCCTCCGCCACGGCGAGCAGATGGTCGAGCAGATGCGTGAGGCGGCGGCGCACGGGATCTCGGACCTGCCCTTCGAGCCCGCCGTCATGGACCTCGACCGTGACGTGGTGATGGGTCACGAGTTCTCCGCTGAGGTGGTGGAGCTGGGCCCGAACGTGGGCAACTGCGCGGTCGGGGACACGGTGGTGTCGGTGCCGGTGGTCTTCGACGCCCACGGTCTCTACCCGTTGGGCTTCGCCAACCAGTACCCGGGCGGCTACGGCGAGCTCATGGCCCTGTCCGACTTGCTGTGCCTGAAGGTGCCCAACGGCCTCGACGCTCGCCGGGCCGCCCTCACCGAGCCCATGGCGGTGGGCGTGCACGCCGTGAACCGGTCAGGCATCGCCGCCGGTGACGCCGCCGTGGTGCTGGGGTGCGGTCCCGTCGGGTTGGCTGTCATCGCCGCCCTGCGACTGGCTGGCGTGGAGATCATCGTGGGCGCCGACTTCTCGCCTCGCCGGCGCGAGCTGGCCGCCACCATGGGCGCCACCGAGGTGGTTGATCCCCGTCAGGAGCCGGCGGTGGAGGCGTGGCGCCGAGTCGACGGCACCCGGCCGCTGGTGATCTTCGAAGCGGTTGGGATCCCCGGCATGCTCGACGCCGCCATGCGCGACGCACCCCGCCAGGGGCGCATCATGGTGGTGGGCGTCTGCATGGAGCCGGACACCGTGCGGCCCATGCGCGGCATCACCCGCGAGCTGACCATCGGCTTCGCTCTGGCCTATGACCCGACGGAGTTCGCTGAGACGCTGCGCCACATCGCCGAAGGCGAGCTCGACGTGGCGCCACTCATCACCGGTTCGGTCGACATCGCCGACGTGGCCGGCGCCTTTGACGCCCTAGCCGACCCCGAGGCCCACGCCAAAATCCTGATCGAACCTTCCTAGAGGCGCCCGTCGCTCGTCTCCCGTCGCCCGAGAGCAGCGGACCGAGAGTCAGCCCGTAGCGGAACGCACCGACTCACATCGGGTACACGGCGGCACAGGAGACACTCGCTAGCGGAGAGCGGCACTGAGCGACTCACGTGGAGTGGCCTGCCCGGCCACCAGGACTCGGTCGCGGCCGGTGAGGTCGGGGCGGACCTCCACCAAGGCGAAGGCGGCGGCTCGGGCCAGCTCGGCGGCGGCAGAGCCCTGGGTGGCGCCGATCTCACAGACCAGCACGCCGCCCGGTGCCAGCCACGTCGCAGCCTCGTCCACGATGTCGGCGATCGCTTCCAATCCCGTCGGCCCAGGCACCAACGCGTCGATCGGCTCCCATTCCCGCACCTCGACGGGCAGCTCCTCATCAGCGGCCACGTAGGGCGGGTTGGCCACGACCACGTCGACCCCTCCCCGCAGCGCCCCCGGCAATGCGTCGAACCAACACCCCTCCACCAGCCGCACCCGTGTGGCCGCCCAGCCACCCACGCCGGCCAAGTTGGCCCGGGCCACGGCGAGCGCATCGGGTGAGCGATCGACCCCCCACACCTCGACCTCGGTTCGCTCGGCCGCCACGGACAAGGCGATGGCACCGGTGCCGGTGCCCAGGTCCACCACCGTCGCCGGCCGGCGGTTCACCCGGTCCACCTCGACCAAGGCGTGCTCCACCACCTGCTCGGTCTCGGGTCGAGGGATCATCACCCGACGGTCGACCATCAGGTCCAGGGTCCGGAAGCCCCATGACCCCACCACGTACTGCAACGGCTCGCCGGCCAACCGTCGGGCCAGCATGTCATCGAAGTGGGCGACCACTCGGCGGGTGGCGCGCTGGTCGAGGGCGAGCACCCACTCCCCACCCTCCCGGCCCGTCGCTCGCTCCGCGATGCGGCGGGCGTCGACGAGCGGTGACCGGCATCCGGCGGCGCGCAACGCGTCGACCGCCTCGGCGAGGAGCTCTCCGTGGGTGACCGTCCCGTCGTCAACCGTGCCTTCGTCAGCCATCGCCGGTGAGGCGGCGAGCCTGTTCGTCGTGCACCAGCGCGTCGCTCACCTCGTCGAGCTCGCCGGCCAACACCTTGTCGAGGCGGTAGATGGTGAGCCCGATGCGGTGGTCGGAGAGCCGGTTCTCCTTGAAGTTGTAGGTGCGGACCTTCTCGCTGCGGCCCCCACCGCCCACCTGGCCGCGCCGGGCCTCGGAGTGCTCAGCGGCCTGGCGGTCCTGTTGCAACTTGAGCAGCCGGCTGCGCAGCACTTGCAGTCCTTTGGCCTTGTTCTGGAGCTGGCTCTTCTGGTCCTGCATGGCCACCACCAGGCCGGTGGGCTTGTGAGTGATGCGCACGGCCGAGTCGGTGGTGTTCACCGACTGGCCGCCGGGGCCCGACGATCGGTACACGTCGATCTCGAGGTCGTTGGGATCGATCGACACGTCGACCTCCGCCGCCTCGGGCAGCACGGTGACGGTGGACGACGACGTGTGCACCCGCCCCTGGGACTCGGTGACCGGCACGCGCTGCACCCGGTGAGGACCGCCTTCATGCTTCATCCGGGCCCAGACGCCGTCCCCTTTGAGGAGGAACGCCACGTGGGCGAAGCCGCCCATGCCGGACGGCTCCGAGCCCAGCAGCTCGAACGTCCAGCCCTGCCGTGCCGCGTAGGCCCGGTACATCTCGAACAGGTTCCGAGCGAACAGGTTGGCCTCCTCGCCGCCCTCGGCGCCGCGGATCTCCACGATCACGTTGCGGTCGGCGTTGACGTCGGTGGGCAGTAAGAGAAGTTGCAGCTCGGCGGTGAGCCGCTCGATGTCGGCCTCTGCCTCTTCCATCTCGGTGCGCATCTCGTCGCGCTCACCGCCAGAAGAATCGACCAGCATCTCCTTGGCTGCGCCCAAGTCGTCGGTTCGCTGACGCAAGCGGCGCCCAACAGCAACGATGGCGGCCAGCTCTTTGTGGCGCCGAGCCAGTCGGGTGTACCCGGCCTGGTCGGAGAAGACGTCGGGATCGGCCAGGCGCGCTTCCACATCGTCGAACTCCCGCTCCAAGTCGGCCAGGCGCTCCAGCACGACCGTGCAGGGTACCGCCAGCCTCTGCTAGCGCTGAGGGCTGGCGCGGAGGTCGCGGTTCCAGTCCCCGGACACGGTGACCACATCGGCCGGCCGAGCGAGGGCGGCGGCGAGGGCTCGGGTGACCGGGACCGCGTCGCGCTCGGGCACGACCAGAACCAGTCGGGCGTCGGGCGAATGCAGGGCACGGTCGTCGGCGGCAGTGGGCACCAGTTCGAGGTCGACGCCCACCGAGCAGGTGACCACCACGGGCTGTGTGTCGAGAGCGGTCCCGACGGTCGAGGCCGGCGCGGTATCGCGGAGATTGCGGCGGCGTAGAGCAGACTCGACCGGCACCAGGCCGGTGGCGCCGATGCGCTCGGGTTCGGCGATCAGCAACGCCCGCAGCCACCGCTCGGGCACGAGCTGGTTGAGCGGATGCCGGGCGGCGCCCGGGCGACGGTGCTGGCGCACGACGCCGGCCGCTTTGGCCAACGCGTCGGCGTCAGGCAGATCGGCGTTCATCATGGCGAACGCCTCCCGGTCGAAGCGGCCGACGCCCACGTCGAGGCGAGCTCCACCCGCTTTGTCGGGCACCACGCGCGCCACCTCCAGACCCTGCACCTCAGCGAGGAGCTCACCGCCCTCCACCGCCACCTCCACGCCAGCCTGTTGGAGCAGCAGGCGGTACAGCTCAGCCTCTGGGGGTGGCACCGCCGCCTCCGATGCGGAGGCGGGCTCGGCCGGAGCAAGGGTGCGACCGGTGATCTGCCACACGCGGGGCGCACGGGCGAAGTAGGCGGCGCGGCGGGCCAGGACGCCGGCGTCGTCCATCCGATCGGCGAGCACGTGCAGCTCGGCCACGCCGCGCTGGTGGGCCCACGCCAGCGCGGCGCCGAGGCGGCGACCACCACCCTCACCCACCAACACCCAGCCGACGTGGTCGCCGTCAACCTTCGCGTCGTCAGTGGCGAGCGACGCGCCGCCGAGGAACGTCCCGACGCGGCCTCGGTCCGCGGCTCCAGGCCATCGGCCGCGGACCAACGCCCGGAGCTTGGCCCCGAACAGGTGGACTTGCCGGTCACCGTCCACTGCCGACATCGGCCCTGGCCGGCCAGAACGAGCGGTCGGCTACTTGGATGTCTTGCGGCGGCCGTACCGGCGCTCGAACCGGTCGATGCGGCCACCGGTGTCCACCAGCTTCTGCTTGCCGGTGTAGAAGGGGTGGCACTCGCTGCACAGCTCGACGGTGAGCGAGGGCACGGTCGAGCGGGTGGTGAAGGAGTTGCCGCAGGAGCACCGCACCTGGGTCTCCATGTACGCGGGGTGGATGTCGGCCTTCATGATTCCTCCAGTGTGGCGGGTCCAGCGGGGGCGTCCAAATGGGTCAACCACCCGCTATTCCCGGTAACTTCGGCCCTGCTATGGACCTTGCCATCGCCGGCCGCAGGGCCGCTGTGGCCAGGGCATCGTCGATGCGCGGCGGCGGCTTGGGCCAGGCCGCTGAGGCCATCCCGGTCGGCGTGGTGGGCCGGCCCGAGGACTTTGGTGCGGTCGTGGCCTTCCTGTGCTCGGATCTGGCCCGGTTCATCACCGGCGCTGCGCTCCCTGTCGACGGTGGTGCCGTCCGAGGGCTCCAGTAGAGACAGTGAGCGAGGCGGCGGTTCGCACCGGCGACCGGTTCGACCACAACTCCACCGCATCCACGCGGTCGGTGCCCACGGTCCGGGGCCACGGGCTCGCGTTCCTCGCCAGCCTCGAGGGCCTGCGAGTGGTGCTGGTGCTGTGCCAGGCGGCGATGATCGCCCAAACGTGGCGGCTCTTCTCCGTCCGGACGCTGCCGCCCAACCTGCCGCTGTGGTCGTGGCTGCCGCAGCTCGACATGGGTCCAGTGCTGCTGGCGTCGCCCGTCCTGGTGCTGGTGAGGCCCCGAGTCGGTGTGGTGGTCCACGCCGCGCTGCTGGCCGCCGCCCTCGGCTTGGACCAGATGCGGCTGCAACCGGAATGGGTGTCGATCGCCATCCTGCTGGTGGCGACCACGTCGTTCCGTCAGGCCCGCACCTTGGGCTGGGGGCACTTGGCATCGCTCTGGCTGTGGGCCGGTTGCAACAAGGCCATGAGCGCCGGGTTCGTGCCCGGCGTGGCCCCCAGCGTGGCCCACGACCTCGGCATCGCCTCCCACCCCGAGGTGGTGGCATGGGGCTTGCCGGCGCTTGAGATCACGCTCGGCTTGCTCGCCGTCGTGCCCCGAACGCGGCGCTGGGCGGGATTGATCGGCTTCGTGATGCACACGGGCGCCATCGTGGGCCTGCACATGAGGTGGGACTGGGCCATCCTGCCGTGGAACGTGGGCCTGGCCTGGGCCTCGCTCGTGCTGCTGTTCGTCGACCCGGCCCGTCGCGCCGCTTACTCCGGGACACCTGCCGACGCCCGCCAGCTCCGGCAACGACGCCTTCTGCTGGCCGTGCTGTTCGGGTACCCGGCCCTGGCCTGGTTCGGTGCGCTCGACCTGTACCTGGCTCATCACGTGTTCACCGGCGACGCGGCGACGGCTTCGGTCTGTGACCGCCGCGGGCGGTGCAGCACGTTCGGGCCCCTGGTAAGTGGCGCCGCGGTGAAGGCGCCGATCCCGCCCGATCGGCGCCTGTTCGAGCTCTGGTTCCGGCGCGACTGCCGCCCCGGTGAGACCCTGCACGTGACCGCCCGCCAGTTCCGCTGGCCCCTCGACCACACCGCCGACACCTCCCCCTCCCAGGCCACCTGCTTCCGCGCCTGATGGGCGGGCGGGCCGGTCAACGGTACGGAAACAGCTGCACCAGGTACATGGGCAACCCGCACGTGAAGCGAAGGAACCCCGTGGCGGCCACGAAGTCGTTGGGGCCGTTCGGGCCGGAACCGAAGACGGCCCCTTGGCGCAACGGCTCAGTCCGGTACCCGTGGGCGACGGTGGCCCGCATGGCGCGGTCGAGCTCGTTGACCAGCCGGCGCAGGGCCGGCCGTTCATCAGCCGGAGCCTTGTCGATGCTGGTCCGCAGGCGACCCACGTCGACGGCGGCCAACGCGTTGCGCAGTGTTCCCGTGCCCGAGCTGGGGTCCTTGGCCGCGCCATACGGCACCGCCAAGTCGAGCACCGGTGACCACGCCGGCTTGGCCGCCGCGCAGTAGGAGCGCATGCCCGCCTGGGACCCGGACGACCCGCCGCTGCCGCTCGCTCCGGTGAGCGGTGGCCGGCCCGCCACCTGCGGGAACAGCCAGCGGACCACGGGCACCACACCGGGCCACTGGAAGTGCAGGCCGTCGGGTCGAGGATCGGCCCCGTTGAGCAGCCGGGCGCAGCGGCCGTGCGGGCAGAAGAACCCGTTGAGGTCGACCAGGCGGACCCCGCGAGTGGACCGGGCGGTGCCGGCCAACGTGCGGTTGACGCAGTCCGTGCGCGGGAGCATCGCCGGGTTCCCGTCGGTGATCCCGTAGGGCATGGTGGTGACCGTCACGCTGGCGCCGCCGGCCCCTAGGCGCCGAAAGGCCGCCGAGAGCCGCGGCGCCAGATCAGCGGTGAAGGCGGCGTCGCACACGGTGACAGGGTTGGGACCGGGTCCGACGTACACCTCGTGGGTCGGGGTGGCCCCAATCACGAACAGGACCAGGTCGGGGTGGTACCGCCGCACGTCGTCGGCCCAGTGGGCACCGCAGGGCCGGCCCTGGCGCTCGGGCTCAGCCTCGGTGGGCGGGTCGATGCGGATGCGGTGGGTCTGGAACAAGAGCTCACAGCCCGGCTCGGTCCGGTCGAGGATCGACTCGTGGAGCTCATCGCGGAGCACAGCCGCCGGCTGGGCCAGGGAGAACCCCACCGAGTCGCCCACCACCATCACCCGCGGCGACCGAGGGTCGGACGCCACGGCGTACCCGTTGCGGCCGGCCTGAGTGAAGTCGAGCGGAGCCACCGCGCCCCGGGTGGCTCCTACCAGAACCAGCGCGGCGACGCCCAACGCCAGCGGCCACGCCACCGCGGGGTGACGCGGTCACAACCGACCTGACAGGAACGGCTCTTCCACCAGCCGGAACGACACCTCGGCGATGGCGAAGGTGACGGCCAGCTGGAGCGCCCACAGCGTCCAGGGGCCGAGACCCGTGCGGGTTGGGGTCAGCACCTGGAAGGTGACACCGTGCCACAGGTACGCGCCGTAGCTGATCCGCCCGAGGCGCACCAGCACGGGATGGCCGAACACCAGGCCGGGTCCCCGGCCGCCCTGCCCCGCCTCGCCGCCCTGGCCGCCCGGGTACACGAGGGCGGCGATCAGCACGACGGTGGCCACGGTGGCCAGCAGCAGTCCCCCGCGGAAGGCCAGCGGTCCGTGGAGATCGACCCCCGCACACAACGCCACCAGCAGCGCCGCCGCGGCCCACCCGGCAAACCGCACTGACGCTGTGGGCAGGGCGGCGAAGCGCCGCGGCCGGCGCAGCAACCAGGCGGCAAGGCCCGACCCGGCCAGCACCGCGTACACCCGGGTGTCGGTGCCCTCATAGATCCGGGTGAAGGAGACGCCGGTGATCGAGAGCAACACCATCAGCGCTCCCGAGGCGACCGCCCCCACCGCGCACGCCTGCAGGGTCGCGGTCAACGGCCGGCGGGCCCGGCGCACGAGTACGCCGACAACCAACGGCCATGCCAGGTAGAACTGCTCCTCGACCGACAACGTCCACATCGGTTGCAGCGGGGTGGGCGCCACGAAGATGTCGCCGTAGCGGTGACCGGCCACGATCGTGTGCCAGTTGTAGACGTATGCGAGGGTGGCCAGACCGTCGCCGCGGATCTGGCCGAGGTCCACCGGTCGGGCCACCACCACCGCGAACACGGCCACGCCGAACAGGAACACGACGAGCCCGGGGAACAACCGGCGGGCGCGGCGGGCATAGAAGGACCCGAGCGAGGCGGACCCCCGCCGGTGGCTGCGCAGCAAGAGCGTGGTGATCAGGTAGCCGGAAAGGACGAAGAACACGTCCACCGACACGAACCCGCCCCGCAACCGGTGCGAGCTGTAACTGAGCATGGCTACGAGGGCGGCGCCGCGCAGGCCGTCCAGTTGAGGGATGCGGTGCGCGGAGCCGACGGCGTCGGCGGCGGGCGCCGCGCCTGGATCATGGGGATGGACGTCGCTCGCCGGCGCGACGTTCACGGCCCGAACGGCGAGATCGCCTCAGCCGTCAGTTGACCTCAGCCGTGAGCTTTGAGCGCCTCGAGCAGCTTGGGCAACACCTTGTGGACGTCGCCCACGACGCCGAGGTCGGCGATGGAGAAGATGGGCGCCTCGGGGTCCTTGTTGATGGCCACGATGTTCTTCGAGCCCTTCATGCCTACCATGTGCTGGGTGGCACCGGAGATGCCCGCGGCGATGTAGACGGTGGGCTTCACCACCTTGCCGGTCTGGCCCACCTGGTAGGAGTACGGCACCCAGCCAGCATCGACGATTGCCCGCGAGGCCCCGGGCGCGCCCTTCAACTGCTTGGCCAAGTCCTCGATGATCTGGTACTTGGCGGCCTCGCCCAGGCCCCGGCCGCCCGACACCACCACGGCGGCCTCGTCGAGCTTGGGGCCCGACGACTCCTCCACGTGACGGTCGATGATCCGAGCCTGGCCGGCGGCGCCGGTGTCGGGAACGGCCAGCTCGACCACCTCGGCTGGGCCGCCGCCGGTCTCCTCGGCCACGAAGGACTTGGGCCGGAACGAGGCGATGGCCGGCGCGCCGGCGGTGAGCTTGGTGGTCACAACCTGGCTGCCGCCGAAGATCTGGGTGGACACTTTGACGGCGTCACCATCGACGTCGATCGTGGTGTTGTTGGTGAGGATCGGTTTGTCGACCTTCACCGAGAGGCGGGCGGCGATGTCACGCCCGTCGTAGGTGGTGCCGAACATGATCAAGTCGGGTGCTCCATCGCGCTCGATGACTTGGGCCAACGCCGCGGCCACGTGCGCACCTTGCATGGCACCGGCCAGGTCGCCAGTGGCGTACACCGTGCTGGCCCCGTGGGCACCGAGGGCGTCGGCCACCGCCGATCCGTCGCCTCCGTAGAAGCACTCGACGGTGTCGGCCAGCTCTCGTGCCTTGGCCAGGACCTCGAGGGTGATGGACGCCACCGTGCCCTCGGGGGCTTCCACGTGGACCCACACCTTGGATAGCGCCATATCTCCCGACCCTCCTACAGGACCTTGAGGCCGTCGAGGAACTCGATGATCTTCACGTGCGCCTCGCCGTCATCCTCGATGACCTCGCCCGCTTGGCGCTCGGGCGCCGGGCTCACATCGACGATCTCTTGACCGGCACCGGCCCAACCCACCATCGTCGGTTCCAATCCGAGGTCGGCGACGGTGACCTGGTCGACCGGCTTGGACTTGGCCGCCATGATGCCCTTGAACGACGGGTACCGCGGCTCCACCACGCCGGCGGTCACCGACACCACCGCCGGCAGCGGCGACTCGCATTGGTCATAGCCCGCTTCGGTCTGGCGCTGCACCTGCAAGGTGCCGTCGGCCACCTCGATCTGCTTGGCGAAGGTGATCGACGGCAGGTCGAGCAGCGCGGCGATCTGTTCGGGCACCGTGCCGGTGTAGCCGTCGGAGGACTCGGTGGCACTCAGCACCAGGTCAGCGCCGTCCACCCGTCGGATGGCGGCAGCCAGAACCTTGGCCGTGTCGAGCGCACCAGCGCCCTGAAGGGCCTCGTCGCTCACCAGCACGGCCTTGGCCGCGCCCATGGCGAGAGCCGTTCGCAGTCCGCTGACCTCACCATTGGGAGCCATCGACACCAGCGTGACCTCGCCATCACCGGCCTTGTCGACCAACTGGAGGCCCATCTCGACGCCGTAGGAATCGGACTCGTCGAGGATGAGCTTGCCTTCCCGCTTCAGGGTGTGGTCAGCGTTGAGCGCCCCAGGATCGGCGGGATCAGGGATCTGCTTCACGCACACGACCACGTTCATGGTCGGCGATTCTGTAGGTCCGCGCTGAACCCGGCCAAATCGGTCCCTGGCTTGGGCTCACCCGGGCCGTGTGGAATGGTCATGGCCGTGTTGGGGCGACGAGACCGGCCGTCGCCTTCCAGCGCTCAGAGCGCCAGTGCTGGTTCTCAACGCCCAGCCCCTGAACGATCGGGGGTCCAGTGCTGGGCCGTCCTGGCGGCTGCGCTGGCCGTGCTGGTGCTCACTGGGGCACTGGCCTCATCGCACCAGCCGATCAGCGGTGAGCGGCCGGTGCTCGAGGCGGTGAACGGGCTGCCCGGGTGGCTGGTGTGGCCGGTACGAGGCGTCATGGTGTTCGGGACCACCGGCGGTGCCCTCGCCGTCGTCGCGTTGGTGGGGATGGGAACGTTGTGGCGGGCAAGGGACGGGACGGGTTGGGTTGCCCATCGGCGGCCGGGGTGGACGCCCACGATCGTGTCGCTTCTCACCGCCGTGGTAGGGGCACGGGTGGCCTTCGAGGTGCTGAAGCGCATCGTCGACCGGAAACGTCCGAGCGGGTTCCTGACCGAGCTGCCCCACCTTCACGTTCGCGACCATGCCGCCGGGTTGGGGTACCCGTCTGGCCACGCCACCATGAGCATGGCGGTGGCCCTCACCCTGTCAGCGTGTTGGCCTCGGGCGCGGTGGCCCGTCGTCGCCTTGGCCGTGGCGGTGAGCCTCGGTCGCCTCTACGTCGGTGTGCACCTCCCGCTCGATGTGGCTGGGGGGATGGCTCTGGGTGTGCTGGTCTCGGCCGTCGCCGCCGCGGTCGGTCGCCGCCTGACGGCGGGCGCTTCCCAAGCCGAGACGGCGGCCCATGACGTGCCACACTGAGTTCTGTGTGCGCCATCTGCTGGAGCGGCGGCCAGATCATCCCGATGGCCGGCATCGCCTGGCGCTACTGGTCGGTGAACCGGGCGAAGCCGTCGAGGGCTGCGACCGAGCCGGCTGACGACCTCGAAGACGCCGACGGCATTGAGATCGCCACGGTGCCGAGCCGTGGTGATGCGAACGACGACCTGTTCAAGGTCGAGGCCGAGACCGGCGTCGGCTCGCCCGACGGGGAAGAGCAGCACGGTCGCCAGCCGGTCGCCGTCGGCTGAGCGGCCGTGCTCGTCGTCGGCTGAGGGACCGTGCTCGTCGTCGCCCATCGAACCTGTCCGCTCGACGCGCCCGAGAACAGCTTGGCCGGCATCGACGCAGCCGCGTCCGCCGGGGCCGATGCGGTGGAGGTGGATGTCCGTCTCACCCGCGACCGGGTGCCGGTGCTGATGCACGATCCCCTGCCGTTGCGCACCACCAACGCTCGGCTCCCCGTGCCGCTGTCCTGGCGACGGTCGGCGGCGGTCGCCAAGCTGCGCCTGCGCCAGGACGGCACCCCGCCACCCCGATTCGACCAAGCCGTCCACCACTTGCCGCCGGGAATTGGCATCGCCGTGGACGTGAAGGACGGCACGGCCATGGCTGCCGCCATCACCGTGCTCGACCGTTCGGGCCGACTCGGCGACGCGCTGCTGTGGAGCTCCCACCCTGGCGCCGTGCGCACGGCGATGGTGCGCGCTCGCCACACGCCCCGTGCCTACCTGCACAACACCACCGACGAGGCGGCGGCCATCGCCTACTGCCGGGAGGCGTCAGCCCTGGGCGCCACCGCCGTCAGCATCATGGACGTGTCGCTCACCCCCGAAGTGGTCGCCGCCGGCCATGAGCTCGGGCTCACCGTCTTCTCCTGGGTCCGCACTCTCGAATGCCAACCGCAGGTGATCGGGGCCAGGCCTGACGGCGTGGTCACCGACCACCCCGCCCAAGCGCGAGCGTCGATCGCCGCGCTGGGCTGATCTGGGTCTTCTTACTACCGACGTCCGGTAGCTATCAGACCCACAACGCCGGTGACGTCCGCCCGAGACGCTTGTGGGTCTTCTTACTACCGACGTCCGGTAGCTATCAGACCCAACTTCAGGTGGCCCGTAGCCAGAGACGCTTGCCGACGAGCGCCCACATGACCGCCATCAGCACGGCCACGCCCAGGATGCCCACGACGGTGTTCTGGGCGAACCGGCCCCAGCCTTGTCCGTGGATGATCACCTTGTTCACAAAGGCCGGGCCGCCCCAGCTCAAGTCGAGCGTCTCAGTGCCTCGGAGGGGGTTGCGCAGCCGAGCCCACAGGAACCACCCGAAGATCCGGCAGCCGCCGTACACGAAGTACGAGCGGTACAAGGCCAGCATGGCCCGGTCAGAGAGGTCGAACTTGCGCCGCAGCCAACCCCAGGCTGGATCGTTGGGCACCACGGTGCCGAAGAAGAAGGCCCGCGTGAAGACCTTCCAGCCGATCGCTGCCAGGCACAGCCACAACAGATCCCAGACGCCGCCGAGGCTCGAGTAGTACGCGGCGGCGTCGCCGTACCGGCCGGCCTGGGAGGCGTAAGCCCACATGCCGATCGTGTAGTGCTGGGTGGTGGCCGGGAAGAAAACCATGGTGCCGAC
>JAABUQ010007705.1_pt1 | contig 15457 bp, 16 predicted proteins | sample 5560001 | NCBI WGS metagenome assembly JAABUQ01 (sample SAMN10711888, study PRJNA513371) | rock metagenome | isolation source: Antarctica rocks | place: Antarctica: Victoria Land, Finger Mt nord | collected 2015-12-18 | reverse complement strand
GACGCGCCCGCCGTCACCGGCCAGCAGCCGCCCGAGGTGCTGGCGGTGCTGCAGGCCGAGGCCGACCGCCAGCAGACCAGCCTGTCGGCGCGCGGGCGGGACTGGTCAATCGAGCGGGTCGGGCGCGGGCTGCGTTATGCCGACGCGGCCGGGGCGCTGGACCTGCCGCTGCCGGTGCTGCCGGGCGCGCATCAGCACGACAACGCCGGCATCGCCATCGCCGCGATGCGGGCCGCCGGTTTCGCGCCGACGGCGGCGCAGGCGCGGCGCGGGATTGCCGGCGCCGAGTGGCCGGCGCGGTTGCAACGCCTCGACGGCCGGCTGGCGGCGCTGCTGCCGCCGGATTGGGAGCTGTGGCTCGACGGCGGCCACAACGAGGGTGCCGGGGTGGCGCTGGGCGAACACCTGGCGACCTGGCGCGACCGCCCGGTGCATCTGGTCGTCGGCATGAAGCAGACCAAGGACCCGGAAGCGTTCCTGCGCCCGCTGCTGCCGCACGCCGCCAGTGTCTGGGCAGTGGCCGAGCCGGGGCAGCATCTGGCGCTGCCGGTGGACGCCATCGTCGCGGCCTCCGGCGGCGCGGCACGCCCGGCTGATTCGGTGGCGGCGGCGTTGCGGGAACTGCCGCGCGGCGAGGGTCCGGCCAGGGTGCTGGTGTGCGGCAGCCTGTACCTGGCCGGCGAAGTGATGAAGGCCGATGGGAGGTCCGCATGACCGCAACCGTGACACCGCTGACGCCGCAGGACCGGTCGCGCTGGGCCGAGTTATGGGCCGCCTATTTGGCGTTCTACGGCACCGTCGTGCCGCCCGAGCAATACGACTCCACCTGGACCCGGCTGCACGACGGCCGGATCCATGGGCTGGCCGCACACGACGCCGAGGGGCGCATGGTCGGCTTGGCGCACTATTTGTTCCATGAGCATAGCTGGTCGATGCGACCGGCCTGCTACCTGCAGGATCTGTTCGTCGACCCCGAGGTGCGCGGCACCGGCGCCGGCCGGGCGCTGATCGAGGCGGTGGCGCAGGCGGCACGGGCAGCCGACAGCTTCCGCCTCTACTGGAGCACCGAAAACGGCAACGTCACCGCCCGGCAGCTATACGACCGGGTGGCCCGCCAGAAAGCCGTCCGCTACGATTTCCTGCTATAGGTTCGGCCGCTTGGCACCGCCGCCGGCTATGGCGCCACCTGCAGCACCGGCCGCAGCAGGATCTCCTCGACCAGCACGTTGGCGGGCTGGGCAAAGGCATAGACCAGCGCCTGCGCGACATCCTCGGAGGTCAGCGCCTCCAGCGCCGCGCGCCGCTTGTCCAGCGCCTCGCCGACGTTCTGGCCAAACTCGGTCCAGACCGCTCCCGGCTCGATCACCGAGACCCGGATGCGGTCGGGGCCAAGCTCCTTGCGGAGCGCATCGTGGAAACCGCCCACGGCATACTTGGTGGCGCTGTAGACCGACCAGTTCTCGATCCCGTAGCGCCCGCCGACACTCGACACCGACGAGATCATCGCGCCCTTGCGGCCACGCATGAGCGGGATCGCCGCCTGCGCGCAGTAGAGGACGCCGTAGAGGTTGACGTCGATCATCCGCTTCCAGTCGTCGGGATCGCTGGTCTCGAACCTGGCGTTTATGCCAAGGCCCGCATTGTTGAACAGCAGGTCGAGGCCGCCGAACCGCTCACGCACTTGCCCGAACAGCGCCGCCACCTGGGCCTTGTCGCCGACATCGGTCTCGACCACCGACGCCGCGCCGCCAAGCTCGGCCACCAGCGCGTCCAGGCGCTCGCGACGGCGTGCGGCTAGCACAACATGGACGCCCTCCTGCACCAGAAGCCGCGCCGCCGCCGCGCCAATGCCGCTCGAAGCGCCGGTGATGACCGCCACCTTGCCGGTGAGATCCTGCATCTTCATGGATAACTCCTATCCTGCCGTGGTTAACGACAAGATGCTCAGGACGGTTCACCCACACTGGTCCCAACTAGGCGGGAGCCTGCATCGCCGCCGGGGCGGCGTTGTGGTCGAACTCCGGGACCATGTGCGACAGCAGCGCCAGCGCCGTCGCGGTCTGGCCGGCGTGGCAGGCGGCGGCGATGTCGTCGATGGCGCGGCCGACGATGGCCGGGTCGGCGGTGCGCGGGCTGGCCATCAGCAGGCCCGGCGTGGGCGTCGGCACCGGCGCTTCGCGGCCGTGGAACAGCTCCTCGAACAGTTTCTCGCCTGGGCGCAGGCCGGTGTAGCGGATCGCCACGTCCTCGTCGGGCCGCAACCCGGCGAGCCGGATCATCTGCCGCGCCAGCTCCACGATGCGCACCGGCTCGCCCATGTCCAGCACGAAGATGCCGCCGTCGTGGCTGCGCGCTGCCGTGCCGACGACGCTGGCCTGCAGCACCAGGCTCACCGCCTCGCGCACCGTCATGAAGTAGCGCTGCATGTCGGGGTGGGTGACGGTCAGCGGGCCGCCGCGCGCGAGCTGGCGCTGGAACAGCGGCACCACGCTGCCGGTGCTGCCGAGCACGTTGCCGAAGCGCACGGTGACGCAGGCCATGGCGCCGCCCGGCGAGGCGTCCAGGCCCTGGCAATACATCTCGGCCAGGCGCTTGCTGGCGCCCATTACGCTGCTCGGGTTCACCGCCTTGTCGGTCGAGATCATCACCATGGCACTCGCCCCCGCCACCCGTGCCGCGTCGGCGACGTGGCGGGTGCCGCAGGCGTTGGTCAGCAGGCCCTCCAGCGGGTTGGCCTCGACCATCGGCACGTGCTTGAGGGCGGCGGCGTGGAACACCAGATCCGGGCGCAGTTCCGCCATGGTGGCCCGGATGCGCGCGGCATCGCGCACGTCGGCCAGTACGGCGCGGCGCGCCACGTCGGGATAGCTCTCGCCCAGCTCCAGGTCGATCTGCCACAGCGCGTATTCGCCGTTGTCCAGCAGCACCAGCTCGGCCGGGCCGAGGGCCGCCACCTGGCGCGCCATCTCGCTGCCGATGGTGCCGCCGGCGCCGGTCACCAGCACCCGCTGCCCCTGCACCAGCCGCGCCATGCCGGCGCGGTCGAGCGGCACCTGCGGCCGGTTCAGCAAATCCTCGATCGCCACCGGCTTCAGCGTGAGCGCGCCCTCGGTGTGGCGCGACAGGTCGAGCGCGGTGGGGCGGGGCGCGCGCGCCACCCGCGCGCCGGCCGCCTCGGCCACCACTATCAACTCCGCCAAGGCGCTGCCGGGCAGGTCGGGATCGGTCACCACCAGCGTGAGCGGCGCAGGCTGGCGTTCCAGCACGGCGGCGGCATCATCAAGGCCGCCGACGATGGGGACGCCGTGGATGCGCCGCCCGGTCTGGCCCTTGCCCAACGTCAGCACGCCGACCGCGTAATACGGCGCGTTCGCGTCGCCGGCCAAGGCGCGCAGGAACAGGTCGGCGCCCTCGCCGCCGCCCACCAGCAGCACCGGGCGGGAGGCGACGATGCTGCGCTGCGGCGACTCCTTGAGCATCCGGTAGCCCATCCGCGGCACCCCCAGCAGCACCAGCAGGCATAGCGCGTGCAGCACCGGGAACGCCGGGCTGGGCACCGCCACGCCGAACAGATGCAGGCCGAGGGTGTAGATCGCGGCGGCCAGGACGCTGCCGGCGGCCACGCCCAGCAGGTCGGCGATCCCGGCGAATCGCCAGTACTGCACCGACAGCCGGAACGGCAGGCCGGCCAGCAGCAGTGCCGCAGCCCCCCACAGCGGCAGCAGCGGCGAGGCGAACGGGTTGCCGCCGGGATCGGCCAGCCAGGTGGCAAGCGGGATCGCCGCCGCCGCCAGCAGCGCATCCAGCCCGACATTCACCATGATGCGAGTCAACGCACGCTTTTCTGCCATGCCGCCGCTATAGCCCGAACGCCCCCGCTGCCGCTAATCAGGGCTGATGACGTTCGCAGCCTTTGCCCGCCATCTGGTCTTCTGCGCCGGCCTCGCGATGGTTTCCGCCCTCATGGTGCTGGCGATGATCTCGGCCCGGGTAATGGACGTGCCGGATCCGCGCAAGGCGCACGCCCGCCCCACGCCCAAGGGCGGCGGCGTCGGGATCGTGGTGGCGTTCCTGCTCGGACTCGCGGTGCTATACGGCTACGCCAGCTTCGCCCGGCTCGCAGAGCCATATTTCCGCGGTTTCATCCTGGGCGCGGCACTGATTGCCGCGGTGTCCTACCTCGACGACGTGTTCGACTGGCCGTTCCTGGTCAAGCTGGCGACGCAACTGGCGGCGGCGGTGGCGGTGATCGCCAGCGGGTTGTACCTCTCCACCGTCAACCTGCCGGGGACGGGGTCGGTGGAGCTTGGCTGGCTCGGCATCGCGGCGACGCTGCTGTGGATCGTGTTTGCGACCAACGCGATGAACTTCATCGACGGTCTGGACGGGCTGGCGGGGGGCACCGCGCTGGTTGCCTGCGGCTTTCTGGCGCTGGTGGCGCGGCTGCAGGGCGGCGTGTTCGTTTATGCCGCGGCGATGCTGCTGGGCGCCGGGCTGGTCGGGTTCCTGCCGTTCAACTTCCCCCGCGCCCGCATCTTCCTGGGCGATGTCGGCAGCCAGTTCTGCGGCTACGTGCTGGCGGTGCTGGGCGTGGCCGCAGCGCGGTTCGACGCCGCCGCGCTGTCGTTCCTGCTGGTGCCGATGCTGCTGTCGGGCGTGCTGTTCGACGTCGCCTTCACCCTGGTGCGGCGGGTGCTGACCGGCCATTCCATCACCCAGGCGCATCGCAGCCACTTGTATCAGATCGCCCACCGCAGCGGCATGGACGCGCGCGCGGTGGCGGTGGTGCATTGGGGATTCGCGGCCTTCGGTGGCCTGGTGGCGCTGGCTTTCACGGCGGCGTCGTCGCAATGGAAGCCGCTGTGGCCGCCGCTGGTGCTGCTGCCGCAACTGGTTTGGCTGGCCTATGTCGTGAAGCGCGCGCGGCGGGCGGACATCGGCGCCTGGTAGAACGCCTTTTTGCCGCCGCAAGCTTGCGGTTATACTGACGCGGCGTCTTCCTCAAGGAGCCCCGATGCGACTCTCCGGCCCCATCCTGGCAGCCAGCCTCCTCACCAGTCTTCTTGCCGGCCATGCCGCGTTGGCGGAAGGCGCGCAGAACCCGTCGTTCAACCTGCTGAACCGCTCATCCTCGGCGATCCGCGAGCTGTATGTAACGCCGGCAGGGGATGAGCGCTGGGGGCGCAACCGGCTTACCCGGCCGGTGCCGGCGGGAGCCAGCTTCCCGGTGCGGCGGCGTATCGACGGCAACTGCATCTTCGACATCCGCGTGGTGTATGCCGATGGCCGCAAACAGGACCGGCGCGGCGTCGACAGCTGCAAGACCGAAGACGTTGCCATCGGGACCACGGTGGAAACCTCAGTGGCCGGTGCGTCCAAGGCCGGTGCATCCGGCAAGGCCAACGACGATCCATCGTTCCGGCTGGTCAACCATGGCGGCCAGTCGATCGCCGAGCTATACGCCACACCGTCCGGCCTCGGCCATTGGGGCGAGAACCGATTGGCGACGCCGCTGGCGCCGGGCGCTGAGCAGTCGGTCCACGTCGACCGGCAGTCGTCGTGCCTGTTCGACGTCAAGGTCGTGCTCGCCGACCACAAGGCACGCGAGAAGCACAACACCAACCTGTGCCGAATCAACGATCTTCCGGTGCCGTAACTTCTTACGCCCTTGTGTGGCTAAGTCAGCCGTTGGCAACGCGCCGCTGGGCTTGCTCCTGCGGGACGGCGATGGGCTTCTTCGTTGCCGACGCCGCTTCGGCCATAATTGTCCGCAGGTCGCGCAAGAAAGCGGTGCCCTTCAGCGTCCGCTGCACCAGCACGCTGCGGCGGTCCATCGGATCGACCTTGCGGCGGGCCAGGTCAAGCTCGCCCAAGCGATCCAGCGCTCGGGTGATGGCCGGCTTCGAGACGTTCAATTCCGACGCCAGGCCGCGCACTGTATGGGCGCCTTCGTTCAAGTAACATGTGAGGAACACCCCCAGTTGACGCGAAGACAGGTCGGGCCCGTCGCGTCGCACCAACGCCACCGTGGTATCCCGCAAAATCCCTACAAGCTGCTCCGCAGTCGGAGAAACCGCCATAAGCTAGTCCTTTCTAAACACCGGCAATGCCCGGACGGTTAACAACACGACGCAGCAACGTTCGTATCGGTGGAATGACTTCGCACTCATTATTTAGTTAAACCAGCGTCCGGAGTTGCATGAAGTTCCCGATTACGTGATCGTTGCCGGGGCTTTAAGAGTGTTTTCTGCAACATTTCGTTCCACGAACTCGTAGATCGCACGCAACGCTTGCGCTTCGCCGCCTTCCGGCCGGCCCGGGCGAGCGGCATCGTTCCAGGCGTAAAGATCGAAATGGCCCCAGCGCACGCCCGGCGTCACGAAACGGCGCAGGAACAATGCGGCAGTGACCGCTCCGGCGAGTGGTTTGGCGGAAACGTTGTTGAGGTCGGCAACGGGGCTGTCGAGCCAACTGTCGTAGCCGTCCCACAGCGGCAGCGCCCACACCGGGTCGTGCACCCGCCGGCCCGCCGCCATCAACTCGGCCGCCAGCGCGTCGTCGTTGGCGAACAGCGCCGGGATGTCCGGACCCAGCGCCACCCGCGCCGCGCCGGTCAGCGTGGCGCAGTCGAGCAACAGGTCGGGCTGCTCGTCCGACGCCTCGGCCAGCAGGTCGCACAGCACCAGCCGCCCTTCGGCATCGGTGTTGCCAATTTCGACCGACAACCCGCGGCGGGTGCGGATCACGTCCGACGGGCGCATGGCGTGGCCGGAGACGCTGTTCTCGACACAGCCGATGCGGACCGCGAGTCGGATCGGCAGGTCGGCCTGCATCAGCGCGCAGGCGATGCCCAGCACGGTCGCGGCCCCGCCCATGTCTTTCTTCATCCGCAACATGCCGGCCGAAGGCTTCAGGTCGTAGCCGCCGGTGTCGAACACCACGCCCTTGCCGCACAACGAGACCAACGGCGCGTCATGGCCCGCGCTGCTGCCGTTCCAGGTGAAGCCCGCCACCACCGGCGGGCGCTGCGACCCGGCGCCGACCGCTGCGATGGCCGGGTAGGCTTCGGCCAGCGCGGCGCCTTCGGTCCGGGTCGCGGCGGCGCCGAACCTGGCGGCGAGCGCCATCGCGGCATCGGCCAGTTCGGCGGGGCCGAGCAGGTTGGGCGGCGCGTTGACGAGGTCGCGCACCATCCAGACCGCTTCGGCAAGCGCGAGCGAGCGCTGCGTGCCGGTTGCCGGCACCAGGCGGGCCGCCTGACGCCGCGGCTGCTTGAAAGCGTTATAGGTGTAGGCGCCGAGACAGAAGCCCAGCGTGGCCGCGGCGGCGTCGTGGTCGCCGGGCGAAATCCGCCACGCGCTGCCCTCCGGCAAACGCATTGGCAAGTCACCGAAAGCGTGCGGCGAACGGTCGCCGCCCAAGCCCAGCACCGCTGAGCCTACTCCGCCCGCACCCGGCAGCAGCAGCAGTTGCTGCGCCTGCGCGGTAAACCCGGCGGCGTCCAACCAGGCGGCGGAGGCAGGCTCCAGGTTGGCGCGAAACTGCGCCAGCGCTTCGGGCCGGATCGCCTGAAGCGTTAGGACCTCGCCGCCATCGGTGACAATCGGTAGAGAGATTTGGTTCATGTCCGGTCCTATCTACCAGATTTCAGACGTTCCGGTATCGGTTTGACGGCTTCATGTCGAATATTTAACGAGTCCGCCATGTCGCTACCGGCTTGGCTAGCGTGCGGGCAGCGGCGCGCTCCGGGTGTAACCCATGCCTGCGTACGAGCCGCCCTGGTAGCGTTCCACCACCGGGTTGCCGCTGGTCTTGGCGGCGAGTTGGCCGGCGAACGGGTCGGCGCTGTCCTGCGGCAGCCAGCCGAGATCGGCCCGCGCATCGCGCCGCCAGAACGTCGCGGCGTTGTCCGAGGCGCCCCAGATCACGCAGTTGCCGACCACCTCGGCCAGCGTCGCCCGCTCGCACAGGCTGCACAGGTCGTCATACGAGAGCCAGGTTGCCAGCATCCTCGCCTCGGTCGGCTCGGGGAAGCTCGATCCAATCCGAACCGCGACGCTCTCGACGCCATGCTTGAACCAATACATCCGGCCCATCAGCTCGGTGTAGGCCTTCGACAGGCCGTAATAGCTGTCGGGCAGGAAGCTGCAATCGTGGTCGAGCGGCTCGGTACGCTCGTGGAAGCCGATAGCGTGGTTGGAGCTGGCGAACATCACCCGTGCCCGCTCGCGCCGGGCTGCCTCGTAGATGTGGTAGGCGCCGCGGATGTTGGGGCCGATCACGTCCTCGAACGGGTGCTCGGTCGAGACGCCGCCGAAGTGCAGGATGGTGCCGCACCCTTCGGCCAGCCGCAGCATGGCCACCCCGTCCTGTAAATCGGCCAGCTCGAACGCGGCGCTGGATGGCAGCGGCTCGGAAAACGGCGCGATGTCGGTCAGCCGCAGCGGCCAGCCGCGCGCCCCCAGATAACCAGCGACCCGTCGGCCCAGCGCACCGGAGGCGCCGGTGACGAGGACAGGGCGTGGCGGAATGGTAGCTTGCATCGATCGGCTCCCGGGTTTGCGGTAAGACAGGGATCACCCGCGTCCCGCCGCGTCAATGGAGTGTCGCCATGCCCACCATCGCCGAAGCCGTCGCCGACCTGGCCGCCGGGCGCGTCACCGCCCGCGCGCTGACCGAGGCGTGCCTGGAACGGATTGCCGATCCGGCCGGTGAGGGCGCCCGCGCCTTCACCCGGGTCGATGCCGGGACGGCGCGCGCGATGGCCGATGCCAGCGACCTCGCGCGCTGGGCCAGGCGTGCGGTGGGTCCGCTCGCCGGCATCCCGATCAGCGCCAAGGACCTGTTCGACGTGGCCGGCGAGCCGACTCCGGCCGGCTCGGTGGTGCTGGCCGACGCGCCGCCCGCGACCCGCCACGCACCAGCCATCGCGCGCGTGCTGGCGGCCGGGATGGTGCTGGTGGGGCGCACCAACATGACCGAGTTCGCCTTCTCCGGCCTTGGCCTCAACCCGCACCACGGCACGCCGCGCAGCCCGTGGCGGCGCGACGAGGGGCGTATTCCGGGCGGCAGCTCCTCTGGGGCCGCGGTTTCGGTGGCCGACGGGATGGCGCTGGCGGCGCTTGGCACCGACACCGGCGGCTCATGCCGCATCCCGGCGGCGTTCTGCGGCATCGTCGGCTACAAGCCGACCGCGCGCCGAGTGCCGCGCGAGGGCGTGCTGCCGCTGTCTCCCAGCCTCGATTCGGTGGGACCGCTGGCACAGACCGTCGCCTGCTGCGCCGCCATCGACGCGGTGCTGGCGGGCGACGCCTTGCCGGCAGCCGGCGCCATGCCGGTGGCCGGCTTGCGGCTTGCTGTGCCGCAGGGCCACTGGCTCGACGACATGGACCAAGACGTGGCGGCGTCGTTCGAGCGGGCGTTGGCGCGGCTGTCGGCGGCGCGCGCGCGCATCGTGCCGCATCATTTCGCGGCGCTCGAAGTGATTCCGCCGGCCCGCCCGCGCGGCACCATCGCCGGCGCCGAAGCGTTCGCCTGGCATCGCCGGCTGCTGCAAACAGCCGGTTCAGGCTATGATCCGCGGGTGCGTGGACGCATCGAAGGTCACGCCGCGATGTCGGCCGCGGACTACATCGACCTCGTGGACGCCCGCGCCGAGGCGATTGCCCGCATGAACACGGCGACGGCGCCGTTCGATGCGCTGATGCTGCCGACCTGCCCGATCGTGCCGCCGTTGCTGGCCGAACTGGAAGCCAGCGACGCCGCTTATGGGCGCGCCAACATGCTGGTGTTGCGCAACCCGACGCTGGCCAACTTCCTCGACCGCTGCGCCATCAGCCTGCCGTGCCATCGGCCGGGCGAGCCGCCGGTTGGCCTTATGCTGGTCGGCGAGACGATGGGCGACCGGCGGCTGTTCGCAATCGCCGCGGGAATCGAGGCGGCGCTACTCGGCGGATAACGCCGACCGCGCGGCGGCCTGCCCGGCCGGGTCCTGCAGCGCCATCAGGCGGCCGGCGGCCAAATGCGCGAACCGATGCATCAGCGCGCGGCGGCGGGCCGGCGGCATCTGGTGGCGAGGGGCGTCGCGCACGATATCGGCCATCCCGTCATGCGCCACGATCAGGCCGGTGTCGGGCGGCAGCAGCGCCTGCGGGAAGTCGGTGTCCACGGCGAAGAACAGCGCGTCACAGAACTCCCGGTAGTCCGGCCACTTGGCGTCGGTCAGGAAGTCGCGCGGCCCCGACTTCACCTCGATACAGGAAAAGCAGCCGTCGTGGTCCAACGCCAGCAGGTCGGCCCGCCGCGCGTTGGGCAGCGGCACCTCATGCAGCGCGCTCCAACCCAGCGTGAGGCACAGCCGGGCCGATGCGCGGCGGATGGCTTCGGTACGGTCGGGAAAGGCCAGCAGGCGCGTTTCAGACAAGGGCGTCGATAGCCTGCGCCAGCGTCACGTCGCGCGCCGAAAGCCCGTCGCAGTCATGAGTGGTGAGCACGATCTTGACCCGGTTATAGACGTTCGACCACTCCGGATGGTGGTCCTGTTGCTGGGCGAGCAAAGCGACGCGCGCCATGAAGCCCCAGGCCGCACTGAAATCCGCGAACTTGAAATGACGTACGATAGCGTCGCGGCCCTCGGCCGGTTGCCACAGTGGCAGCGAGACGGCGAAGGCCATCCGCTCGGTTTCGGTCAATTTGATGGGCTTGGGCATCGGAGCGCCTGGTGACGTGGTGACGCCACCATGCACCGCCGATGCCGCAGCCGGCTAGAGGTTGAGGGACTGCATCGCCGCCTCGGGGTAGCGCGTCCCGGAGAAGCTGCCCGGCGGCAGGATGCGGTCGATCTCCGCAAGCTCCGGCGCCGACAGCGTGATATCGGGCGCAGCGCAATTCTCTTCGAGGTATTGGCGGCGCTTGGTGCCCGGGATTGGTATCATGTCACCACCCTGCGCCAGCACCCAGGCCAGCGCCAGTTGGCTTGCGGTGCAGCCGCGTTGCTTGGCCATTTCCGTAACCTTGGCCACGAGGTCGAGGTTGCGGGCGAAGTTGTCGCCTTGGAAGCGCGGCGTCGCCAGCCGCCAATCGTCGGCTTCGAGATCCTCGGGCCGCTTGATCTGCCCGGTCAGGAAACCGCGTCCGAGCGGCGAATACGGCACGAAGCCGATCCCGAGTTCGCGGGTGACGGCCAGGAGCTCGTCCTCCGGATCGCGCGTCCACAGCGAATACTCGGTCTGCAACGCGGTGATCGGATGCACCGCATGGGCGCGGCGGACAGTCTGTGGCCCGGCTTCCGACAAGCCAAGGAAGCGCACCTTGCCGGCCCGCACGAGGTCGGCCATCGCGCCGACGGTGTCCTCGATCGGCGTGTTGGGATCGACGCGGTGCTGGTAATAAAGGTCGATCACTTCGACGCCCAGCCGGCGCAGGCTGGCGTCGCAGGCTTGGCGGACGTATTCGGGCTTGCCGTTGACCGGCCCACGCTGACCGTCCGCGGTCCAGGTGTTGGCGAACTTGGTGGCGATTACGACGCGGTCGCGATGGGGCGCCAACACACGACCGACCAACTCTTCGTTGACGCCATTCGCATAGATGTCGGCGGTGTCGAAGAAGGTGATGCCGAGTTCGACCGCGCGGTTCAGCGTGGCCACCGACTCCGCCTCGTCGCGGCCGCCGTAGAACGCCGACATGCCCATGCAGCCGAGGCCGATCGCCGACACCTCGGGACCTTGTCGGCCCAATCGCCTCATCTTCATTGACGTTCTCCATTTTGGCTGAGTGGTCCGGCGTAGGCCGCCGACCGGAAAGGCGCCTGCCCAGGAAGCGCCGGATTGCGTAGCCGGCTGACAGCTCTAATCCCGTGTCAGCAGCGCGAGCAACTCCTTGGGCAATTCCTCACGCAGCACCTCGCCATAGATCTGCGACAGCGACTCACGAACCCATGCGTCAATCGCCGAATTGTCATCGCGAGAGCGTTGACTGATCTGGTCCATCCATGCGCGCCGCATTTCCATGCTGCTGAAATGCGCTATGGCAAGCGTAGTTGCATCACGCTAGCAGCGGTTGCAGGTGTAAACACGCAGATGTCAAGCCTGTATCCACGTTGCAACGCCGGAAACCGCCTAGGGACCTGATGTCGCTTGTGCGAGCACCTGCTGCGCCAGCGCCCGCGCAAGACAGTCATGCAATATCGTCACGGTTCGTTTACGATCACGCCGGGCTGGCTGGTCGAGGTTGAGCTGGCCGGCTTCGTCCCAGTGCTGCATCAGCGCGTAACGAGCGAACAGCTGACGTCCCGGCGTCCCAGTCTCGGCCAGGATCGCCGCGCGGTATGGGCCGGTGTCGGCGCGTGCCTCCAGCGTCCGGGTGAATTGCGGGTCGATGAGGATGAGGTCGCTGCCGGCGGCGGCGACCTGCCCGGCTCCCTGGCGCAGCACCGCCGCAAATGGGGCGGTCGGCGCATGATGGGCCGCTTCGACCGAACCGGTCTGCCACAGCACCAGCGCGTAGTGTTGCGCCGACAATTTCTGGTTGAGCGTCACCAGCATCTGCGCCGCGGTTTCGCCGCGCTCGCCGATCAGCGTGAGGCGGAGGTCGGCGCCGGGCAGGCTGGCACGCAGTATCTCCAGCGCGCGCGCCGGGAAGGAGCCCTCGGGTTCCAACCGCGCGCCAAGCACCGTGGCCGAACCGACCGCCAGGATGTCGACCGGACCGCCGTGACGCAGCGCGGCGGCCAGATGCGGCAGGCCGAGTGAGGCCTCCGAAGCCGGGGAGCTGGGTGGAATGTCGCAGGCGATGCCGCTCGCCGGAAGCCCCACTGCCGGCGTTTCGGCTGCCGAGGCGTGGAACACCAGCAGGAGCGCTAATATGGCGGGCCAGGAGCGGCGAGCTTGGGCTAACATAACGGCTGTCTACAGCGCCTGGGCGATGGCGACCACATCCAAACCCGCCGGGCTGGCCGGCGCGCGTTGAAGCAGCGGCGTTTGGCGGCGGATCGCCTGGCGCACCTGCTCGTCGCGCCGCACGATGCCGCCCAGCGCCGGGGCGCCGCCGAGGAACAGGGTGCAGGCGCGCGCCAGGGTTGCGAAGGTGCGCCGGCCGGCGGCGTCCGAAGCGGCCTGGTTGATGACCAGCCTGACGGCCGCCGGCCCGGCCTCGATTTGGCGGTCGGCGGTGTGCAGCTTGAGCACGGCATAGGCGTCGGTGAGGCTGGTCGGCTCGTCGGTCGCCAGCACCAGCAGCAGGTCGGCGAACGACGCCATCCGCCGCACCGCCCGATCCAGTCCCGCCCCGAGGTCGAGCACGACATGATCGTAGTCGCCCGCCACGACGCGCAACGCCGCCAGCAGCCGCTCCAGCGCCGTGGGGTCCAGCGCCGACAGCGCGCCGGAGCCGGAGCTGCCGGCCAGCACCCCGAATCCCGCGGGATGGCGGGTGACCGCGGCTGCCAGGCTGGCACGTCCCGCCACCACCGCGCCCAGGTCGTGCCGGGGCGCCAGGCCGAGCTGGATGTCGACGTTGGCCAGGCCGAGGTCGCCGTCAAACAGCAGCACGCGACGGCCGCGCAGGCTCAGGGCATGGGCCAGGGTGACGGCGAACCAGGTCTTGCCGACCCCGCCCTTGCCGGAGGCGACGGCGATCAGGCGGCCGGTGGCGGGTTGCGTCATGGGCACTGCTCCTTGGGCATACCGTCCTTGGGTTCCCCTGCAATCGCCAACCGCTTTGCCAGCCAGCCGGGTGTCGCGGGGATCAGCCCATCGGCGGCTCCGGGTCCGATGCCCAGCTCCGCCAGCGGCAGGCCGGATGCCGCGGCGGCGATCACGCCACCCAGGCGGCGCGCGAGGTCGAGCCGGGTGGCGATGATGGCGGTGGCTCCGGCGGCCGCGTAGGCAGCCGCCATCTCGGCGCTCTCGGCGGCGTCCATGCCGGCCGGCAGCACCGCCACGGTGCGCGCCCGTGCGCTGGCGGCCAGCGCCTGCATCGCCGCGAGGTCGCCGGCGTCGAACGGATCGGTGCCGGGCGCATCGATCAGCACCGGGGACCGCTCGCCGCCCGGCTTGCCCCGCGCCTGATCGAGCGCCCGCGCCAGGGCCGTCGGATGGCTGGCGGCCAGCAGGTCGAGGTTCAGGATGCGGGTGAACGCCGCCAGCTGCTCGGCGGCCCCGGCGCGGCGGGCGTCGGCGGTGACCACCACCGGCATCTGGCCAGCCAGCACCAGCCTTGTCGCCAGCCGCGCCGTCGTGAGCGTCTTGCCGGCGCCCGGCGGCCCGACCAGCAGCACCGGCGGATCGTCGGCGGCCAGGCGCAGCGGCACGAACCGCAGCACCGCCGACAGCGCGAAGGCGAGTGGGCCGGCCTGTAGCCGGTGGGCCAGCGGCCGCGGCACGCCATGCCACATCAGGCTGCCCATCGCCATCGTGTCTGGGGGCGGCGCTTCGGCGGCCGGGCCGGCGCGCTGGTCTGGGGCGGCGGTCGGGTGCGGCAGCAGGGGCGGCGGGAGGTCCTGGTCGTCGTCGAGCCCGGCTGTCACCTCGATGCCGCCGTCAACGCGGCGCGACGACAGGATGATCGCCTCGGCGCCCAGCTCGCGGCGCACCTGCGCCATCGCGGCGGCCATGGCGGGCGCGCGGAACAGCCTCAGCCGCATCGCTGGCTCATACGCTGCCGACGGTGCGGATGCGCACGCGCGGGAAGATCTCGGCCTGCGCCAGCACCGGTGTCGCCGGGCGGATGCGCTCGACGATGGCGCGCACATGGAAGCGGATGCCGCCGCCGGTCAGCAGCACCGCCGCCTCGTTGGCCGCGGTGGCGGCGTCGAACACGGCGCGCAGGCGGGTCATGAACTCCGCCAGCTTGGACGGCGCCATCGCCAACTGCCGGTCCTCCGGCGGTCCGACCAGCGCATCGCTGAATGCCGCCTCCCACTCCGGCGACAGAGTCACCAGCGGAATGTAGCCGCCGGCGCCGACATGGCTGTCGCTGATCTGGCGCGCGAGGCGGGCGCGCACATGCGCCGTGAGATGCGTCACCGCCCGCGACGGCCCGGCGCACGCCTCCTGCACGCCCTCCAGAATGGTCGGCAGGTCGCGGATCGACACCCGTTCGGACAGCAGCGCCTGCAGCACCCGCTGCACGCCGCCGACCGAGATCTGCGACGGGATCAGCTCGGTGACCAGCTTCTGCTGCTCGCGCGGCAGCTCGTCGAGCAGCTTCTGCGTTTCGGAATACGACAGCAGCTCGGCCATGGTCTGCTTGACGATCTCGGTGAGGTGCGTGGTCAGCACGCTCGGCGGATCGACCACGGTGAGGCCGCGCAGCACCGCCTCGTCGCGTCCCAGCGCGTCGATCCACAGCGCCGGCAAGCCGAACGCCGGTTCGGTCGTGCGCTCCCCCGGCAGGTCGGGCATCCCGCCCGAGGGGTCCATCGCCAGCAGCGCGTGCGGCCGGATAATGCCGCGCCCGG
>JAABUQ010007704.1_pt1 | contig 15457 bp, 28 predicted proteins | sample 5560001 | NCBI WGS metagenome assembly JAABUQ01 (sample SAMN10711888, study PRJNA513371) | rock metagenome | isolation source: Antarctica rocks | place: Antarctica: Victoria Land, Finger Mt nord | collected 2015-12-18 | reverse complement strand
TCATGGTCTCGTCTAACCATCGTGACCATCGCTCTCGAACCTCTGGACGCAGCAACGGCAGCGCGTCCCAGGCACCATCGAGCCGGTCCTGTCTGATCGCCCGATCGATCGCCACGCACCAAACGACGCAAGCCTCGCCCGCAACTGGATCAGCATGGGTGAGTGCGGCTACGGCCATCGCTGACTCGACTAAGGCGGCGTCATCGCCCAGCGCTGCCAGGGCTACCGGCGCTGTACGCATCAGGGCTCCGTTGCTGCCTCCGAGCCTTGTCTGCTCGAAGTGAGCGCGGGCAGCCTGCCCAAGGTCGGCTCCTCGGCGGGCCTCGGCCAGGACCGACTTCGTAGTCGCGCCAGCGCCAGGCGCGCCAGCGCGGTACCAGGCGAGCAGGCCGTCTCCGACGGCGTCGAGTGCGGCCGTTAGCCGGAGCTCGACGCCGGTTGCCGCCACCTCCGCGATGACCACCGCCTGCGAGGTGTCGTCGGTCCACTCTCCGGGGTCGAAGAGTGGAGGTCTGCCAACCATGGCTGGCTCAGCCGGGACTTTCCAAGCTCCCTCGTATGGAGCGCCCAGAGCATCGCCCGCCGCCGTGCCCAGCAAAGCTCCGGCAGCGCGATCGAGGAGTTGCCCGCCTATGCCAGAGCCGCCATCAGCCGTTCGTCGAGGCGGCGTACTGCGGGCTCCTTCGACCAACTGCTGAGATGTTGGCGACGAATACGGAGCACGCGCCTCACAAACTCGCCCGCACCTAGGCCAGCCCCCAGCTCGAACGACTCACCTAGCTTGTCGCAGGCCCCAGCAATGTCGCCTTCTGGATGAGCCAATGCGGCTCCTGAATCAGCAAGCAAGATCGCCCGGCCGGGCTCAGAGGCGGTCCCCTGAAGGGCGATGTCGAGCACATCAACAGCTTCGTGGCAACGTCCGAGCAGAACATCGCGGCTACCGCGATAGCCGTTGAGGTCGATGGTTTCCCAATGCTCGAACCGATCGCCGGCGGCGGGTAGTCGTGCCACCTCAGTCGCCGCGCTGTCTAGGTCCGCATCAGCTTGAGCAGGCTCACCAAGAACTGCGCATTCCTCCGCTCTACGGGCCAGAAGACACGAGCGGACGCGGGGCGAAGCATTAGAACCCATCGCGCTCTGCGCCTGGTCCAGGACTTGCAGTGCTCGATCGCCTGTAACTTCGTTGTCAATCGGGATTGCCGAAAAGAGCTGGCTGCATGCCACCAACACGTACGCGCGCAGATCGTCGTCGGCTGCCTCTTGAGCGTGGAAACTAGCCTCCGCCCAATCCGCTTCAGCATGGCTAAGTCGCCCACTTCTAAAGCTGAGCATCCCTGCCAGCAGTGCCGACTCACCTGCGAGCGAGTGCAGTCGCCGCTCATCAGCCGGCGGCTGCGGCCGCGCCAAACGATCCGCAAGAACTTCCTGATGATTGCCTACTACCAACAGGTAGTCGTGCGGAGTCACTGTCGGCCAGCGACGCACCAAATCGCGAGTGCGTGCTTCGAGGTCATCAACCGTAGGACCATCGCCGCCGCCCGATCGGGAGACGGAAAGCCCGTCCAGGAAACCGTCGCCGACCACCAGAGCGCCCGCACCGATCAGGCCGCGCAGCACGTCACGCCGGGTCGGCTTCATCTCGAATCCTGGCCCAGCCAACGTGTCAGCCGCGATGAAGACCTCGGTGTCAGGCAGGTCATAGCCGCGTAGCCAGAGGTTCAACCTCTTGGGGGAGATCGCTTGCCCAACGAAGTTGCCGAGCCGGACACAGAACTCCGCCTCGTCGAGGTCCGATGCCGCTAAGCGACGGGCCAGCATCTCCGCGCCGTGAAGGCAGAGGTCGTACTCGAAGCCGGGACGATCGCCGAGCCAACCAGTGATAGTCATGACCCTGTTGGCATTTTGTCACGAGCCGTAGCGGAGTGGACGCCTCATCAGCGCACTTCCTCTGCAGCTCGTCCCGCCGTGTCAGCCTCCTTTGCCTGCTGCAACTGCTTCCGGCGCCAGGCCCGACGCATCTGGTCCTCGAGTATCGCCACCCGCTCCTCAAGAGCCTCCCCTTCCGACGGGAACGGGGTCTGTGGGATACCGACGGCCCTTCTAACCTCGCTCAGGTTCTCGTGCAGGGCGCGGAATTCCGCCGCCGTGTCCCTTCTCGCCGGCCGTGACCGGGGCTCAAGACCCAGCAGGTGACGGGCATCGGTGAGCCCTCGGTAGAGCTGGTCGATCCGCTCCTTGAAGTGAGCGGGTAGGGCGCCCTCGGCTGCTGGAGCCGGACCGGCCATCCCGACTGCACTGCGAACGCTCGCGATCTCGCGCTCGTGCTCGGACAGGATCCGACTTATGCCTGCCAACTCGTCTTCAAGGTGATCTAAGCGGTCGCCCAGAGACCCTCGTGAACGGAGAATATCGAGCGATCCTCCGCCGAGGTCCGCCACCGCGAGCAGGACGCTGCTCATTGGTTCAACTCGGCCCGACTCCCACTCGGACAGGCGCGACTGCTTAACCGGGTGTCCCAGAACTTGGCTCAGGGCGCGAGCGAACTCGTTCTGACTCATGCCGAGTCGTTCCCTTGCCTTCCTCATGATCATCCGAACCTCGCCTCGGAACGGCTCGGCTTCCGCCATCTCGCCAAGCGTATACAGCGGCCCCATCTGCTGATCGTGTCAGCTGCTCCACCAGGAACCGAGAGACCCGTTGACCTCATTACAAGTACGTGATAGTATCCGGAATATGAGCACCACTCGCCACCTCGGTGCTGGGTCCGCAATCCGCCCGGGCCGCGCGAGCGCCGAGGCAAAGGTCGCCGACTGATGCTCTCCAACTACCCGCCCGGCGTGACGGGGGCCGAGTATGAAATCGCCGGGCCGGACTTCGAGAGCACGGACATGGTGTTCTGCGAACACTGCGACCGCGACCAGCAGGGGGTCGTGTCCGGCTACGGCGGGGATCAGTGGTTCACCTGTGACCGTTGCGATGAGGTCACCGATCTCTTCGAGGCGTACTGATGGCAGTTGCCTCCGCGATCGACACATTCGACGAAGCGGTTAGGCGGCTGATCGCTGCCCGCGTCGAGCAGGGACTCGCGCCCACCGTCAAGGACCCGGCTGCCCTCAGTCAGATCGCGACCGTTATCCGAGGTCCCTTCACACACGGCAGGGTTCGGCCAGCCTTGCGGCGGAGAGATCGTGCGGTGGGTGTTGCGGTCGAAGGGGACAGCACGGGTGGCTGAGACGCTCGAACTCCGGAGGCTCACCGAGTCTGAAATAGGCTGCCGTCCCACACTCTGCTTCCTCGGCGATCGTGCCCACGCCCACTGCGCTTGCGGGCTGCCGATGCAGATCGGATCCGCGCGCTGCTCGCTGTGCGGGCTTGAGCAGTTGGACCCGACGCCGGAGCAGCCGTCACGCCGGCGAAACCGGATCAGCTGTGGCGACGGACTGCTGGCGTTCGTCTCCGCTGTGTTCGATCGCGATCGAACGACAGGTGTAGCCGCGTGAGCGCCACCACCGATGTCGTCGGCTACGCCTTCCGAGCGGACACCTACTGCCCGCACTGCATCGTGACAGCCATGCACGGGCGGGGTCTCTGGACCCCTCCTGACGGCGGCAACGAGTACCTCCAAGAAATGCTCTCGAGGACTTCGGGGTCGGTCGGCATCGACAGCTTCGACGAGTCGAGCTACGACTCCGATGACTTCCCCAAGGTCATCTTCCGCGATCAGGCGGCGGACGATCGTTGCTCTGAATGTGGCGTGCGGTTGGCGGACGGCCCGAGTGGGGTGGGCGCGTAAATGAGCAAGCGCAACACCTTCAAGCGCAGCACACCGGCCGATGAGATGCTGACCCACCGCCGGGCCTGGCGGCTCGACGACAGCCACTTCAAGGTCTGGTCGCGGGACGCTGACCGCGAGTACAAAGTTCGACTTGAGTCGGCCGGCGAACTGGTCTGCACCTGCCCAGCCGGGCTCTACGGCGAGCCGACCTGTTGGCATCGGGGTGCCGTGGCACGCCGCCTACTTCGCGAGGGGCTGCCACCCGGCTTGTGCGAGCCCGAGCCCGACGAGGGCACCGGGGAGCTGATCGAGCTATTTCCGTACGGGGATGGGGATGACGTTGCCTGACCGTCTCCCCCGATCCCCAGCTACGCCTGAAGCGCGCGAGAGGTGGCGCTGATGCTGTGCACGGTGTGCGGTGCTCGGGCGACCCTAGCCGTCCAAGTCGACCGCGCGCCCAGCGCTGACCCGCTCTGCGAGAGTTGCCTGGCTTCATTCGCCGACGGACCTTTGGCCACCCCGCCATACGAGGTGGAGCCGCTCGGCCTAGAGGTCGGGGGCGTGCGCGTAGAGGTCGGGCGCCACTATCGAATGTCGCTCGCGGACGGAAGGCAGGTCTCTGGTGAGCTGCGCTCGACCTACGGCAACCAGCTTCACCTGACCGGCCTCGTTGAGTGGTTTCTGACCCCGACTGAAATCACGGCCGTGGAGAACCTCACCCCTTGAGCTGGCGAGTCGGCCGAAGCAACGCCCGCGAATCAGACGCCAGCGAGCGGCAGTCACCCGATACTCGCCTCGCTCTCAACCTCACGCCGGCGGAGTGGCACGCCGGCCTCGCTGGCCAGATGGAAGAGTTCTTCGTCCAGGTCTGGTGCTGCGAGAGTGCCGCCCGCGCCGAGGACCGCCTTGCTCTCACCCTCCGCCGGCTTCCCGATGCTCGTCGGGAGCGAGTCCGGTGAACCCTACCAATTGCTGCCGGGTCTGCGACTGCACCCAAGTCAACACCGCTGTCCTTCGCAGATCCGACAGCGATCCGGTAGTCCGGGTCGCGGAGAGAGCAGGTCGGGGTGGGGCTAACCCCTGCCCTGACCACGATAGACATTCCCCTCGCCGCCGCGAGGTTCCTGGTGCGACGAGCAGTTCCAAGCCAGCGGAGGGACGCGGCGGCGCCCTCTCCGCACCTCACGAACTGGAGCACGAACCGTGTCACGCCTGACCTTCGAGATCCCCGACGACCAGGCCGAGGTCGCGTTCGAGCACGTTAACGACCTCGCCTACGTGCGCGACCTCCGTGTGGTCGAGGGAAACACCGCCTTCCGGCTGAGCGAGCGTCGCTGCTCCTGCGGTCGCCAGCTGCGTGAGAAGCGCTGGGGGCCTATTGGCACCTGGGTCGGGTACTGCCCGGGACACGACTCGGACGGTGCCGCATGAAGAGCCTCGCTGGCCACCTGGAGTCCGGTGCAGTGCGCCAACCTTCAGGCCGGTGGTGAAGCGCAGTCTGGCCCGGCGGGCTCAGGTCACACCGAGGCCACCGTAACCGCGTATACCCGACGCCCGAACAGGCCGAGACCTTGGCGCGGTGGAGCGGCAGTGCGCGGTTCCTGTGGAACCTGGCGGTCGATCAGCGTCGCTGGTTTCAGCGCGGTCCGGGCTTGGCTTCGCAGTGCCGCGACCTGACCGAGCTTCGAGCCGACATGGACTGGCTTCGGGAACTCCCAGCGCAGACGGCGCAGCAGGTACTGGGAGAGCTGGACCTGGCTTGGCAGCGCTGCTACGCCGGGTTGAGTCGGCCTCCGCGCTTTAAGCGCAAGGGCCAGCCGGTGACGCTCCGCTTTCCCCAGGACATTGAGGTGCGTCGTCTGAACCGCCGCTGGGGATCCGTGCGAGTGCCGAAGCTGGGCCAGGTGCGCTTCCGCTGGACGCGCGACCTGCCGGGAACGGTCAAGCACGCCTCGCTCTCATACGTCGCTGGCGGCTGGCATGTCGCCTTCTGCCTGGAGGTGGAAGTCAAGCCCGCGGCGCCAAACGAGATGCCCCCGATCGGCGTGGATCGTGGCGTGGCGATTGCGCTCATGACCTCGGAGGGGGCCGCGTTCGATCGGGCCCTGTGGACGGTCGGCGAAAAGGCGCGGCTGCTGGGGCTGGAGCGGTTGAAAGCCCGCCAGGTCAAGGACTCGGCTCGCTATTGCCGCACCTGCGAGAAGATCGCGCGTCTTCACCATCGGGCAACGAACCGTCGCCAGGACTTCGCCCATAAGGTCTCGACTCAGCTGGCCAAGAACCACGGCCTGGTTGCACTCGAGGCCCTGATCATCCCCAACATGACGAAGTCCGCCAGCGGCACTCTCGCTCAGCCAGGGTCGAGGGTGGCGCAAAAGTCGGGTTTGAACCGCGCGATCCTGGACAAGGGCTGGGGCCTTGTCGCCAGTCAGCTCCGATACAAGGCCGACAGGTATGGCTCCCAGCTGGTGGAGGTGCCGCCTCAAAACACGAGTCTGGCCTGCAGCGTCTGCGGCTGCATCGACAGGGCCAATCGTCAGATGCAAGCGGTATTCGTGTGCGTGGAGTGCGGCCACACCGACCACGCAGACGTCAATGCCGCGCTCAACATCCGTGAGCGAGGGATTCGACTCGCTCTGGCCGGCGGCCAGCCGGTGCCCGGACGTAGGGAAAGCAGGCGACTGCGGACCTGGCGTCAACCGTCCCCGGTGGCTGCGTGAAGCCTCTGGGGAATCTCCGGCCTTCAGGCCGGAGTGGATGTCAAGACTGGTCGGAAGAAGTCGCAGCTCATAACCGCGAACGCTCGGCGCAGTTGCAGTTCGAACTCGACGGTGGGTCCCGATGAGCGCCCGACTCGTCGGCGGCGTGGCGGTGACCCTGCTACTAGTCGGCTGCGCAGAGACCGGAGGTATAAGCTTGCCGACCCAGCGCAAAGGCAGTGGCGCGGCTTCGGACGGTCGGGTGGCGCAAGCGTCCTCAGCGCCCGGTGCCGGCTGCCACTACCGTCAGGCGGCTGACGGCCAGACCCTTCCCGACCCGTCGTGCACCCCTGGAGTGACTAACCCGGCGGTAACCCAAGCCGCTATCAGCTCAACGATCTGCCTCCGCGGCTGGACAAAGACCATCCGCCCTCCTGCCTCTGTAACCGAACCCCAGAAGCGGGAGTCGATGCGCCGGTACGGTGCCCGCGGGCCGGCCGGGGCCTATGAATTCGATCACCTGATCCCCCTCGAACTGGGGGGAGCGCCGGACGATCTGCGAGACCTCTGGGCCGAGCCGGGTGCGTCACCCAACGCCAAAGACGCTGTTGAACAGGTGCTGAATCAGGCCGTCTGCGCGAGACGTCTGAACCTGATCGAGGCACAGCGGCGCATCGCGGCGGACTGGACCACGGCTGTCCAAGGAGCAGTGTGATGGCGCGGCGTCGCACCTTGGTCAAACAAGTCCAGGCCGATCCCGTGCTAAGCGAGGCCGACCGCCAGCAGATCCTTGACTTCGCCACCTGGCTGCGCTCGGAGTCTCGGCGGCGGAATGCCACCGGTGGCGCAACCGACCCGTCAGCGGCGCCTGCGGAGAAGACGTCCAGTGAATAGCGAAGTCGCTGCCGCCTCCTGGAGCGGCATCGCGGACTGCGATCACCGACAGCTGGTGGCCGAGGTGGACATGCTGATCCGCCACTGGCTGCTGGCAGGCGAGGAGTGGGGCGGCGAAGATGGGCGCCGGCCGTCGCTTGACCAGTTGCTAAACGCGCTGCTGCGGATCTGCGGGATGCGCAGGCTGCGGCTAGAGGTGTCTTTCGACGGCTGCACCTACGCGCTGGGCGAGCACGGGCGGTCGGTCGTCGAGGACTACAGCCTTGAGGAGGCGGCGCTGCGCCTGCTCCACCGAGAGCTACAAGAGACGGTGCGGGAGAATCAACCGCGACGCCTCCGCCATCGGCGGCCAGTGCTGACCGCCGCAGGAGGCGCGCGATGACTCCGATTGCCGCCGCCCGGGGCATCCTCGCCAACGCTGGAACCAGCCCGAGCGTCGTTCGGGTGTCACTCGCCCAGCGCGAACCGGGGGTTCGGAAGGGCGTCGCCGACTGGCGCTCAGTGCTCCTGACCGGCCTCCGGCTCGCGCTCAGGCGGTCAGTTCCAGGTGTCGAAATCGGACCCGCCGGGGCCAGTGCCGCACTGGTAGCTGAGCATCTCGCCCAATCAGGCGACCTCGGCCGCGATGCTGCCACTTGCGCTCACCTCGAGCCTGACGTTGAGGCCAAGCACGCGAGCTACGTTGGCGAGGGTGTCGAGGGTGGGTGTGGTCTCGCCGTCCTCCAACCGCGAGATCTGCGGCTGACGGACCCCCAGTTTGGCGGCGAGGGCGCGTTGGCTCAGCCCGTGCTCGGCGCGATAGCGCACGACCGCCAGCGACAGTTCGCGGGCCAGGGCCGTTCGCTCCCAATGGGCGCTGAACTCCGGATCCCGCATGTCCTCGGCGTGGACGATCTCATGCGGGATTCCCGTCTTTGTCGTACTCATCTGCAATCCTCCAATCTCGCTCTTGCCGCTTCCACGGCTTTGCGGAAGCCCCGTTCATCGTGTATCGCCTCGGGTCCAATTGAGAGCACCCACATGGTTTCGCCGACTCGGCTGTATAGCAGTCTCGTTCGACTCCTGCCAGCTCGAAGTCGGAGTTCCCGTATCGGCCCCGCCACATGGCTGCTGTGGGGAAACGGGAGCTGGTCACCAAGCTCTTGGAGCTTCTCCTCAGCAGCGTCGATTGCAACTCGTTCCCGCACCGGCAGCCGCTGCCTCTCTACTCGCGCTTCCATATGCCACGCGACCCTCACCGCAACTATGATAACACAGGTAGGGCAGTGCACTGACGGTGTTATTGGCGGCCGGGAGAGAGGTCCAGTCGCGGGTGGCCTATGGCTCCTTCGATTCCTCGCTCCCTGGCTCCGGTGCTCGCACCCGGCGGAAGCCGAGGACGCTGCGCAGCTACTCCAGATCGACGAAGGTAGGACGATCGCCCTGCCGACGGTAGCTAGCGACGCGCTCGGATCGGATCAAGTTCCAGATGGTCCGCACACTGTCTTCGATCGCGGCCACCAGCCGACGTCGGTCGGTTCGGGGCAAGCGCCGCAGGTTCTTCTGAGCGGTGGGCCGGATCTGGATCCGCCACAGGTTCTCGCCGCTCAGTCAGCCAAGAGCTCTGCACGAACTTGCTCCCAGGGGATGCCGTCTTCCTTTCGGGCCGCCTCGACCTGCCGGCGCTCCTCCTCGGTGTACGGCTCGTCGTCAAGCGGTGCCGCGTCAAGCACCGCGATCATGGGGTCCAGGGCTCGCTCTAGGAGTCGCCCAACGGAATCCACGGGACCGCTCGGGCAGCTCGTCGATCAGTCGGTGGAGCTCGGCTTTGGTCATGTCTGAAGCCTACTTCGAGCTCACGAATGGTCACTAGCACGTTCGAGCTGGTTGAGGCCAGATTCGATCAATGCCTTGATGAGCACCTGATAAGGAATCCCGCGAGCCTCGGCTACCACCCTACTCCGCGCCAGCACCGACTCTGGGAGGCGCAGCGAGACCGGCTTCAAACGATCGCGATCCAATGCCGCAAAGAAGTCGTGCTCGAACTCCTCATCAGACATGTGCTCATACGGATCTCTGTACTTCATCTTCGCCATCGTCTTAACCACCTTTCCACGCCACGCTCGCTGACCGGACGAGCATGGACTGGGTACATCCCGTTCGGGTCATCGACCCAAGCGACGGCTAGCCAGCGACCGTGCGCGGTTTGCCCGAGCGATTCCCAGGTGCTGTGCTCCTTGCGGAACACGGGCACTGCAAACGGGCTTCTTAGCACTTCCTCGACCTCGACAACTGTGAGTCCTCGCTCCGGATGGTCTGCGATGAGGTGTTTCCTGTTCGCCTCGTCCCAGACGATCCGAGACACCGTCCCAGTATATACCAAGTCGCAATACGGCAGCACGTTCACCATCTCGCGGTACGAGAGGTCAGGCAGGGACCAACTCCACCTGCTGACCGCGAGCGCGGGCATCCGCCCACAGTTCGTCCAGTACCTCGGCATAGCGCCGCAGCAGTTCGCGCAAATTGGTAAGCGCCTCATCGCGAGTCTCGCCCTGGGCCGTCGCACTGGCGTCAGTGCAGTGGACCACCCAGCACTTGCCAGGAAAGTCCTGCGCTTGAACGGCGAGCTGGACGACCACGGTGGTAACGAACTATTCAGTCGTCGCCCCAGCACGGTGCTGTGCGAAATCGGTGGACGTAAAGTCCCCATCAAATCCTCCAAGGGGACTGCCGTCTTGAGGCGGCAGAGGAATTGGACTGGGCGCCGAGGGTGAAGGGCCATACCGCTGCCCCGAAAGGTGTCCGAGTGGAGCGCAGCTACCGCTACAGGATCTACCCGACGCGGCTCCAGGCGGAGGCGTTGAGCGCGCAGCTGGGCTTCTGCTGCGATCTCTACAACGCTGCTCTGGAGCAACGCCGCGACGTGTGGCGGTGGCGGCGCAGGAGCGTCCGCTACGAAGAGCAGTCGTCGCAGCTGACGGAGGTACGGCGAGCGGGGATGGCGCCGGCGGGAATGAACGCCTGGACCCAGCAACAGGCGCTGGTGCGGCTGGATCGAGCCTTCCAGGCCTTCTTCCGACGCTGCAAGGCGGATGAGAAGCCGGGCTACCCGCGCTTCCGATCGGAGTCTCGGTACGACTCGCTGGCTTGGTCGTTCAGCGGCAATGCTGCCGGCGTCGCGCTGGTAGGCGACCGGCTGCGCCTTCAGGGCGTCGGCCACGTCAAGGTCAAGTGGCACCGCGCACTCCCAGACCAGGCTCGTCTGCGCACGGCCACCGTGGTCCGTCACGGCCAGCGGTGGGAGGCGTGCTTCTCGCTGGAGGTGCCTGTCCCTGAGATCGCGCCCAACGGGCTGGCCGAGGTGGGGCTCGACATCGGAATCACGACCTTCGCCGCGCTCTCGACGGGCGAGATAATCGCGGGGCCGCGATCGTATCGGGCGGCCACTCGGCGTCTCCGCGTAGCACAGCGGCGGGTGGCACGCCGGAAGCGCGGCTCCCGCCGGCAGCGCAAGGCGCGAGCGATCGTCCGCCGCGAGCACGAGCGCATCGCCAACGTGCGTCGCGACCACGCGCACAAGGTGGCCCGCGATCTCGTGTCCCGCTTCGAAACGATCTACGTCGAGGATCTGAGCATCCGAGGGCTTGCCCGCGGGATGCTCGCTAAGGACATCAACGACCAGGGCTGGGGAGCGTTCCTGCTCCAACTCGACAGCAAGGCAGAATGCGCCGGCTGCCGGGTGGTGCGGGTGAACCCCAGGAACACCTCGCAGGGGTGCTCCGATTGCGGGGCTCTGGTTCCCAAGGGGTTGAGCGTTCGCGTCCACCGATGCCCGGAGTGCGGGCTGGTGCTTGACCGGGACGTGAATGCGGCGTGCAACCTGCTACGGCTGGGACGCAGCCTTCAGGCGATAACGGTGGAGGACGGGCCTCGTGCCGTCGCCTGAGAAGTCGCTTCGTTTACGGAGCGGAGTCGTCACGCAGCACCTCCGGGTCGAGCCCAAGACCGTTCGGCCAGACCACAGTTCGCGACTCGGCGTCGACTCGCACCTGCTGGAAGAAGTCGGGGTCTTTGAGCGGCTCGAACATCTCGCCCCAGAGGTCGTCAGAGAGCCCGACCTCGCGGGTCACCCCATCGTTAAAGGTCAGGCGGAGCCGGTATTCGGGCAGCGGCTCGACAGCGGTGATGCGGAGCACGTCCTTCCTTTGGTTGTGCTGGCTGGACGCCGTAGACACGGGCACGTCGCCCTATGTGGCGCTCAGGTCGACGCGACGCAGGTTGGCTCGGAACTCATCCACTGTGAGGTTGGGCCAGCTGCCTCCATGGCGACCCCACCATTCGATCGCCTCCGCGCGGTCGAGCCCCAGGATCTCGCCCGCTCGTGCGACCGACAACTCGCCCTTGGCGATCAACACGATCAGAACGGCCTCGAGGGCCTTGCGCTGCGCGTCCTCGCCGAGCAGTTCGACAACCTGGTCGGGCAGCTCAAAGCTCGTCGCCATCTCGGTATCCATTGTCGTCCGAGGCGCGACTTAACGCGCGTCGGGCTTCTTCGCCCCCGGTTCCGGACCGGAGACGCGACGGAAGCCGAGGACGCTGCGCACCTGCTCGAGGTCGACGAAGGTTCGACGGTCACCGGTGCGGCGGCCGCTAGCGACGGCGCCGGCTGGCATCAGGGGCAGACCGCCTCCCGGTCAGGCCGGCTCCCAACCCGTCTCACGGAGTGCCGTGAGATCACAGAGCGGAAGCCCGAGATGCGTACGACGGTGGCAGGTAGGGCAGAGGGCGCGCAAGTTCTCAAGCCGATTATCCCGCCAGTCGCCATTCACATGGTGGACGTGGAGGCGGCGCGTGGGGGTGAACCCTCTGCGCCCACATTGCTCACAGCGGTTGATCGGAGCTTTGCGTGCCCGGGCCTCGATATGGCACCTTGCGAAAGCCGAAGACTCGCTCAGCTCCGTCAACGGCCTGAGTGGCTTCTGCTTGCGTTCGTAGATGCCTCTTGGCAAGGCCCTAGCCCTCGGGTTCTGCAGGAGGGTGCTCCTTCAGCGAGTGCACTTCAGCGAGATCGACCATGGTTCGTCGAGGGGCACTGGGGACGCTCTTGTAGCGGGTCAACAGTCCTGCCCGAAGCCACCTCCAAACGGTCATCTCGTGCACGCCGACAGCTTCGGCCGCCTCACGGACGGTTCTTAGTTCAGGAGTCTTCCGGCCCGGCACCGCCTCCAGAAGATACTCGGGCGCTTGAATCACTGCACTTTGAGCATACCGCACATGTCAGAGAAACGCTTATGTGGCGTTGCATAAATGCTAGGCTCGTGATAGAATTACGGCTCGCGCCTACCTCTCCGACCGCTACCGACGGCTGGACAACGACGAGCTGGCTGAGGCGGTGCTGCCGGTGCTTGGCGAGATTCCGGGACTTGAGGTGGTCAGCTGCGAGATCACGGAAAGTCGGCTCTACCTCAAAGCGACCACAGCGCGAGTCGCCGGCGAAGTCAAGAAGGGCGACCAGGTGCAGGCCGGTGTCCTCATCAGCAACAGCGAGGTCGGGCAGGGTTCGCTGCTTGTTCAGCCCCTCGTCTACCGCTTGGTCTGCCTGAACGGCATGATCTCCGGCGATCCCGTCCGGCGCTACCACGTCGGTCGTCAGATCGACTCCGACGACGCGCTCGGGGTCTATCGCGACGAGACGCTGGTCGCTGACGACCGGGCCTTCTGGTTCAAGGTCAGGGATGTTGTCCGGGCGGCGGTCAGTGAGGTCCGCTTTGCCGCTCTCGTCCAGCAGCTGCGCCTTACCAGTGAGGGACCTCGGCTGGAACAGCCGCAACTTGGCGTCGAAGAGTTGGGCCGTCGCTTCCATCTGAGCGAGGGCGAGCGGGACTCGGTTCTTCGCCACCTGATTGAGGGTGGCGATCTTAGTCAGTACGGCGTCCTCAACGCTGTCACCCGGGCCTCGCAAGACGTGCCGGACTACGAGCGAGCAACCGAGCTGGAGGCGCTAGGCGGAACGGTGCTGGCAATGGATGCTGCACAGTGGCGAACCCTGGCTGGAGCGCAATCCGGGGAGCGCCGGTCATGAGTGCGTTTGACGCCCTGGCGGACCTGGCGCTCTTGGACGAGGTGTCTAAGTTGGTCGAGTCCTGGGGGCCTTCCAACCCGCTCCAGGTGACACCCGGCAGTAGTTGGACGACGGATGACTCACTGACCGCACTCAAGTGGCTGGCGCCCACAGACGAGGTGGAGCTGCGCCTGTCCTTCGACCACGGTGAGTACACGGTCAGCCAGCGCGGATATTGGAACAACTTCTGCTGCGGCTCACTGGACGAGGCGCTATTGCGCCTTCTCCACGATCGCCTGAGCCGCACCTGCCCCGAATGCCGCCAGTTAGACGGCCACGACGTGCGCTGCAAGGTCGGGCTGGCCGGGGACACCGCCTGATGACTGCCAACCCGGCCACGGACTACGAGCTGGAACCCCAGGTGGAAACGACACCGTCCACCGCAAGGGCAACCGACACCCCGCAAAACGGAGTCGTACCGGCCGGCAAGGACCAGAACAGCCAGATGGCGTCCGGTCCCCGACCGACCGTGGAGACGCTCACCGTGAGCCTCAAGCGCTCCTATTGGACCGCCCAGCCCAATGGCTCCTATGAGGTGGCGGTTGCAGCCACCTTCCAGCCGGATCACGCGTTCTCATCCGCCCGCAACTTGGATGCCGTTCATCGCCTGCTGGCACAACGGCTCGATGTCTATTTGGGCTCCGAGCCCTCTACCCCCAATGGAGGTTCTTAATGGCTACTTACACACCGCCCCCGCCGCCAGCGCCTGCGCTGGAGAATCCGGTCGATCCCAATCGAGTCAAGAACTACGACGCTTATCGGGCGCGGATCGCCGACTTCTACTGGACCCGAAGCCGGCCGGAGTATGGCAACGAGCGGCAGCTGGTCGTTGATCTAGAACTCGTCGATCATCGTGGCACCAGCCTCGGCAACGCCCGAACCTGGCTCAGTCCTCGCTTCGGACAACACCCCAAGACTGGCCAGGTCTCCAAGATGACCACCTTCCTCAACGCTCTTGCCGAGCAGCCGGAAACCACGGTGGTCGCCTGGTTCAACGACGAGGAAGGTGACGAGAACCGCGAGCACCCGATGAGCTGGGGCTACGACGAAACCCGGACGCCTTACCTCTCGCTCAAACCGGGGCAGGAAGTCACCGTCCGCGGGAAGGTCGTACCTCGCGCGAATGACGAAGGGTTGAAGTACCGCGTCGAGGTCTGCGAACCGGCATCAGCGAGCCAGGAGCCAGCCGCTACTACGCCGCCCAGAGGCGGTGAAAGGCTGGCTCAGGCGGTCGCCACGGCAGCACCGCGTCAGGTCGAGTCGGACTCCGACGAGTCAATTCCTTTCTGAAGCAAATGACTCCCGAACAGTTCTGGAACCGTGTCGATAAGTCGTCGGAAGGCGGCTGTTGGCTCTGGCAGGGAACCAAAGACTCCTGTTCGCTCGGCTGGCATCCGAGCAGCGTCCAGAGGAGGTCATGATGGCCCGCTACACTCGCCCGTCCGGCCCTTTGGGTTCCTCCCTCAGCTGGTCGCAGGTCGCGATGATCGACCCTAGCTACAAGTTCGCCTGCGGCCGTAAGTGGGGCTACAGCCGCATCCTGCAACTCAGGGAGCCTCCGAACGCTCGGTTGATCGCTGGTCGCGCCTACGACGAGGGCGTCAACGCCCTGCTCGGCGCCCGTATGGCCGGACTTCCGGCGTCGGAGGCGCTGAACACCGCCTGGAAGGTGGCCACGGTCTCCTTCGACCATGGAATCGAAGGACTCCCGGAGCCGCTGGAGAAGGATCAGGCAGACAGCCACGCGGTCATGGTCGAGGCAGCAATCGCCTGCTTCAATCGCGAACTGCCGGGATTGGTGCCGGCGGTGCTACAGAGTGACCACTCCTACACGGTGCGAACAGCCGACGGCGGCAGCGTCAGTGTGCGCGGGCGCTCTGACTACATCGAGCCCGACGGAACCATCGTCGAGAACAAGCTCTCCGGGCTTGCCCGCTGGAACCGTGACGGCGAGTGGGACGAGGCCTGGATCGCCGAACACCGCGATCA
>JAABUQ010007703.1_pt1 | contig 15460 bp, 19 predicted proteins | sample 5560001 | NCBI WGS metagenome assembly JAABUQ01 (sample SAMN10711888, study PRJNA513371) | rock metagenome | isolation source: Antarctica rocks | place: Antarctica: Victoria Land, Finger Mt nord | collected 2015-12-18 | reverse complement strand
GGAAGGGGGGTGGTTGATAAGGGTTGTGGGGGGGGGGAGGATGATGGGGGGGGGGTGATAGAGAGGGGTATTGGGGGAGTTTGGGGGCGGTAAGGACGTTGAGGAAGGGGTGAGTGGAGTGGGAGTTTTCGACGAGGGGTGTGGACATGGTTTGAGTGGAGTGGGTGGTGATGGGGTGAGGGGAAGCGAGAGAGAGGGGGATTGCAAGTAGGGAATAAAGTTGGATGGCAGCAAAATGTAAATGTGACCGTTCGAAAAGCGAAAGTGATGCACGGAATGTGGCTCGTTATCACCAAGCACATGCAGCCATCCGTCCGTGTCTTTCACCCAACTTCTATCTTGCGATCACAACTTCCATCTTCCTCCTCATGATCCCAACTCCCATTTCCATTCTGTCTTCTTCAACAGACCAAACCGCAACACGCACGCACGCCCCCTTCACCCATCACCAAACCCACAACCCACAAAACAGAATGTCCCTCCTCTACGCCGGCTTCAACCTCACCTCCACCAACAACAGCATCAGCACAACCATCATCAACTTCATCCATCCCCGCTCGCTCATCATGCAATTATGGTCATGGCTCGCAGACCGCGGGCATTACATCTGGGACTGGCTGCAGCAGCCTCGTGAGCCCCTCCCCTTCGTCGATGAAATGAAGTGAAGTGGGGAGGCTGCTTGACTTACAACACGCGTAGATGTATTGGCGCTGATTATGGCATGGTGGATCACCTTCACCGTCGTGCTGGTATTGTGCTTGGCTATCGGATTTGGTCCTGTTGGTGTGGGGGCTGGTGGGTTTTCTCCTCACATTACATCGTGTTGATTTCGTTGCTTTGGTGTTCGGCAATGTGATAAGTGTGGTAAGTGTGATTTGGTGGCTGACTCCTTCGCGACAGGTACGCTGGCTGCGGCATTTCAATCTCTTGCGTACGGGGCCTTCACGCCTGCTGGGGGTATTTTTGCGACACTGACTTCGATGGGGATGATTGGGTCTTTGGAGCCGCAGATTGTGGGGGTTGCGGCTGGGGTTGCGTGTGTGGTTACCGTGCTTGTGTGGGCTTGGGGGGTTGGGAGCTAGGGGTGTATGATGGGGGGTGAGGGTCGAAGGGGGATGGGATGGTGGGGATGAGAGGCTGGTAGTGAGTTGAGAAGACGGAGGATTTCACCTGCATAGATCTTGCACGGATACAGAATGACTGGATGCCAATAATGAAGCAAACATCAACTCATACTTGTGAAAGCATGCCTTCATACTTGAGTCACACAAACTTTTTGCTCAGCCATCTTGGGATACTTACACAGGCTAATCCCTTGATACTCGATATTGCTTGACCAGCTACTGGTCTATTCCAGTTGCCTCCTGATTGTTGAACAACCTACGTCCTTGAGAGTCATAGCCCTGAAAACAACGACTTTCAACCCCCTTGCCGTATCATCAAAGCGGGTAGAATGTGACACGTCGCTGAGAAACGACTAATCAATACAGATATCCAGATCGGAAATTTCATGGGAGAGCATCCGACGCACCTGACTTTTCGGGACTAATCCCAAGATCCATCTTCATTCAGCGTATATCCTGCATCAATTACTGCGCCCCCTATACCAACCACCGCTAGACTTTCAGCAACCATGTGCCCGTCCGGGCGCGCCATTTGGATAGATCTCCTCCACCCCAGAGTGTGCACCCCTTCACGAGTCGTATCGATCGAAGCGCCCGCCGTCTTCGTATGCGTGATCTCATGTAGAATCACTTTTGCCAAAAGCTGATATGAATCGAACGGCGTCGTCATGGAGGCAGCTAAAGCTTCAGAAAACTTTTGCGGCACATTCACTATCCAAGCTGGGGGCTGGACACTGGAATGAAGCTGAGGTCTGACGACCTGAATCCACCACCAGCTCAGAAACCAGGGGCATATGTATATCTGATCAGGCTTGTTCGCATCTTCCTGCTGGAAAGCCATGACGACGACGCCATCTGCGGGCGTTGTGCTGCACATGCTTTTCGCTGCGGTAGGACACCACGTGGCGATGTCTGGATCCCGTGACCAACCATTGCCCTGGTCGATGAGGTGGTTGAAGTTGCACAGGAAAACCTTGATGGTTTAGTAAGCATATCTACGTAGGCAATGCTGTCACTTACTGCGTCGTTAATTGGCAACCTGCTTGGACGTGAGGGCCAAGATCTGAAGGTGCTCATAGATCGTGCCCTGTTCAAGCGATCTGTTGGGCAAGGTAAACACAATGAAGAGCTTGGGTTTGAACCTGACAGAACACCTCGCCTTACCTAATGCATCTACTATGTTAGTGGGGACCATCCATTCTAGAAGGCGCAGCATATTTTCATTCTCTTCATTGATCAATTTCTGTGGTGTAGCCGCAGCACCAAAGGCGGTATTGATCGCCCGAGTCAGCCAAGCAGATTGAGCTGAGAGCTTGTTAGATGGCTTGAAATACGTTGCAGTTAGCCCACTAACGAGAACACGAAGCGTGCAGATACCATGCTTTGGTTGAGCTGGGAAGGAGAAGGAGAAGGTGCAAGAGTAGAAAGAGAGCCTGGACCATAATTGAAATAGATGAACGCTGGGTGTATTCATAACCACCAAAATACAGTAATTTTCAAAGCAAAGGGAAAAATTCTTCTAATGACAGAATCACTGAACATATACCACTCTCAAGTTTAGTTTAGCTTTTCAGGCTGTGCGCAAGTCTTATTCCTTCTTGTAAAACATGCCATGTTGGGTAGGGCATGATATCTTCCCATTGACTAAGACATCACAACAAGGTTGGAATTACGGTTAGAAATGTGATTCGAGACCAGTTTGCAACAAGCAGTGAGACTCTTATTGCTCTTCTAAGGTCATTGTCTAGAAAAGGAAGTGTCGAATAAATACCGTGCATTAACCATCTTCCTTACCGCTCAGACGTATGCAGCCTCTCTACGGCGTCAAAGGGGACATCTGCACGGCGACTACGTTCGTAGGAAGATATACTCCCATCACGAGGCTTCGGCGGGAAATATTCACATCGTTCCGGGATAAATCAATGTAAATACTTGAGAATGATAAACTGTCAGCTGTAAATATAAGCCCAAATACAGCACTCTAAGTGCGTGCGCATTTTTAGTGGATTTGTGGTGCAAATTACATCCAACATAAACAAATTGGGTTTCAGCTTTGTTTGTTTCTGCCAAATGGAAAGAAAATCCGGAATCAGCACTGGCGGTTCTGGTAGGGTTCCGCCAATTTTAAACCCTTTTTCTTCACCAACACATTGTACCCAACCATCGACCAACAACCTGATGTCGCTATAAGATTCCCCAAATTTTTGAGACATCCCTCAGCCTCACTGATGTTTCTCTGCAGCAACATTGGGCCCCAATTTAAGAAAACCTGCGCAGACTCAGCCGACAGAGCCTCCCAATTATCCTCTTCCCTTCGAGACGCCCTGGATTTTCCGTGATCCATCCTTAAGGATACTTCGCCGTATATACCGTGCCATACGATAGCGGCCTGTCATTGAGGAATAGGTCAGCGCCTACAGAGCACGGCATAGTGTTTCACCCGTGTTTGTTTTCCTTAGCAAGAACATCTCTATGTGTGCGTATGTACGTTGAACATCACTGTGCCACTTCCCTTCTACACCAGTAGCTCGTTTGGGCTACACCTCTACTGCAGTCTTGTGAGCTTGCAGATTTGCAGACTTGCGACTTTGCGAGACCAGGGGATAGATCCTGGTGGGGTTCCCCCTCGAGCCAGATGGCTCAAATCTAAAGTTGATATTTGGCCGACTACCTTACTTTTATACATCGGTCTGTTACTAGCAAAAGTTGCAGTGGTGTCAGTGCGTTTCATGTATTCCACACACTTCTTTGCGATCATTTCTAGGGCGAGCGTATGTTTCTGACAACGTTGTGCTGTTTGTGTCACGTAATTCGAGCTTGTGATGCACTAAATCTTGTTGAACTTCCTAACTTGCCTACCAATCCATCTGCTTATTCGTCTTTCAATTGACTGTTAGGTATAGGTTGTTACTTATTACCCGTTGACTCAAAGTCTCAATCACTACGTACATACTAGGGAATTCACCCAAGACTCGCCGCCGTTTCAATCATCCTCCAGCCCTCCCCCGTAACCCTTGGGAAGCTCTCTGGAAGACTCTTCTGAGGATTACCCTGGAGCCTACCTTACTCATCCTCTGGCTCGATGCTATAGTAATGGCGACGGGGTATGTATCTCTAACAGAGGGTATCGGTAACGGAAGAAGAGTATCAGATCTTCGGAGGCCTTCTACTATTTGAGCAAAATTGATCGAAAAAGTTTTGATGAAAAGGACTTCAAATCGTTACGTACTTCGTACATTTTATTTACTGAACACTACTAGCAAAGAGCATTCATTTCTTCAGAAGTCACCGCTGTTGTGCGCTTATAGCGTACATATGACAGGCATTGCTTAGTGCGGTATCTTCCTCCAAGACGCTCCTATGGAGCGGTAGAACATCAAACCTGTCTCACATCAGTTGTCATTTCACAGGCGCAGGGGCTTGCAGCCCATTAACGTACAACTCTCGCTCTCTATCTCTCTCTCTGCGCACAAACAAAATGTAGTTGAACTCGTCTCGATCCAGTATTCTCAATCCTCATTCGTGCGATGATAGATACCGATATGATTGCCTGTTATAAGCATTCACTCAAATCAATTGCCTCTTCTTGGATAGCTCGTATTGTGACCATCCTCTTCGTCTTCACTCTCTTCATCCACTTGCGTTACGACGCATTACCGCGTCTAAGTGAGCCTTTGTACACTTTAAATGAGCATTCTGACCCTCCAGACACTGCCCTACTCTCTACACCCTCAAACAATCCGATCGGACCATCTGAGCCGCCCGACTTTCCGAAGAAGAATCGCGTACCTTGCTATGGCGTCCGCGGCAAACTCCTTACAGAGAGTCCTGATGACGAAGTCGAGGCCGTAACATTGGGTAAAAGTGAGTAAGCTTCAAAAAGATCAGCTGAACACTGAATGCGACCCAGGAATAGCCTACCCAGAACCTCTATCCGGCTCTTACGAAGAAACCGGAATTCAGCAGACTTGGTCTACGGTCGAGGGACGATACGGACCGTATGGCTACCGGGAAGGGAATGAAACCTACGATCGAAGCCGCGTGCATTGGGGCGAGGTAGACTGGGCGCATCTCCAAAGCCAATGCCTGGAGAGGAATGCAAAAAGGTTTCCTCACGCCCCTGCGGTAGACAACGAGCCAAGATTCCGGTTTAGACAGGCTGGAGAGAAGATCGCTGCGGAGAGGGATACGGTTTCTACAGGCCGCACCGCTATAATACTTCGCAGCTGGTCAACCTATGTCTATCGCGACGAGGATATGTACAACATACGGTCTATGATCCAGGAAGCCGCTCTTGCCTCAGCGGGCGACTATACCGTCTTCTTGATGGTTGACATCCACGACCTGGGCGAACCTCTCTTCGCAACGCACGATTTCACTGCTCGCTATCAGGAGGCCCTCGACGTCATTCCTAAGGAGTTGCGAAATATAGCCATATTGTTCGACGAATCGCTGCTTGAAAATTGGTATCCGGGAGTCGAGCACCCGTACGCACTCCCTGCGCCATGCGACAAGAGGCTCAATTCACGCTGACGTCCCCACAGTATCCCAACCCAAGTCTACCAAGCAACCCAACTCTTCTCCCATTTTTATCCCGAATTCGACTACGTCTGGCAACACGAAATGGACGTCCGGTACACAGGCCATGTCGGTCGGTTCCTCGACAGCATCGCCAACTGGGCCCACCGGGAACCGCGCAAGCAAGCCTTGGAACGCGCCACCTACCGCTACCTCCCCCAGATCCACGGCAGCTACTCCGACTTCCGAAAAGCCGTCAACATAGCCGCCCACGGCAACTCCTTCATCTGGGGCCCACTGAAGATCCCCGAAGTCACGCACCCTATCGGCCCCAAGCCACCATCCACCGACGCCTTGAGCGACCTCTTCAAATGGGGCGTCGGCGAGCCAGCCGACGTCATCACAACAGGCCCATGCATGGATCTCCGACAAGCGGAAGAAGGAATCTTCGGCATGCACTTCCTGCAAGGCTTCTCGCAACTCGAACAATCACCCCGCTTCCTCTGCCCCCCAGCCATGGCCCGCGCAAGCCGAACCCTCCTCCTCGCAATCCACGCCGCGCAGACGAACCAGCGCCTCGTCCTCCCCTCCGAAGCCACCCTCCCCTCCTTTGCCCTCTACCACGGCTTGAAAATCGCCTACCCCCCGCTGCCATGGTGGCTCATCCCCACGCGGGACCCCGCGGAGGTCGATCTGTTCTACAACGGGGGCCCGCCCGGTCTTGCCAACGCCTCGCTCGTGAGCGAGCGCCATGCGAGCGAGGAGGGGGATCGGGGCCGTGTCCTGGCGATGGCGTTTGGGCGCGGGGTGTACACGGATGCGTATACGAGGGAGGAAATGCCGAAGACGTCGACGTGGAATTGGTCGACGGGGGTGCCGGAGGCGATTTGGAGGGCGTGGACGGGGTTGGAGCCTGTGGGGGATGAGCTGGGGGTATTGCTTAGCGTGGTAGACGGGAAGGTGTATGCGCCGAATATGGCGATACATCCTGTGAAATGATGGGTGGGGTGGTGCGGGTAGGCTGAAGCCGGATAAAGTTGACAGACGGAACGGCTGGTCTGAATCTGGTTAGGGTGGTCCTCGGGTACCTATCTAACAAGCGCTCCTCTTCGAGACTTCTCGCTCATGCGCTTGAAGGTCTTCCTTAAAATTGTCCATGGCCGTTTCACTTCTTTCTTTGAGGCCGGTAGCAAGGCAGTGCCAGCGCTCCCGTCGACGCCTGTAAAGAGGCCCCAACGGCAGGTGTTGCACCTCCCGCGGCACCAAGAGTCGGATTCAGTGCTGACGAGCCTGCCGTGCCATTCTCCACTGTATTCAGAGCGGGACCTCGTCTTACTGGCCTGGCAGTTTGGTGAATAGTGCCAATGACGACTGCTTTGACAGCACCAGGGTACGCATCGGAGTAGAATAAATACACCACCTCCCCCTCCGAGAAGGCTCCAGCAGGAAACTGGCCTCGATAAGGTACATAAATGGCCAAGCGTTGCCATGGTTCGGTCCAGCCTGCGTCTTGGAGGATGTGCTCTGCTTCTTTTGTTTCTAGCATACTCCACGTGGCTAGCCAGTCAAAAGGTTTTGCTTGCGAGAGGTCGGCCAGGAACGCGTCCGGCTCGCCCCACCCGCCCGACTCGTCGACGTAAGTGTTCGTGAAGGAGACGGCGTGGACGTCGTTGAGTTTGAATCTTAGCTGGACACTTTCGAAATCTCGGATCTCGCTCCCGGTTCGTAAAGGGTTGCGAGCGTCGATGTAGTAGAGCTGTGGACGTTGGTAGATATCCTTGAGCTCCACAAGATAGACGCCCCACTGTATCAATTCAATCGGCGATGGTCTGGAGGTCACTGTTGTAAGTTGCTTGGGGTCACCTCTGAAAGACTTGATCAGACCTTTGTACGTCTGGTCCCATATGCAGAAGTCATAGATGCCTTGGTAATAGGGAGCGTACATATTCGGGGCCTCTTTCCACATTTCGACGACGAAGATCGACAGTCCGTTCAGGAGGTGTTCGACCATTTGGATAGGCAGCCAGTTCTGGAAATCAGAAAAGCGGAAGTTGTATTCGATCCTTTGCATTGTCATACTCCGAGGATTGGGATCATGTTCGGCAGGCTGCCATTTCAGGTACCCCGTGGAGTCTTTTGAGAGTGGGTTCGAACGTGCGGTGAGTGTGGCTGCGGTACCGCAGTCGAAGAACAGATTGATGGCCACCAGGCTTTTTGTCAATCTCGTTGTAGGATCAGGGTAAGATCCTGCTGTAATTCTATAGAGCTGAATATTGTTTCCACACGAGGAGAGGAGAGCACTGTCCGAAGTCACTAGTGTAATGCCTTTTTGAATGTTCTCCTGCAAGCTGATGATATATGGTTTGAGGGCAGAGGTGGTACTGTTGAAAAGATGATCTGAAGAATCATTTTCGGCCCCAAGCACGCCGAGTTGGGTGGTATCATTGAGAAGTCCACCGGTGGTATTAGATTTCGAGGGATTGATTTGGGTTTCCTGTGTACTGGAGGCATTCAAGCCTGGAAGAATAAGCTGCGAGTGGAAAAGGGGAAACAATATGATCCAAACTGTGATGGTCAAAGAGATGAGGTAGTAGTACATTGTATGCGTGACCTCTTTCGAAGAACGGCGGACGACCGAGATTCCGAACATGTGGCGCCTCTATAAAGTTGCATCGAGGGAATACCAGAAGAAATGCGATACATTGCGTTTTATTGCCACCGCGTGTTGACCAGAGCGCATATGAAAGAGACATCTACCCTTAATTGCGCATGTATTTCGCGCAAAGATACACAGCTCGGAATGTTTCATGAGAAAGCTTTCAGCGTTCCATCATCAGACAAGTCATTAATAGCGCTCTGAGGTGATCCACAATCAGGGCAGCAACGCGAAGCTCAATAGAATCCATTGTTGGGAATGTGAAGCCTATGTCGTGAATACCAGGCAGGTTAAACTCTTGCTAGTCAAGCATGAACCTCGGGTGGTCAACCGCAAGGTCCCATGGCTTCTTTGACGGAAGCTCATTCATTCCTTTCCGCCAGAAGGCCTTTGCCACTGCTAGATCATGGGTATATCTACTATGATGGACTATGTGATGTTGGGAAAACCGTTATCTCTCAGGCCGAGGGGGCTTTTGCCTCAGTTACTCAGACTCTATATACTAACACCCTTCGGGGTTAGCTGCTGCTAACTACGTACGCAATTATTATAGAGTCTAAGCTCAAGAAACTATAATTTTTTCAGGTATAACTTAATCCTTTTTTTATTTTTGTATTTTAATTTCTATTATATAATATTTATATATCTTTTATATAAAGATTATTCTCCTTCTCGTCTTAATTGACTAATTTTATTAAACCAAAAAAAAGTTATTTTAATATAAAAGAAAAGTTGAAATTTTGCGCTTAGGAGCCTAGGTTCTCCCTTTTTTATTTTTTTATTTATATTTTAATATTTTTATATTTATTATATAATATTTATATATTTTCTATATAAAAATTGTTCTCTTTTTCGAGTATATTTAAATAACGTCTTAATTAATTAATTTTATTAAGTTAAAAAAAAGTTATTTAAGTATAAAAGAAAAATTGAAACTCTACGCCTTAAGTAATCCCTTTTATAAATTCTTATTTTTATTTTAAAATTTTAATATTAAATATATATTATTATATATCTTTTTTTATTAGAGAATCTTTTATATTAAGGTAAATATCAAGAGATATAATAGAACTTTTTAATATTTTCGTTATTATTAAAGAAAGGTTAAATTTTGGACTTTATTAATAAAAAAATTTTTAAAATTATTTTAACTTTTTTTTTAATAAGAATTTCGAGATTCTAAGTTTATTAAATAAAAATATATATTTTATTATATAAATTAGATTATTATTATTATAACTTTATAAAAGGTAAATTTTGGAGTTGAAAAAGTTAAATAAGAGAATTTAAAGATTTATTATTAAAATTAAATTATATTTAAGAAAATTATAAATTCTTAAATTTAAACCTTATAATAATTATATATATAATTAGCAGCGGCTAACCCCGAAAGGTATTAGTATATAGAATCTGAGTAACTAAAGCAAGGGAGCTTTTGTTACTATAGCTCGCTTAGTCAGCGGTTTACAAGCGAGACTTAGGCGTTGCCTTAATTATTTAGACTCTATATACTAATACCCTTCGGGGTTAGCCGCTACTAATTATATATATAATTATTATAAAATTTGAATTTAAAAACTTATAATTTTCTTAAATATAATTTAATCTTTTCCTTATTTTTGTATTTTAATTTCTATTATATAATATTTATATATTATTTATATAAAGATTATTCTTCTTCTCGAGTATATTCAAACGGCGTCTTAATTAACTAATTTTATTAAACTAAAAAAAAATTATCTTAATATAAAAGAAAAGTTGAAATTTTACGTTTAAGAGTTTAGATTTTCCCTTTTTTATTTTTTTATTTATATTTTAATATTTTTATATTTATTATATAATATTTATATACTTTCTATATAAAAATTATTCTCTTTCTCGAGTATATTTAAATAATATCTTAATTAATTAATTTTATTAAGCCAAAAAAAAGTTATTTAAGTATAAAAGAAAAGTTAAAACTTTATATCTTAAATAATCCCTTTTGCAAATTCTTATTTTTATTTTAAGATTTCAATATTAAATATATATTATTATATATTTTTCTCTATCAAAGAATTTTTTATATTAAAATAAATATCGAAAAGTATAATAAAGCTTTTTAGTATTCTTGTTATTATTAAAGAAGGGTTAGATTTTGGACTTTATTAATAAAAAAATTTTTAAAATTATTCTAACTTTTTTTCTAATAGGAATTTCGAGATTCTAAGTTTATTAAATAAAAATATATATCTTATTATATAAATTAGATTATTATTATATTAAAATAATATAATATTATTGTTATTATAATTTTATAAAAAGTAAATTTTGAAGTTAAAAAAGTTAAGCAGAAGAATTTGGAAATTTATTATCAAAGTTAAATTATATTTAAGAAAATTATAGGTTCTTGAGCTCAGACTTTATAACGATTGCGTACGTAGTCAGCAGCGGCTAACCCCGAAGGGTGTTAGTATATAGAGTCTGAGTAACTGAGGCAACTTAGGCGATGCTGCTGGGAACAGGGTCTGCAACCACCGCACACTATCCTCAGTGCCAGCTCGCTATCATTGTTCACGTCTACCTTGTTTCTTTGGAAGTCTTTCTTTATATCTTGCGAAGGCTTGAAGATCCGAATCCCTATGACCTTCGTGTTTCTTGTATGTGCCCTCTTTCCACCTTCATTTCAACAACAGCAGAACGACGTCATTCACCACAACGTTTAACCTGTTCAATTACCCTCATCTGCTGTCGAAGATCCAATATCTCCTTACAGTCTGCCAAATTCAGTGCACACCATGGCCAGTAGTACCATGAATGATCCGGTGCCTATCCTCAAAGACAGCATCGAAGATCTGTACCCGAAAGATGACCTACCCTCGCAGAGGAGCCGATTCTCTCGTCTTCTCGGTCGCTTCTCTGAGGTGTATGAAAACAGCAAGCCCCAGTTTGTGGCACGCAGTCCAGGCAGGGTCAACATCATTGGGGAGCATATCGATTACTCCTTATATGAGGTTCTGCCGATGGCCATTGCAGCCGACGTTCTGATTGCAGTATGTCCATTAAAAGAGACGAAGGTCTTAATATCAAATGTAAATTCCGAAGAATTCAAGGCAGGGGATTTCCGACTTCCGGTTCATGGCAATATTGAAATAGATGCATCGACCCTGCAGTGGACGAATTACTTCAAAGCAGGATTTCATGGAGCCGTTGAATTATTACAGAAGTCGAATCCAATGTTTTCGCCTTGTGGTATGGAGGTCCTAGTCGATGGGACTGTTCCTGCAGGAGGTGGCTTGTCAAGTAGTGCCGCCTTCGTTTGTGCTAGCGCACTTGCAGTACTCTGTGCAAACGGCCAACATAACGTCATCAAGAAGGAGTTGGTTGAGCTGGCTATCGTCTCTGAACGTTCTGTTGGTGTCAATTCGGGAGGCATGGATCAAGCTGCTTCTGTCTTTTCGATTCGAGGAGATGCCGTGAGTATCACATTTTCCCCAGAGCTTCATGCAGAAGCAATAGCTTTTCCAAAGACGGAACCTCCAATCACGTTCATGATCGCACAGAGCTTCGTGGCTGCAGACAAATATCTAACCGCGCCTCAAAATTACAATCTACGTGTGGTCGAGTGTACTCTAGCAGCAGAGGTTCTTGCTGCAAAGTTCGAGGTTCAATTGAAGGCAGACGCTGGTCCGTTAGGGAGTAGTCTTCGGGGACTCCAGACAGCCTTCTTTGATAGTCCTGAAAAACACGGGACTTTGTATGAAGATCAGCTCAAAGACATGCTGTCCATCACGGAGGAGCACTTGAGTAAGATGGAAGGTTATACACGAGAGGAAATTGCGTCTGCCCTATCCATATCTCTTTCTGAGCTCGAGCGCCGCTTTATGACTAAATTTCCCGTCCGGGCAGAAAAATTCCTCCTTCATCAACGCGCTCAGCATGTATTTTCGGAAGCCCTTCGGGTCCTGGCATTTAAAGAGCTCCTGCAATCGCCCCCACCGAACCCGAACACGACCCTCTTGCCCCGTCTTGGCAAGATAATGAGCGAGACGCAAGCCTCTTGTCGCAAGGTTTACGACTGCAGCTGCCCCGAGTTGGATCACTTGTGTAATATTGCGAAGGAGGCTGGATCTTATGGGGGACGGCTGACCGGTGCTGGGTGGGGAGGCTGTACTGTGCATCTCGTGCCGAAAGAAAAGGTAGAAGCTGTTAGGTCCGCTTGGGAGGAAGAGTACTATAAGAAGAGGGATCCAACGATGAACAAAGAGAAGATGGCAAAAGCAGCAGCTGTAGTCGTGAGCGAACCAGGGCATGGATCCATGATGTCAATATACTCCATCTCGGTCAGATGCACGATTCGGCTGACTGTGAACGCAGTATTGATCTTTCGTAATACCGAACCAATCAATAAATTTCTGGATGAGCCGTGAAGAACAATGGCCAGAACAAGGTAGTGTTCGATTTGGAATTAGGGAGAAGGTGCGAGAAAGGTTGTACTTGCAATTCAATGTACGTCGGGCGCAACTGCCGAGTCTCTTTGTTTACATTCGTGCAAGATCTACTGCAGCATCGCATTCTACTTAATCTTCCTTTCAACAAACATCTTCCACAGCATCAGTCATCGTGTATATCTACTGAGTGTATATTTTTAGAAGATCTGCAGACAAAACCTGTGACTCATTACTACTTCTCGTCCAATTACTCAATCAAATCGCAGCTATGGGATCAACAACAACAGCGAGTACGGAGTCAGAGGAGTTTTCTCCCTCTACCCTGGCAGCTTTGTATGGTACTCGACGGAGAGGCCGTAAAGACACATACTCCAGCAACGCGGCGCAGTCAGTGGAAGAATACCTGTACGAGCTAGATTTGTACCGCTACACGACCATGCAACCACCGTTGCCTCTGCCTTTCGAGAAGGTTAAAGACAATCTAGCAATGCAGACTTTGAATGCAACAATCGAAAAGGACGCTGAGATCCTCCGATGCCTTAAATCAGCAATGCCTGGTGTCGATCATTTCACCTATGTGGTGGTCTGTCGAAGGAAGAGCATGGTGGGGAACCAGCCCACCGACATGCTTCAACAAGCTTTCATCATCAATACGTCCTTAGGCCGGGAAATTTTTCAAATAGATTGGAACCAGAACGTTCGAAGCGTGAAATCCAGTCTCTCTGGCTGCAAGGCTTTCATAGACTTGGGTCTGATTGACTGCGACGTCGAAATACTGGACAAATCCCAAACCTGGCGACCCACTATGGATACAATAAAACATGAAGATGATTATGCAAAGGTATACCGGCAGGTGCATGGGAGACTCAGAACATGTCTCGATGAGCACCTTGGACAAAAATGGACAGACCTAAACTTTCTTTACCTCCGGCAGAGAACGACAGGCGACTTGTGGGGTCAAGGGACTGTCGTTGTCACCGTGCAGCCGGGTGCCCATCACGCGTGGCCAAATCTTCGAAAGAAGATGCTCCACTGCTTTTTCCAGGGTTCGTTTCCAGCCTGGTACACCGAGATGGTTAATCAAATCGATGTTGAGTTCGTGCCAACCTACAACAAGTATCTTCCCCATCGTCGGACCGTGATGGCCCCAAAGTCCAACAAGGGCCTTACGGTGCAAACGCCAGATGGAGGTCGTATTCAGGTCGATGAATATGCCGTCACTGACTCCTCCGGAGACCCCAGCCCTCCACGTCCTAAAGCTCAAAGCCAAACGAGCAGTCTGGAAGCTACTCAAGCCAGCCCAGCGCAAGGCAATGTGAAACGCACTCTCGCAAAGCCGGACAAACTCCATCTCTCTCTGGGTTCCCGTCGTCGCAATATTTCTAAGGAACAACCTCGGCCAGCCTTTGTCAGTGACGTTGCAGATCAGTATGTGCCACTGCAGCCAGAAGCGCCTCTAGATCGGGCCGGTCCCCTACGTGTTCTCAACACTGGAAGCCGCGAGCAATCTCCACATCGCCCCAAGGCCGCCGACGTAGACGGGTCAGGGTACGCCAATGAATTCGTGTATGCCACAACACCCGGGCAATCTCACGGAGAAGTAGACTTCGCCGGTGTCCTAGAGACTTCGGAGGCCAATGCTTCTGCAGAGCACGAGCCGGCAGCCCCAGCAGACCCAGGAACCCCAAGCTCGTCACAGCACTCCAGAGGCTCCGTTGAGCCTCGGCAACCCTCGCAGACAGGTATTCCTTCCGGGCCTAACAACAATCCAGCGACCCGCGAAGCCACTACCTCGGAGAATCGCGAGAATATGCGGCCAGAAACCGTCGATAATCCTACCACTGCTACGGAGATCAGCAACAACCCGGAGCCTCACAACAGCGAACCTCAGCAAGCTGAGTCTACAAACCCCACCAACCCCGACGAGGCGAACCCTGTTCCCGACTACGACACTGCCAACGGCTTCGGCTTCCCGAAACACAATAACCCTTTTGGCGATAGACCACTCGAGCTGATTCATGCTAAGGATCTCCCCAACCCACCAGAAAGCTATGCAAAACGAGCGTTGAATGGCATTCGTAGGGCTGTCAGCAAGGAAAATATCCGGAGGCTATTCAGATCCTCGGAGCTTGGGGATGGGGAAGCTGCTGTGAGGGCAAGAGAGGAAAAGAGGTTAGCTAGAGAAGAAAGGAGGCGATGAGCGATCCGTCCTTTCTTCTTTCTGGTACGCTTATATGGAGTGGAGCTAATCGCACTGCTTTAGCTAGGTCTGGATCGTTGAGGCTGTTTTCTAATTACTGTGAATTTGAGTATGATGACTTTATGACAGCAAGTACGGTTTGAAGTCAAAGGACTGTGCTCAAATTAGTCCTTGGCTTTTGAAGCACTTCTAGGAGTCTCAGTAGCATTAGAAAACCAATTATTACCACAATCCAGACCTTCACCTATACTTTCTCTGTCAAGACCAAAAAAGGCGCCATCCGAGGGACTACTCATAGGGCTGAATATCACCGCATCAACCCCACGCCATCACCACTGTAATTTCTCCCTACCATTCACCTTCCTATATCTCTCCCTAGAAATGCACATCCTCGTAACCAACGACGACGGTCCCCCCTCGTAAGCCCCCTCGCAAACTCTCCCTTCCCCCAAAAAGATCCCCCACCCTAACCCCTCCCCCCACAAAGCACCCAATCATCCCCATACATCCACCCCTTCATCACCACCCTCCA